>Ga0209717_1000170_pt1 | contig 81767 bp, 59 predicted proteins | sample AD_UKC048_MetaG_FD_184418 | JGI IMG/M metagenome (GOLD analysis project Ga0209717, IMG submission 184418) | Active sludge microbial communities of municipal wastewater-treating anaerobic digesters from USA - AD_UKC048_MetaG (SPAdes) (version 2) | ecosystem: Engineered > Bioreactor > Anaerobic >...
GCCTGCTCCTCAGTGCGGGCCTGCTGAGCGCCTACGACCTGTTTGGCGCTTTCCAGATCAAAACCTCGCCCAGGGGCGCGGACGTGAACCTTTCCGAGATCGACCTCTATCTGTGTTCGACGCCCAGCCCCGTCTATCCGGTCTTCATGGATGATTACATGGAACTGCGGGAAGGCATACCCGGCCGCGTGATCAGGGTGATCATCACCAAGGAAGGGTACGTTCCCATTGAGAAGAACCTGTTCGTGCCTTTTCTCTACACGGACCAGAGGATGGCCCTGGATTATCCCACGGTCTTCAATTTCCGGCTTACCCGCGATAGAAGCGGCAGCTACGTAAGCATATGCAACTATTATGCCTATAACTATTACCGGCCCCGCCCCGTGTACTATACCTACTACCCTGGCTACTACTGGTATCCACCCCCTCCTGGCGGCTACCTTCCTCATCCCCCCGGCTGGAATCCTCCCGGTCCCCCTCCCGGTGGCAATCATCCAGGACATCCTGGCAGCCACGGCGGCGGTGGGGCCAACCCTCCCGGCGGTGGTGGCGGTAATCCCGGCAGCCACGGGGGTGGCGGCAGTCACGGCTCCGATCCTGGGATCACTCCTCCCGGCGGCGGTGGACACGGCTCCAATCCCGGCGGCGGTGGCTACACACCTCCCAGCGGCGGCTACGGCAGCGGCAGCGGCGGCAGCTACACCCCCCCGAGTAATCCCTCGAACCAGAAACCCCGGCCGAACAACAACCCCGGTGGGGGCAGTGTAGTGGAAAAACAGAAACCAATTTATGTTCCCAGCGGCGGAAACGGCGGCACGGTGGAGAAAACCAAACCCAATAATACTCCCAGCGGTGGAAACAGCGGCACGGTTGAAAAAGTCAAGCCCAACGGCAGGGAGAAGCCAGGCAAGGAAGAAAAGCAGGAACAACCCCTGGATGTCTTGCGCCAAGCCACAGGACGCGACAGGAAGTAAGCCAATAACAGACCCAGATAATAGCGCAGAGCGGCCCACCCGGCCGCTCTGTTGCGTTTGGCCGTTGCAGTGTTTTGGCTTTGCTTCAGTTTCAAAAGGATAAAGATAGCTCTCAGCGAGTTATGCCGGCTTCGCTGATACATTCTCTCCCTCGATTGTGGATGCCCCGCTGATCTTCAAGCCATGACCAGGCGATGCCCAAGGTTGGGCATGAACCGGACTTCAGCAACGCGGGGGAGGGCAGAACAGCATCGGGGGGACCTCGCAGAGGAGGCAAGTTGTCCTCACAGCGCGGCTGAGCTCCAGGTTTTGCCGGAGCAGACGATTGTAGGACAAGGTCAGGAGCAGCTTATTTGAAGGCTTCCATGCCGCTGAAGTCGCGCCCGGGATCGAAGCTTTTCAGCACCCTGAGGTCATCCTGGGTTAGTTCATCCAGGCAGATCCGGGCCATCAGTTCAGCGAGGCCGGGTCCCAGCATGAAACCTTGGCCGCACATGCCCACGGCGTTCACGAAATTGGCGCCGGCTTTGCCCACGATGGGAAAGCCGTCTGGGGTCATGGGATACTGTCCGCGCCAGGTACGGCGCACTTTCAGATGCCTGAGGCGGGGATAGACCTCCAGCATGCGTTTGCTGCAAAGGGGCAGGAACTGCGAGGTGCTGCGGTTGTCGATGCCCAGGATGGGCGGATCGGGCGTGACGCAGAATACCACCTGGCCTTCGTGGTTTTGGTAGAAATAAAAGTTGGCGGAGCCGGGCCGCTTGCGCATGTCCACCACCATGGGACCCATGAAGGGGGCGACGGGTTCGGTGATCCCGGCCTCGTGGTTGTCCGGATGCACAGGCAGGTCGGTTCCGGCCATGGCACCGATTTCACGGGCGTGATTGCCCGCGGCGTTGATCACCGTCCCGGCCAGGTAGGAAGCTTTGTCGGTGTGCACCGTGTTGATGCGGTCGCCGGACATTTCAAAGCCCAGCACCTGTTCGCGGAAGCGGAAATCGACTCCGGCCCGGAGGGCGTGGAAATAGTAGGCGGAGCCTAGCAGCAGGGGCGAACAGCTGCCGTCTTCAGGTGAATAGGTGGAGCCTCGCAAGCCATCCATGTTGATGCCGGGCACCAATTCGTTGTATTCCTGAGGGCTTATCCAGCGGATGTTCAGGCCAAAACCCAACTGAACCCGCATCAGGTCCTTGAGCGTTTTTTCGTCTTCGGCAGTGTAAGCCGGGTAGCTGTAGCCGTTGCTCATCCAGCCTATGTCGTCGCCGAATCGCTCCTGCCAGGAGCTCATGATCTGGATGGAGCGCTGGCAGACGCTGATCTTGCCAAAATCGCTGTGGGTGGCCCGCACCCCGCCTATGGCTTTTTTGTTGTTGGCCTGGCTGGGCGCGCTTTCGGCTTCCAGCACCAGCACCTTCCGGCCCCTGGAGGCAAGTTCCAGAGCGGCGGGAACGCCCACCGATCCGGCCCCGATGATCACAATGTCGTAAGTTCTATTCATCACAGTCTCCACCGGGGAACTTATCCAGCGGAACTTCCACGAACACAGGCCGCTTGGTGTTTGGCACCACATCCTCCACGGGGACGCCCTCTTCACGCAGGACGCCCCGGATCAGGGTTTCGCAGGTTTTGGCGCCGCAGGGGCCCATGCCGGCGCGGGTGATGGCCTTGATCTGGTTGAGATTGGTGATCCCGCTTTGGATGAGCTTGCGCACCTCGCCCACGCTCACCCTTTCGCAGAGGCAGATCATGGAAGCGTCGGCCAGTTTGGCCGGGATCACAGGCTGGGAAAGGGGTTGGCTGACTTCGGCGGGCTGGACCCGGAAGGAGGCGATGCGTTTGACGATGGCCTTCGGGACCCTTACCTTGATCAGTTGGGTGTGGCGCTGGGGCAGGTCCAGCACGGCGCTCACGGGATATTCACCCAGGGGTTCGCCGTCGATGTCCACCACTTGGATGAGTTCGCCGGTTTGCCGGGGCAGGTTGAAAACTTCGTAGGGAATGGTGACGGTGGGGTTCTGGGCATCCTGGCGGAAATCCACCAGGGTGATGGCCAGGCCTGGGCAGATGAGCAGGCATTTGTTGCAGCCAATGCAGGAGCCGTCGTAGAGCGGTACGGACAGCAAACCGCCATCCTCGGTGCGGATGGAATTGGTGGGGCAAACCGTGGTGCAGGGGTTGCAGGGGATCTCCTGGAGACAGTGGATCACGGGGAAAACGCCGCTTTCCGGCAGGCCCTGCTGGTATCCCTTGATCTGGCCAGGATGGGATTTGAGCACCTCAGCTTTGGCATACCAGTCCGTGGGAACGGGTCCGATCTCTTCGTGGCCGCAGTCTTTGGCGATGGTGAGCCCGGCGATCTTGCCGTTGAACATGGCGGAGGAGGCTTCGGCGATCTCCAAAGCGTCACCGGCAGCATAAACCGGGATGCCGGCTTCCATGGCTTCCTGGGTGAATTCGGAGAGTGAATCGAGGCCCACGGCGATCAGGATGGTGTCGCAGGAAAAACTTTTCTCGCTGCCGGGCCGCACTTGGAACTTTTCATCCACCGCGGCGATGGTGACGTTGTCCACGGTCTCATCGCCGTTGGCGCTGAGGATGGTGTGGGAGGTGTAGATCGGCACTCCGAGGCGCTTTAGCTTGTCGGCATGGACTTTGTAGCCGCCGCATTGGGGCATGGCCTCGGCCAGCCCGACCACCTCGATCCCCGCTTGCAGGGAGTGATAGCCGGCGATGAGGCCAACGTTGCCGCCGCCGATGATGAAGAGCCGGTCGGTGGGGCGGATGAGGTCGCGGTTCACCAGGGTCTGAAAAGCGCCCGCGCCGTAGATCCGGGCCAGATGGTTGCCGGTGAAGCGGAGGAACTTTTCCCTGGCCCCGGCGGCGTTGAGGATCCTTTGGGGGGTGACGATCTTGTACACGCCGTCCTTGAGGATGCCCACCTTTTTATCGCTGAACACGAAGAGGGCGGTGCTGTTCAGCCAGATCTTCACGGAGGGATGGGTGGCCACCTCGGCGGCCAGCAGCTTGCCGATATCGTGTCCGCGCACTCCGGCGTGGCTGTCTTCCTCGCTGCCAAAGAACTTGTGGGTCTGCAGCACCAGTTTGCCGCCCAGGGCATGTTTGTCGTCTATCAACAAAGTGTCAATTCCGTGTTTGCCCAGTTCGATGGCCGCGGCGAGTCCGGAAGGGCCTCCGCCGATGATCAGGACCTCGCAGGCCAGCTGTTCAATGGCGGGACGTTCGCTGATATAGGCGCTGTCCGGCAATTCGGGCAAACCCTCAGCGGAACGGACCTCCATGCCCGGGGTGACCATGGTCATGCAGGATTTCACAGCCACGCCGTCCGCGATCACGGTGCATTTGGCGCACTGGCCGTTGGCGCAGAAAATGCCCTGGGCGCTGCCGTCCTTGTGGTGATGGCCAAAAACGCTGATCCCGTTCGCGATGAGGGCGGAGGAGATCATCTCACCCTGTTTGGCGCTTAGGGGTCTGCCGTTGAAAGTGAATAAAACATCCTCCCGCTCCGGGACGGAGAGGATCGGATGCTTGTCTAAGCGATGGTTTTCCATCTAGGGAAAAGCTCCTTGGAGAGATTATTTTTGTTTCAAAAAGTTTCAGAGGCCGTTCGTGTCAAGCAAAAGCTGGAACACACACCCTTCAGCCCTGATCAGGCCTGCCATTATGGCAAATAAAGGGCGCTGAGTTCTGTTTTTAGCCCTTGGTATAGCGGCAGCGCGGTAGCCCAATGCCTGGAAATATCATCCACGCTTGCGCAGCGCAGATAATTCTCCAGGCGCGATACCATATCCGGAGGAAATTCACGCTCCATGTAGCGGATGCCGAAATCAGCCTTGGCAGGACGGTGGCGGATGTTCAGCAAAGGCAGCAAACAGCGGTTCAGAAAGCTGAGCCAATTCATCAGGGCTGCTGGCCAGTTGTTTCTCAGCAGCGACTTTTGCAGTTCGGCAAGCATCAGGAAATCCAGGGCGGTGGTGCTTTTGAGAACTCGCTTTACCAGCTCCGTTCTCTTTTGTTCTGAAGTGGATTCCGCGGCGAAAACACCCTGCTGGTCGAACCAGACGACCGCGTTGCCGTGCCGGTCCGGTTCTGTAAGCTTGTTTGGATTGGCCTTGGTGACAACCGCTATGTCGCAATAAAAGCAGGCGGGAAAATCCTTCAGCAGATAAAAGCACTGGGACATCCCATGCCAGGTGGGTTCTGGCAGGCGAAAACGACTTTCAATACCGTATCGCTGGCTAAAATGGCTATCCAAGAGAGAGAAGACCTGCTCCGTGCATTCCTCTTCGGTAACGATCACGAGGTCCAGATCGGAATACTCGTCCAGATATCCTGTGGCGGCGGATCCGCCTTCCCAGGCCGCCAGTACCACCGGCTGGGCATACAGCAGATCTTTTAGTTTTGTTTTTAGTTCCAAAACGCTGTGCATCAGCGATCTTCCTCCTGCGGAAATTCGCCAAACCCTTGGCGATAGGCTTTTTTTGTCAACGAAAAAATCCTCCAACCGGCAATGCCAATTCTCTTTTTTCAGTTGGGCGAAAGTGAATGTTGGGTTGTGTGTTTTGTTTGGCTCTCTTCGAAACTGAGTGGGTACAGCCCGTGAGGGCAACAGAATGATAGCGAGGGTGTGGAGGCGCGGCTTCAGCCGCGATGGAACCCCTCGTACACCGTGCATATCAAACCTGGTTTTCAAGGCCAGCACCCCACCCCGAAACGCACTGCGATACGGGGTAGGGTGCTGGCAATTTTCATTAATCAGCGTTCTTTCGCGCAACGAGGGGCTTACGCGCCCTCGCTATGATCTGACGCCCTCCGGGCTGCTTTCTGGTTGATCGCTTTCACCCAGTCGGTTTGAAAGAGAGCCTTTTATTTCACTATGTTTATGTAATTGAATGCAGCAAAGACAAGTTACCAAAGTCGAAACCCAGTTTAACTGGATGTTGCAGCATATCGGATGCCAAATTCCTAGTTGTCAGCGGGTTACTCGCCTCCCGCCTTATCCCCGCCTCAAGTGCGGCGATCGGGCGGGAGGCCTGCGATCGCCGGAAAGGAGGGGGCTTAAGCGGAAGGCAGCTCAGAAACAGAGGAAAGGCCGCACCACCCCAGCCCGGATGCGGGTGTGGGGATTCAGCCAGGCGAACTTGTGCGGGGAGAGGACCTGAAGCAGGTCTGGGGGCAGGGGTTGGCTGCCAAAGCCTCTCAGGATCAGCACAGCCAGCGGCAAATCCTCGTTGCCTGTGTTGATCACGCCGGGTTCGAAATCCAGCCAGGCGGTGAGTTCAGTGGCATCCATCATGTGGCAAACAACGCCTCGGACGCCTTTTTCGGCCAGGGTTTTGAGCATGTGGCGGTCTGGTGGGAAGGTCAGGGCCAGGATCCTGCCCTGCACGTCCCTGATATCTTCGGGCGCGGAGTAAACCTGGAATTCGCCGTGGCAGTCCTTGCCAAAGGCGATCTGACCCTCCAGCTTCTTTCCCTGGCAAACCAGTTCCAGTCCCTGGCCCGGCAACACATTCCGCACCACTCCGTTTACGTGGGACAGAAACTCCAGGGGTTGGTGGAGATAGGTGATGGTGAGGGTGCCTGTCCCGGTATCGATGTCAGTGATGGTGCCTGTTCCGGGAGCTTTTATCAGCACAGGTGGAGCGCCGTCGGAGGTTTTTTCCAGCCTGCGGCCCAGCATGTCTCCCTGGTAAACGAAGTCACCCCTGGCTTTGGTGAGGTAGCGGGCGGCCTTTTTGGGGCTGAGCAGCAGCTTTTCAGCGTAATTCACCGTGATAGGTTTGCCGGAGTAGTCCTGGATCTCTGAAGCCACGATCATGCCCGTGTTGGCATCGATGTATTCGATCCTGCCGCGCACCGGGGACAGCAGTTTCCTATCGCCCCGGCTGAAGGAGCGGATCTTGAAGCCTTCAGGCAGCACGGCGTAAACCTCGTCCGCTTCGACCTTGTCGCCCGGCCGCACCCGCAGGGATGCCTGGACCAGTTCCGGAGTCAGATCTTTCAAATTGGCCAATCCGGAGATGATATAAAGCCGGGGCGGGTTGAAGCGGTTGACAGCCACCACGTCGTCCGGGCTAACGGTATCTCCCTCCAGAAAATTGATGTCGCCCGCGTAGGGCAGTTCCACCCGCCGCAGCCATTCCCCCTCGACCAGCTGATACTGCTGCCGGGGAGGTTCCTTGATCCCAAAGGCATCGGGCGCTTCCGGATAGATGCCCATCTGCTTTTCCGCCTCGCCCACGCGCTGGGCGGGATCCAGCCGGGTGTCGATCAGCACGGGAAGTTCGGTGGCAAAATGGTTCAGATCCTCTTTGCTGTCCAGCTTGCAGCGTTTGGTGGGGGCGATCTTCAAAGTTTTGGGGCCGGCGGGCAGATAGAGTAAGCTGCCGGCTTTGATCTCGTGGACCTGGCTTCCGTGGCCCGAAGCCACTTCCACCGTCATCAGGGCCTTGTTTTCGCGGGAATTGAAGACGGGGGAGATGTGTACCGCCAGTTTCTCGATACAGGCGCTGGCGAGCAGGGTTTTGGCCATGGCGGGATCAGAGGAACTGAGCACTCCGAGGTGGGGGCTGATGAAATCGCGGTCGATCCAGAGTTCCGTGATGCCCTTGGGCCGCACGGCGTCGGCCAGGATCAGCGCGCACTGGCTGTGGTTCTGGGCGTGGGCGAAGATGCCCCCGGCACCTATCAGTACGTCGATGTCGCTTTCGCGGAAGCTGTGTTTGCTGTCTTCGCGCTGATACTCGAACTGGAGCTCGAATTTCTCCAGGTCATCGCGTTTAAGTTTGTCCAGATAGCCGATCTTTTCGCCGTTGTAATGCATCTGGCGATGCTGTTCCAGGGCCAGGGCCAGCGCTTCGCGGGCGAGGGCATGCTCGATCCTGAATTCCGCCGTGGTGCTGGGATTGGAGGTGGGGTGGAGGCATTTGTTGGCGATGTAATCGCGAATTTCGCGTTCGCTCAGATCCTCCGGCAGCCAGCGTTTCACCCTGTCCAGGCCGGCTTCGCGCAGGACGTTCCAGGCGCTGTAACTCATGCCCAGATTGGCGCTCACAGTACGCTGGAAATGGCCGTTGATGTAGCTGAAAACGTCGGTGGTGGCGCCACCGATGTCGAAGGCGAAAATGTTCTGATCCCCAGCCAGCAGGGCCAGGGCTCTCTGCACACCCAGCGGTGTGGGCATGATGGGCGCCGTTACGGCTGGTTTCACTTCCGCGTAGCCGGGGGCCTGCTCCATCACGTTTTCCATGAAGAGCTTCTGGATCATGTCCTGGGTGGGTTGCAGATTCTCCACTTCCAGGCTGGGCCGCAGATTGGGCAGGATGTGGAGGTCGAAAGCTTGGGAGATCAGCTTCTTCACGATCGGCGCGGCGTCCTGGTTTCCGGCATAGAGCGCGGGGATCTTGCCATGCTGGTCAAATTTGGGGGCGGGATCGGCAATGCGGAGGATCTCAGCCATGCGCAGAACCCCGGAAACCGCGCCACCGTCGGTGCCGCCGCAGAGGAGGATCATGTCTGGATGCAGATTGCGCATGGCCAGCATCTGCTGGGCTGCCTGGCGTTTGTCATCCAGCGCGAAAGTGTCCAGGATCACGCCGCCTGCACCGTAGGCACAGCGTTTGCCGCTGCTGGCGGAATCGAAGAGGGTGAGGCCGATCACCAGGATCTGCAAACCGCCGCCGGCGCTGCTGGTGCTGAAATAGGCCAGGTTATCCGCCCAGGCCAGTTCATTCTCCGCTTGGACCGGTTTTAAAAGCTGGATGCCGCAGCGTTCCTGAAGTTCCCACACCGCGTTCTTGATCCCGTAGCGGACGTCGCTGTGAGGCGCTTCCACAGTGGTTTCCGCGTGCGCGATACCCATCAGGACGGGGATTTCCTGCCGGTTGTCCAGCAGCAGGGCCTTGGTGGTGGTGCTGCCGATGTCGGTGATGACTATGTGGTCTTGGTTCAGGCGCATCTTTCTCTCCCATGAATAAGTCTGGAAATCACCCAAATGCAAAGGCGGTGTTCCTGTCAAGAAATTGCGTGAACCTTCTTTGGTGCCTTGTCGGGCGGAATTTCCATTGACAGAAGCGGGGAGCAAACAACATGGGCATCATGAGATACAGGTTGAACAAAAAAACCCTTCTGAGCCTGGCGCTGGTCCTGGCGGCTTTTCTGATCATCCGCTTCCTCTCAGTGCAAGAGATCCGGGGCCAAGTGGTTTCCATCCAGGACGGCGACACCATCACCGTTTTGCAGGGCGGCTCCACCTACAGGGTCCGTCTGCAGGGAGTGGACTGCCCGGAAAAGGGCCAGGCCTTCGGCAACGTGGCCAAACAATTCACCTCCGACCTCGTTTTCGGTAAAACCGTAAAGGTGAAATACGAGGAACGTGACCAGTACAAAAGGTATCTGGGCACGGTTTACCTGGGCGATGTGAATCTGAACAAGTCGCTGGTGCAGGCAGGCCTGGCCTGGCATTACAAGCAGTACAGCAAGGACCCGGTTCTGGCCGCCTTGGAGGTGAAGGCCAGGCTGGATAAAAAAGGCCTCTGGTCCGATCCCAAGCCCATCCCGCCCTGGGATTACCGCCGCCAGCCAAGAGAAAAAACTTGACGCTGCCGCGGCTTTTGCCAAACTGCCTCGAAGCGGTTCATTGGCTGCAACCAAATCGCGAAAAGTGCTAACTAGATAGTAAGACATACAAGGAGAACCGATCCATGACACACGTTCCCTGTTTTCTGGATGCGGACCTCCACGGCAAAACCGTGCTGGTGCGCATGGACCACAACGTTGTAAAAAAAGGCAGGATCAAAGACCCGATGCGGATCGAAGCCACGATCCCCACCCTGCTGCACATTTTCAAGCAAGGCGGCCGGCCCATCCTGATGACCCACGTGGGCAGGCCTTACGACAAGGCCACCGGCGCCATCACCATTTCCGAAGATGAAGCTGTGGGCCCCATCGTGAAGTATCTGGAGGAAAAACTCCAGCTGCGCGGCTTGGTTCCGGATTGCCCGGCGGAAGGCGATAAAGGGATCACGGACCTTGGCCCCATCGGCGAGACGGTGGCGGCAATGAAAGAGGGCCGGGCGGATTTTGTGTATCTGCCCAACACCCGCTGGTTCCACGGCGAAGAGAGCAAAAACGAGGATTCCGATGCCTTGGCCGCCAAACTGGCCTCCTTCGCAGACCTCTACATCAACGACGCCTTCGGTTCCTGGCAGCCGCACTCCTCCACTTACAACGTCACCAAGTATCTGCCCTCCTATGCCGGACTGCTGATGCTGAAAGAGATCGCCAACCTCCAGAAGGTCTTTGAGCCCAGCCAGCCGCTGGTTTCCGTGGTGGCCGGCTCCAAATTCGACACCAAGATCGGGCCCCTTTCCTCCCTCATCAGGATCAGCGACAAACTGGTGCTGGGCGGGGTGCTTTACAACGCCTATCTGGCCGTGAAATACCAGCTCGGGATCAAGGGTTTGGACCCTGCCGACCTGGCCCTGGCCGAGAAATTCCTGCAGGAGGCCGGACCCTTGCAGGACCGCATTGTGGAACTGCCCTGCATCATCGAATCCGACAGCTTTGAAAGCGCGGAAAGCTGGAGAGTGCGCAAAATAGCCGATCTCAAGCCTGGCACCCAGCTCAATTATGTGCTGGACATCGCGCCGGAATCCTTTGCCGAAGAGGCCGTGCGGGAGGTTTTTGCCGGTGCCTCCACCATCTTCGTGAACGCCGTGATGGGCTACACAACCCTCTTCACCGAAGGCACCAAAGCCATGTACAGCCTCATCGACAAGAACGCCGGAGCGCAAAAACTCTTCGGCGGCGGCGACACCATCCAGGATTTTCGCGATCTGCTGCCCGGCATCTTTGCCAAGGCGGTGAATGATCCCCAGTATTACTTCTTCACCGGCGGCGGGGCCATTCTCGACGCCATCGTGAGCGGCTCGCCCTATGGCATGAAGCCGGTCCAGGCCCTCATCAAAACATCCTGAAGGGAGAGATAAAGTGGATTTGCATGAACTGGACCTCCGCAAGGAGTTTCCCCCGCCCAGCTTGGAAGAGTGGAAACAGGCCGTGGTGGACAGCCTCAAAGGCGCTGATTTCGACAAAGTGATGCACACCAAAACTTACGAAGGCATCACCCTGAAACCCATTTATACCAGGGAAGATGTGGCCGGCCTGAACTTCACGGACGCCCTGCCCGGCGAAGCCCCCTACCAGCGTGGAAACGCTTCCCAGTACTCAGGCCTCGCGGGCTGGAAAGTGGCCCAGGCGAAGGCCAATCCGGACCTGAGTGCCCTGAACCGGGAAATTCTGGACGAACTTTCCCGGGGACTGAGTGCAGTGAATCTGGCTCTCAAGCATGACGATTTCCCCGGCGGGATCGCGCTCCGCAACGCGACTGACCTGGCCACCGCCCTGCAAGGGGTGGACCTGAAAGCGGCGCCGCTGATGGCGCAGCTGGACATGGACGATCCGGATCTGTTCGGCTGGCTGGAAGAATTTTGCCGGCAGACCAAGCAAAACCTGAGCGAACTTGACGGCTGCCTCGGCTTTGACCCCACGGGTGAATTCGCCCGCAAGGGATTTCTGAACCTGCCTCTGGAAGAGGTTTGGAACCGGGTGGGCGCCGAGGTGTCGCGCCGGGCGGAAAAAGCTCCCCAGTTGCGCTGCCTCTCCATTGACGCCACCGTTTACGCCGCCAGCGGGGCCTCTTCCACTCAGGAACTGGCTTTCGCGCTGTCCACCGCGATCGGTTACATCCAGGGCCTGCAGTCCGGCGGCTGGGAGATCGACAAGATCGCCCCGCTGTTTCAGGTGAAGCTTGCCCTCGGCTCGAATTTCTTCATGGAAATTGCCAAGATCAGGGCCTTCCGGATGCTGTGGAGCGAGATGATCAAGGCGTTTGGCGGCAATGAAGATTCCCGCCGCGTCTGGATCCACGGCAAAACTTCCACCTTCAATAAGAGCGCTTACGACCTCTATGTGAACTTGCTGCGCACCGGCACGGAAGGTTTTTCTGGTGTCGTGGCCGGGGTGGACAGCCTGGAGATCGACCGTTTTGACGCCGTGCTGGACGCCCAGGCGACTGAGTTTTCCCAACGGATCGCCCGCAACCAGCAGCTGATCCTGGCCGAGGAAGCCCATCTGAGCAAGGTGGCCGATCCCGCCGGAGGCTGCTATTACATCGAAAGCCTCACCGCGGAACTGGCCAACCAGGCCTGGAAGATCATGCAGGAGCTGGAAGCCGGGGGCGGCATGGTCCGAAGCCTGAAAGCCGGGACCGTCCACGCCATGATCGATGCGATGGCCAAAACCCGGATCGACGCCGTGCACAAGAGACGCGACGTTTTTGTGGGCGTGAACATGTATGCCAATCCCGATGACGCCGTGCCGGCCTTCGCGCCAACTCCATTGGATGACAGCAAAGCCGCCGTGCGCCTGGACCGCGGCGCCCTGCCCCAACGCCGCGCGGTGGGAGCCATGGAGCAATTCCGCGCCCGGATGGCGGTTGCTGGCAAAAAGGTCTTTCTGCTCACCATGGGCAGCCTGGCCGAATACAAAGCCCGGGCCGATTTTGCCGCCGGCTTCCTGCAAGTGGGTGGATTCCAGGTGGCCACGGGAACCGGCTACACCGAAGTTTCAGCCGCTGTGGCGGCCGCCCGGGACTACGAGGCGGTTTGCATCTGCGGCACGGATGACAGTTATCCCGAGCTGGTGCCCGCGCTCTGCGCCCAGCTGCCGGACAAGATCAAGCTCCTGGCCGGCTATCCCGCCGACCAGGTGGAAGCTCACAAACAAAGCGGCATCGACGTCTTCATCCATCTGCGGGCCAATCTGCTGGACACATTTGAAGACCTCGCCGCGCGCCTGGGGGTTAAACAATGAAACCTGATTTCACCACTCTGAATCCCAGCTTTGGCGCCGAGCCCAAGGCCCGGACAGCCGCAGCGGAAAAAGCCTGGCGCACCAATGAACAGCTGGACGTAAAGCCTCTCTACACCAAGGCGGACCTGGACACGCTGCAGCATCTGGACTACCTTTCCGGGTTGCCCCCCTTCCTGCGCGGGCCCTATCCCTCCATGTTCGTGCAGCGGCCCTGGACCATCCGCCAATACGCGGGTTTTTCCACTGCCGAGGAGTCCAACGCCTTTTACCGCCGCAATCTGGCCATGGGCCAGAAAGGCCTCTCCATCGCCTTTGACCTCGCCACCCACCGCGGTTACGATTCCGACCATCCCCGCGTGATCGGTGATGTGGGCAAAGCCGGCGTGGCCGTGGACAGCATTCTGGACATGAAGATCCTTTTCGACAGGATCCCTCTGGACCAGATGAGCGTTTCCATGACCATGAACGGCGCCGTGATCCCCATCATGGCCTTCTACATCGTGGCCGCGGAGGAACAGGGCGTGAAGCCGGAACTGCTCAACGGCACCATCCAGAACGACATCCTCAAGGAATACATGGTGCGCAACACCTATATCTATCCTCCGGAAGCTTCCATGCGCATCATCGCCGACATCTTCAAATATACTTCCCAAAAGATGCCGAAGTTCAACAGCATCAGCATCTCCGGCTACCACATGCATGAAGCCGGCGCCACCGCCGATCTGGAGATGGCCTACACCCTCGCCGACGGCTGGGAGTACCTGCGCACGGCGATCGACGCGGGCATCGACATCGATCTGATCGCGCCCCGGCTTTCGTTCTTCTGGGCCGAGGGCATGAACTACTTCATGGAGGTGGCCAAACTCCGCGCCGCCAGGGTGCTCTGGGCCAAGATCATCAAAGGCTTCGGCGCCAAAAATCCAAAGAGCATGGCGCTGCGCACCCACTCCCAAACCTCCGGCTGGAGCCTCACAGAACAGGATCCCTACAACAACGTGATCCGCACCTGCGTGGAAGCCCTGGCCGCCACTCTGGGCCACACCCAATCCCTGCACACCAATTCCCTGGACGAGGCCATCGCCCTGCCCACCGATTTCAGCGCCCGCATCGCCCGCAACACCCAGCTCTTCCTGCAGCACGAGACCGGCATCACCAAGGTGATCGATCCCTGGGCCGGCTCCTACTATCTGGAAAGCCTCACGGATGCCCTGATGAAGCGGTCTTGGGGCCATATCATGGAAGTGGAGGAGCTGGGCGGCATGGCCAAGGCCATCGAAACCGGCCTGCCCAAACTGCGCATCGAGGAAGCCGCCGCCAGAAGGCAGGCCCACATCGATTCCGGCGAGGACACCATCGTGGGCGTGAACAAATACCGCCTGGCGAAGGAAGACCCGATGGAGATCCTGGAAGTGGACAACTCCGCCGTCCGCGATGCCCAGATCGCCCGCCTGGCCAAGCTGCGCGCCGAACGCGACGAAACGCGGGTGAAAGCCTGTCTCAGCGCCATCACCCAAGCGGCCGAAGCCAAAACGGGAAACCTGCTCGAGCTCGCGGTGGACGCCGCCCGGGCCCGGGCCTCCCTGGGCGAGATCTCCAGCGCCATGGAAAAAGTCTTCGGACGCCACCAGGCCTCAATTAAACTTATCAACAACGTTTACAGCAGCGAGTACGCCAAGATGGATGAAATCGAACAAATCCGCGCCCTCACCGACAAATTCGCCGATCGCGAAGGACGCCGGCCCCGCATTCTGGTGGCCAAAATGGGCCAGGACGGCCACGACCGCGGCGCCAAAGTTGTCGCCACCGCCTTTGCCGACATGGGTTTCGACGTGGACATGGGACCCCTGTTCCAAACCCCGGAGGAAACAGCCCGCCAGGCGGTGGAAAACGACGTCCACATCATCGGCATGAGTTCCCTGGCCGCCGGCCACAAAACCCTGCTGCCCCAACTGGTGGAGGAACTGGCCACTCTTGGCCGCGAGGATATCCTGATCGTGGTGGGGGGTGTGATCCCGCCTCAGGACTACGATTTTCTGCTGGCCAACGGTGCCACGGCCATTTTCGGACCCGGCACCAAACTGCCCGAAGCCGCCACCCTCCTGCTGGAAAAACTGCTGCGGGGCTGAGTGTGACCAAGCATCGCCAGCCGGAATGGACACCCGCAGGCGCCGGAAGTGAATTCGCCGCCCGGGTGATGGAAGCCAAAAGCGCGGGCAGCAAAGTTTCTGCTGCCGAGCCCAAAAAGTCTTCCCGCGGCCTGCCATCCGTGGAAGCCATCACCGCTGGAGTTCTGAAAGGCGACCGGACCTTGCTGGCCAAAGCGATCACCCTCATCGAAAGCAATTCCCCCCGTCATTTCGAGGCGGGACAGGAACTGGTCCGCCGGCTCCTGCCCGCCTCGGGAGACTCCATCCGCGTGGGCGTCACCGGCGTTCCCGGAGCGGGGAAGAGCACCTTCATCGAAAGTTTTGGCCTCTGGCTGATAGCCAGGGGCCATAAAGTGGCCGTGCTGGCCGTGGATCCCAGCAGTTCCCTCTCCCGGGGCAGCATTTTGGGCGACAAGACCCGCATGGAGGAACTGGCCCGCCACCAAAGCAGTTTTATCCGCCCTTCCCCCAGCGGCGGCGCCTTGGGCGGCGTAACCCGTAAAACCCGCGAAACCATCATCGCCTGCGAAGCCGCCGGCTACGACATCATCCTCATCGAAACCGTGGGCGTGGGCCAGTCTGAGATAACGGTGCGCTCCATGGTCGATTTCTTCCTCCTGATGCAGATCGCCGGCGCCGGCGACGAACTCCAGGGCATCAAAAAAGGCATCATGGAACTCGCTGACCTCGTGGTGGTGAACAAAGCCGATGGTGGCAACGTCCAGGCCGCTGAACTGGCCGGCCGCGAACTCAACAACGCCCTCCACTACCTACGCCACGCCACCCCGGGTTGGACCACCAAGGCCCTCACCTGCTCCGCCAAAGAAAAGGCCGGCCTGCCGGAGATCTGGCGCGAGATCGAACGCTTTGTGGACCAGGGCAAAACCAGCGGCGTGTTTGAAGACCGGCGCCAAAACCAGGTGCTCCAGTGGTTCGAGGCCCTGCTCACCGAGGCCGTGCTCAACCGTTTTTACTCCAACCCCCGCGTAACAGAAGAACTACCCCGCCTCCGAGCCGCCGTTCAAAACGGCTCCCTACCCGTTCTGCTGGCGGTTCAGCAACTGCTGGCGGAGTAGCCGGCACTTGAGCGGGCAGGCGGTTGGAATAAATTGCAATTCCAGCCATATCTGTCAAACACCACCCAGATGCCCCGGGTCGCTCCCAATATCAATACGGTATCAATACGGAATCATTACGGATGAAATCCGTATTGATTCCGTATTGATACCGTATTGATATTGGGAGGGCTGTGTGGAGTGAGGAATGTGTTACCGGTTTGGGATATGCTGTGAAACTTTGGTGGGGAATGGGTCTCAGAACTCCAGACCGAGCATCAGCATGGGGCTGCGGTCTTTGATGTCCAGCCAGACCTGGGCCTTGTTGTCTTTGGCGTTGTAGCGCAGCACGTCGATGCCGCTGATGAGGTGGTTCACGATCATCACGCCCACCGCCAGCATCCTGTAGTCGCGCATGTTCTGGGCTTCGGTGCGGATCTGCACATACTGCCCGCGGTTGTCCACGCTGTCCCAGTTCCAGGCCTGGTCATCCAGGTAGATGTTCTCATCAATGTAGATCTGCTGCTGGGCGGGGTCGTGGGGAAACAGACGCAGCGCTTCCTGCCGCACCCAGGCATTGTAACCTCCGGCCTCGTAGCCGCTGCTGTTGAATTTGCTGAGGTCGCGGAGATAGCTGTCCGCAAGGTCACCGGGCGTGATGTGGGCATATTTCAGCGCGTATTCGTAATATTCTTGGGTTTTCAGCTGCGCTTCCTCGTTCAGATAGAGCAGGCTGGAGATGAGGGCCGCTTCAGCTGTGAGCATGCCATAGCCGTAATTCCGGCCGTGGCGCACCTGGCTGAGGCCAGGCAGAACAAGTGACTGCACGAGCTGCAGGCCCGTGCCTTCCGCTGCCAGGCTGGCCCCGCAGGCCAGCAACAGCAGGAGGGTTACCAGATATTTGATCTTGGCAGGCATTAAAACTCCAATCTGTAATTGAGCATCAGGCCGCCTGACTCCAGCGGCGTGAAATAGAGGGCTGTGGGTTGGTCCGGGTTTCTGGAGATCAGGGCCACGTCGATGAGGCTGATCACGCGGTTGAGCAGCATCACCCCCAGGCTGAGGCTCCGGTACATCTTCACGGTCTGGGTCCTGAACCGCAGGGAGCGGTACTGGTCCTGATGTTCGGAACTCTGCCAAGCCCAGGCATCCTCCGCGGAGTAGGTATTTTCGGCCAGATAAGCCTCATAACCAGCGGGATCGTAATTGTATATCAAATAAAAGTTTCGCGCTTCCAGGGTTTGAAGCTGGTTGAACTCATCGCTGCTAATATACTGTTGGATAACCTGATAATAGCTGTCGGACATGTTTTCTGGGATGCCGGCATAAACCTCTGCGTATTTTCTATAAGAGCCGGTGAGGTTGTCGATCTCGCGTCCGGTGGCCAGCCAGGCTGTGAGGGCGAGCAGATCGGTGGTTAGCATGATCCCGCCGCGGGTGCTTTTGCCCAGGGCGATCTCCCCGCTGCCGGGCAGGGCGGCGGACATGCCCAGATAAGCTATCTTGGGCAGCGCGGCCAGGGGCAAAGCGATCAGCAGCGCCAGGACCAGGAAAAGGGTTTTGGGGAACGCGCGCATTCAGAACCTGTAGGTGAAACCCAGCGAAGGGGTGATGTGGTTGTTGCCGCTCAGGCCGGTGTAATACTTCAGTTCAAGTGGTTTTTGGGTGATGGCGGTGCGGTTCACGCGGTTGGTGAGAGTGAAAGCCTCGATGGCCGCGGCCACGTGGTTCAGGGCCAGGCCGATGGTGCAATAGTTGGCATAGTAGAATTGCTGGTTGGCGGCCCGGCGCATGTCCAGATATTCCTGGCGCCAGGGCGAGGCGGCGTTGGAACCGGGGGCCACGGCGTTGGCGGGATCCAAGCTGCCGGGATTGCTCAGATAGTAATCCATCCGGTAGTTTTTAATCCAGCGGTTGTTGATGATGAGTTGGGGGTCGGTGTTGTTCGGATTGAAGACCCAGGTGGCGTTGTTGGGTACCTGGTCCAGGTGGAAAGAGCCTGTGAGGGGATCGGTGGCGAAGTTGTGATACCAATCCGCCCAGCCGAACACATATTTGTCATATTTGCCGATGTCTTCGTAGAAATGCTGGGTATCGGTGTCGTCCAGGCGGAAAAAGGTGCCGTCGTAGATGTCCAGCGTGCCTGGGTTGATGTTCATCATCACTGTTTCCACAGCCTCCTGGTATTCCCTGCGGTAGCGGGTGCCGGTATAGGTGTAGGAATACTCCTCACCGCTGACGCTGTAGTTTAAAACCTGGGTCACCGTCTCGCCGTTGGCGAAGTTCTGGAAAGCCTCGGTCTGGTCCTGGCCCTGTTTGTTGAACCAGACGATGCCGCCGATGGCCGCCAGTTCAAGCACTGGAAAGAGGTAGGTGGTGAAGGCTGAGGGTTTGGCGTAAAACTGGCCCGCGCCGGGCAGCAGCGCCGAAAAGAGCATGGCGCGGCGGGCGTCCTTGGGCTCAAAATTCACCGTAATGATGTCGCTGGCGTCTTCCTGGGGTTCCTGCCAGATCAGGTCGTCTATGTTCTGGGCGAACGCGCCGCTCAGCAGCGCGAAGCCCAGGATGAGGAGGATGGTTGTTTTCATGTAAGCCTCTTGATCATTTCTCCACGGCGAATTTTATCCGCTTGTTCTCGGCGCCTTTGCGCACAAAGAGGATGTAAACGCCGGAGGCAAGCCTGCCGCTGTCCAAGGCCACGTCCCGGCGCAGGATGCCGTTGGCGGGCAGGGTGTGGCTTTGCAGCAGCGAGCCGTTGATGTCGTATAGCCGCAGTTCCACATCCTGGTCAAAATCTTCCACTCGCACCCTGAACTGGGGGTCACGGACAGGGTTTGGGAAAACAAAAGCGTTGAAATCCTGGCCGGTGGGCACATCGTCTTCCATCTGGAAACCTTTGAAGTTGCCTTCCCCGCCGTTGCGGAAGCCATTCCAGAACACTCCCTGGAAATCAGTTGAAAGTTCCTTTTTGTGGATGGAGAGCCGGCCGTCCGGATCGGCGTAATACCAAAAGAGGTTGACACCTTGCGTGGAATAATGCGCGGTGGCCAGCCGGGAACCGTTCACGGGGCCGTTCGTGAGCAGTGATCTGGGCCAAACGATGCCCTCCGTCCAAACACGATCATCATCCCATGTGATGTAGCCTCCTGAAGAGTAGGCCACGTGGCCGTGCTCGGGCACCGGAAGGCAGAGCAGGGTGTTCCGGAACGCGTTGAGAGCGTAAACATGATTCCGGGGACTGAAGTTGAGCGGGAAGGCGTTGTAGGGAAAGCCGGAAAGCAGGGTGCCGTCGTGCTTCATGGCGTAGATGCGGTTTCCGCAACCCCAGAAAACGGTGGGATCGACGGCCAGGTCGAACCTGGACATGGCTTCATTTGTGTACCAGGTTACGCCAAGCTGGGTGGGCTTGGCGGCCAGGGTGTTCAGCCAGATCCGTTCCAGATGGTTGTTCTGGAATTTGTAAACGCTGCCGCTGTTGGCCATCAGGAAAAGCATCCGCACGCCGTCGGAATCAGCAGTGTAGCCAACTGGCTCGTATTCGCCGAAAGGTTCGGGCAATTCCACCTCAAGCTTGATGTAGAGGTCGCTGGTGTCGATGATGTGCAGCAAATCCTGGCTGAGCGCCACCAGGTCGGTGCCGTAACTGCCCAGGCGCTTGATCCCGGGCAACTGGACCATGTCTTTCACCACGTTGTCCACCACGGAACTCAGGCAGCTGGAGGTGCTCACGAACACGGTATCCCTGAGCGCGAGGGGCGCGGTGCTGATGGGATCGGGATAATTGACGGATTTGCTTTGCAGGTCGTCCAGGGAAAATTCCACAATCTCCAGAGAATTGGCGTGGCTGAGAATGAGTTCCTGGTAGCCGTTTCCATCCTGATCAGCTCTGATCACTGGCTGGTCCAGCGGCTCGCCGTCCCAGGCGAAAGGCCCCATGAGGTCTGTCCACTGGCCGTCGTGATGGCTGAGCAGGGTGATGGATTGCGGACCGATCAGAGGCAGGTCCAGAATGCTGTAGCTGGAATTGATGAAGGGCCCGGGCAAAAGGTCGGGGATGCCGTAGGCGTTCACCGAACTGACATCGAACCAACCGCTGTTCACCGTGAGGTTCATGATCGCGCCCGGATTGCCCATGCCGCCCAGCCAATAGAGCGAACCCATCCCGGCGCTGTCTTCAAGGGGCGGTTTTGTGTTGCCGTTCAGATCGGGTTTCCAAGCTTGCAGGCTCCAGCCGGCAAAGTAACCGGATTCGTCCAGCACCGGCTTCTTGGCGTGAAAGTATTCATACTGGGTGCCGGTCCAGTACCAGGACCACTCATAACCGATGTCGGGCAGGTTGTCCGCTTCGATGATCTCCACCCCGCGCCGGTTGTAGCGGGTGTTGATGGTGTTGTTCTCGTAGTTGGAGTAAAAAGTTCCGTCGCTGCCGGTGGCGCCCTGAGCGTAGATCACATCTTCATTCACCCGCCAGGCCAGGATCCCGCCGCCCACGGAGGAGCCGTCCTCCCTTTGGAAGGAGGGCAAAAGGTAGTCGTATTCATAGGTGGGGACGTTTTGGGGATCGTCGATCGCAGTGGGGTAGAGGATCACCCGGCCGTCATCGCTGGCCTTGAGCGCTGTGGCTCCGTCACCGTCCGGGTCCACGCTGCGGTTTTCCACCAGCAGGTATTCGGTGGGGGACAGGGGCAGACGCAGGATCTGGGGTATCAGTTTGTTTCCCGGTTGCCGGTGGCTGCTGGCGGCAAGGGCCATTTCGCTGAACAGGCCAACTTTGTCGGCGTCTTTAAGCAGGCCGCGGGAGCGGAGGTCATCGCCGAAGACAAGCTCGCGTGACCAGGCGCCGGGAAGCCCGGGCAAGGCGCCTTCCAGCAAAACATAGGAGCCGTCGTCCAAAACGTCCATGAGGATGCCGGAGCCGCCACTGTCCATGATGTCGAAAACCCCCACCATGGGTTGCCAGGTGTATACATTGTAGAGATCCACGAAACCCAGGGAGTGTCCAAATTCATGGCAGAGCACGGCATTCAGGGCGCCGTAGCCGCTGCGGAAAACGTTTTCTCCGGAGGTTTCGCTGGCAAAATCCTGTGAGATGGTGGCGGGCACGTTGCAGGCCTTGCCGATCAGCACGGAGCCTTCATCCACCACGGCTTCCTTGCCGTCGCCCACCCGGATGAAAAATGAGGGGATGTCGGAAGGGGTGTCGCCAAAAACGTCGTGCTGCCAGTCGGAGCCGGCGTGGATGATCATGAAGTGGCCGAAAGTGGAGAAATCCAGCTCTGGCGAAAGGCTGTCCGCAAGTTCGAAGGCGGTTTTAAAATACTCTTCCATGCGGGAAACGAAGAGTTCGTTGTCCGCGCCTGGAGGGTTGTACCAGCCCATGGTCTGGGGCAGGGTGTAAGTCCCGGATTGAGGCCAGACTTCATATTGGAGGTTGTAGGACCCGGCGGAGGCGGCCAGATAGTAATGGCGCATGGCCTCCAGATTTTGCAGGAAATAGGCCTGGTCGTGCGGGGGGCTGCCGATGTTGTAAAGATAGTTGGGATCAGGCTCCAGAAGGAATTTGCCGTTGCCGGTGGTGTTGGGGTCATCTGTGCTTTCCTCAGCAAAATCCACCAGGATCACCAGCAGCCTGTAGAAGTTGGCATCCCGGGTATGCGGCGCGGCGGCCGCCTGCCTGGTCAGCAGCTGGGTGAAGGGATGCCGGCGCGGAGGGCGGTTCGAGAAATGTTTCTGGAGCGTGAGCTTTTCAGCACCGAGCAGGCTGGCCAAGGCCAGCAATAGGAGCAGAAACCGTGTTTTCATCCGTATCCAAAGCCGTACTCCCCATGCTGAAAAACATGGGGAGACTGGCTGGAATCACTTTCTAAAACTCGAAGCCCAGGGAGAAGACCTTGTTGAAATCGACCAATTCACCGCCGGGGACCATGCTGAAATCCGCGTTCAGCTTATATTTCTTGCTGAAGGTGTATTGGATCCCGGCCCCGAAGCTGGGGCCCATCACGCTTCCGGCTGAATCGAGGAAATAGCCACCGCGGAGTGAGATCAGATCAAGGTAGGTGTATTCCGCGCCGATCCCGAAGATGGATTCCTCCATGTGTTGCCAGCCGGTGACAAACCTGGTGAGCAGGGGGTCTTCGTTGGCCAGGACCTTGCTGGCTTCCGCGGAGACCAACAGCTTGTTCATGGGGGCGTTGAGGATCTCGTAAGCCGCGCCCAGCCTTACGGTCATGGGCAAGGGGTCGGATTGTTCCTGGTCGATGTAGGTCACGTTCGGGCCGATGTTTTGGATCACGAAGGAAAGGTTGGTGCCATCGGTGAGGAAATCCTGATATTTGGCGCCAAGGTCGAAGGCGAAGCCGAAAGCCTTGCCGTCCGGCTCGGTGGGTTGGCCGGGCCCCAGATAGCTGTAAACGAACTTGAAATTCGTGCCCACGCCCAACTGTTGTGGGATCACATCGTAGCTATAGCCAACGTTTCCGGCAAATTCAAAGCTGTGGAATTCGCCGATCACATTGTTGTTTTCGTCGGTCTGGGTTTGGGTGCCCATGTCCAGAAGGGTCAGGTGGGCGTTGATGTTCCCGATGCCCTGGAAATACTGGTTATAGCCCAGGTATTCGTAATACATGTCGTCGAAGCCGGAACCTGCCAGCCAGGGAATGTGCGATCCGGCCAGCTGGGTTTTGCGGTTGAACGCCGTGGCGCCCGGATTCCACCAGGCGGCATAAGCGTCGTCGGCAACGGCGGAATAGGCGCGGCCCATGCCGTTGGCCCGTCCGCCCGGCTCAAAGGTGAGCGACAGCATCGAAGCCTGGGAGATCGCCCCCAGGGAGAAGGGCAGGCTCAATGCGATCATCAGCGCTGCCAGGGTAAGCATTCTATACTTGGACATCATACCTCCATTGAGATATAGTGAATGGCGCGGGTGTAAAATATCCCGGCGCGGTTTTCTTCTGATTTGTTTGTTTCAGGGAAGGTAAATACCCCATAAAAAAGTTGTCTCGCCGCTGTTCTACAAAAAAATGCAGCCTGCTAGCAAATCTAACTGATCGGTTTTCTCCCAAATCTTTGTGGTGCCGAAGGCCGGAATCGAACCGGCACGGACCATAAGTCCGGTGGATTTTGAGTCCACTGCGTCTACCTGTTTCACCACTTCGGCACGATGCATACCCTTTTCCCAAAGTCCGCAAGCTTGTCAAGCGGAATATCAAGGCTGGATCTGATAATTGTAGCACAATGTCAACAGTTGCGCGCTGGAACAGCTCTGCGCTCAGGATCCGGCCTCGCGGTCGATGGCCTCTTGCAGCTTGGCCGCGGCCTCATCCAGAGCGGCCTGGGGCGAGAGCATGCCTTCCTTGGCTTTTTCCAGCGCCTTCTTCAGTTCGTCGCGGCCCACGAACCAGGCGGGGTGCTGGGGCTCGAACACGGCGTTGTCGAGCTGGGCGTAGATGCCGCGGAATTGGGGAAAGGTGTTCAGGAAATCCACAATGGTTTTAGACTGCATGGCGCTCTTGCGCAGGGGCATGTAGCAGGTGCGCGCGCTCCATTTGGCGGTTTGTTCGGTATCGGTAAACCACTTTATGAATTCCCAGGCGGCTTTTTCCTTTTTGGGGTCGCCGCTTTTGAAGATCACGATGTTGGCTCCGCTGATGGCGCTCTTATTGGTTTTGTGGACGGGCAGCGGAGCGTAGCCAACGTTGAAATTGATGGGCTGCTGGCGCATGTAGGTGATCGAGACGCTGGAGCCTTCGAACATTGCCACCGTCCCGGCCAGGAAGGCGTTCTGGCCGTCCATTTCCTTGGAGGCCTTGGCGATCTTTTCCTTGTTGACCAGGTTGAGCGTGTAATTCAGCGCTTCCAAGCCGGCCGGGCTGTTCAGCACCGGTCTGTAGTTCTCGTCCATGATGGTGCCGCCGGCCTGATGGATCAGGTTCACGAACTGCCATTCGTTCACGGTGAAGTTCGCCCCGTAGGTTTCGGCCCGGTCCTTGGTTTTGGGCGCGGTCAGTTTACGGCAGTATTCCTCAAACTCTGCCCAAGTGGCCGGGAATCGGTCTGGTTCCAGTCCGGCGCGGTAGAAGGCGTCCTTGTTATAGAAATATGCCCGCACGCTTTTGTTGAAAGGGAAGGACCATTTTTTACCCTGATAGGTGATGGATTGCATGAAGACGGGATAGAAATCCTCCAGCTCTTCCTCTGTGAAATCCGGATCGTTGGCCAGAAGGCTGTCGATGCTCACCAAGACTTCATCCTGCTGGTATTTGGCCGCCCATGATTCGAACACCTGGGCCAGATCGGGTTGCTTGCCCACCTGCAAAGAGGCGGAAAGCTTCTGCTGCAGGGCGTTGTAGCTGCTGATGGGATTGGCGATCACCTCAATGTCGTCGTGGGTTTTGTTGAATTCCACGATCATTTCGTTGAGCACGTCCCCCAGGGGTCCGCTCAAACCATGCCAGAAGCGGATCTGGACCTTGTCGGATTTAGCCGCCTGGCCACAGCCGGCCAAAAGCAAGGCCAGAAGCAGGATTAGGCTTGATACACGCCGCATTGTCTCATCCTTTTCTTAGATTGATGCCATCAACGCATCGAGAAAAAGCAGCATTATTGACCCGCGCTTTGAAGTCAACCATTTTTTCTCCACGGCCTGGCCCGGGCCCTGTCGCTGTCTGCTGAGGGAAAGCAGCTAAACCGAGCAGCTGTTGCTAAAAAAGCTCTCGTTCAAACCGGGTGGGTTAGCATGGGGGCCGATGGAAATGTTTGCCCGTTGAAATGTTCTGCCAGTGAGGCCATGAGCGCTCGCCACCATCCCTCTCCCACGCCCCACGCCAGTTCCTCGCATCAAACGCGGGTATCAGGCGGGAGGCGCGTTTGGAACCCAGGACAGGGCCTTAACGGCCAGATAGCAGCGCTTCCATCCAGGAATCTCATCCACCCGTCATCATCTGATGTCCTTGGGTGAAGCCACCCGCTTCGAAGCAAGACCTAAAAAGTCTGGAGGGCCTTAGTCATCCTAACTTTACAGGCTTGAGCATTCAAGGTTTCCGGCAGCGCCGGTATTCTGTGAAAGCCAGATCGAATCCTGTGACTGAGGTTACTGCCTCAAAGGAGATGAGTTCCCAAGCCTCGGGATCGATCACGGGAAAATGGGTGTCCCCCTCGAATTCCGCGTCGATGCGGGTGAGGTGGAGTTTGGAGGCCAGGGGCAGGAAGAGTCTGAAGATCTGAGCGCCGCCGATCACAAAACACTCATCGTCAGGGCAGTGCCGCAAACAGTCTGGAACGCCGTGGCAGACGATGGCTCCGGGTACTGTGAGCTTTTTATCGCGGCTGAGGATGATGTTCACCCGTTCGTCGAGGGTGCGGCCCAGCGACAGCCAGGTGTTTTTGCCCATCAGCACAGTGTGGCCAAGGGTTTTGGCTCGGAAATACTTCAGGTCTTCGGGAATGTTCCAGGGCATGCGGTTGTCGCGGCCAATAAGGTTGTTGCGGTCGAGCGCCGCGATCACGGAGAAGCGTGGCTCAGTCAAAACGTCCCGCCTCGAAGAATCTGTCTATCGGCGGTATTCCTGCGCTCAGGGCCTCGGTGAGGGTTCCGCTGAAGATGAGAGCGCCGTCTTCAAGGAAGAAGATGCGGTCGGCCAAACGCTGGATGGAGGCCAGTTCGTGGGTCACGACCACGATGGTCATGTTCAGCTGGGTTTTCAGGTCCAGCAGCAACTCGTCCAAAGCCCTGGCGTTAAGCGGGTCCAGACCGGAAGTGGGTTCATCGCAGAAGAGGATTTCGGGGTCGAGGGCGATGGCCCTGGCCAGCGCGGCCCGTTTTCTCATTCCTCCGGAAAGTTCGGAGGGAAGCTGATACATGGCCCCGTCCAGGCGCACCAGGTTAAGTTTCGCCCGGATCACGCGTTCGATAACGCGAAGGCTGAGGCGGCTGTGCTGTTCCAGAGGGATGGCGAGGTTGTCGAACACGCTCAGCGAATTGAGCAGCGCGCCGCTCTGGAAGAGAACCCCGAAGCGGATCAGGATCTCGCGGTAGCGCGCCTCATCCATGTCTGTGAGTTCTTCGCCGCGGTATTTCACGCTGCCGGCCGTGGGCTGTTCCAGGCGCAGGATGTTCTTCAACAGAGTGGTTTTGCCGCTTCCGCTGCTGCCGAGGATCACCGCCACCTCGTTGGGCTTGATGTCCAGGTCTATATCTTTCAGGATCACGCTGTCACCATAGGCTGCCCGCAGCCCGCGGACGCTGATGAGGGGGTTCATAGATACACCAGGCTAAATACGGCGTCGGCCACGATGATCGCCAGGATCGACGCCACCACAGACCTCGTGGTGGCCCGGCCCACTCCTTCGGCCCCGCCCCGCACCTGGAAACCGTGATGCGCTGCAATGACCACGATCAGCCAGGCAAAGACCACGCTTTTGGTGTAGGTTATGAACAGTTCGGAGGGCTCCAGCACCATCAGCGTGCGCTGCAGATAGACCTGGGGGGCAATGCCCAGATGCCCTACCGCGATCAGGATGGCGCCAATTTCGGCGGCCAGAATGGAGAAGGTGACCAGGATGGGCATCATCAGGGTGAGGGCGTGAAATTTGGGCACCACCACGTAGCGGATGGGGTCCAGGGCCATCATGCGCAGGGCGTCTATCTCTTCGGAAACCTTCATGGTGGCAATCTCGGCCGTGATGGCGGAGCCGCTTCGGCCGGCCAGGATGATGGCGGTGAAGAGCGGCGAAAACTCCCGCACCAGGGCGAAGGACATCACATCGGCCACAAAAATGGCGGCGCTGAAGTTCTTCATCTGCACCCCGGTCTGCAAAGCGATGATGAAACCGATCACAAAGGATAGCAGCGCCACGATCGGCAGCGCGTCCATGCCCAGAAAAGCGCACTGTTGGGCCAGCGAACCCTTGCGCTGTTCGCGGTGGCGGAAGATGTCCACCACCGACCAAGCGAAAACGTCCGCTGCCAGCTGGAGAGCGTTTTTCGCGCTATGCCACTCCTGCTGAACTGAGGCCCCGATCTGCTCCAGCCAACCCTGTTCGCGTGGTTTTTCCAAAGGCGGGACGCCAGGGCTGCGGAATCGGTGGATCACAGCCTGAACTTCCGGGCGAGCGGGTAAAACGTTTGCCTCCCCCTCTTGCGCAACCAGCCGCAGGATCTCTTCCCACATGGCGGTTCCCGCGCTGTCGATGCGCTCGATCCCAAGGGGGTCTATCCTTTCCACCCTTTCCTGGCGAAGGATTTTGGCAACCTCTGTGTCTACGCCGTCCAGAGCCTTCAGGGTGAAATCCCCCTCCAAATGGAGAGTGCCAGCGTCGAAGCGAATTCCGGCCATGATCAGTAGAACAGCGAAAGCCTCAGATAGCTGCCGTAATCGTAAACCACCCAGTCCTTTCGGGACCTGTCATACTGCACGTTCAACCTCAGGTCCAGCGAGATGTTGCGGTAGATGCGGAAATTGATCCGGTTCTCGCTTTCGAAGCGGACGCTGCGGTCCTCGGTGCTGAGGGGAAAGAGGAGGTCGATGGAGGAGTTCACGCGGATGAAATCGAGGATGTTGACCGCGGAGAGCACCAAAGTGCTTTCCAGGCCGTGAAAAGCCTGGTTCGGCTGTTCGCGGTAGATGTCGTAGATGTTGGTGTCGGAGGGATCCTGGCTGGGTCCGGTGGCGCTGAAGACGTAGTATCCGTCGTTGATCTCCTGCTGCCAGCCGTAGCCGAAGCGCAGGCTCAGCGAAGCGCGGGGGCCGAAAACGAGGCGGTAAGTGATCCCCGTTCCTTCCTTCAGGCGCATGGGGAAGAAGGGTCTTTTCGTCTGCAGCCTCACCTGATCCTTCAAGGTAACGGAGTCATCCTCAGCGGATACGAGGATCAAGTCCTTCAGTTGCGAAAAATGCGCGAACTCCCGGAAGAAATGGGTCTGCACGTCGCCGCGGGCGTAGAAGGAGAAATTGCGCAGGGCACGGCTGCTTTCCCAGGGAGTGAGCAGCAGGACGTTTTTTAGAGAATAGGCGTCGGAACTCACGCGCAGATCGGAAAAATCAGCGCTGCTGAGGCCCAGATCATAATTGCTGCGCAAGGTGTAGAGGGTGAAGGGGAAAGTGGCGTCCACCGCGTTTTCCAGCTGCCCGGTGACGGTGAGTCCCACGAAGGGATGGGCGGGGTCCGCCTCGTTGTTCCCGGCCAGGCTCAAATTGCCGTGCATGGCGCCTTTGTGCACCACGGGGCGGTCACGCACCACGGGTTCCTCACCCAGGACGCCTGCCCCCAACAGAATGTTTCCCTCTCCGGAAGGGTCAACCACCAAGGTCAGGATCCGGCTGTCGCCTTTGGCCAGATCGATGGTGGTGAAGTCCTCCAGTTCGGTCCAGGTGCCTCCGCCCAGTTTGACCATGTAAGTGCCGGGGGGGAGGATCCAAACCTTGTCCGGCTGACCCAGGTCATCATCGCCGATGCTGGTGCCGGGTCCCAGGGGATAGTATTCGAATTTGCCCACTTCTTTCACCCAGACGTCGTAGGGCAGGCGCACCCGGTTGTTGTTCCCGTCGATGATCTTCACGCTCAGTTCGGCCCACTGCCCGCTCACCACGGTGCGCATCTTGGGCAGTACCTCCACTTCCAGCGGGATGTTCTGGCTTTCACCGATGGTGATGCTGTAGCGCCCGGGCGGGAGGGGCAGTTCCTTGTTGAATTCGCCGTCATTGCGGGAAACTTCGTTATCCAGGCCATGCACATTGTATCGGATGAGGTCGTCGGTGTCCGTGCCGAGCGTGAGCAGCAATTCTCCGTGCGAGTTGGCAAGGTTGGCTGGGGGCAGGTCCTCCAGGGTGAAAATGTCCTGGCTTGTTGTCTGCAGGGTTGCCAGTGCCACCTGGTCCTGTCCGCCGCTCAGGAAATTGCGGCATTTGGCCGCGAACACGTCCGTTTCCTGCATCAGCAGTTCGTTGTAGCTCTGGATCAGATAGACCATGCTGGCGTCGGGCAAGGGCTTGTAGCGTTCCGCTTTATAGCTGAGGAGGATCTTTTGAGTGTTGGAATCCCTAAGGAAAAATTCCATCCGCAGATAGGCGCGGGCATCTTTTGCCTCGATCTTTTCCAGGTTCAGAACCTTGGTCTCTAAAAAGTAGTCGGGATCAAACTCACCCGTGGTGCGGTCGACCTGGCTGAAGATGCGGTAGGCTCGCAGCCGTTGCACGATCAGGTCTGGAATGGCGTCGTTCAGCCGGCTGGCCCAAAGATGGTCCGGCAGATAATGTACCCGGGAGAAGTTTTCCTTAACCACCAGCTGGCTTTTAGTGTAGGCCCGGCCCACTTCCGCGTCCAGCACCTCCAGGGATTGGGGGAAGGGCTGAGACATGCGCAGAGCTGGGTTTTCATTTCCCTCCCTGTATTCCAGCACGTAGTAGTTCGGACGCAGCCGTTCAGAATTCCAGGCGCATCCAGTCACTGTCAGCACGGCGGCCAGGATGCCCAGCCACAAACAATTCTTGATCACGCGCTCCTCCCTTTAGTTTCCCCGCAGGATCAGGGCGGGTTGGTCAGATATTTGCCGGGCGAAATCGTTGAGGTTTTCGCTGGCTTCGCGCAGGTTTTCCAAGGTCTCGTTCAGGTTCACCCGGTTGCGGATCAGGGTCCGGTCGATATTGGTGATCAGGTTTCCGGCCTTGTTCACGGTTACAGTGAGTTCCTCGGCCAGGTCGGAGATGTTGGCTTCGTTGAGTTTGGCCGTGAGAGTGTTCAGGTTGTTCACCAGAGTGTCCATTTCCGCCGAGGCCAGGATCTGGTTCACGCGGTCCATGGCGGTGTTGATCTTCAGGCTCACTGTGGCGATGTCCCGGGTGGTCATAAGGATCAGGGAATCGGAGTTGGCGCCGATCTTTCCCAGTTGCAGCCTGGTATCGGTGAGCAGCAGATTGGTTGAGCGATTGATCTCAGCGATGCTTTTATCCAGGTTGGCGCTGATGGAGGCCAGTTGTTTGCCCAGGTCGTTGGTGAGGGCTTCCAGGCTGGTGCGGGTGGAAAGGGTCAGGCTGTCCAGGCTGGATGAGCTGCGGTCGCCTATCCTCTGGATATTACGGGAGGCCACGGTGGATATGGAATCCAGGTTCGCGGTCAGGTTGTCCGCGATGCGGTCGAAGCTTCCGCCCGCGCCCTCAGTAAAACCCTGGGCGGATTGGGTGATCCGGTTCAGGCTATTCAGGGTGGTGGAAAGCTTGGCGCGGGTTTCGCTGATCAGGCTGCTGGTTTCGGAGAGGATGGAGGCGAGGTTGGCCTGGTTTTCCTCAGCTGTAAGCTGGTCCAGGTTCGAGGCTATGCGGTCCACCTTATCCACTATGGACACTGCTTTGCCTGAGATCTCGTCGAGCTCTGTGGCGCCGGTTTTGATGAAGCTGCCGGGTTTCAGGTTTTTCGCCCCATTGGTCCCGCCGCGGATCTCCACCGCTTTGGTGCCGGTGATGCCCACATACACCAGAACCGCCTCGCTGTCCTCTTTCAGCGGCGTGCCGGGGTCGATGCCCAGGGTCAGGATCACGCTTTGAACGTCCTTCGGATCTATCGCCACCTTGTCCACGATGCCGATGGGGATGCCTCTGTAATAGACTGAAGCGCCGGCCTGGAGGCCGAACACCGACTGGTTGGTGAAGCGCAGGAAATAGGTCTCGCGCTTGAGGGTGAGCTGTTTGCCGATCACCAGCGCGAAGAACAGGCCGATCAGGGCGATGCCGGTCAGCACAAAGATGCCGAGCCTGATCCGGGCGGATTTGGCAGCCATGATACCTCCCGTCAGGGATTGAAAGTGATGTCTCCCGTGAGCAGCTTGCTTTTCACGTGCACCGGATTCTCCGCGGTCAAACTCACCTTGCCTTCGCAGATCACATCTTCGCCAAAACTGATGTCGCCGCTGATCTTAAGCCCAGAGCAGCCCACCAGCGAGGGAATGCCATCGCGGAAGCGTTCCAGCAGTTGGTCGATCCTGCCGTAGTGGCGTTCGTCCAGCTCGATCGGGGGAATGGATTCCACCCCGCGGCGCGTGACCACCTGATACTGGTCGTTGAGCTCATAGAGGTCGCTCCAGATGGCCAGCAGATCGTTGTTTTTCTTCACCGGGGCGAATCTGGAACGCGGCACCATCACTGCCTGAGCGCCGTTGAACACGCCGATCGCCGCTCCCATGGCGGTTTCCAGCTGATAGACCGGAGTGCCGTCCACGGTTTTTGGGTTCACGATCAACGGCAGGGGCATGATCCCGTCGCCGGCGATCAGATTCCACTGCAGGGCCTTGAGGTCGATCCAGAGGTTGTTGGTGTTGAAATATTGGTAAAGTTCCACGTTTTGGAACTCGTCCAGCTCTTCGGGAGGGCATTGCGCCACTTCCCGCAGCATCAGCTGGCCCTGTTTGTCCTGGCAGAGGTGCCCACCCTTTTTGTCCGCTTCGGTCCGGGCGCAAACCTCCATCAGGAAATGGATGTCGTTGGCTTCCATATAGGCCGGGATGCAGGTGTCGACGGTCGCGCCGAGGTTGTCGGAATTGGACACGAAGGCGTAGCGGTATCCGGCGTCGATCATTCTGTCCAGCAGGCCGGAAGAGCTCAGTGCGGCGTAGATGTCACCGTGTCCGGGCGGGTTCCACATCAAGTCAGGATCATCGTTCTCGTAGGGTTTCAGGTTGTCCTGCCGGATGCGGGGGAATCTGTTTTGCAGAAAGGACACCGGCAGCTTCTGCCGGGCGAGGTCCGGGTATTTTTCCAAATACTGCAGGGTGTCGGCCTCGGTGCTGTAGCTGTTCATGAACATCAGCAGCACTTCATAGCCGGTTCCGGAGCGCAGGGCCAGCACCTGGCGGGTGATTATGTCCAGGAAGTTCATGTTGCCTTTCACCGGTAGCAGGCTTTTCGCGGCGCTGAGGCCCATGCTGGTGCCGAGGCCGCCGTTCAGCTTGATTACGGCGATGCTTTTCAGGATGCTCTGCTTGCGGTACTGGATCAGGGCGGAGTGGTCGATCACGCTGGAAGGCGCGGGGGGATCGATCGTGCCGCGCGGGATCACGCCCAGAGCGCCGGCTTCCAGCTGTTTGTAGTAGGCGCTGAAAGTGCGGATCAGGCTTTCCGCCAGCCCCGCGGCTTTCATTTGCTTCACAAAGAGGTTCAACATCCGAAGGTCCTTTCTCGTTTTATTTGCCCGGGTCCTGCTTCAACACAGCCTCGAGCATGGCCTCATCCACAGGGGTGGGAACGGTGATGTGCCCTTCGCCGCCATGTTTTGCGTTCCAGGCCTGAACGGTTTCGATGGCGTTCGGATTGCGAGCCCAGCCGCGCCTGCCCACGCCTCCCATCACATCCCAGGAGAGCGCTGAGCGCACCACCTGGTCCATGTGTTCGCTACCATCCAGAACGATGCCGTTGCCGCCGTTGATGGAGCGGCCGATGCCCACTCCGCCGCCATTGGAAAGCACCACCAGACTCATGCCGCGGGCGATGTTTCCGGCGAAGCAGTGGGTGGCCATGTCCGCCATCACATTGCTGCCGTCGCGGATGTTGGCGGTTTCGCGGAAAGGTGAGTCCGTGCCGGAGGTGTCGTGGTGATCACGGCCCAGCATCACGGGGCCGATCTTGCCTGCGCGCACCATTTGGTTGAATTTCAGCGCGATGCGCACCCGCCCTTCCTCGTCCGCGTAGAGGATGCGGGCTTTGGTGCCCACCACCAGTTGGTTGGCGCCGGCTTCGGCGATCCAGTGGTGGTTGTCGCGGTCCATGGCGTTGCGGCTGGGGTCGATCAGTTCCTGCGCGGCCCGGTCGGTGAGCTCCAGATCGCTTTCCCTGCCACTGAGGCAGACCCAGCGGAAGGGTCCGTAGCCAAAATCGAAGCAGAGCGGCCCCATGATGTCCTCCACATAGGAGGGGAAGATGAAGCCTTCGCTGGTGTTCACGCCGTTGCGGGCGATCTCTTTCGCCCCGGCATCGAAGACCGAGGCCAGGAAGCTGTTGCCGTAATCCCAGAATCTGGCCCCTTTGGCGCAGAGCCGCTGGATCACGTGGAAATGCCGGAGCAGGGACGCGTCCACGGCCGCTCGGAATTTCGCGGGGTCGTCGGCAAGCAGCTGCCGGCCTTGTTCAAAGCTGTATCCCGCCGGGGTGTAGCCGCCTTCATAAACAGCGTGGCAGGAAGTTTGGTCGGAGAGCAGTTCAGCCTTGATATTGTGCTCGTCCACATATTCCAGCAGATCCACGATGTTGCCGTGATAGGCGATGGAGACAGTTTTGCGGCTGGAGCGGAACTCATCCACCCAGGCGAAGATTTCTTCCGGAGAGCTCGATACACGGCCCACCCAACCCTGCCGGTGTCTGGTCTCGATGCGGCTGGGGTCCACTTCCGCGATCACTCCGATACCGCCGGCGATCTCCACGGCTTTGGACTGAGCGCCGCTCATGCCGCCCAGGCCGGAGGAAATGTAGAGCACCCCGGCCAGATCGCGGTCGGCGGGGATGCCCAGATACTTGCGGCCGGCGTTCAACAGCGTGATGAAGGTCCCGTGCACGATGCCCTGGGGGCCGATATACATCCAACCGCCTGCTGTCATCTGGCCGTAATTGGCCACACCCAGCGCGGTGAGCCGCTGGAAATCCTCCGGATTGTCCCATTTGCCTATCACCAGGCCGTTGGTGGAGATCACCCGCGGGGCCTCCTTGCGGGATGGAAACAGCCCCAAAGGATGGCCGGACTGCACCACCAAAGTCTGTTCGTCGGTGATCGCTTCCAGATACTTCATGATCAGGCGGTACTGCATCCAGTTCTGGAAAACCTGGCCGGTTTCGCCGTAGGTAACCAGTTCATAGGGATAGAGCGCGATGTCGAAGTCCAGGTTGTTGTCGATCATCACCTGCATCGCTCGCCCCGCCACCGTGCCTTTATATGCGTCGATGGGGCGGCCCCAGATCCTGCCGGCGGGACGGTATCTGTAGCCGTAGATCCGGCCGTGTTCTTTCAGCTCCCGCAAAAACTCCGGGGCCAGCCGGCTGTGCAGTTCGGTGGGAATATAACGCAGCGCGTTCATCAGCGCCTGCTTCATTTCATGGGCGCTCAGGGTCATGCCGCGGTGCGGCGCGCGCCTGAATTGCGGCTCAAAAACGGGGTCGGGCGGCAGTACCGCGTCCAGCTTAACTTCAAAAACATTGCCAGATGGCATCGCAAACCTCATCGCTTCTTTTTGGCGGCATCCGCGCCCAACCCCAGGTTCATGCCCATCATCCTGACGAGGACTGAACCGGCTAGCGCCGAAGCACCGAAATTTTTCATTTGCTAAGAATGTCCGCAAGCTTGTTTTTGTCAAGTTAAATGTCTCCCAGCCTCTCAGGATTAGCGGCCCCAAAGCCGTCTCCGCCTGGTTCGATGACTTCCGCGTATCACGGGAAACAGCCGCCCAAGCCCTCTACCTCTGCGACCTCTACTTCAACACCACCATCCCCTTCCTGGAGACCGTCAGCGAACAGGACCGCCTCGCCGGGGAACGCAAACTGGAGGACCTGCTGGTAAGCAAATACGGCGGAAAAGCCGGACACTCCGGCCTGATGATCTCTTCCCACATGAGAAAGAGGGAGTTCAATGAATGCATCGCCGGATTGATCGACCGGGAGGCGATAAGAGTGGAAGCCTCAGATCGGGTTCATGGACCGGTGGGGAAAATGTATGTTCTATCACCTTTGATCATGGAATCGTGGAAAAAGTGACAGACCGAGCGGGGCAGGGGAAACCCTCCCCGCTTTTTAATACGGAACACCAGTTTCAACTGGTCGGACCGCCGGATTCATCCGGAAATCTTCTGCCGCGTACCAGGCCTGTCAGTCCATCGGCAAAAACCGGATGAATCCGGTGGACCGACCGGATAAATCCGGTGTTCCGGTTTCCACGGAATTCGCTGACTGTCCTCTCCTGACGGCTTCGAGAGTTTGATTGACATATTTACCGCCATCAGTTCGTCAGATTTCTGTTCCATGAACCATTCTTTCACAACCCTTCACAAATGGCTGTGAATAGTTCTAACCCTTTATAGAAAAGGGTTTGAAGCCCACTATTCACAAAAAATAGTTACTCCCCTCTCTCCGGGATAGAGTCCTTGTGCATTATGCTAATCTTTATATTATATATTAAACTGTAATACATATATTATCTATATCTATATATATGATATATGGTTATACATCTGCATCAGGGATTCCTGCATCATTGCTACGGCGGGAGGGGAGTAGCGAATTTTTGTGAAAGAATAGCCTGAAATGCTGATCAGTAAAGGGTAATATGGATTCACACCCATTTTTTCGGGTTTGTGAATTTGTGAATTTTCCCCCTGTGATTCTTGATCCCTTCCCGCCCCTGAAAGCCCCGCAGGGGCGACACATTTTAGCCCGGGGTGGCAACCCGGGTCAACGGGACGAATGAGGGAGATAAGCCCCGCAGGGGCAACACACTAACCTAATCTGTTATTTTGCAATTATTTGTGCCGCCCTCCGGGCTTGCATGCATCCTATGCCTCCACAACCCAGGGTTCCGCTACCCTTCACCCTGGGCTAAGTTGTTACGCCCTCCGGGCTCACCCCCTTCCCGTCCCTCAATCCCCCACCCATGTTCCAGTAACGTCCAAGCCATGCCCGAATCCGGAGATCGGCGGGAGGTCAGCAGTACGTGGGGAGGGCGGACGGGAGCGAGGACGGCCATGCAGAGCCTCGCAGAGGCGACAGATCATAGCGAGAGCGCCTAAGCCCCTTGAATGCGGAATAACCGGTGAATCGAGCCCCTTGTGGGCGACAGAATGATAGCGAGGGCGTGGTGGCGCGGCTTCAGCCGCGACGGAACCCCTCGTACACCGTGCATATCAAACCAGGTTTTCAAGGCCACCGCCCCACCCCAGAAACGCACCGTGTTTCGGGGTGGGCAGGTGGCAATTTTCATTGATCCTCTTTCTGTCGCGCAACGAGGGGCTTACGCGTCCTCGCCATGGTCTGTCGCAACTGCGAGGCTATCCGTTCATTTGTTCATCCGATCCTCTCTCCACCCCCGGGAAGCGATCCGTGGCGCAGCATGCCAATGCTGCGGAACGCACCGTCATTGCAGCGAAGCCTGGGATCCAACCAAGTTCAGACCATGTGGCGCATGATTCCGATCCTGCGAAAAGCCCAAACGCAGCATTGGCATGCTGCGCTACGAACCCGACAATAGACTTGGATTCCAGCCTTCGCTGGAATGACGGATAGGATACTAGAGTTTACCTACCATAAATGAACTTGAGCCAAAAAAACTCCATCAAAAGACTTGGATTCCAGCCTGCGCTGGGATGACGGTCCGGTTACCCGCCATAAATGATCTGAGCCAAAATAGGTCAGTTGGTGAAAAAAAAGGGGAAAACGCGGTGGCGCTTTCCCCTATGCCTTGTGTGGCGTTTGGATCAGATGAGTCCCTGATCCATCATGGCATTGGCCACTTTGATGAAGCCGGCGATGTTGGCGCCGCGAACGTAGTTCGTGAATTCACCTTCCTTGCCGTAGTTGACGCACTGTGCATGGATGGCTTTCATGATGCCTTTGAGCTTTTCGTCCACCTCGTCGCGGGTCCAGGAAATGCGCATGGAGTTTTGGGTCATTTCCAGGCCTGAGGTGGCCACTCCACCAGCGTTGGCGGCTTTTCCGGGCCCATAGAGGATCTTGGCGCCGAGGAAGACTTCCACGCCCTCAAGGGTGGTGGGCATGTTCGCGCCTTCAGAAACGCAGAGGCAGCCGTTTTTGATGAGGGTTTTGGCCTCTTCGCCGTCGATCTCGTTCTGGGTGGCGCAGGGCAGGGCGATCTGGCCGGGGATCGACCAGGGGCGTTGGCCCTCGTAATATTTCACGCCGAATTCATCCGCGTATTCCTTGATGCGGCCGCGGCGGATGTTTTTGAGCTCCATCAGAAATTCCCATTTTTCGCCTTTGATGCCGTCCGGATCGTGGATGAAGCCGTCGGAATCGGAGGCGGTGACAGGGATGCCGCCCAGTTGGTTCACTTTCTGGATGGCGAACTGGGCCACGTTTCCGGAGCCGGAGACGAGCACAGTTTTGCCCGCGATGGAATCCCCCTTGGTCTTGAGCATTTCATCGGCGAAATAGACGGTGCCGTAACCCGTGGCTTCCGGGCGGATGAGGCTGCCGCCCCATTCCAGGCCTTTGCCGGTGAGCACGCAGGTGACCTCGTTGGTGATCTTTTTGAACATGCCGTACATGAAGCCGATCTCGCGTTTACCCACGCCGATGTCCCCGGCGGGAACGTCGGTGAACTGGCCGATGTGACGGTAAAGCTCCAGCATGAAGGAATGGCAGAAGCGCTGCACCTCTTCGTCGGAGCGGCCGCGGGGATTGAAGTCCGAGCCGCCTTTGGCGCCGCCCATGGGAAGGGTGGTCAGGCTGTTTTTGAAGATCTGTTCAAAACCGAGGAATTTGAGGATGCCCATGTTTACGCTGGGGTGAAAGCGGATCCCGCCCTTGTAGGGGCCGATGGCGCTGTTGAATTCGATGCGGTAGCCACGGTTTACCATCACCTCGCCGGTGTCGGTTTGCCAGGGCACACGAAAAATGATCACGCGCTCGGGCTCCACCAGCCGGTCGAGGATCTTTGCCTTGCGATATTGAGGGTTGGAATCGTAAACGTCCCAAATTGTCTCGACCACCTCGGTGACAGCCTGGATGAATTCGGGCTGATCCGCGTTTTTAGCAGAAACCTGATGTAGAAATTCGTGTTTTGTCATATTGCATACCTCCATGGTATAGATTTGAACACGCTTTTCATTTAAACTGGCAGCGCCCATGCTTTGGAAACGGCATTAAACCTGAGTTTATTGACCATTCACAGCTGAAAAGGCACATAGGATCACTTAATTATGACGGCGTTCTTTCCGTCAAACAAAAATTGCAGGTTACGGGGGGTTTTCTTCACCAGAAAGTAGTTACCCTCGTCCAGGGTGGGCAGCCCGAGCAGCCAGTCCCAGGCCAGAAAGTCGTTCACAGCCTTCTCCCAGACGGTGAGATAACCCACGTTCATTGAGAAGAGGTTGTGAAAAAAATGCGATCCGTGGGAAGCCTCGATGGACATGTTTGGCAGCACGACCTCCACGATGATCTGGGCGTTGCAGATCTGGCTCCAGTTCACAGGAATGCCCAGAAAGCGGTCGCTGGAGCCCCAGCGTCCGGGACCGATCAGCACATATTTGAGCCCTTGCTCGCGCATTTTTTGGTTCAGGGCATCCAGTTCGGCGGCCATTTCCTCGGTCTTGACGATGTCGAAGCGCTCGGGCGGGATGAAGATGACCGTGTCCACCTCTTCAACGATGTCGCTGCCCAGGGCGTAGGAGGAATAGACCACCAGTTCGTCCTTTTTGGCAGCGAAGTTTTCCAGCGACTGGGAATAGTGGCGGATGTTAACGGCGATGGGGCGCACCTGGAGGAGGTGGAAACTGGCCAAACCGCTTTGGGGATCTACGTCGAAGGCGAATTCCATCTCGATCTCGCAGCCCAGCACCTCGCGGCCCAGCAGCAGCAGGTCGCGGATGATGGGGGAGAGGGGGTATTCCGCGTAGTGGAGCAATTTGCGGTAGGTGACCACCCGCGGGCCCGGGATGTGGCGTCCGTCCTTGAATTCGCGGTTTTCGTAGTCCCAAACTGAGGAGAGCAGGCTGAGGTCGGTCTCGCAGAGTTTTTGGGTAACGCGCACGCGGTCCAGGGAGGCGTTTTCGCCGCTGATCAGATCAAACTCGGTGAGGCTGGGCTGGATGGCGTAAAAATGGCGCTGGGCGGCCTCGACGATGTCGATGGCGCGGAACATGTCGCGATTGGGGAAGCGGGGGCAAAAGGCGAAGGTGCGCTCGCGCTCCACGGCGGTTTTGCCCAGGCCGGTGGAGAGGGTAACCACGCCGTCCTCGTGGGTCATGTTCGTGCCGGGGTAGAAATTGTAGGATTGGGCGACACCGGAGACAAGGGGGTAGAAATGCTCTCCGTGCAGCGAGCCGGCCACCTTCTGGATGATGACGGCCATCTTCTCCTCGCGGGCGGGGATGCGCAGCTTTTCGCGGTAAACCCGGGCGGACCGCTGATAGAGTGAGGACCAGACCAGCTTGACGGCCTGGGAGAGTTGATCGAGCCGCGTGGCGGGATCGGGATGGCTGTTCGGGATCAGATAGGTGCGGAAGACGCCGGCGAAAGGATTGGCGATGGAATCCTCCATGATGGAGGAGGAACGCACGGCCAGCGGAAAAGCGCCCTGGGCAATGATCCGCTCCAAAACTGGGATAACTGAGGCGGGCAGCCGGCAATCCAGAAACAGCCGGTCCACCTCGTCATCCGATAGGTTCTCTTCCTCGGGAATGCTGGCCAGGGTGGGATTGGCGGCCACAAAAGCGTCGAATACCCCGGTGGCCAGAACCGCAGCGACGGGCACGCTGATCCGCACCTCGGGATATTTCTCGATGATATTGCTGTAGCGGTTCAGCACCACGTTCAGAAAGGCCAGGCCACGCCCCTTGCCGCCAATGGAGTCGTCGCCCACTTTGTAGATCAGGTTCAGGTTGAAATCGCTTTCCTCGTTCCAGTCCTGGATCTTCTCCCGGCGGCGGTAGGAGATGAGTGACTGGAAGGCTTCGCCCAGGCGTTCGCGCAGAACGTGGATCTCGTTGATCTCCTTAAACTTGTCCACATAGTTGGCCAGGGCGAGTTCCGCGTGGGTGCACAGCCAGTTGTGAATGTGGCCGTTGCGATAATGGTAGGCCAGGCTTTCGTCCGGGATCCCGGCCAGCTTGCGGGCAAGCCCGATCAGGGATTCCGCTTCGCCCACCACGGTTTGGTCGGGCAGGCGGAAGATGAATTTGCCGAAACCGACTTCTTGCTCCAACCAGCGGCGGAGGCGGTTTTTGAGGCCGGGGAGGTCCTTGTAGAGGAACTCGCCCTCGTTGCTGGTGACGATATCGTAATACTTGGGGTTAAAGCTTTGCAGCAGGAAAGGCAGATTGGGCCTGTCCTTGCGCACTTCCTGCAGGAGCTTGAGGCCGCCGTCGCGGAAAGACGAACCCATGTAGTGGTAATTGACGTTGCTGATGATGCCCACGATGAGGTCGGCGTAGCGGTGGTAGAAGTCCAGGGCGCTTTCGTAATCGTGCAGCAGCATCACGCGGGGACGGGCATTCATGTACAGCGATTTGTTCACGTCCTGGTGTTCGCGGCGGATCACGGCCTGGTTCAGCAGCAACACCTGTTCCTGCAGCAGCGGCAGGAACTGTGAGTAGTAGGGGATGAAAGTTTCCACCACCAGGATCAGCGGCACCGGGAGCAGCTTCACGTCGTTGCCGATGTTGCGGATGAACTCCCACTGCTTGATGATGGCCAGCACCAGCTTGGAATCACCGTTCCAATAGAAGAAATCCTCCACTTCCTTGAGTTCGTCCAGGTGGTTTTCCACAAACATCAGGTCCTGCGGTGCGCCCATCAGGAAAAAGACCGGCAGTTCAGGATTGAAGGCCTTGATGCTCTTCACCAGTTCCAGCGAGATGGAGCGCATGGAGGCCAGGTGCACAATGATGAGGTCGATGCTCTCCAGTTCCAGAAGGCTCATGGTGCTGGCCAGCGAGGAGGAATGGTAGATGGCAGGCTGGGTGGTGAGGTTCATCAGGTGGAAATCCTCCTCCACATGCTCCGCCAGGAAGCCGTCGATCTCGAACACAAAAGAATCGTAAAGCGAGGCGATCATCAGAATGTGCCGCACCCGCGCGGGCATCATCTGATCCAGCTGTTCAAGCTCAAGGGACCAATAGTTCGAGGTGATCATCGCGCCGTTTCCTGCCGCGGCTCACTTGTGGATCACGGCCAGCCCTGTCTTGCCGTCCATCCGCACCACCAGGGGGTGGTCGAACTGGAGATGCACGAAAAAGTCACCGCGCTTGGCTTCCGGCTGCCGCAGCAGCCATTCCACGTCCACGAAATCCGTGCTGGAAACATATGGTATGGTGAAATAACCCACGTTCATGGCCACCAGGTTGTGGAAGAAATGCGTCCCCTGAGAGGCTTCCACGATGAAATCGCGCAGACCAGTCTCCAGGATAACCTTGGCGCGGTTGATCTGGGGCCAGCGCACCGGGATGCCCAAAAACTTGTCCCGCGAGCCCCAGCGCCCGGGGCCGATCAGGATGTAGCGTTTGCCCTGCTTCGCCATCGCGTCGTTGAAGCGCTCGATCTCCTGCTGCATTTCCACGGTGCGGATCTTGTCGAAGCGGCGCGGATCCAGATAGACCACGTCGGTGAGGTCGTTGATCACCCCGTTGCCCATGCCGTGTTCAGTGTACATCAGCAGCTCGCTTTTGTCCAGGGTGGAGGCGTCGATGCGGTAGGCGTCTGTGTTCACGGAGAGAGGCCGCACCTGGAGGATGTAGAAGGTGGGTTTGCTGTTTTGGGTGTGATCGATGTCCAGATTGACCGCGAATTCTATCTCCACAGGGATGCCGAGAGCGATCTCGCCGATCTCCAGGAGTTCTTCTATGATCCTGGCCAGTGGGAAATGGTGGTACTTGAGGATGCCGTTGAAGGTCAGCACCTTCAGGCCACGTTCTTCCAGGTTGTCGGTGAGGCGATAGTTCTCATAATCCCAAACTGAGGCCAGATAGCGCAATACGCCGTGCTTGTCGGCATCCCGGAGGTTCAGCTTGGCCAGGGTGATCTCCTCGCCCTGGGTGAGGTCAAAATCGTTGCGGGCCAGGTCCAAGGCGTAGAATTCCTTTTGGGCGGAGCGCACCATCTCGGTTTGGGGCAGCATTTCGGTTTCCGGATAGCGGGGGCAGAAGCGGAAATTGAGCTTGCCCTCAACCACGGATTTACCAAGGCCCAGGGCGATGTTCGCGATGCCGTCGGTGTGGAGCATGTAGCTGGTGGGATAGAAGTTGTAGGACTGGGCCACCCCGGAGATGTGGGGATAGTAATACTGATCACCCTTGAGGGTGCCCACGGTCTCCTGGATGATCACGGCCATCTTTTCCTCTTCCGCCTTGAAGTTCAGCGCTTCCAGGAAATTGCGCGCGTCGCTGAGGTAGACGCTGGCGAAAACCAGTTTGATGGCGTCCATGAGCTGGCGCAGGCGATACATCTTGTCCGGATGGTTGTTGGGAAGCATGAAGGTGCGGTAAACCCCGGCCAAAGGCTGGGCCTGGGAATCTTCCAGCAGGCTGGAGGAACGCACCGCGACGGGATAGTGGACGCCGTCCAGATAGATCTCGAGGCGCTTCACAAGTTGCTCGGAAAGCTGGCCCTGCACGAAGATGGCATCGATCTCCTCATCGCTTTTGTCCTGCACCTCGTCCAGAATGTTGTTGGTCTCCACGAAGACGTCAAACTCGTTCGTGCCGATGATCGCGGTGCTGGGCAGGGAAATGCTGATGTTCTCGAATTTCTTCTCGAAATCCATGGTGCAGAGCAGGGCGTTCAGAAAAGCCAGCCCACGGCCTTTGCCGCCCAAAGAACCCTCGGCCATCCTGATGATCTGGTTCAGCTCGGTGAGCGAAACAGCGTCAAAATTGATGATCTTGCCCCGGTTCTTGTCGATGCGCACCGTACGGAAGGTGTGGTGGAGGAATTTCCGCAGCTCGTCCTTGCTGGAGAAATCCTCGATCTTCATCGGCCGGATGCGTTTGGCGATCTGCACTTCACCGTGGGCGATCAGCCAGTTTGAAAAGTGGTTGAACTGGCTGTGAAAGACCACCGATTCCTCCGGCACTTTGAGGATCTTTTCCTCAAACTCGGCGATGTTGGCCGCTTCGTCGATGGCTTCGCCGGCGGCGTTGCGAAACACGAAATTGCCGAAGCCGAGGTTGTAAACCATGAAGTTGCGCAGGTTGGAGAGCATGCTTTTGGAGTTCTTGTTCAGGAAATTGACTCCCAGTTCCTCGGCGTTGGCCTGGTTCACGTCTTCCGAGGATTGCAGGATCATGGGCAGGTCCTTGTTCGTCATCTTGATGTGGCGCAGCAGCTTCACCCCGGCCTGGGGATCCACCTCGCCCTTCACCTTGTAGCGCACGTCCGAGATCAGGCAGAGCAGATAATCCTTGTAGCGGTGATAGGCCTCGATCGCTTCTTCATAATCGTGGGCGAGGATCACCTTGGGGCGGATGCGCATCCTCAGGCGCTTGTTGATGTCGCTCACCTCCTCTTCGATCAGGCGCTGCGTCTGGCGCATGATCACGCTGTAAAGTGAGGGCAGGAACATCGAATAGTAATGCACGGAATCCTCCACCAGCAGGATCACGCGCACGAGGCCGTTGGCGGTGTCGAAATCCACGTTCATGCGATCCTCGATCACCTTCACCATGGCCAAAAACAGCTTGGTGTCGCCGTTCCAGAGGAACACGTCGTCGATGTAGCGCTTGTCTTCGGGGTGGTTTTCCCAGATGATGTAGTCCGAGGCCACGTTCAGCAGCAGCAGCACGGGCAGGTCGGGATGGTGGGTTTTGATCTCCTTCGCCAGTTGGAAGGGGCCGATCTCGCCGATGCGCATCATGGTGATCACCAGGTCGTAGCTGTGCTCCTTCAGCTTTTCAATGGCGTCGGCGCCGGTGGGGACGCTGGTGATGCGGGGGGCGGTGGTGAGGTTCAGTTGCCGGTACTCACCGAAGATCTGTTCCGAAAGCCGGCCATCCTGCTCGAAGATGAAGGCGTCGTAAAATGTGGAAACCAGCAGTATGTCGCGCACCCGTTTCTGCATCAGTTGGTGAAATATGTCCTCTCCGAACTTGAACTTGTTATAATAGTAGTTGAGCTCTTCCATCTTCATTGGCGCGTACCTCAGTGGCTGAGAATGTGATATTTCACGTTTGTGAATCAGCCAAAGATGTCAACAAAAAAATGGCTTGGCCATCACGGAATATGTGGAGAATTTTCATCACAGCGGGTCAAGTGGTTACATTGATGGTTTTTCCAAATCTGGGCAAGGGGCTGAATTGGATGATTGACAAGGATTTAAGGGAAGCCAATCAGGCCCAGCCACCGCCCCCGATCCTCTCTGCCCTCTCCCCGCTCTGTTGATTTTCAGCCCATGCCCCGTTGCGGGCATGGCCTGGACGTCGGTTGGGCGGGCACGGAACATCGAGGGGCGGGGAGGGGTCAGCTTTGTGAAGCCTGGACTTTGAGACATAAAAAGCAGCGGACGAAGGTCTCCGTCCGCTGCCATTAAGTTTGTGCCGGGGGGATCAGTTGCCCCCGGCTACATCAACTGAGGTTTATTTCATCAGGAGCATTCTGCGGGTCTGGCTGGCGCTGTTGGCTTCCAGTTTATAGAGATACACTCCGGAACTCACAGACCGGCCGGCGTCGTCGAGGCCGTTCCAGACCACGCTGTGCTGGCCGCCGGGAAGCTCGCTGTCCACCAAGGTCCTGATCAGCTGGCCCTTGGTGTTGTAAACCGCCAGGCGGGCCTGTCCGCTTTTCGCCAGCGAGAAAGAGAGTGTGGTGCTGGGATTGAAGGGGTTGGGATAATTCTGCTGCAGCGCGAAAGGCGCGATCACAGGATCATCCGCGTCCACGTAGCTATCCGTGGCCACTGTGGTGAATTTCACCGCCAGCCCTGCTTGCAGGGGGGCGGCCGTGGGCGGGTAGAAATTGCCGTGGGTGTAGGCCAGACCAACTGTCTGGGAGTGGTTTTCGATGCCCACGGTGCAATAGTTGGTGGTGGTGCCGGGGTTGTCCACGGTGTGATACTGGATCACGATGTCGCCGTCGCGGTCCGGCTGGGGGAGGAGGATGATCTGGAATTTCTCGAGGGAGGCGTTGTCCAGCAGGTCGATGTTATACTGGTTATAGGCGTCGTTCCACTGCACGATGTAGCGGTTGTTGGCCGTGTCGTGCCAGCGGATGAGGCGCATGTTGTTGAAGATGCCGGCGCCCAGGCTGTCCACGCCTGTTTTCATTCCTTTCAGGTCGTCCCAGTAGCCTGCGATCATGGCGTAGGGTCCCAGCGCGGCCGGGATGTAGTGGTTGTAAAAATCAGTCATGTCGGTGGGCAGCAGCGAGATCCAGCCGTTGGAGCACATGGTCACATGGTTGTAGTCGCGGCTGTAGAACCGGAAGTTGAAAGGCAGGTCCACCGTGAGTGAACCGTCGTCCATTACCTCCCAAACGGTTCCCTGCCCGCCCAGGGCGGGATCGGTCTCGATCCATTCGTATATGGGGGCTTGGGGAAATCCGGTGTCGGTGCTGTCGTAGGCGAAATAGCCGTATGCATCAGGACCGGTGGGGGAAGTTGTGGCCGGAGTGCCGGCCGTGAGGTGGTAAAAAGTGGTGTTGGTATATCCGTTGGCATTCACCACCAGCTTCATGGGCAGGTTGCGGCCGTGCCAGGCCTCGGCTCCCACGGTGATGTCCAGGCTGAAGATCTTGGTCTCGCCGGGGCCGAAATTGCCGAGGTTCACGTTGCCGCCGCTGACAAAGCTAGCCGCGCCGGTGAGGGATATGCACTGCCCGAGGGCATCGCTGAGGGGGAAGGAACTGGTGTTCATCACCTGGAATTCCACGCTGGAGGTACCGCCAATGGCGATGGTCCCCGTAGCTCCCAGGATGGTGAATTCCGCGCCGCCGCCGTACATCTGGAACTGCTGGTCCAGGTCCGCCGCGTCGCTCTGGAGGCTGAAGCTGATATTGCGGCGGGGAATGATGTCCGCGTGGCCGGTGATGTTGAAACTGATGGTATGGGTCCCGCCCGCGGCAAGGTTGAAGGGGCTGTGGCTGTAGTCCACGGTCGCGAAGTCCTCCGCGCTGAGGGAAAGGTCGCTCACGGTGACGGCCGCCGCGGTGAAGTTCTTCAGAGTGATCTCACCGTTGAAAACGTTGTTAGGGATCAGGGTCTGCTGTTCTGCACTGTTGGCGGTTATGCCGATGCCGGCGGGTCCGCTGGGAGTGAGCGTGCGAACCAGGGGCAGGAAATTATCCTGGGAAACCGTGAGGATCAGGTCTCCGCTGGCTTCGGGATCGATCGGCAGGATGGCAAAGCCGTCTTTCACCTGGGCGTGGCTGAAGTCCGTTCCGTTGCGGGTTCCGGTTACCAGCGCGCCATTGTTGGCCGGGGCGTTGACGCGGATGTGGGAAGCGCTGGGGGAAAAGGCAAGCCCGCCTTCGATCACGCTTTCCGGGATGCTGTCCGGCACCAGCACCCACATCCTGAGGCTGGGATCGGCCTGGAGGTTGTACACGTGGAAATAGAAGGCCACATACTGGTTGGGTCCAAGGTCGTTGGGGAAATTCTTGTAAAGTTCGATCTTGCCCATCAGCACGCTGGAGGCGAAGCCGCGCACCCCGTAGTCGAAAATGCTGCGGATAGAGCCGCTGGATATGGAGTTGTTCAGCCGGGTCTTGGTGTGTAGATCGCTGGGACCCACAAAGGCCACGCAGCCGTTGGGCTGGGCCACGCTGCCCATGCGCATCCATTTTTCGCCGAAACTGGGGTTCACCGGGTTGGCGAAGTCGCCGGTGTTGCAGACGATGGAAAAGACCACCGGCATGCGGGGTCCGTTCACCGTGGAGTTGAGGTCCGGATTGTGAAAGGAAGGATAATGCCAGCCGTTGGCGTCGCCCCAGCCGCGGTAGCTGATGAATTGCACGCCTTGGTTGATGGCGGCGGTAATGTCCGGGGTGCCGGGATAGGTGGGAGGATAGAAAACGGTGTCCACCGCGGCGTAACCGTGGTCCAGCATTTTGTCGCGCAGCCAGCGGGACATCTGCACCGGCGTGATCGGCCTGAGGCCGCCTTCCGCGTAGTTTCCGGCTACTGTCAGGCCCCGGGTCATCCAGGTGGTGTTGTTCATGAACGGCGCGCGTTCGTAGCTCACGGTTTTACTGGCCATGGTCAGAAATTCCGAGATGTCGTTGAAAGACAGCCTGCCCACCAGCATCTCCGGGAAGTAGTCGTCGCCTTCCAGCAGGGTGTACTGATGGTCGTCGGCGTCGTTCTCGGCATATTCCGGAGAGGGATAAAACGCCGTGGGGATGGTGTAGGAGCCCTGTCCGGTCACGTCGCCCAGCAGCAGCAGATAATCGCAGTGATACTGCTGATAGTGGTTCTGGATGAAATTTCGGTAGTCGGTGAGGGAAGTTCCGGTCTCGCTGGGATAAGCCACATAGACGTCGAAACCCTGCTGGCGTTTCCACTGCACGAAGTCGGTCTGGTAATTGGCCAGGTTGGCGTGGCTGAGGATCAGCATCCTGGGCCGGGCCACGGGCAGGTCGCGCAGATAGGAGGTGTCGAAGTTGTCCGCCAGTTCCCTGTAGGCGTCGATGAAAGCGGGGGAGACGCTTTGGGGGATGTCCAGGGGCTGCTGGCCGGTCAAAGAAAATTCAGCGTTAGTGAGGGTGCGGATCCTTTCTCCGTCGTCGATCTGGGTTTGGATGAGCACGGTGAAGCCCCGCATCTCGCGGAAGCTGAAGCTGTTGCCGACGCTCAGGGCGTCCAGGCCGCGGTTCTGCTCGGTGTACAGGAAATTCCCGCCGCGGTCGAAAACGTTCCATTCCAGGTTCTGCACGCTCAGTTCAACGCTTTGGAAGGGCAGGGCGTAGGTGCGGGACAGCAGCGTGGTTTCCGGAAATTCGGGATCGCTGATCTCGCTGGCGTTCTGGGGGGCCGATCGCAGGCCCTGCAGGCGCGCGTCAACCCCGGTGGCGGTGGTCTGGCAGATGTCCCCGACAGCCGCGTAAAGCAGGCTCAGGGACAGCATTATCACTATCAAAAGGTAATTTCTCATCGGTATCCTCCCATGATACTGACCCCCTTGGTATGCAAATTTCATTCCGTAAATTCGCCGGGCTTGATATTTGGGTGACGTTTGGAAAGTTTCTTGCTTCGGTTATAATTTCATAAAAAAGAAACCTGGACGGATGATGAACAGATCACTCAGATTGACCCTGCTGCCGCTGCTGGCCGCCATCGCGCTTTTCAGCTGCGGGACAAACACCCCGCTGGTGCCGCCGGAAGACGATGCCATTCTCAATTTTGGCACCGATGCTTCCCTTGAGATCGTCACCTGGAATCTGCGCACGTTCCCGCTGGACACCGCCAGCATCCAAACCATTGCCCAGATCATACCGCAGACGAAAGCAGACGTCATCGCCTTCCAGGAGATCATGGACTACACCGCTTTCAACGAACTCGCCAGCCTCATCCCGAACTACTCCGCCCATATCTACACCGCCACCAACACCTATCGCCTGGCCTTTCTTTACGACACCCGCGTGATCCAGGTCAACGACGCCTACACCATCTTCGAAGGCGACACCAATCCCTTTCCGCGCGCGCCTTACATATTGGACTTCGATTTTCAGGGGCAAAACTTCAAGGTGATCAACAACCATCTCAAAGCTTACGGCAACAACCATATAGATGAAACCGACCCCTGGGACGAGGAATACCGCCGCCGCTTGGCCTGCCAGATGCTGGACCAGCATATCACGCAAAACCTGCCCAACGACAAGGTGATCGTGGTGGGCGACATGAACGACCAGATCGCCGAACCGCCGGAATACAACGTCTTCCAGGTCTTTCTGGATAAACCTGGGGAGTATCGCTTCGCGGACATGCCCATCGCCCTGGCCCCCACCTACAACAACGTTTCCTACCCTTCCTACGTTTCGCATATCGACCACATCATGGTCACCAACGAACTTTTCAGCGCCCTCGACGCTGCCGACAGCGTCTGCCGGGTGATCCGGGTGGATGAATACATGGGCAACTGGCAAAACTACTCCGACCAGATCTCCGATCACCGGCCCTTGGGGGTGAAACTCTTTTTCTAACCCAGATCTGGGGAGAACAGATCAACGTCCCTGGAAGGGTGTAGCAGCGATGGAACCGAGCGACGCAGGAGCATCGACTACAGCAGAACATCCCCCACCCTTTCCTAAACCTACGTCATTCCGGACGCAGATGCTTCAGCGCTGGAGATCCGTCAGGGTCCTCGCCGGACAACCTGTTGGCCGATGGGGTGATTCGAATCCAGAAACCATCCCCCACCAAGTCCCAGAGTGTCATTCCGGGGTAGTCGCGCCAGCGACAGGGGCCCCGGAATCCAGCCCTTGCGGGAATAGCCCATCCCAGCCTCAGGCCAATGCGGGGTCTATCCAGACGCGGTCTGCATCGACACCTTCCCAGGGCATTACCCGGGTCGTCTGGATTCCGGGTCCCCGGCATTAAAACGCCTACCCGGAAGGACATGCCTAATCTTGGTGGTAAAGGACTCACTTGGTCGATCTGTGAAGTCCTGAAACCCCCTTTGCCTCTTCCCATTCACTTCCCATTAGCCTCCCCCTGACTTCCCGCCTGTTAGGCGGGAACTAAGCGGGAGGCGGGCAAGGGGCGAACGGGAGGGGAAAAAGGGCCAATCCAGAGCCAAAAAAGGGAGGCCCCGGCAAGCGGGGCCTCTGGCAGAAAGGGTTCTGCTTTATCAGGAAGGGGTCATTTCATCAGAACCATGCGTTTGGTCTGCGTTTGCGAACCGTTGCTGAGGCGGTAGTGGTAGATGCCGGAGGAAACGCCGCGACCGCTGGCGTCGGTGCCGTCCCAGACAACGATGTGGCTGCCTTTCTCCAGGTGTCCGCTGGCCAGGGTTTTCACTTTCTGGCCGCGCAGATTGAAGATTTCCAGAGTGTGGGACTTGGAGGGGTCACCGATCTGGAAACCGATGCTGGTGCTGGGATTGAAGGGGTTGGGATGGTTCTGCAGCAGCCGGAATGCTTCCAAGCCTGGCACCACGGGATCGAGGTTGGCCACGGTGGCGTTGGAAAGCCTTTGCGCGTAGAGGCCCAGGATCTCGGTCTTGCCGCTGGAGCGTCCGTCCGCCCAGAGAGCGTAGGCGTCGTTGCCGTGGGTCACAATGAGTGGATTGTACTGCATTTTCCCGGCGTCGTTGAGCACATCGCCCAAAGGCGAGACCTGCACGAAGGTGCCGTCGGACTTGATGTATTTGTAATAGATGTCGGATTCGATGTCGTAGTAATCCTCCCAGGCGATCACCATCCCGCCGTTGTCGAAACGGGCGAGGGTGGGGCTGGTCTGGGTGGTATCTTTCTGCACCACGAAGTTGCCTAGGTTGCCCCAGAGGGGAGTTCCGGCCAGGGAATACTTCTGGGCGATGATGTCGTGCATGCCGTTGATGTTTTCGCACCAGGCGAAGACGATCTCGTTTCTGAAGCCGTCTTTGTCCACCAGAGTGGTTTTTTCCTGTTCACGGCCGTAATCGGCCAGATTCACTCCCAGCGGGTCCCAAAGGCGTTCTCCGCTGGAGGAGAGATGCTGCCCGTAATAATTCTGGATGAAGTCGTCGCGCCCGTCCTGCCACATCAAGAAGAGGCCCTGGTCGGTCTTCACGGAGAGCGGGAAACGCTGGGCGGTGTCGTAATTGGAGTGGGTGGAGGCCAGTTGTCCGGCTGTGGGCCAGCCGGTGGCGGCGCTGCCGTCCGGGCCCAGCTTTTTCACATAAACGCTCTGGGTGAAATCGGAAGGCCTGAAGCGCTGCCAGGAGTAATAGTTTTCCTTGAGGTCGGTGATCACGCATTCGTCGTTCAGTTCAGCGCCCGTGAGGGTGCTCACCATCACGCCGTCCGCGCCCCACTGCTTCTGGCCGTTCTGGATCATCTGGCCGTACACGTGGTAGCGGTAACTGGCGCCGACCTGGTCGTAGTTCGACCAGCCGACGTAGAAATTCCCGTCCAGCCAGCTGATGCGGGGATCTTTCTGGCTGAGGGGGTCCATGTCGGTGAGTTCCATGCCGGTGTCGCCCCAAAGCCTGTTTCCGTTGGGATCCAGCAACTGGAGGTAGATCTTGGGGTTGGGGTTGCGGTTGTCTTCCCAGGCTACGGCGATATGCCCGTCTGGAGTGACCACCGCGCTGGGTGTGAGCTGGTTGTAGCCTGTGGACAGGGTCACGGGGCGGCCGTTGGGTTCCAGGGCCACGCTGCCGTCGGGATTGAGGAACTGGAAATAGATCTGGTAGCCGAGGTTGGCAAAGCGTGTGTCCTGCCAGAGGATCACGGTGTCGTTGGCCCGGGGCAGCATCAGAAAGTTGCCCAGCGGGGTGTCACCGCTAAGGCCCCAGAAAACTTCCTCGCCGTTGTTGGCCAGTTGGGCGGTGCCGGCGGAATTGTAAACCTGGTAGTTGATGCCCACGCTGCCGTTGCGGATGTCCATCCAGTTGATGAAGACGTTGCCGTTGGCCACTTTGACCAAACCGCTGTTCTGCTGGTTGGGGGCGGTGCAGACGGGTTTGCCGTTGGCTTCCCAGAGGGCTGATCCGGAGGCGGAAAGGTGCTGGGCGTAGATGTCGTCGTTGGGCGTGTTGCCGTTGCGCAGGTCATCCCAAACAACGTAGCAGCCGCCGTTTCCGTCGGAAGCCATGCGGGGTCCGCTTTGGGCGAAATCCGCGACGCTGAGGGGCACCCCATTCGCGCCCCAAAGCAAGTTTCCGGCCACGCCGACCTTCTGCGCGTAGAGGTCCGTATACTGGTCGTCCAGGTCCTTGTCCTCCCAGATGATGATGGCAGCGTTGTCGCTGGTGGCCACTATCCTGGGGTTTAGCTGCTGGGTGAAGCCGGGGGAGCCGGAATCTCCGTAAACCACGAAGGGATCGGTCCAGAGCAGCTGCCCGGCCAGGTTCACCTTCTGAGCGTAGATGTCTGGATCAGTGTTGCGCTGGTCCTGCCAAGTGAACATGAATTCCCCGCCGGTGAGGGTGGCCATGCGGACCTTGCTTTGGCTGCCGGTGGCGTCGGAAAGCACCACCAGCTGAGGCCAGGCCATGCTTCCGTCGGGATTGAAGCGTTTGAGGAAAATGTCTTCCGCGCCCACGTAGCTGTGGGTGTAGGCGATCATCAGGCCGCCCTGTCCGTCCGGCAGCATGGTGTTTTGTTCCTCGTCGCCGGTGCCGTTGGCGATGGGAATGCCGTTTAGGGCCCAGACGGGATTTCCGGAGGCGTCGAGCCGCTGTCCGTAAAGGTCTTTGCTGGGGTTGCGGGAATCCGACCAAACGATGTAAGCGCCGCCGGCGTTGTCCGGCTCCATGTTCAGCGCGATCTGCACTTCAACGGCCGTGCAGACGGGTTTTCCGCCCGCGGGCCAGAGCAACTGGCCGTTGGTGTCGATCTTCTGGGCGTAAACGTTGCCGTCCAGGTCGTCCGAAAAGTCGATCCAGGCGATGATGAAATGGTTGTCCGAGGTCATGGTGATCACGGGGTCTTCCTGGCGGTCCGGCTTGCCGTCGATCAGCAGGGGCTCGCCCCAGACCATGTTTCCGGCCGCGTCAACCTTTTGTGCCCAAAGGTCACGCTCGCCCAGCTTGGTGTCGGACCAAACGTAGATGGCGCTGCCGTCGGCGGTTTGCGTTCCGGTGCGGAACCATTCGATGTTCACTCCCTGGCGGATGGGAACGGCGTCGTTCCAAACCAGGGAGGCGGGCAGCGTAATTATGAATCCCAGTAACAGGATGATCAGGACTGCATTTTTCACGTGTCTCTCCTTGCTTGATGCTAAAATTATGAGTGGCCCCAGCGGGACCCGTTCTTGCAGATGAGGTTCAGTTTTGTTGATACAATGCAATTATGGTTCCAACCGGCGGAAAACTGTCCTGCCCGCGATCACGGTTTCCTCCACCGGCCACTCGTGGCCCCAGAAGCAGAGCGCCGAGAGCAGGTCCTCATCGGGGACGGCGGTGGCGGGAAGCTTGAGGAAGCAGAGGTCGGCTGACTTGCCGGGCTCCAGGCTGCCGATCTTGTCGTCCAGGCCCAGCAGGCTGGCATTGCCCAGGGTGAGGTGGTGGAAGAGCCGTTCGGGCTTGAGGGAGTGCGCGCTTTGGCGGAAATTGGCCAGCTTGGCGTGATAGAGCATGTGCAGGGTGGTGCCGGCCGCCACGTCGCTGCCAATGCCAATATGCAACTTTTTAGCGCTCAGCGCGGGGTAGTTGAATTCACCGCTCTTCAGGAAAAAGTTGGAATCGGGGCAGTGGGCGATCTTGCAGCCGTGGGAGGCCAGAATATCTAGTTCAGCCGCATCCAGGTGGATGGCGTGGGCGAGAATGGTTCTTTCTGTGAGCATTCCCAGCTTTTCATAGATCCGGGTGTAGGACTCCGCGCCGAAAAGCTCGAGCACCTGCTCGATCTCATGGCGGTTCTCCGAAAGATGGGTCTGGATCCAGGCGCCTTGCTGGGAGGCGAATCCAGCTGTTTGGGACATCAGTTCCGCGGAGCAGGAAAGCGCGAAACGCGGGGTGAAGATATAGTCCAACAGAGGGTTTCGGCCATGCCAGCACTCATACATGTCCACCGAGCGGGAGTAGGCGTAATCCGTGGTTTGGATAAGCTCCGGAGGGCTGTTGCGGTCCATCATGGTCATGCCGATCAAGGCTCTGGCGCCAGCTTGCGCGGCGCTGGCGAAGGCTATGTCGCAGGCTTCCGCGAAAGGCGCGGTGTAGATCACGGCCGTGGTGGTACCGGCGGCGAAGAGGGCCTGGAAAAACTCGTCGGAGAGGGCCTGGGCGTAGGCGGGATCAGCCGAGCGGGCCTCCTCGGGGAAAACGTGGCGTTCCAGCCAGCTCAGCAAAGAGGGTTCGTAGGCGCCTCGGATGCGGTATTGGGAAAGATGCACGTGCACGTCGATGAGGCCGGGCAGGCAAAGCAGGTCGCGGCGGTCCTCGCAATCGTTGTCCTGGGCTGGATCGAAGCGGCGGATGAAAGCAATTCCGGCTTCATCCCAGGCGATCACGTGGTCCCGGTAGATCACGGCGGCGTCCGGGGTGAGCGGGGTGAGCAGCTTGGTCCTAATCTTGCGCATGGTTGATCTTCCTGATGGAGACGATCTCAGCCCCGCCCAGGCCGAAATGCAGTTCCTGGCTGCTTTGGGAGGTGGTACCCTTGGCGGAGCTGAGCTCACGGACCAGGCTGTATTCGCTGCCGTCGAGTCGTCTCAGCTTTATTTCCACCCGGGTTCCGAAGGCGGGGGAGTTCGGATATTGGGAAAACTTCGCTGGATCGGTTAACAGCAGCACTTCGCCGCTTTTCCAGACGGGTTTTACGAAGAGCGAGTGGAATCCGTTGTGGCCGCGGTTGAAGAGGATCTTCGTGCCGTTGCCGCTGCCCACCACCAGATCGGTGAAGCCGTCCCGGTCCAGGTCCGCGGTGGCGTTGCCCCAACCGTTGAAGACCCTCGCTCCGGCCAGGAAGGTCACGTCGGTGAAAGTGCCGTCGCCGTTGTTTTTATAGAGGTAGGAGCGGTCGTTTTGGTAAACGGAGGTGATGAAGAGGTCCAGCCAGCCGTCGTTGTCGGCATCCAGCCAAAGGGGATCGGAGTGCAGCTCGTCGTATGTGATGCCTGCTTCCCGCGTCACATCAGTGAATTGCCAGTGCCAGAGGGTGTCGGCTCCGATCACCTTGCAGGCCCAGCCATCGTTGCGCAGCAACTGGCTCACGTCCGAGATGTCGATGTAGCGGGGATGGGCCAGGTTGGCGACGAAGAGGTCGAGGTCGCCGTCGTTGTCGTAGTCGCCCCAGTCGGCACCGATGCTGTGGCCGTACCAGCCATCCTTGCAGCGTCCGCTCAGTCCGTCCCGCGCGGCCACGTCCAGATATAGGCTGTCGGCATGGTCCCAGCAGAAATTGCGGGTGAGGCGGTAGTTGGTTACCAGAATCTCCTGTTCGCCGTCGTTGTCATAATCCGCGGGTGCCACGCCCCGTCCCGCCAGGCCCGGTTCCCTGGTGTAGGCAGGGGCGCGGAAGCCCAGTTCCACGCTTTTATCGCTAAAGTAGCCGCCGTCGTTTTGCCAGAAGAAGTCGGGATAGCCGGCCTGGACCTGCCAGGTCTCGTAGTTGGCGGCGTAGAGCGAGGGATAGCCTGTGTCGCCGGTTTTGACCCAGGCGGCACCTTCGGTGGGATGGCGGTCATCGATGTCGCCGGCGCGCTCGTTCACCTTCACGAAGCGGCTGCCTTCCTGATTCTTCATCAGGGCATCGCCGAGGCCCTCGGAGTTGTGGGAAATGGCCACGAAATCCAGCCAGCCGTCGAGGTTGAAATCGGCCCAGAGCCCGCCGTTGGAGCTCAACTGGCTGATGTTCACGGAATCGCTCACGGCCACGAAATCCTGCCCCTGTTCGTTGCGGTAGAGGGAGTTGCCATTGAAGAGCAGATCGCCGTAGCCGTCGTTGTTGTAATCGCCTATGGCCACCCGAGTGTAACGCTTGTCCGGGAAAGGATGTTCCTCGAAAATGGCACCCCGGTAGCCGGCCAGGGAACGCGCCCAGGTCATCAGATCGGCTTTCACACCCAACCTTGAGCGCAGCTGATCCAGGGCTGTGAGGCAGGCCTCGTCGTACTTTCGGCGCGGTGATCCCAGCATCAGCGACCGGGTGAAGCTCCGGGCTGCCCGCAGGAGAAAGAAATCCTGGTCCGGGAGCGCTTCGATCCGCCCCTGCCAATAGCTGATTTCCGCCAGGTCACCCCGGTCGTTGTTCGCGAACGAGAGCGCCTGGATTTCGTTGAGCAACTGCTGCAAAGCGGGACCGGGAGACGGCAGCAGCGCGATGAGCCCTGCTTCGTCGCCGAAGAGGTTCTGAACGGCCAGCAGCGAGAAGTATTCAGCCTTGAGCCGGGTGAAGCGCAGCCGGGTGTACCATTCCTCCGGAGTGTGGAAATCATAAAGCACCCGCACACGTTCTTCGTGGGAATAGTCGTTCAGGGCGGAATCGAGCATGAAGGCCACCTGGTTGAGCAGCAGGGCATTGTCCGGCCGGGAACGCCTGTAGGCGGGGCTGAGCATGTAGATGGCGGAAATGTAAAGATGCAGGTCGGACTGGAATCCCTTATCCTGAATGAGGGCGTCCATGGCATCAAAATTGCCGGCGCCGGAGAGGTGATAAAGTTTGTAGTAGTAGGCCACCTGGCCCCATTCGGAGAGGGGAAAGTCGCGCTCGAAGGTGTCGATGAGGGCCAAAGCCAGCGAGTCGGAGCTTTCCACGCTGATCCGGTCGATCGCCTCCCGGGCCAGGTCCTCGATCACTGGATTGTAGCCGCGAACGTGGCGCAACTCCTGCATGAAATCCTCGTCCGAGGTCCCATACAGAAAGTGGTCCAACACGATCTGCTCGTCTGGAGAACTGAATTCCTCCACCAATTGCTGCCGCACTTTCTCGAAGGTGGCGTTGTCCACCCTGGTCTGATCGGCGATCCGGAACCAGGCCAGCGCGTCCTCCAAAGAGTGGTACCCCAGCGCCAGCCGTTCGCGGCAGCGCAGTTCCAATTCCGGCAAGTCAGCCCGGAGCGAGTGTTCCAGCGCAAGGCGGACCTCGGTTTCCGGTCCGGCCAGCAGTTCCTCAATTTTGTTGGCGTGGTTTTGCAGTGTCGCGAAGTTTTCGGTGGCGAGCAGCCACGCGAAATCTTCAGTGCTGATGGCCCCAAGCCCTGTGGCGATCAACAGGGTAAGGATCAGAAGGTTTTTCATGGCTTCTCCCTTAAAGCTGCGATCAGGGCGTTGATGTCCTGCGCGCTGAAGTGGTAGGTGGCGTTGCAGAAATGGCATTGGGGATCGATGCCCTCCTGCATGGTGGAGAGCTCTTGTTCCCCCAGCAGCAGCAGGGCGCGTTCGAAGCGATCCCTCGAGCAGTTGCAGTTGTAGCGGATGGAACCAGCCGGAGTGAGCTCGAGCTCGCTTTCCTTCACCACAAAGCGTTTGAGGATATCCGGCAGCGCCAGCCCCATGTCCATGAGGTCCGAAACGTTGGGCGTCTTGTTCAAGGCGGCGATCAGTTCGTCGGCCAGCCTGGGATCGGCATCCGGCAGCTGCTGGATGATGAACCCCCCGGAAGCCCGAACAGAAGCGGTTTTATCGATCAATACGCCGAGGTTGACAACAGAAGGGATCTGCTCCGATTGGTCGAAATAGTGCGCCAGGTTGAGGGCCAGTTCGCCTGCGGAGAGGGCTGTGGTGCCAGTCGCCGGTTTTTTGTTCGGATAGCTGCGGATCACGCTCAGGGTACCGTTTCCCAAAGCCCGCACAGGGAAAAGGTTGGCTTCGCTTTCCTCCAGCCAGAGCCGGGGCTCGAAAGCGTAGCCGCGCAGATCGCCGCCGCCGGAGCAGATCATCAGGGCGCCTTTCAGAGGCCCGTCCCCGTCCACTCGCAGCGAAACCTCGCCTTCGGGCAGCTTGAGGTCCAGGCTCAGCATCGCCGCGGCGGAGATCATTTTGCCCAGCAGCAGCGTGTTGATCGGTGAAAGATCGTGCAGGTCGCGCAGCGTTTGCGCCGTTTGGGTGGACGATACCGCCAGCACCCGGAACTGTCCTGAAAAAGCGGTTCCCCGCCAAAGTTGGTCAATCATGTCGCATCCAGTTTGTGCCAATTTCCGTGCCCGGATAATAGTGAAACAGGATCTGCCGGTAATCCTCGCCGGAGCGGGCCTTCCTCAAAGCCCCCACCTGGCACATACCCACGCCGTGTCCCGAGCCGCGGCCTTTGATGGAAACCGTTCCCAAAGGATAGATGACCACCCCGCCGTTGTCGGCCAGCACAAAGCCGCCCTCAATGAAGAAGAAGGATGATTTGGCACCGCCAAAGGCCTGGCGGATCTTGTATTCACTGGTGTAGCGCACGGCCTTCTCGCCGTAAAAGGTGATGTCCGTGATCCGCCCCGAGCTACCGCGGCGGTTGATCACCAGATGTTCGATATCGGACAAGCCCACGTTTTTGGCCAGCTCCCTGCGGCCCAATTGCTTGATCCAGGCGGAAGCAGAGGCTTCCCAGGCGCTACCGCCCGTTTTGGATCCAGCCACCGAGATCCAGCGCCTCGCGTCCACTTCGGCCGATAGATTGTAACCGGCAGCCGCTTCATCGCACAGCACTCCGCTGAGGTGGGGGAGGGAAGCGCCGTCCCAGATGGCCTTGGAGGAATCGGTCCTGCCCCCGCAGCAGCTGTGGTAGGTGGCGTCGGCGATACGGCCTTCACGGATGAGGATCTCACCCGCGGTGTCTGTTGCTGCGGCCCGGACCCTTTCATTCTGCAGGTGCTTGCCCTTGTAAACCTGGCAGTGGGTTGTGTTGCAGAGGTCGTAGCCGTCCTTTTTATGGAGGTTGCTTAGCAGCAGGCTCACGGCGTGGGTCCTGGCCGCCACGGCTTGGGCTTTCATCGCCTCCAGAGGCGCGCTGCTGCCGATCTCGTTGGCGATCACCCCGGCCACGTAATCTTCCAGAGGCAACAAATGAGTGAGCACCAGCCTGCCTTCCACGCATTTCAACAGGAACTCGCCGTCGTAACCCAGCTTGCCTCCGTCCAGCAGGAGGGGATCCGCGGAACTGAGACGCAGCGGCGTTTCCAGGTATTGAACCGCTCCCCTGGCCCCAGTCACCCGGACCGTGGCGTGAGTAAGCGGAATGCTCAGGACCTGCTTTTCGCTGATCCCGGCCAACCGGGCGTATTTTTGCGCTGTGGCCTTGTCCGGGAAGATATGTTCCGAATAGACCAGGCTTTCCCGCCGGATCACCAGGCTGGAATCCTCCCAAGCAAAGGCCTCCCGCAAAACACCTTCGGAATCATCGTTCCAGGGTTCGCAGCTTTCCAGCCAACTCCAGCCGGAAAGTGAGGCGCCACTCTCCAATGTGATCCGGACGGGGGTTTGAATGCCGCGTGAAAGCGGGGAGTCCCGCTCGGAAAGGTTCACGTCCACAGGGACCCCGCTGGCGGGATCCAGATCAATACTGGCCCCGGAGCAGAGCAACACCTCAATGTACAGTTGCCCGTCCTGATACTCAGCGCTGTTCAGTCCCGCCCCATAAACAGCCAGAACTATCGCAAGCAAAGCTTTAACTATTAGACCATATTTCATCGATATGTATTGTATTTACTTAACCACCGATCCTGGCGGACAAGCTTTGGCGGGATGGACCAGCAACAGGGTGTCCGGGGTGTTCACAGCCAGCACCATGCCTTGCGAAACGATCCCGCGGATGGTGCGGGGCTCCAGGTTCACCAGCATCAGCACCTGTTTGCCGGTAACGTCAGCGGCCTTGTAGTGTTCGGCGATGCCGGCCACCAGTTCCCGCTGTTCACTGCCGAGGTCCACCTTCAGATGCAGCAGCTTGTTGGTCTTGGGCACCGGAGCGGCCTCCAGCACTGTGGCCACGCGAATGTCCAGGCGGGAGAAATCATCGTAAGTGATCTGGGCCTTGATGGGTTCGGATGTTTCGGGCATGCCGGCCTGAGCGGCCTTCTGATGCAGGAGGGCGATCTCGGCCTCGATCTGGGCGTCGTCCAGCTTGGCAAAGAGGGGTTTGGTATCCCGCAGGGTGTAATCCGCGCCAAGGTCCGGCTGTTCCCATTTCGCCAGGGGTTCCAGGCCCATCATGCCGCGCAGGCGGTCCATGGCGGAGGGCAGGATGGGGAAGAGGGCCACGGAGACCAACCGCAGCAGGGTGAGGCAGGTCCAGAGTGTTTCTTTCACCGTCTCGGGATCGGTCTTGATCTCCGCCCAAGGCTTGCGTTCATCGAAGAAGCGGTTGCCCAGGCGGGCGATATCCATCACCAGGCGGGTATTGGCTTTCACCTGATAGTCCTGATAGCCGGCGTTGATCTGCCGGAAAACGGTGAAAGCCTCATCCAAAAGGGCCTGGGCGGAGGCACTGAGCTGGGGATGGGCGATCTTGCCGTCAAAGTTCTTGCCCGCGAAGGCGAAGACGCGGTTGGCCAGGTTGCCCAGCACGTTGTTGAGTTCGCCGTTCACCTTCAGCTGGAAATCGCGGAAGGAGAAATCGCTGTCGCCCTTTTCCGGAGCGATGCAGGCCAGATAGTAGCGCAGGTATTCGGCGGGGAACCTTTCCACGATCTCGTCCACCCAGATGGCCCAGTTGCGGCTGGTGGAGAGTTTTTTCCCTTCCAGGTTCAGGAATTCGTTGGCAGGGATGTCGTAGGGCAGGCAGTAGCTTTGGTTTTGCCCCATCAGCACTGCGGGCCAGATGAGGGCGTGGAAGATGATGTTGTCTTTGCCGATGAAGTGGACCAGCCTGGTTTCGGGATCAAGCCAGTAATCCTTCCAACGGTCCGGTTGGCCGCTGCGTTCGGCCCATTCCACGGTGGATGAGATGTAGCCGATGGGGGCTTCGAACCACACGTAGAGAACCTTGTCACCGGCGTCGGCCAGAGGCACTGGCACGCCCCAGCTGAGGTCGCGGGTGATGGGGCGCTCCACCAGTCCCTGTTCCAGCAGGTTGAGCATGAAATTGCGGACGTTTTCCTTCCAATAGTCCTTTTTGGCGATCCAGTGTTCCAGATGGGTTGAAAAGTCGTTCAGCTGCAGGTACCAGTGGGTGGTTTCGCGGATCACCGGCTGGTTTCCGCAGATCTTGCAGCGGGGCTCAACGAGGGTGGTGGTCTCGTAGATCTGGCCGCAGGCGTCGCACTGGTCTCCGCGGGCGCCGGGGTCCCCGCAGCGGGGGCAGGTGCCTTCCACATAGCGGTCCGGCAAAAAACGTTTGTCGTGCTCGCAATAGAATTGCCGGGTCACGCGCGGGATCACGTGCCCTTTGTCGTAGAGGGCGCTGAAGAAATCCTGCGAAAGCTGGTAGTGGGCGGGCCGGGAGGTCCCGGAGAAGTTGTCGAAATCGATCTCCAGCGCGGCGAAGGCGGCCTTGATCGATTCATGGTAGCGTTTCACCACCTCGGCGGGACTCACGCCTTCCTGGTCGGCGGAAATGGAGATCGGGGTGCCGTGTTCGTCCGTGCCGCAGATGTAGATCACATCCTCGTGATGCAGTTTCAGCCAGCGGACGAAGATGTCCGCCGGAAGATAGGCCCCGGCCACATGGCCGATGTGGAGTTTGCCGTTGGCGTAGGGAAGGGCGCTGGTTACCAGATATCTCATTTTTCCTCTCCAATGAAGGCCTGATGGAGCTTCAGGACGCAGGGGCGCACCTGATCCGAGGGCAGCATCAGTTCGATGGTCATGTCGCTGTGCTGGACGCGGCGGAGACCGAAGGGGGCGCAGAGTTCCAGCGTGCGGGCCAGCCAGCCGGGATCAAGGTTGATGCCCAGACCCACCAGGGTCACATAGCCCAGGCCTGCTTCGCGGGTGAGGGCTTCCACCGCGTGTTGCTGCAGCAGATACTCCGCTTCGCCCCGGTATTTTTCCTCGATCATCAGTTCGATGCTGTGGTCGCCCACCGCGTATTTGAAGATCTCGTTGGTCCAGGCCTGCAGTAGCGGCGTCAGTTTGGCGTCGCGGGCCAGTTCCAGGCGGATCAGGTTTTCCTTGTGCGCGATGGCCGTGATCTTGCGTTCTTCCATCATCTCTTCCTTGCTTGCTTTTTCTGTGTGGATCAGGGTCCCGGGCGCGAAAGTGAAGGAACTTTTCACCTCCACGGGGATCTGGTATTTGCTGGCGAATTCCACGGCCCGGGGATGCATCACCTTGGAGCCGCTGTAGGCCAAAGCCAGCATCTGGGCATAGCCGATCCGTTTCAGCAGGCGGGCGTTCGGCACCACCCGGGGATCGGCGGTGTAAACCCCGTCCACGTCGGTGAAGATCTCGCAGCGCCCGGCCTGCAGGTAACAGGCCAAAGCCACCGCCGAGGTGTCCGATCCGCCCCGGCCCAGGGTGGTGATCTCCTTTGCCTGGCTAACGCCCTGAAACCCGGCCACGATCACGATCTTGCCGCCGCCCAACTCCTGGTTGATGCGAAAGGCGTTCACGTTCAGGATGCGGGCGTTGCCGTGCTGGTTGTCCGTGATGATCCCGCTCTGAGAACCGGTGAACGAGATGGAGCCGAAGCCTTCCTTCTGCAAAGCCAGCGAAAGCAGCGACATGCTGATCCTCTCGCCTGCGGTTAGCAGCATGTCCAATTCGCGCCGGGAGGGATGCTCGGAAATGCCGTGGGCCAACTGCATCAGTTCGTCCGTGGTCTTGGCCATGGCTGAAACCACCAGCACCAGCGAATCTTCCGGACGCTTTTGCTGCGCTATCCTGCGGGCGATGTTCTGGATCAGGGCGGTGCTGCCCACGGAAGTACCGCCAAATTTTTTAACGATTATTGCCATAGATAATCACCAAAATCTCTTTGGAAACCTTTTGTCAAGACTTTTTCTGGGCTGACCGCCACATCCGCCCGTCCCGAACGCGCGTCTTACCAAAGCGGAACGCTTCCCGCGCGAAAAGAAGGGATGCAGCCTTGGCAGGAATAGCCCACCCAGACACAGGCCAATGCGGGATCGATCCAGACGCAGTATGCATCGACACCCTCCCAGGGCATTACCCGGAACGTCTGGATTTCGGGTCCGACTGCGTCGTCCCGGAATGACTTAGCTGACGGGTTTTCAAATTGAACAGCCCGGGACAGCGTTACACTCTTTCAACTTATCACCCTAACACCTTTTCACGCTTAAAGACCCTGTTCATCTGTTCACCTGTTGATCTGTTCCACCCTGCCGCGCCGTCAGCCTTGTCTCTTCATCCCCTTTTCCTCCAGATCGTGCTGCCGGAGGCGCGTCAGGTCTTTATCTTGAACAGGTGCTTGAAGTGGTTGGGGCCGGAAAAGTAGACCAGGCCAAGGTCTTTCACATGCCAGGATTCCAGGTGGTCCACCGTGTCGCCATCGGTGTAGGTGGCGTAGAGTTTCAGGCCGGTCATGGTGCCTTTGTAGGTATCCACCGGCACGTTCCGCTTCATCTTGAAGTCCGCCGTGAATGTCTTTTTCACCAGCACGGAGGTGTATTTGCCTTCCCAGTGCCAATTGAAGGTGTTCACATCGTTGATCTTCAGCGGAAACGCCGGCATGCGGGGTTTCACGTGGAAGGTGAGCGGAATGGGGAAGAGGTTCGATTTAACGTCGATGCGCACCAGATAGATCCAGTCGCCGTCGACCTTGTAATAATACTTGGTGTGGCGAACGCTGCGGGTGTCCAGATAAAAGTCCCAGCCTGCTTTCTTGCTGTCTTTGGGCAGGATGCAGGTGACCACCTGGGTAAAGGTCTTATCGCCTTCCTGGGTCCTATAATCCCAGCGCAGCTGACTCCACCAGGGGTAATACTGGGCCAGGGAGATCTTCTCGCCGCCGGCCGCCGCAGCCGCGGCCAGGAAAACCGACAGGATCAGAAGCGCTTTGTTCATCCGCAATTACCACGGCATGGAAAAAAACTCGCCAGCCCCGTTTCCGCCGGATATCTTGCCCAGAGCTGTTCTCCGCGTACGGGGAAGCAAGCGGGCAACCGATCATCATGTCCGTATTTATTCTTGTTCATGTCATTCCCGGATTTATGAACTTAAAAAAAGCACGCTCGCGGCATGGTTTTATTCTGTCAAGATTTCTTTTTTTCCATGTCGGCAAGGGGATCCAGGCCAACCCCCGCCCAGCCTCAAACCACTGTAATTCCGAACGCAGGAAAACAATCCAGTCCGTCGGGGGCGTTGGCCTCACAGGGAGCGACTCCAACGCTCACATCACCGGATCGCCAGTATCATGAATCAATCCTTACTCATTACAGAATAAGAGAATAAGCTTGAAATTAATTTTGGCTGTTTTGCAAACCGAGTGGGTTGCGAGATCGGCTGGATGCAGATCTTTCAATTGCCTTTACGCTCTCCGTTGTTCCGGGCGGTGAAGCCAGACCCGGAATCCAGACGGTCCGGGTAATGCCCTCCTGGACTGGCTGTTCCCGCAAGGGCTGGATCCGTTTCACCCCACCGGCCCACAAGTTGTCCGGCGAGGACCCCGACGTCTCTTCCCGCCAGAGGCGCTCCGTTCCGGAATGGCGTGGGTTTGGGTCCGGTGAATGAGGGTTCTGCTGTAGTCGATGCTCCTGCGTCGCTCGACTCCAGCTACGTCATGCCAGCGCAGTCTGGCATCCGGTTCTTTTAACGGGGTGGCGTGGCCGTGGCGCAGCATGCCAATGCTGCGTTTTGGCTTTTCGCAGGATCGGCATCCTGCGCTACGGGGCTGTCCGTCATGCCAGCGCAAGCTGGCATCCAGGTCTTTCTGGATCCCGGAGTCCGGGATGAAATTGACCGGAACAGAGGATTCTGTGAATATGCGGTAATCAGTTCAATCAATTCTATCAATTCTATCAATTCCTTATACACGGCCCCTTTTCAACCTCTCCGTCCAGGACCGGGATGATGGATATCTAATATACTGGTGTATATATACATATATATAATATATACTAAATTAGTAGGTATTAGTAGTTATATAGGTATATATATGTAATATAGTGTCTTGCGTCCAGGTTTTACCATTACCCTCCCAAAAACGACAGTCGGGGCGGCCGTGTATAGGGAATTGATAGAATTCATAGAATTCATAGCCTAGAAAAAAGGGGCCGTGTATAGGGAATTGATAGAATTGATAGAATTCATAGAATTCATAGCCTTAAAAAAAGGGGCCGCTTTTGGCAGCCCCCATATCTCCGTAACGGTCAGTTGATGTCCACTTACTCCAAGGCGGGATTGAGGTAACACTTCACGCTGACCCTGTTCATGTAACCGATCTCGTCCTTATGGCAGAGTGTCGCCTGCTTTTCCACCAAGCTCTCCACGCACTTGCGGAAGACCCGCTAGGGCAGGCGGGATTTGCAGAGCAGGCGGGAATGCTCCAGTCCCGGCTCCGGCGCCTTTTGGAGGTTCTTCAGCAGGTGGCGTTCCTCATCCAGCTTGCTGCCCTCGGTGAGCTGCTTCAAAGAGGCCTGCTCCTCATCCCTTTGAAACATATGAACGGATGAAAAAACCAAGTTGTAGGGAAACATGCTCCCAAACCGGGAAGCGTGAGGACCCAGCAAAGGGCTGGATGCTGGAATTGAGCGCTTCATGCTTTTTCCGCGCATCCATGTTTTCTCATATGCTCGTTTATTGGGGTATGTTTACCAGCGCGAATATGTTCCCCGCATCGCCCCCGAATGATCGCCGCACAGCAGGCGGGGATCTACCGGGGGAGGGAATTTCGGAAAGAGAATAGGGATGAACAGGATGACCTGGATAAAGGCAGTCGCATCCACTCCATTTGATAATGAGAAAAAAAATCAACATCCACCAATACACGCTTCAGAAAAGATTTACAGGCAGCATCCACCTCGTTTCCGAAAGGCCAATTGGAGCAAAAAGCAAAAAAAATCTTGACAGGAATGTGGTAGCGTAATACTTGGCTACATCGCTACGGTGATACTACGGTAAATAACGTTACAGAGGTGGTTATGAAGATATTCAACGGCGACACGCCGATCTACCTGCAGCTGCGAGCCCACATCGAGGAGTTGATCCTGGAAGGGACGCTGGCCGAAGAGGCGCAGATCCACTCCCTGAGAGTGATGGCCAGCGAGTACGGGCTGAATCCCATCACGGTGGGCAACGCCCTCAGCCTTCTGGTGGAGGAAGGCGTGCTGGAGAAAAAGCGGGGGGTGGGGATGTTTGTGGCCCCTGGCGCGAGGGAACTGATCATCAGTGCCCGCGGAAAAGATTTCATCACGGACAGCCTGGAACCGGTGCTGCGCAAAGCCCGGCAGTTGGAGCTGCCCAAAGCACAGATCATGCAAAGCTTAAACACGATATATGGAGGAAAGGATGAGTGAATTCATCTACCAAACCAACAACCTGAGCAAGTACTACGGCAAGTTCAAAGCCCTGGGCGATGTAAATCTGAACCTGGGCAGCGGCCGGATCATCGGTTTGCTGGGCAAGAACGGAGCGGGAAAATCCACCCTGATGCGCTGTCTGCTGGGTTTTCTGAACCACGAGGGCAGCGTGAAGCTGGGGGAGAGGGAGATCAAACACCGGGACCACCGCGTGTTTGAGGAAGTGGCCTTCATCCCGGACGTGAGTGGATTGGACGACCGCCTCACCGTGCGCCAGACCATCGACTACATCCGGGGTGTGAATCCCCGCTGGAACGACGGACGGGCCCAGAAGCTGCTCGCCATCAGCAACCTGCCCCCGAAGTTCAAGGTGGGCAAACTTTCCAAAGGCATGAAAACGAAGCTCTACCTGTTGATCACGCTGTCGCTGGATGTGAGGTTCCTGCTGCTTGACGAACCCACCCTGGGTCTGGACATCGCCTTCCGCAAGGAGTTTTTCAACACCATCCTGGGCGAGTTCTTCGACGAGAGCAAGACCATCCTCATCTCCACCCATCAGGCGGAGGAGGTGGAGGACCTGCTGCAGGAAGTGATCTTCATCGACCGCGGGAGGATCCTGCTGCACGAAGATATGGAAAGCCTGAAAAGCCGGCTGCGGGTGGTCACCCTGCCCAGCGACCGGGAGCCCGAGATCCTCAACTACAAACCCCGCCTGGTTTCCCACACCCTGGGAATGACCAGCGCGGTGCTGGATTCCGAGGTGGACATCCCCGGCGCCAGCTACAACCGGGCCAATCTCGCGGACCTTTTCCTGTCCGTGGTGGGAGGAACAGATGAAACAGTGTAAAGCTCTTTTAAAAAAAGAATGGGACACCAACTGGGCGGGGGTCCTGATCCCGCTGTGGATAACCGGCGGAGTGTACGTTACCGCCCTGATCGGCTGGATCATCAGCCTGATCCGGGGGCACGATCTGGGCGCGCTGATGCAGGTTTCTGGAATGCCCGCAGGTTATGACGCCTTCATGCTGTATGGAACGGCGGCCGCCATCACCACCTTGCTGGGCTTTGTTTCCTTGCTCAGCGCGGCTGGTTTGGCGGATAGCGTGATCAACGGCGGCTTCAAGCGCCGCTGCGAGATCCTGCACTTTTCCCAGCCGGTCTCATTTCTGAAGATCGCCGGCAGCAAGTTCCTGCTTGTAAGCCTGGCAGTGATCCCGTTGTTCGGCGTGCTGTCGCTGCTAAACGCGGTTGTGATCACGGCAGTGGGCCGCCAGATGTTTTCCGGGGAATTCCACTACGGCCTCACGGGCTGGCTGCAATCCTTTGTTGGCGGCAGCCTCACGATCCTGTTCGTGGGTTCGCTGGCCTGGCTGTTCGCGGGAGTTTTCAAACGCAAGTCTTTCCTGATGGGGCTTCTGGTGCTGCTGGCCATCGAGGTGGTGATCGGCGTGCTGAACTACACCACCGGCTGGCGCATTCCCTCGCTGTTCGAGTTTCTGGGCAGGATGGTGGCCCTGAAGGTGGAGATCGATCCATCTGTTGGCGTGCTGGAAGCGCCCGATGTCCAAGCTGTGATCAGCAGGGGCTGGGATACGATCCTTTCCTGGACTTCGGCGCTCAAGCTGGCTCTCAGCGCGGTTTTCACCGTGGCCGGGGCCTGGCTTTACAAGTTTAGGGAGCTAAGCTGAAGATGATTTATATTGACAAAAAAGCCACAACTGAAAATGAAATGCCAAGGTCGGGAATCGCTCCCGGGCTGGAATTCCGGACCATGGAAAGCCGCACTGAAGGCAGACCGGAACGGGCCGGAAACATTCAGATCATTCTGTTCACCGAGGAGGATGAATGAAACATATCCTGGGGAGCCTGTTGCTCCTTCTCTCTCTACCCGCGATCGTTTGCGCCCAAACACCCGCGTGGCAAGACCTTGACCTCACCGGGCTGGATCATCCCACCGCCAGCATCGACAACCTCTTCATCCCGCTGGCCAATCCCTCCCTGCTGGGAACCGGCCACGCCAGCGGACTGGGCTGGGCCCACACGCTCGCCGACTGGAAATTCCGCCAGCACTACTGGATCTTCGCCAATCTGGACAACCTCAGCTACACCTATGAATACACCAAGGATGGGGCCGACAACGGCATGAGTTTCCACACCCTGGCCCTGGGCACCGAAATGCTGCCCCGGAACATTCTGCCAAACCTCTACCTGGGCACGCATTACCGCTGGGCCAACGGCGACATCGGCCACGGCGACTGGCGCAGCGCCCTCACCTACAGGCCCCACGGCTCAACCTCTCTGGCCCTCCGGCTGGACAACCCCTATCAACAATCCCCGGCCTACCACGCCGGCGCGGCGCTGAGGCCCCTGGCCTTTGTTAAAGGGATCAGGGACGAGCGATTGGAACTGAGCGCAGATATCGATTACGACAAGGACGGCGGCAGCGGCTACGGGTTCAACGACCTCGTGGTAGGCGCTCACACCAGGATAGTGGATGGCCTGAACATCGGCGCTTCCTACAATCTGGACAAGCAAACCGCCTGGATGAACTTCAGCCTCAGCCTCGGCAAGACCGACCTCGGCGCCATCGCCACCGGAAAATCCGCCACCGATCACATCAGTGTGCCCTACATCCATTTCACGGACAACGTGTTCCGCCCCTTCCTGGGCCTGCGCGGCACAAACTGGTACGCGATGAAGCTGGGAGGGGAGATCAAGACCTACGCCGGACCGCAATACAGTTTCGGCAAGATCAGGATCATGGACGACCAGAGCAAAAGCATAGAAAGCGTGATCGCCGACATCAACCGGGCCAAAGACGATCCCTCCGTGCACGGCATCCTGCTCAAGAATCCTTCTTTTTCCACTTCCTACGCCCTGCTGCAGGAACTCACCGCCGCCTTCCAGGATTTCAAGGCCGCCGACAAGAACGTCGTCTTTTATTTCGACAATATTGGCAACGCCGACTACATCTTCGCCGCCTCCATCGCCGACGCCATCTATCTAAATCCGCTGGGAGCGGTGGACCTGCGCGGCCTTTCCACCACCAGCCCCTACTTCAAGGAATTGCTGGACAGCCTGGGCGTGGAGGTGATGAACTTCCGCAGCCACAAATACAAAAACGCCGGCAACATGTTTTCCGAAACCGAGATGACCGCGGCCGAGCGTGAGGTTTACGATTCCCTGCTGCAGAGCATCTACGACCAGATGGCAGCCGCCATGAACGCGGGACGGGGCGACAAACTGAAAAGCTCCGTGCAGGAAACCATCGACGCCGGTCCTTACTACCTGGCCTCAGACGCCCTCGCGGCGGGCCTGGTGGACAAGGTGATCTATGAAGACGAACTCAACAAGCTGCTGAAGGACGAATTCAGCTTTGCCGGAACCCAGGGCAGCGTTCCCCAATATATCGATCATAGCTGGAGCCAACCCCGCGAGAACCTCATTGCCGTGATCTACGCCCAAGGCAACATCGTGATGGGCAAAGGCGAGCCCGGCTCCGTGATCGCCCACGAAAACACGGTGAAACTGATCCGCGCCGCGCGCAAAAACCCCATGTACAAAGGCATCATCCTGCGCGTGGACAGCGGCGGCGGCTCGGCCCAGGCCTCGGACATCATCCTGCGTGAACTCCAACTGGCCCAAAGCGAAAACAAGAAGCCCGTGGTGGTCTCCATGGCCGGCGTGGCCGGTTCCGGCGGCTATTACATCGCCTGCGGGGCGGACCGCATCGTGGCCGAGCCTGCCACCATCACCGGCTCCATCGGGGTGATCGGGCTCTCGTTCGCCTTGCCGAAGCTCTACGACAAGCTCGGCGTGAACTGGTCCACTGTGAAGAAAGGCGCCAACGCCGATTTCGGAGCCACCCACCGCTATTGGAGCGAGGAAGAGCAAAGCCGGATGTCCGGATACATTGAAGCCGTTTACGAAGATTTCGTGAGGAAAGTGGACGCCGGACGCGACGGTTTGGATTACGACCAGGTGCACGCCATCGCCCAGGGTCGCGTTTGGACCGGCGAACAGGCCTTGGAGAACGGGCTTGTGGACGCGCTAGGCGGCCTCGACACCGCTGTGGAGGAAATGCGCGAACTCACCGGCATCAAAGGCCACATCAAGCTTGTGGACGCCACCACCTCCCAGGCGGGCGTGCAGATCAAACTCCAGGGAAATCCCCTCGGAACGTCCCTGCGGAATGCCGCCCTGGACGAATTTCTGGGAGACTATATCCGCGTTTATGAACTCTGGCGTGATTTCGGCGATGGTGAAGCGCTGATGCTCACCCCGCTGGAACTTGATGACATTCAGTTCTGATTCTAAAAAATCTGCATACAACAGAAGGGCTCGGCATCAACACCCGGGCCCATTTCTTTGGGGCTTGATGTCAAACCAGGTGGATTGGGTGACAAAATAGGCTCATGTTCAAATAGAGTGGGTCCGTCATCCCAGCGTAGGCTGGGATCCAGAAAAGCCCCGTGGTGCAGGATTCCGATCCTGCAAAAAGCCAAAAAGCAGCATTGGCATGCTGCGCTACGAACCCTATAAAAGACCTGGATTCCAGCCTGCGCTGGAATGACGGAAGCCCCGTGGCGCAGGATTCCGATCCTGCGAAAAACCAAAGCGCAGCATTGGCATGCTGCGCTACGAACCCGACAAAAGACCTGGATTCCAGCCTGCGCTGGAATGACGGATAGGGTACTAGAGTTTACCCACCATAAATGAACTTGAGCCACAAAATATTCCCAGCTGGAGTTTGTTTCCCCTGGCTCACGCCGCCAGATCTGGCTCAGCCCCGGGGACAGCCGATCTGGCGCAGCGCTTCGAACAAGACTATGGCGACGGCGTTGGAAAGGTTCAGCGAGCGGATTTGGGGGTGCATGGGTATGGTCAGGGTTTGTGAGGGGTAAGCCTCCAGAAGTGTTCGCGGCAGGCCGCGCGATTCGGGACCAAAGACCAGAAAATCGCCCGGTTGATAGCGCGCGTCCAGATAGCTGCGCCGGGCTTTGGTGCTGCAGAGCCAGATCCTCTCCGGTGGGCAGAGGAGGGGGATCTCCTCCCAATCCTTGTGCAGCCTCAGTTCCAGGTGTTCCCAATAATCCAACCCGGCCCGTTTGAGCGCCTTGTCCGTGAGCAGGAATTTGCAGGGCTGGATGAGGTGCAGAGTGGCTCCGGTGCCCACGCAGAGCCTGCCGATGTTACCGGTGTTGGCCGGTATTTCCGGTTCATACAGAACCACGTTCAGGTCCACTGGCGGCAGGGACAGCATCTTCAGAGGCCGGGGAGGCTTTTGATCAGGCGATCCCAGTTTTCCAGCCAGAGGGGCAGGTTTTGGGCTGCTTCATACCTATCCAGGCGGCTGTTGACGCTGTAAACGCTCCAGGGCACACGGGCAAAGCCTCTCGGCAGGGGGGTGCGTCCGTTCACGGGCAGCATGGCCAGCTTGAACATCACAAATTGCTGGGTTTCCGCGGAGATCAGATGGCGCAGGAAAAGCAGGGCGGTGGCGCGGTTGGCGGCGCCTTTGCACAGGGCGGCGTATTCGGTGTGGCGAAACGATCCTTCCTGGGGGATCACAGCCTGGATGTGGCTTTCGGAGGGGTAAAACTCGCTGATCCAGGCCGGAACAGAGTTGTAGCCGATCATCAGGCCGCAATCTCCCTTCCGCAGAGCGTTCAAGGCTTCATGATGGTCGGCATAGAGATGGCGGACATTTTTACGGAAGCTATTCCAAAGCTGCTCGTATCCGCGCTCTCCAAACAGGGCCACGGTCCAGAGCAGGGAAGCGCGGCCCAGGCCGGTGGCGGAGGGATCGCAGAGGGCCAGTTGGTTGAAATAGCGCGCGTCCTGGAGTTCGCCAAAAGACCGGGGCGGGTCCGGAAATTTACGGGTGTCGCAGATGAAGCTCAGATTGGCGCTGGCGTAGGGGATGAGGCGCTGGTCCGGGTCGCGGGGGATCTCGTGGCTGATTTCCGAGAGCGCGATCTCCGGGAGGGCGGCAAAGGGATCCAGGATGGTGTCGGAGATGGCGAACGAGCTGTCCAGCCCCAGCACGAGGTCGGCATTGGCCAGGCTGTCGGACACGCTGAGGGAATCCATCAGTGAGATCAGGTCCGGGAAGATCACCACGTTCAGAGCGGTGTTGTTTTTGGCCGCGAAGTCCTTGAGGACGGCAGCCTCGAAGCCGGAGGAGCGGATGTGCTGCAGGGCGAAGATGGTCAGAGAGCTGGTCGGGGCGGGTTTTTCCGCTTTCGGTTCAGGTTTGGGCTTGCAAGCTCCGCAGGCCAGCAGCAAAGCGAGCGTGACCGCGGTGGCGGCGGGGATCAGCTTGCGTGCTTGCATCACACGCTGCCCAAGATCACGAAAGCCACGATGAAATCCATCACCAGCACCCACACGGCGCTATAGACCACGGTTAGCATGGTGCTGCGTCCCACGCCCTCGGCGCCGCCTCTGGTGCGGTCGCCAAAAAAACAGGCCAGGGAAGTGATCACGAAGCCGAACACGATCGCTTTCACGATGCCGCTCAGCAGATCGAAGGTTTGAAAGTAGCTGCGGATGTTGTTGAAAAAAGTGTGGTAGTGGATGCCGTTGCGCAGCCAGTTGAAAAACCAAGCGCTGCCGATGCCGACCACGTTGGCGAAGATGGTGAGCAGGGGAAAGGCCACCACGCCGGCCGCGATGCGGGGCAGGTAGAGAAATTCCTCGGGTTCCACACTCATGCTGCTGAGGGCATCCAGTTGCTCGCTAACCCTCATGGAGCCTATCTCCGCGGCTATGGCAGCCCCCACCTTGCCGGTCATCACCAGGGCCGTGAGCACCGGCGCCAGCTCGATCATGGTGGATTTGCTGATCAATACACTGAAGAGGTGGTCCGGAATGTAGCCGCGTCCCTGATAGACAAGCTGCAGCGCGGTCACGAGGCCGGTGAAGGAAGAGGTGAGGGCGATCAGCGGCAGGGAATCCACGCCGATGCGCTTGATCTGGATTACAAGTTCCTGACGCCTTTTGCCCAGATGAGGCAGGCGTTTCAGCACCCTGCCGTTGAAGATGGTGAAAGCGCCCACACCGGCCAGGAAATCAAGTTTCATGCGCAGTGTCGATGCTGCGGAAGAGGGTGTATTCCTTTACAAAGCCGAGGTCAACCGAGCCTGTGGAGCCATGGCGGTTTTTTCCCACGATCACTTCCGCGACGCCGGGTTTTTCCGATTTCTCGCCGAAGTAATAATCGTCCCGGTAGATGAACATCACCAGGTCGGCGTCCTGTTCGATGGCTCCGGACTCACGCAGGTCAGCCAGGCGGGGGCGTTTTTCCTCGCGGGTTTCCAGCATGCGGTTGAGCTGGGATAGGGCCACCACCGGGATCTTCATGTCCTTGGCCAGGATCTTCAGCGCGCGTGAGATCTCCGAGATCTCCTGCTGGCGGCTGTCGCGGTCCTTGGACAGGGTCATCAGCTGCAGATAGTCGATGATGACCAGGTCGATGCCTCCGGCGTCGGCGGCCAGACGCCGCGTTTTCGCGCGGATGTCCAGAGGGGTGTTGGTGCCGGATTCGTCTATGTAGATGGGTTTCGCGGAGAGCACTTCGGAGGCCTGCATGATGCGGATGAGCTTTTCCTCGTTCATCCCGTAACCCTTGAGCATGGCGTCCATGTTCACTTCTGAAGCGCTGCTGAACATGCGCATGATCACTTCGTCGGCGGCCATTTCCATGGTGAAGATGGCCACTGTTTTACCCATGTTCACCGCGGCGTGGGAAGCGATGTTCAGGGCCAAGGATGTTTTGCCCATGGCGGGGCGCGCGGCTATGATGATGAACTGGCCTGGCCGGAACCCGCCGGTGAGGCGGTCCAGGTCGCCGTAGCCGCTGGGAACGCCCACCACCGGGATCTTCGAGGTGGCGATGGCGTCGATGGTCTTCAGCACCTCGTGGCTGATCTCGTCGAAACGCTGGAAACCCTGATGGTGAGGGAGTTCGGCTATTCTGAAGATCTCCTGCTCGGCCTCGTCGACGATGTCCTTCACGGATTTGGGCGAGCTGTAGCAGGATTCGATGATGCCGTTGCAGGCCACGATCAGATGCCGCAGCAGGGCTTTCTCGGTGAGGATGTTCAGGTGGTAGTCGAAGTTGGCGCTCGAGACCACAAAGTCGGCCAGATCGTTGATATAGGGTATTCCGCCGGCCTTTTCGAGGGTGTTGTTGCGCTCCATGCGGCTGGCCAGGGTTACGGGGTCGGTTTCCACGCCTTCGTTGAAAAGCTCGCAGATGGCGCGGAAGACCAGCTTGTTGGCGGCACGGGAAAAGTATTCTTCCTTGATGGTTTCGATGCCTTTGCTCACCATGCTGGAATCGATGATCATGGCCGAAAGCACTCCGGCTTCGGCGTTCACGTCGGTGGGCAGGGCGCGGTCGGAGATCTGGGTGACGTCTTTGGGGGCGGGATCCGCTTTCTTAGCCATCTTTCAGCTTCTCCGAGAGGGCTTGGGCCACATTTTCCGGCACGAAATCCTTGAGTTCGGAGCCAAGCTCTGCCAGCTGGCGGATCATGGAAGATGAGAGGTACATGTAGCGCAGGCTGGGCACCAGAAACAGGGTTTCAATGGCGGGATCGAGCTTGGTGTTCGTAAGGGCCAGGGCCAGCTCGTACTCAAAATCCGAAACGGCGCGCAAGCCGCGGATCATCACCCGGCAATCCTGCCCGCGGGCGAACTCCACCGCCAGGCCTTCAAAACCCCGCACCTCCACGTTGGGAATGTGTTTCACAGCCTCCGAGCACAGCCGGATGCGCTCTTCCAGGCCAAACAGGTTTTCCTTGCCCGTGTAGCCCGCCACGGCCAGGATCACCCGATCAAAGAGTTTGGCGGCCTTTTCCAGGATGTTCACATGGCCCAGGGTGATGGGGTCGAAAGTGCCGGGATAGATGGCTTTGCTGATCATGACGCGTTCACCCGGCGGCGCAGTTTCTCGATGTCCTTGATCTCCTTGGGGATCTTGGCGGAAAGCACTTTGGAGCCGGTTTTGGTAACCAGCACGTCGTCTTCGATGCGCACGCCGAGGCTTTCCTCCGGAAGGTAGAGCCCGGGCTCGACGGTGATCACATTGCCCTCTTCCAGAGCGGCTTCGCGGCCGCCAAGGTCGTGGGTGTCCATACCCAGAAAGTGGCTCACGCCGTGCATGTAATATCTGCCCACCTGGTCCTCGGAATCGATCAGGCCCAAGGAGATCAGTCCCCGCGCCAGTCCCTTTTTGGTAATGTCGTTAAGTTCGGATAGCGTCACCCCGGGCTTCACGGCCGCGATCACCTCTTTCTGCACCTCCAGCACCAGGCTGTAGATCTGCTTTTGGCGCGCGGTGAACTTCCGGCCGCTGGGGAAACAGCGGGTGATGTCGGCGCTGTAGCCGTTGCAGTCGGCGCCCACGTCCATCAGCACCAGTTCATTTTCGCCCACCCGGCAGTTGTTCTTTTCGTAGTGAAGGGTGGCGGCGTTGATCCCGGCGGCGATGATGGGTGAAAAACCCCAGGCCTGGAGCCCGCTTACCTGCATGCGGTAAAAGAGGGTGGCTTCCAGCTTGTATTCCATCATGCCTGCCGTGGCGGAACCCACGATGTCTTCGATGCCCTGGCCGGTGATGTCGATGGCCTTCTGCAGCTGCTTCACCTCCCAGGCATCCTTGAGCTTGCGCAGCGGGGCGATGAGGTCGTTCAGCTGGTTGATCTGGATCTGCGGATGGCGGTCGCGCACGGGCTGCAGCATGTGCATGGCCAGGGTGGGCGGCTGGTTCAGGCCGGCAAAGCCGAGGTTGGCATGGATCACCTGCATGAAGGGACACATCGCGGAAAGGGTGGGGTAAAACTCGTCCAGATAGCGCACGCGCTGGATCCCGCTGATCCCCGTGGCTTCCTTCGCGTCCAGTTTTTCGCCTTCCCAGACAATGCGTTCGGGATCGCTGCGTTCGATGAAGAGCATCTCGTTGAAGCGACCGCCAAATTTGCCCGCCACATAGATCAGTTCAGGATGGTTGAGCCCAGTGAGGTAAAGGAAATTTTTGTCCTGGCTAAACTTTTGCAGTTTGCCTTGGGTATTGGCAAAGACAATAACGTGTTCGCCGTCGGAAAGGAGTGCGGCCAGGCGTTCCCGGCGCGGCGCTGTGATTTCAGCAGTCATGGTTCTTCCTTGTTCTAATTGTCTGTGGGCTGGTCCAGGGAGGCGTTTTTGGCGTCGCCTTCCCTGCCAAACTCAGAAAAGTTCAGGCTTTGGGTCTGATTGGCAGTCACGGCGATGCCGTATTTGTAATATTCGCGGTAGTCCGCATCCACCAGCTTCAGGTCCCAGGTACCTTCTGTAACGGTCCAGATGGTGGTCTGGCCGGGGTTTAGGACGCCGGCGAGGTCGTTCGGGCCCCAGTCGAGATCGCCGGTGGGGGAGATATAGACCTCGGCAATGGCCAGCGCGGCATCGTTGGCAAAGGCGATGGCGCCGCCGGAGGGGAGCACGTCCACGGTGGAGATTAGCCCCGGGCGCACGGTCTGCTCCACCGCGTCGGCGAAAACGTAGTTGCCGATGTAGCTCACGCTGAGGATGGCGGTTTCTTTGTAAAACAGCGACCAGTTCGACCAGCCACTGATCTTGCGCGGTTCCGAATTGGCCACGCTCACCCAGATCTCGTCAGCGCTGCGGTTGCGGATCCTCAGCTCGCCTTCCGCGGCCACGCAGGCCAGCACCGGCAGCACCAAGGCCAGCAGTAGCAACAGCAGCAGCCCGCGTTTCATCGCCAGGGCCCATCAACTGGTCCCGGCCGCTTTCCTGCGGGCGGAACTGCCGGTGAAGGTGTATTCGGGTGAAATGCCTTTGCTCACCACGTCCGCGCTGATTTTGCAGCCACGCAGCTTTTCCATGTCCGGAATGTCGTACATGATCTTCAGCATGAACTTTTCCATGATGGCCCGCAAGCCGCGCGCGCCGGCTTTTTGCTTGATGGCGATGCTGGCGATCTCGCGCAGGGCGTCGGGGTCGAATTCCAGGTCCACGCCGTCCATCTGGAAGTACTTCTTGTACTGGCTGCAGATGGCGTTCTTGGGCTGGGTGAGGATGTCCACCAGCGCTTCTTCGCTGAGTTCGTGCAGGGTGCAGAGCACTGGCATGCGGCCGATCAGTTCGGGGATCAGCCCGTATTTCAGCAGATCGTGGGAGACGGTCTGGTCAAAAATGTTGTAGTCTTCAGTCACCCGGCCCAGCTTGACGTCAAAGCCGATGGCCTTGGTGTCCAGGCGTTCCTTGATGATCTTTTCCAGGCCGAAGAAGGCCCCGCCGGCGATGAAGAGGATGTTTTTGGTGTCCATCTCGATGAAGTCCTGCTGCGGGTGTTTGCGCCCGCCTTTGGGCGGAACGTTCACCTTGGTGCCTTCCAGGATCTTCAGCAAAGCCTGCTGCACGCCTTCGCCGGAGACGTCGCGGGTGATCGAGGGCGTTTCGGATTTGCGGCTGATCTTGTCGATCTCGTCGATGTAAACGATGCCGCGCTCGGCTTTGGCCACGTCATAATCCGCGGCTTGGAGCAGGCGCACCAGGATGTTTTCCACGTCTTCGCCCACATAGCCGGCTTCAGTGAGGGTGGTGGCGTCGGAAATGGCAAAAGGCACTTTCAGATAGTTGGCCAGGGTCTGCGCGATCAGGGTCTTGCCGCAGCCTGTGGGGCCGATCATCATAATGTTGCTCTTCTCCAGCTCGATGGAGTCGTTCCTCTCCTGGCGGAAGATGCGTTTGTAATGGTTGTAAACCGCCACGGAGATGATCATTTTGGCCTGTTCCTGGCCGATCACATACTGGTCCAGATAGCTCTTGATCTCGCTGGGACGGGGCAGGTCGGTCACCTCTTCCGTGGTCTCCGGAACGCTGGTCACCACAATGTTGTGGCACATGGCGATGCATTCGTCGCAGATGTTTCCCGCGATCCCGCGGATCAGGGTTTTCACCTCGAGCTCGTTTCTGCCGCAGAATGAGCAGCTCAGGTTCTTGAACTTATCCAAGAAATCCTCCTGGTTTATTGGTCGGATTGGATGCCGCTGGGGTCATCTATTGCTTTGCCTCAAATCCCGTCAAGTTATTTCCGGGTGGCGATCATTTCGTCGATGATGCCGTATTCCTTGGCCTGAAGGGCGTCCATGTAAAAATTGCGGTCGGTGTCATCGATCAGTTTTTTCAGGTCCTGGCCGGTGTGTTTGTGCAGGATCTCGTTCATCCGCTCGCGCAGATAGAGGATCTCCCGGGCCTGGATCTCGATGTCGCTGGCCTGGCCCTGCGCGCCACCCAGAGGCTGGTGGATCATGATGCGGCTGTTGGGCAGGGCGGTGCGCTTGCCGTGATGGCCGGAAGCCAGCAGCAGCGCGGCCATGCTTGCGGCCTGGCCGAGGCAGATGGTGCTCACGTTGGGTTTGATGTACTGCATGGTGTCGTAGATCGCCAGCCCGGAGGAGATTATCCCGCCGGGGCTGTTGATGTACATGTAGATGTCGCGTTCGGGATCCTCGCCTTCCAGATGCAGCAGCTGCGCCACGATGGAATTGGCCAGGTTGTCCTCGATCACGCCGCTGACAAAGACGATCCTGTCTTTCAGCAGCCGGGAATAGATGTCGTAGGCCCGCTCGGTGCGGCCCACCTGTTCGATCACGATGGGAATGTAGCTCATACCTCTTCCTCCTCGGTTTCCTGCGAAACCTCAAACTCGGTGTTTTCAGGCTGCTCCGGTTCCGGCTCCGGCTCCACAAATGTGCAGGTCGCCGCGATCCCGCGCAGGATGTGATAGTTCAGCGCGCCTTCGCGAAAGTCCTCTCCGGCGATCTTTTCCTCGTTGTGTTCGCGGTAAGCGGCGGGATTGGTGTCTTCCAGGATGGCTTTGTGTTCTATGTAGGCGTCGCTCATCTCATCACTGAATTCCACTCCACTCTGTTTTTGCAGCGCGGCCAGAAGGTACATGCTGGCCATGTCCTGCATCACCTTTTCGATCACGTATTGCTGCAGTAAATGCCGGTATTTCTCGTCGTAGTTTTCCAGCTCCTGGGCCACGATGTATTGCAGGGTTTTTTTGGGCAGGGGAAACTGGTTGTCGTGGTAAAGTTTGGCCAGGATGGCGGAGTTTTCGCCGTCGAAGTTGCTGTGCTCGATCCTGGCTTTCATGTCTTCCGCGATCTTGGCCCGCATTTCCGCCAGGTCGGCAAAGTCCATGTCTTTGGCAAATTCGTCGTCAATGGCCGGCACCACGTTGCGGGTGATGGCGCTCACTTCAAAGCTGCAGGCGTACATTTTGTCATCCTCCACAGCCAGTTCGCTGTCGTGGGGCAGCAGCATGGCCACTGTTTTGCCATCCACTTCCGCCTCGACCTTCTCGCCGGTGCGGACGCCCACGAACTGTCCGGGAAAATTCTCCACCTCCTCGTCGCCGGCGTAAAGCGCTGTTTCGCGGGTATGCCCGGCGCCGTTCTGCTCAACGCTCAGGTGGCCCTTCACCACGTCCCCGGCTATGGACAACTCCACGTCCTGGACGGTGGCGTGCTCGGTGCTGAGGTTCTGGATGAATTTCTCCACCTCCTCTTCCAGCACCAGAGGCTGGAAGGGCACCTGCAGATGGTCCAGCTGCCTGAATTCCACCGGCGGTTCATGCTCGATCTCCAGGGTGATCTTCATCTCTGAACCCTGCTGCCATTCGATCTCTTTCACTTCCGGATAGAGCAGGAAACGGATCTCATGCTCCCGCGCGGCTTCGCCAAAAGCTTCGTCCACGAAGTCCTTCTCGAAATAGTCCTTGATCCTGTCGCCGTGCAGCCTGATAACCATGCTCAGCGGGGCCTTGCCCTTGCGGAATCCCGGCACTTCCAGCGATTTGGCCGCTTTCCGCAGATATTTCTGGTAGGCCGCGTCCACCCTTTCGGTTTCCACGGTGAGAACTATCTCTTTGGTGGTCGGGTCGATCTGTTTGAATTCTGTTTGCACTTTGTCTCCTGAATGTTATGGTGCGAAAGAGGGGACTCGAACCCCTACGGGATCACCCCACTGGATCCTAAGTCCAGCGCGTCTGCCAATTCCGCCACTTTCGCGGGTGATATCTGGAATGTATATATGGTAAGCTTGATGGGTCAAGTTTTTGCGGCCCGTCCGGCTGTCAAGATGGTAGTGAAGAATTGTCTATCAGCCTGGTGTTGCCGATCTTCACGGCCAGCAGCAGGCGGGAATTCTGGTCCACTGGGTCCGCGTCGGCCAGGGTGTCGGAGTCCACGATCTTGATGTAGTCGATCTTTCCGCCGGCTTCCAGCACAATTCTCTCCGCTTCCGCCAGCAGTTCTCGGCTGTCCCTGATGCCCCTGGCGACCATCGCCCGCACCTGTTTCCAGGCCTGGCTAAGGCACCTGGCGCGGACGCGTTCCTCCGGGCTCAAAAACACGTTGCGCGAACTCAGGGCCAGCCCGTCGTCCTCGCGCACGATGGGGCAGCGCGCTATGCGCGTTTCGCTGTTCAGGTCCTGCAGCATGCGCTCCAGCACCACGATCTGCTGAAAATCCTTCAGGCCCATGAACATCAGATCCGGCTTCACGATCTGGGTGAGTTTCAGCACCACGGTGGCCACTCCCCGGAAATGTCCGGGCCGGCTGGCCCCGCAGAGTACGTTCGCAAGGCCCTCCACTTCCACCCAGGTGCGATAACCCGGGGGATACATCTGCGCGTCGTCCGGAAAGAAAACCAGGTCGGTCCTGTGCCGGGCCAGCAGTTCCAGATCGCCTTCCAGGTCGCGCGGATATCTGCCCAGGTCCTCCTGGGGACCGAACTGGGCGGGGTTCACATAGATGGATACGACACTCAGATCGGTCTCGGCCGCGCACCTTTCCACCAGGGAAAGATGGCCCCGGTGCAGCGCGCCCATCGTGGGCACAAAACCCACCCTCAGGTCCCCTCTGATCTCAGCCAGGGCCTGGCGCAGTTCCGCCACCGTCTGGCAAACACGCATCATTTAACCGGTTCGTTGCCCTCACCCAAAATGATGATCCTGGGCTGGTAAGTTTCCATCTCCGCTTCGTCCATCAGGCCGTAGTTGACCACGATGATCCTGTCGCCAGTATGCACCATGCGGGCCGCGGCGCCGTTGATGCTGATCTTGCGGCTGCCGGGTGCCGCGGCGATGATGTAGGTGGAAAATCTCGCTCCGTTGTTCACGTCCCAGATCTCCACGCGCTCATGCTCGTGCATGCCGCTCAGTTTCAGCAGCTCGCTGTCTATCTGGATGCTGGCGTTGTAGTTCAGATCGCACTCGGTAACCGTGGCCCGGTGCAGCTTGGAAAGCAGTTTATACCTGAGCATTTTTATACTCCTCATATGTTTGTGATAATCCCAAAAAAAACAGACTGCTAATATGTCAATGATTTTCCTTGCCCGCCGGGCTACGCGATGCTACTTTAGTCGTCTTCCCAGCGCTTTTTCAGCCCCTGAAATCCCCACTTTGCCCTTATTCTGGTTTCGCCTCCCTTCCCAATATCAATACGGTATCAATACGGAATCAATACGGATTTCATCCGTATTGATTCCGTATTGATACCGTATTGATATTGGGAGCCAGATTGGGAAAAAGGGATTCCGTCACCAATTTTGAGCCCGTTTAGATCTCGCGGATGAGGGGGACAAAACCACCTCAAACGGCAAAATTCCCCTCTTGTCAGCCGGGTCCCCTGGGGCGTTTTCCGCGTGTCTTCGGCTTGGGATCGCGTGTTTGGAAAGAAAATTTCCAGATCATTAAATCCACCTCCCGCAATCAGATATAAACAGCAGCTGTCAAAAGGGACCAAGAATTTCAAAGATTTGTGTTGACACAAAGACCGGCGTTTTTTTTATGACACAACCTGTGCGGCTGATGCTGCGCAGGCCAAGTTCTTTAACAGTATATAGAGTGCCATAGAGATTTGTGCGAGCCAACAGAAGTCAATAACAATCATTATAAATGATGGAGAGTTTGATCCTGGCTCAGGACGAACGCTGGCGGCGTGGATTAGGCATGCAAGTCGAACGGTATCATCCTTTCGGGGATGAGAGAGTGGCGAACGGGTGAGTAACAC
>Ga0209717_1000174_pt1 | contig 81443 bp, 66 predicted proteins | sample AD_UKC048_MetaG_FD_184418 | JGI IMG/M metagenome (GOLD analysis project Ga0209717, IMG submission 184418) | Active sludge microbial communities of municipal wastewater-treating anaerobic digesters from USA - AD_UKC048_MetaG (SPAdes) (version 2) | ecosystem: Engineered > Bioreactor > Anaerobic >...
GGCAACAGGTCTGTTAGTAATAGAGATGCTAAACGGATTTTCATCACTACAATTTAATCGGTCGCCAGTTTCATAATAAATATAATAGGTTGGCAAAACTGTCGCTGTCGTTACAACAGTGCCTGCGGGAATTATATTTCCTCCGCCCGATGGTCCTCCCGGTGCATCATAATAAAAATTATTTGCTGTTGGCAATGCTGGAAAAGTAAAAGAATCACAATAAGATAATTGTGTTGGAATTGGATCTGCTTCAACTCCGTTTATTGAAATATCGAAAAAGTTTTCACTAAAACAACTGGGGTCATTAGGATGTGCTGCATAAATATAAACTCGATCATTAGTATTTATGGTAGTTCCTGCGGCTAGAGGATTTACACCATTTGGCTCGTCAAAATAAGCTCCATTTGTTAAGGGACTTAGCACATAAGAATTGCACAAATCTACGTTTGATCTAGAATCTATTCTAGGTCTAGTGTTAATGGTTATTGTCCACGGTTTTTCATTGTAACATCCCAAAACAGTTGGTGATGGCTTATAAATATATATGGTAGTAGTAGTGGTAATTGTATCAACATTTGGAATTAACTGTACATTTCCAGAAATCGATGGACCTCCCGCTAAAGTGAAATAATCGGCTCCATCAACTTGAGTTGGTAGGACGAAACTTTCGCAAGCAGATATATTGGATGGTGTGGTAAGAAAAGGAGCGTTAATTGTAATTGTAAAAGAATCGGTTGTACAACTAGCACCAGGAATATAGGTATAAATAGTTGTTGTGGTTGTAATTACTCCCGGCAGAATTAAGTTTCCACCTCCATTTGGAGCATCACGATATTCGCCAACTGGAATTGGAGGTAGATTATACGAAACACATTCGTTTATATTTGTCAAGCCCAAAGTGCTAATGTAAACTGTAAAAATAGTATTTGGAGTTCTACATCCATTGTTTGTTGCAAAAACATAAAGTCGTGTTGTCGAAGTAATTGGCGAAACAGCAGGTGTGTATATTCCTGTAACACTATTAAAAGTATAATAATCACCAACTGCTAATGGTGGTAAATTGTAAGAGGTACAGTCAAAAACATTGGCAATCGGTACAATAGTTGGGGTGGTGTTTATAGTTATGTTAAATTGACTTTCGAGAATACAAGGATTAGCAATATCTGTCGATGAAAAATAAGTGTAAACTGTTGTTGTTCCTGGAGTTGTTATTGTACTTCCAGCAGTAAATTCGGTTCCGCCACCATTTGGTCCTCCAGGTAATGAAAAATAGCGAAGTCTAAAAGGGGTTATGGGCAATCGGTATCGATCACAAACTATTATATCGGTTGGATTTACATCCAATGGTGTGACTATTGTTATATTGAAAGCACTTTCGGTAGGACAACTAGGAGTGGTTGCGGTTGTACTGTAAAGATAAATTGTTTGGTCGGTTGTAATGACATCTCCGGCATTTAATATTGGCAAACCTTGATTTGGACCAGAATAATAATTTCCGGGATTTACAAGTACTGGTAAAGTATAACTGTTACAAACAAATTGATTTATTGTTGAATCTATTGTAGGTCTTAGTATAACAATAAGTCTAAAATTTGTCGTACTGAAACAATCTGGATCGGTTGTGGTTTGTATTCTTGCATAAACAGTCGTACTTCCCGATGTAAAAGGAGTTGAAGCATTTATTGGATTCACTCCTGCATTGGCATCACTTGCATTCGAATAATAGGAAACATCATATATGGCTGCTGATTGACCACCCAAAATGGTTGCTGTTTGTGAGCCAATATTAAAATTGGCTGTATTTGTAGCCGGTGCAGTTTCGCATAAAGCTAAATCTCCAGTTAGATTAGCTATTGGTGGAGGTGTAAGTCTTAACTGAAATGATTTTGTTATGAAGCATTTTGTTGTTGTATCTTCTATTCTAATCCAAATTGGGGTAGGTAAATTCGATACCACTGTGGTATAACTATTTGTCAACGGATTTGTATTTAAAGTAGCATTTGCTAAAGAGGAATGATAACTTATTTGGGTTCCGGGAATAGTTACAATTGGACTATTGAAGGACAAATCAAAAGTAAAACTAGCTAATCCCGAATTGCATTTAAACAAATCTACAGGGTCAGGAGTGATGATTGGACTGTAGTATTCAACGTTTATAAAATCAGTTGTTACTGGACAAGAAGTCGCAATAATAGTATAAGTAAGTCCGTAAATTCCGGGTTGTGTAACAATTAAATCAGGCGTATCTCCTCCAATCGGGTTTCCGTTATGTGTCCAAGTAAAGGAATAAATAGCGGGATCTAATCCTGAAACAAGCGTATGCGTTCCGTTGTCACAAACGGCTGTATTGCTTGCCACAGTCAAATCTGGGCCTAAAACATCTTGCCCCACATTAAAACTATTTGCTCCTAAAAAGATAGCCGAATCGGATTGACTATCTTGCCTGTCAGCTATTACCAGTTTGATGTGATAGGTGGTATTTGGAATCAAACTATTTGATGATGCGCTCATCGAAACGGTTTGCCCATTAAAATTTGTCGCTGAAGCATTTGCATCTGAACCACCATTGAAAGCACCAAAATAAGCTGGGTTTTCCGATGGACAAGATGAATTGTATATAAATTCTCTAATTGTAGTAACCGAAATGGGGGTTGTAGAACCCGGTACAACAGCAAGATTTGTTGTTACACCAGTTGTTGTATTGGTCAACAAGAAAGTAAAAGCATCTGAAAATTGGCATTGAAAATTACCATATTCTTCCGAGGCGAATAAAAAGCGAAAGTCAAAGTTGGAAGAAAAAGGTACAAAATCAAATTCCAAAACGGTTGCATTTGTTGAGTTGACTGTGATTCCAGCGGCTAGAAGTGTCGCTTCTAAATCGGCATCACCTGCCCAAGCGGCGTTACCGTCGTTTAAGTCCGTTGTGTTGGGTCCTGGAGCATTGGCAACATTTCCAGTACTCAAAATTACACCACTTGATAGCGGAAATAACGGATTTGTATTTTCAAAATAGCCAATTCCATTTGTAGAACCAAAATTGGTTCCTGTTCTCCAGCTAATGTTGCTTATAGGAACACAAGATTTATTAACCAACACCTGTGTGACTAATTCTGGAATAGTATGTGTATTGGTATCAACAGTGATTGCCTGCGAAAAACATCCAATCCAAAAAAGTGATAACAATAGAATAAGACTTTTTTTCATAAGGACTTTGTTTTAGACAAAAATATAATTTTATCGATAAAAAGTTTAATTTTGTCGATAAAATGCGTAATATAATTATTTTAAAGTTGAAATTGGAATAAACATAAGATTAATTGTAAACTTCTAATTAGATAAAACGGTTTTAGTTTTAAATTATTTCAATTGAAACTACAAACAATTTTCCGCTGAAATCCCTATATTTGCAGCCTTAAAATTAATACAAAAAATGACTTTATCACAGATTATTACACCTTCTATAGAAAAAGCTGTCCAAGCATTATTTGACGTTACCCTAGATAAAGTCGAATTTCAAAGCACACGCAAGGAATTTGAAGGCGATATCACGATGGTAATCTTCCCTTTATTGAAAGTTATCAAGAGCAATCCGGTTGAATTAGGAAACAAAATTGGAACCTATTTGGTCGAAAATGTAAAAGAAGTAAGCCGTTTTAACGTAGTTTCAGGATTTTTGAATATCGTAATTTCAGATGAATATTATTTGAATTTTTTCAACGAAATCAGGAATGATTCAAAGTACGGTTTTGTTACACCAAGTCCCGAAGATAAAGCAATTATGGTCGAATATTCTTCGCCAAATACCAATAAACCTTTGCATTTAGGTCACGTTCGAAACAATCTTTTGGGCTATTCTGTTGCCGAAATCATCAAAGCCTCGGGCAAAAAAGTCTATAAAACTCAAATCATCAACGACCGTGGAATTCATATTTGCAAATCGATGTTGGCTTGGCAAAAATTTGGAAACGGAGAAACTCCAGAATCTACAGGATTAAAAGGAGATAAACTAGTTGGGAATTATTATGTAGCTTTTGATAAAGCCTATAAAGCAGAAATCAATGAATTAATAGCGCTAGGAAAAACCGAAGATGAAGCCAAAAAACAAACGCCAATCATTTTAGAAGCACAAGAAATGCTTTTGAAATGGGAAGCTGGTGATGCCGAAGTTATTGCTCTTTGGAAAATGATGAACCAATGGGTTTATGATGGTTTTGCCACAACTTATAAAAATTTGGGAGTTGATTTTGATCAATATTATTACGAAAGCAACACCTATTTATTGGGAAAAGATGTGGTTCAAATTGGTCTTGAAAAAGGCATTTTCGAAAAAGATCCCGATGGTTCAGTTTGGATTGATTTGACCGACGAAGGTTTAGACCGAAAAATTGTGTTGCGTTCTGACGGAACTGCAGTTTATATGACACAAGATATTGGAACAGCGATTCAGCGTGTGAAAGATTTTCCAGACGTGGGCGGAATGGTTTATACAGTTGGAAATGAGCAAGATTATCACTTTAAAGTGTTGTTTTTGATCTTGAAAAAACTAGGTTTCGATTGGTCTAAAAATCTCTACCATTTGTCTTATGGAATGGTCGATTTGCCTTCCGGAAAAATGAAGTCGAGAGAAGGAACTGTTGTCGATGCTGATGATTTGATGCAAGAAATGACGGATACTGCTCAAAAAATTGCCGAAGATTTAGGAAAATTAGAAGGTTATTCAGAAGAAGAAAAATCTAAATTATACAAAACTATTGGTCTTGGCGCTTTGAAATATTATATTTTAAAAGTCGATCCAAAAAAACGAATCCTTTTTGACCCAGCAGAATCAGTTGATTTTGCAGGAAATACAGGTTCGTTTATTCAATATACCTATGCCAGAATCCAATCTATCATTCGCAAAGCCAATTTTGATTTTGGTTCTCCGAGTACTATAAAAGTGTTGCACGAGAAAGAAAAAGAATTGCTTAAACAACTTGAATTGTTCCCTGAAGCGATTCAAAATGCAGCCCAAAATCACAGTCCAGCTTTGATTGCGAATTACACTTATGATTTGGTTCGTGAATACAATTCGTTTTACCAGGCCGTTTCTATTTTGGGAGAAGAGGATTTGGAGAAGAAAATATTTAGAGTTCAACTTTCAAAGAAAGTTGCCGATACGATAGCATTAGCCTTTCAATTATTGGGAATTGATGTACCAGAAAGGATGTAGTTTTAATTGATTTTGAAAATTCAATTTAAAACCATAAAAAAGCATCTCGGAAATCACGAGATGCTTTTTTTTGTTATATTTTGGAATATATTATTTATCTAAAACGACTTTATAGCTAGAGGAAGTTTCATTAGTAGAAACATTAATTATGTATAGACCATTTGCATTCCCAGACAAATCAATACTTTCTATAGTCTCTGATGAAGATGTGTCTAGTTTTATTGATTTTACTACTTGACCTAAAACATTTACAACATCTATTTTGCTCACAGGAATATCATTGTACTGAACATTGATAACTCCATTACTTGGGTTAGGAAATATGCCTATTTTTGTTTTGTAAATGCTATCTAGACTCAAAGCCGATGGTGTCCAAGTAAGTGACATTGTCGATAATGGCCCTTCATTAGCAGGATTAGTTGTAAATATTGAAGCACCTTTAGTAAAAGTATAACCAGTATTAATAAAATCGTGTTGGTCTTCATTATCATTCCAAGTCATTTCAACCCAAATTTTATAACTACCGTCTGGTACCAATACAGGAGTTGTAGCACCTGTTTTTCCGTCCCATGAAACTGAATATGCCCCCCAAGCTTTTGGAGTAGAAGTAGCATTACGAGTTGCGCCAGTAATCGCATTTATTGTATTACCAGTTGTAGCATCATTAACAGCACCACTACCAACCGGTGAAGGGGCAGAAGCACCTGATTTAAGACTAAATTGGGGTACGTGGTCATCTGTAGAATTTGAAGAAATATAAAGCAAGTTCGTTTTTATAAATGTACCTGTCCCATTTTCAATCCACACTGCATTTACCTGTTTTGTTTTTGTACCTTGTTGTAAAGTTGTAAAGTTAAAAATCATTGCTCCAGCAGTTTGAGCAGAAATGTTTGCTGACACTAATAACGCTATAGCAAAAACAGCAATAGAAAGTAATTTTGTTTTCATAATTTAATTTATTTTAAGTTTATAATTTTTTATTATCGAGGTTTAAATATTCTTTAAAATTATTGATTGTCAGATTGTTATAGTATGATATTTGTCATATTAAGCAAATCTTAATTATTGCGATTTCAAAGAATTTTTTTTTAATCGAGTTTCACATCAATAGTTTTGTGAAACTCGACAGTATAATATTGTTTAATTGGCTTCGAGAATAAAATTCATGGAGACTTTTACATTTTCGGCTATCTTATCTTTTACAAGACTAGGAATTTCAATGTTGTAATCTTGTGGTTTAACCATAATCGTGCTTGTTGCTGTAATTTTTCCACCATTTGAAATTAATGCCAGTTTAGTTTTAATTTTTTTGGTTACCCCGTGTATGGTCAAATCACCTTCTATATAAAATTCTGTTTTTTTTGAGGATAGTTTTTTGACATCAAAATTGGCTATTTTCCCTTTGAAAGTTGCTTTAGGAAATTTTGAAGATTCCATGTAATTTTCGTTGAAATGCTCTTCCATCAAAGGAACTTTAAATTTGAATGCTTTTACTAAAGCCAAGGCGGCAAAATCACCTGTTGACTCATCAAGAATGCAAGAAACGGTATAGTTTGTTCCTGCAATTTCTTCAAAGGCTGGCATAGAAGCTTCGAATTTTATTTCCCCAGTACGGGTCATCTTTTTTTGAGAATAAATCCCGTTTGCTACCAAAAAACAGAGTAGTAAAATTGTTCCTTTTTTCATATTTTTATTTGTTTTTAAATTATTTTTTTAATTAACGTATCCTTGAGTTTGCCACAGTTTAATCATATCTATTGTCTGTTTTGACAAGGCTCCATTGGGTGGCATAATCGCACCACAAGAAATTGATTGATCTATTCTACATATCAAACTGCCATTTTGAGTCGACTCTTTAACTTGAGCATAGGTTTCTAAATTTGGAAACTGTGAGCCACCCGCGTGACAACCAATGCAATTTGCTTTTATGACGGCTTGGACATTTGAAGTATAGGTTGGATTTGTTGCTACAACTGATATTTCGTTGTAAGTGTTTGATTCACATGAAATAATGAATGCACTAACTGTAATTATTAAAGCTAAATTTATTTTTCTCATAAGTTGCTATTTATTTTAAAATACTCTGTACATATTAAATCCAAAATAGAGGCTTCCGCCGTTCCATTTTCCAGTTGCATTTGTGAAAACCGCTACATCATTCATAGGTTGGCTATTAGAGAAAACCATCTGAAAAACGTGCCCCCCAGTTTCAATATCCAATCCTAAAGTCAATGGATTCTGATACAAAGGGGCATTTGCCAACTGATTTACTTTGTATGCATAATCTAAATTCACGCTCAATCTTTTAGACAATTTACATCTTCCACCCACAGCCACCAAATATTGATCTTCAAGTTCTAATGCTTCATCAAAAAGGTTTTTATGCACGTAAACTCCGCCTATTTCAAAAGAAAGCGCTTCCGAAAATTTTCTTGACATTAATAATTGTGAGCTATAAGCTAATCGATTTGTAAATTGTAAATTGGGATAAAGATCAGTACTCAAAGCGGTATTGATGTCCATCGTGTTGTACCCAACAATGGTAACTGGGAAACCATTTACAACTTGATCCGCAAATTTATATTTGGCTGTTAACTCATAAATCTTATTATAAGTATGTCTAGTAGCACCAAGCGACAACCAATTGGTAACACCATATATACCACCTATTTTTGTAAGCGCATTGTCTAATCCAAAAAAGTTGTCCAATCCAAGGGTTAAATCACCAAAACGGTGTGAAATGACCATATACCATTCTCCTTTAGCGGTCAATTTTGTCGATTGTATGTTACAGATTTGAAGCCCCTTGAAAGCTGTAGTTTCTATGTCTTTTACAGTTGATTTTTCGGCATTTAATTGGTCTAATAAATCATCTTGTGCTACGGCATAGCCAATTGTGAAAAACACAAACACAAAAGATAAAAACTTTGTCATTCTCATAATTTAATTGATTTTGATTTATAATTTTTGAAATGTATTTAAGAAGCTTTAAAACATTGATCTAGTTTTAATTCGCCCATTAAATCATCATAACCAACAACTCTTCCTTTCAATGTTATAACTTGGTTTTTCGTAATAGAAGGGTCTAATTCTTTCAAATTGCAGATAATGGAATCATCAATAATCACTTCGGTGCCCGTTATTTTTGTAATAGTTCCTTCTATGACGATTGCTTTTTCCAGATATTTTTTATTGGCAGTTTCAACATTTGAAGCAAATTCAGTGGAAATATTTTTGGAGGAAACGGTATATGCAGTTTCTTCAGAGGATAAATTTCTTGCTCCACCATACATAACATAATTGTATCCTGTGAAACTCAAAATTCCAACCATTGCGATTGAGAAAAGAATAATTCTAAATTTTTTGTTCATGATTTTAAATTTTTACTAGTTTACTTTTTAAGAATTTAAGACTTTTTCGTTCGTGTCTTATAATTTATAAAACATTCCTAAAGAAAAATACCCTACCCAGAAATTAAAAAGTTTTAAAAAAACAATCTATTAAGAGTAAAATTTATCGATGAATTGAATGTGGTAATGAATAATATAAGAATAGTAATATGTTATAATTTAGTAGAGTAAAGAATACTTTTAATTCGAAATCATTTATTTGAAACTAATCTTAAAGAGATAAATGCTTTTGAATTAAAAATTTTATTATCCGTATTAAAAACACACCAATGAATGAAATTTTCTTTTTTGTCACAAATCAGCATTTTTAAAAATAATTATATTGAGGTAGGGTAATTTATTCCAAAGATGTTTTAGCTATATCAAGCCTGAAATTCCCAAATGTAAAAAAGGTCAATTCTTGATGTAAAAAATAAAAACATAACCTAAAAAAAAATTATGAAACTTAGACTAATTCCATTTATTGCTTTATTAATTATTGTTGCATTCCAATCTTGTACAGTAGAAAATCCTTATGCGCCCATTTCTGATCTTCCGAATCCAACTCCAACTCCGACGGTATCAACAGTTACGGTACCCGCAAACATTTCAGTAGTTAAAGGAACTTCTGTAGCAGCAACAAATTTTGTAAGTACCCCAACTGGAGCTACTTTTGCTTGGGCAAATTCAAATACAGCAATAGGCTTAGTTGCTAGCGGTTCAGGAAATATTCCCGCGTTTACTGCAACGAATACAGGAACAACAGCCATTGTGGCTACTATTACTGTTAGTCCAACGTTAAATGGTACGGCAGGAACACCTTCTTCCTATACTATCACTGTAACCCCATCAACTCCTAACCCAACAACACCAACAGTTACTGTTCCTGCAAACATTACAGTTACTAACAACGGTACGGTTGCAGCAGCAAGTTTTACTAGCACTCCTACTGGAGGAACTTTTGCCTGGACAAATTCAAATACTGCTATTGGTTTAGCCGCTAGTGGTTCAGGAAATATAGCCTCATTTACCGCAAAAAATACAGGCACTACCGCAATTATTGCCACTATTTCCGTTACCCCAACTGTAAACGGTGTTAAAGGGACTCCATCTTCTTATACTATTACAGTAAATCCAACTCCACCTACATCAAATGCAATAACACTTACAGGTAGTTCTTCTGGTTCAAGTGCAAGTCATAATGCTGGACAAAATTGTATGAGTTGTCACACTCCTGGCACTTCTGCTGGAAGTAAAGGAGTATGGACAGTCGCTGGAACAGTTTACACTAGTTCTGCTGGAGCTACAATAGCTAAAAATTTGGTAGTCAATTTTTATACAGGACCAAACGGAACTGGAACTTTAAAATATACTATGACTGCTAATGCAAAAGGAAACTTTTACTCTGCAAATACTGTTAATTTCACCGGAGGTTTATATCCTGCAGTTGTAGGACCAACCACTACAAAATATATGGGAAGTTCTGTAACATCTCCTTCATCTTGTAATAGTTGTCATACAGGTGGGACTGGTACTGCAAGAGTTTGGGCTAACTAAATTGAACCTACAGCACAGAAAAAAATGGTGAAATAAACCAATTACAAAATATTAATTAAGCCAAGTCTAGTACATGTTACCTTATTATGAACATATAGTAGACTTGGTCATTTAAACCAAAAGCGATTTAAATTAAAAAAAATGAAAAAAAAATCAATTCAGCTATTTGCATTTATACTATTACTTACTTCAATGGTTTCTTGCTCAACAGAAAATGAATACGATTCGATTACTAACAGTACAATAGGAAGTAATGAAAGTCACAATGCAGGGCAAAATTGTATGAATTGTCACAAACCGGGTGCAGATGAAGCCCCAATATGGAACGTTGGCGGAACAATTTATAATGAAGCTCTAACCAACACTAATTCAAATGCTACAGTTAAACTCTATACTGGATCTAACGGAACCGGTACATTAAAATACACTTTTCAAGTAGACGCAAAAGGGAATTTTTACACTTCAGGAGCAATAGATTTTGCGGGCGGGCTTTATCCTTTGGTAGTTGGCGCCACTTCAACAAAATATATGTCTTCGCCCATAACAAATGGAGCCTGTAATAGTTGTCACACAGGAACTTCGACTGCTAGAGTATGGACTAATTAAGTAGATTTTAAAGAATTCAAAACTAAATGCGAATTAAAACAAAACCGTCTTACTAGGCGGTTTTTCTCTTTAATAAATGTCGTTTGAATATTTTTGGAGGCTAAAATATAACTCTAAAACTTATATTTGGAGTTCTTTCCAGGGAATAGGTTTTTACATCTTCAATAGAGTTTGTTGTTGGGTTAATTCGATAATATTCGCTAATTTCATTTTGTCTGTTGAATACGTTTATTACAGATATTCCCACTCTATACTGCGTTTTATTTGAACTATCCCATCTGTATGTTGTCGAAAAATTGACTTGAAAAAAGTCTTCTAAGTTTTTGTTATTGGGAGAATTATAATCAATTGTTGGACTCAAAGGATTGCTGTAATTTATGTCTAAACTCGAAGGAGTTGTTTCAGGTCTTCCCGAATACCATTTGGATCCCAAAGCTATTTTTAGGTTTTTAAATTCATAAGTTCCAGCCCAAGAAACGACGTGTTTAAGTTCGAAATTATTCGAAAATTCAGTTTGATTTACACTCGGAAAATGATAATTATTATCGTTATATGCATAACTTAGCCAGGTGATAAAGTGATTGATTTTCTTTTGCAATAAAGCTTCCATTCCATAAACATCATAATCGCCAATTATATTAGAAAACTCAAATTGATTCTGAAATCCTTGAGTCGAGCTGTTGATTCCAGTTACTTTTTTATAAAAATTATCGATGGTAAACAACCAATTATTTTTGTTAAATGAAAAACCAATAGAGGCTTGCTTACTCCTTTGAATTGGAATCGAGGTGTCATTAGACAAGATCCAGCGTCTTTTTTCTATTCCAAAATAATCTTGTTGGCGGTCTATTATTTGATAACAATTTTGGCTTTTGAATTCACCTAATACTTCTAAACTTAAACTTTGCGAAATAGCGTAATTAAACTGTAATCGAGGTTCAAAAAGATATTTTTTGAATTTTTCAATATAATTGAGTCGCATTCCTGCATTAAAATATACTTTGGAAAGCGTATCATTGTATTTCCCTTCTGCGATGAGTGCGTGGGTGCGTAAGACTTCTTTGATTTGTCTGTAAAATATTGGATTGCTGACTTTGTCTAAATTGGTTGTTCCTGTTTCGTCAAATTGATAACCGCTGTTGATTGTAAATTTTGGACTAATGATATGGTTGTTTTCTAATTTAATTCCGTCCTCAAAAACCGAGTTTTCCTGTTTGACAACCTGATTATCCTGATTCTTGTTTTTTTCGGCATCAAGCTCATAGGATGAAGTGAATATATTGATTTTACTTGTGTTTTTTGAATTCCAATTTCGTTTCCAAGCCAAATTTCCTCCGTGATTTTTTTGATATAAAACATTCTTTTCTGATTGAAAGTTACCATTAAATGTAGCATTTTGATTGATGTCTAGCTGATCATTTATCGTAATTAAATCCAATATAAGTTGGTCTTTTTGTCCAATTTTCTGTGAATATTTTAGCGTAATATCATAGAACTTAAATTCCTCCTCACTGCTATAATCAATGCTTTGATACGCAGAAAAATTGGTAATCGTTGTGTTTTGAAACGCTTTGTTGTAATACTTTTTATAAGTAGGAGTTTCGATTAAATCTGTAATCGATTTTCGAGCAGCAATTTCCAGGAAACCTTTTTTATTGATGTTAAACTTCGAATAAATATCAACATTTATCATATTCATTCCAACACTCAATTGTGTTTTTTCAAACTTATTTGGCTCCGAAGAAATATCCACAACGCTAGAAACACTTTCGCCATAAAAGGCAGAACTTCCGTTTTTAGATATTGAAATGGTATGGGCTAGATTTGGGTTAAATGCTGATATTAAGCCAAAAAAATGTCCGGTTTGGTACATTTTAATGCCGTTCCACAGAAACAAGTTTTGGTCGTGAGTTCCTCCTCTTACATTGATACTCGAAAGACTTTCATCGGCACTGTAAATTCCTGGTATTTGCAACATTGTTTGCAAAACATCAGGTTCTATCAGACCGGGTAGAATGCCTAGTTTTTTGGGCTTTATTACAAAAGTGCCATCAATTGTTTTTGAAATTCCTGATGCCAAAAAATGATTGGTTATTACATTGTCTAGTTTTAAAACTTCGAGATCAAGATATATTTTTAAACAATTTTTGGTTTGAGAATCCAAAATAGTTACTTTTTGAGAAGTAAAACCAATGTGGCTAATTGTAATTTCTGTTGCGTTTTCTTTCGGAATTTCAAAATACCCTTTTTTATCGGTTGCCGTTCGAACACCATTTAGTAGTTGAATATTTACTCCTTCTTGGGGTGAATTATTAGTTTTCGAAAATACATAACCACAAACTAACTCAACTTCGATTTTTTTGGAAATATTGACGTATTTATTGTTTAAATTTTCAAATATGAGATTGGTTTTTTTTTGAAGATCATTCAGTTTTTCAGCCAATGAAAATGAAGGATTGGGAGGAATTATTTTAATTTCAACGATATCATTTTCGATATAATTGAAAGTGATGCGATGTTTTTTTTCTATGGATTGCAAAACATATTTTAAAGCAATTGCTTTGTTTTTATCCTGAGCTGAAAGCGACAGGGCAAAAACAAAGCAAAAAAATAAAGTGTAAATATGTTTTATAGAAAACATTTATTTCTTTTCAAAAATTATGGTGTTGGCATCAATTTTTTTGGATTCTAAATTATAGGTTGTTGCAATAATCTGAAGAGCAATATCGAGATTATCAGTTGGGATTTTTCCGGTAAATAATTCGTTGGAATATCCTGATTTAATGCTAATAGTAACGTCGTATTGTCGTTGTATTTCGTCAATAATATTGGGTAATTTTTCTTTAGAAAAAGCTATTTTATTTTCTAACCATTCTGGTTTTTGTACTGTTGCAGTTGTATTTATTTGGTTTCCATTTTCAAAAGTAACACTTTGTCCGTGAGTCAAAATAATTTCTTTGTCTTTGTAATTTACTTTTACTCTTCCTTCAAAACAAGTAATGTCAAAACGATTTTTTCTGGCTTTTACATCAAATTGAGTGCCTAGAACCGTCACTTTTCCGAGACTTGTTTTTACTTCAAATTTTTGCCCTTTTGCCACTTTAAAATAAGCTTCTCCTTGCAATTCAAGGTTTCTGTTGTTTTTCCAATTCCATTTTTTATATTCAATTTCGGAACCAGCATTCAGAACAACTTCAGAATTGTCTGGGAGTAAAAAACTAGTTCTTTTTCCGTTCGAAGCATATTGCGTTTCTGTCGAAAAATTTTGCACTGCAAATGTAATTCCCAAGACAAGTACCAATACGGCTGCCACTCTAAACATCCAGTTTTTGTACAAAGGAATAACTTTAGCGGTTTCTTTTTTATGACTGAGAATGTTATCTAGCATTTTTGCTTCATCTAAATCAGCAACTTTTAATTGAGCAGAAAAGTTTTTAATTTTTTCGTATTTCTCAAAATCTGGATCGGCTTTGAATTCGGCCAATTCAGCTTCAGTCAATTCGTTATTTAACCATTTTGATAAGTTGTAATTTTTTTCCATCATCTTCGATTTATATGTATAGAACAATTAATTCTTTGTTTACCCTACTTAAAGTCAATTGTTTTTCGCAGTTCAACTAAGGCAAGATGTATTCGTTTTTCGACTGCTTTGACACTAATGTTTAATTCTTCGGCAATTTCGCTGTATTTTTTTCCATCTATTCGATGCATCAAAAAGGCTACCCTTTGAGTTTCATTCAAATTTTCGATTGCATTTAAGAGCTTTTCTTTGAATTGTTTTTCCTCTAAAATATATTCTGGATTTTCATTTGTTTTGTCTAATCCAGTAAAATTATTTTCATACTGAAGCACCACTTTTTGGTGTTTTATTTCGTTTAAAGAACTGTTATTAGCAATTGTATAAAGGTATGATTTCGCTTTTTCAATAGGAACCGAAGCACAGTTTTGCCAGAGTTTTATAAATGCTTCTTGGACTAAATCGTCTGCTTGATCCTTATTTCCATATTTATAAAAGAGGAAATTGCGTAGTGATTTGGCATGTTTTTTGAAAAAATTTGAAAAAATAATTTCGTCGCAAGTTTCTGATAATGAATTATTTGTCATCAATTTGATTGTTTTCTGGCTTGTAAAGATATATTTTTTTTTATTTTTAGGTAGGGTATTTTGACTTTAGATTGTCTTAATAATAGTGTATGATTTTTTTACAACGTTTATTAAATTGATATTATTGTTTTTTAGCATTTTAATTTTTGTTTTTGAGCTAGGTTTTAATTAGTATCGGTGTTTTCTGAAAATGTCGCTCTGAGACTTGGATTTTTAATTTATTACATTTGTAGAAAAATGATTTAGATATAATTATGAAGAATTTTATAAATTTATTTTGTGTATCACTGTTGTTAGTTGTTTTCTTTTCAGCTTGTCAATCAGAATCAGTTGTGGAAATATACAGCTCTAGAGAAACTATTACTAAAACAACTCCATTGTCAACTTATATTCAAAGGGTTGCAATGCAATCAACTAATCAGGACAACATTATTGATAAAACGAGTTGTTTTATGATTAAATTCCCTTATAAAGTTACTGTTAATACTATTCAAATTACAATAAATTCTTCTAGTGATTATCAATTGGTGCAAGCCAATATTAATGCAAACGCTTACGATAATGATATTGTTTATATTCAATATCCTGTAACCGTAATTGGCAACGATTATTCCGAAAAAAGTATTTCAAGTCAAACAGCTCTTACGAATTTAATAGCGGAATGTCAATCCAATTCAGACGATTTTGGAAAAATAAATTGTGCCACCATCAATTATCCAATAACCATCAATATCTATAATAGTAGTAACCAAATTGCGAGTACAAGCACTATAACAGATAGTAAAATGTTGTTTGATTTTTTCGAAAACTTAGAGGATGATAAATTTATATCCGTTAGTTATCCAATTACTATTACAAATTCAAATGGTCAAAATAGTAGTATAACATCGAACAGCCAATTTGAAGATTATATAAAAAATGTGATTGATACCTGTCCTGAAAATACGAGTTCAACGCTTGATTTTATGCAAGTAATCACCGGGAACCCTTGGAAAATTTCTTATTATTTTCATGAAAATGTTAAAACCTCGGTTTACGAAGGATATACCTTTGTTTTCAATTCTAATTATAAAGTTATTGCCACAAAATCAGGCGTTTCATATACTGGAACTTGGTCAACAAAAATGGATAACGGAGTTAGAGAGTTTGAAATAAAATTTGAATCTGATGTTTTGAAAGAATTGGATGAAGGCTGGAAAGTATTCGAATATAACAATTCCCAATTGCGTTTTAGAGATGCGGAAGACAATAATGACACTGATTACCTATATTTTGAAAAAAATTAATTAAAAATAAATACAAATTCACTTAACACTTTTAATATTAAATATTATGAAAAAAATTTCAATTTTTGTTTTGATTGCTATTGCAATGAGCTCTTGTTCAGACAATGCTTCTACTAGCGGTAATGTCTCTATCAAAGCTACTGCAGTATCCTCTACAGGCAAGACTTCTTCAACTGCCCGAACTGCTGCGTCAACAGTAGTTATTACTGATTTTAAGGTTAACATTGGTAACATTAAATTGGAAACTGATATGGAAGATGATATGCATTCCACAGATCCTTCTTATGAAGATGTGAAATTAATGGGGCCTTTTTTATTGGATTTACTGGATCCAAACAAACCTTTGAGCCAATTCATCACATCTGTTGATGTCCCAAATGCAAAATATGAAGAAATCAAATTTAATTTTACAAAAAGTCTTGTTGCTGGTGACTTGGAGGGCAAGACGTTTTTGATTAAAGGAACAATCAACGACAAACCTTTTGTTATTTGGAGTGCCGAAGATATTGAACTTGAAATGGATTTTATGGATCCGTCCAAAGATTTTGCAATCAATGATAATAGCGTTGCTCTCAATATCAAAATACAACTTGATGCATTAATGGCAAAAATAAATTCATTGTCGAATCAAGGTTTATTATTGGATACTGATGGAGATGGAATCATCGAAATTACAACTGGCAATGACGATGGACATTCAAGCTTTGGTCATCTAATAAAAGAATTATTAGAAGATGAAACACATTTAGACGACAAAGACTAATCTTCATAAAACAACCTACTTAAAAACCAGCCCTTTCGGCTGGTTTTTTTATTGAATATTATCTGAATTTTACAAGTATGTGACTTTGAGACTTTACAACTTTATATTATATTTGCAACTTCAAAAAATAATAATACTATGTTCGATAATTTAAGCGATAAATTAGACAAAGCCTTTCATATACTTAAAGGTCACGGAAAAATAACCGAAGTTAACGTAGCCGAAACCCTTAAAGAAGTGCGTCGAGCCTTATTAGATGCCGATGTCAACTTTAAAATTGCCAAAGATTTTACCACTAAAGTAAAAGAAAAAGCCATTGGACAAAACGTGTTAACCACATTGCAGCCGGGACAATTATTGGTAAAATTAGTCAAAGACGAACTAACCGAATTGATGGGTGGCGATGTTGCAGGAATTAATCTTTCTGGAAATCCAACCGTTATTTTGATGTCGGGTTTACAAGGTTCTGGTAAAACTACTTTTTCTGGAAAATTAGCCAATTATCTTAAAACCAAGAAAAACAAAAAGCCACTTTTGGTCGCTTGTGATATTTATCGCCCTGCGGCTATCAAACAATTGCACGTTGTTGGAGAGTCAATAGGAGTGGATGTGTATTCAGAACCGGACAATACAAATCCTGTGATTATTGCACAAAATGCGATTAGTTTTGCAAAACATCAAGGTCTGAATGTGGTAATCATAGATACCGCCGGTCGTTTGGCTGTCGATGAAGCGATGATGACCGAAATATCCAACGTTCACAAAGCCATTAATCCTCAAGAAACCTTGTTTGTTGTCGATTCGATGACTGGGCAAGATGCTGTAAATACGGCAAAAGCTTTTAACGATATATTAAATTTTGATGGTGTAGTTTTAACAAAATTAGACGGTGATACTCGTGGTGGAGCTGCTATTTCGATTAAAACGGTAGTCAACAAACCAATTAAATTTGTTGGTACGGGAGAAAAAATGGATGCCATCGATGTGTTCTATCCGGAACGTATGGCGGAGAGAATCCTCGGAATGGGAGATGTTGTGTCTTTGGTAGAAAAAGCGCAAGAACATTATGATGAGGAAGAAGCAAGAAAGATCCAAAAGAAAATCGCCAAAAACGAATTTGGTTTTGATGATTTCCTTTCCCAAATTCAGCAAGTGAAGAAAATGGGTAATATGAAAGACTTGGTTGGAATGATTCCTGGAGCTTCAAAAGCTATGAAAGATGTGGAAATAGAAGATGATGCTTTCAAACATATTGAAGCCATCATTCATTCGATGACCCCAAAAGAAAGATCAAAACCAGCTATAATCGATGTCAAAAGAAAAGCTAGAATTGCCAAAGGTTCAGGTACGAAAGTTGAGCAAGTGAATCAGTTGATGAAACAGTTTGAGCAAATGAGCAAAATGATGAAGATGATGCAAGGTCCTGGCGGAAAAAATATGATGAAAATGATGGGGAATATGAAAGGAATGCCAGGAGGAATGCCGGGTATGAGATAATATATTTGTTTAAAGTTTCAGGTTTCAAGTTGTTGAAACCTGAAACTTGGAATATTTTAAAATAATAAATTGGAGTTTCTTTTTTTTGAAACTTGAAACTTTAAACCTGAAACCATTTTAAAAATGCAAATACTAGACGGAAAAAAAACATCAGAAGACATTAAAAACGAAATCGCTGCCGAAGTGCAAAGAATGAAAGCCGATGGTCAAAAAGTACCTCATTTAGCGGCTGTTATTGTGGGTACAAACGGAGCTAGTTTGACTTATGTAGGTAGCAAAGTGAAATCCTGTCAGCAAATTGGTTTCGAATCTACTTTAGTGGCTTTGCCTGAAAACATTACAGAAGAAGAATTATTAGATAAAATCAAGGAACTTAACGAAGATGATGATTTAGATGGGTACATCGTTCAATTGCCTTTGCCAAAACATATCGACGAGCAAAAAATCCTGATGGCGATTGATCCAGACAAAGATGTGGATGGTTTTCACCCAGCCAATTTTGGAAAAATGGCATTGGAAATGGAAACATTTTTGCCAGCAACTCCATATGGAATTATGGAATTATTGGAGCGTTACAAAGTAGAAACCTCAGGCAAACATACTGTAGTTATTGGTCGAAGTCACATTGTGGGAAGACCAATGAGTATCTTGATGAGTAGAAAAGGATATCCTGGAGATTCAACGGTAACGCTGACTCACAGTAGAACCAAAAATATTGAAGAATACACCAAAAATGCCGATATTATCATCACCGCTCTTGGTGTTCCTAATTATCTAAAAGCTGATATGGTGAAAGATGGAGTGGTAGTAATTGACGTGGGAATCACTAGAGTAGAAGACGCTACACATCCAAAAGGATATGTAATTACTGGAGATGTCGATTTTGCAAGTGTAAGCCCAAAATCATCTTTTATAACCCCAGTTCCTGGTGGAGTAGGGCCAATGACCATTGCAATGTTGTTGAAAAACACACTTTTAGCACGAAAAATTAGAAGCAGAAAATAATCATTTTAGATTCAAAACAATAAACAAAGCCTATTCCATCAGATAGGCTTTGTTATTTTTATAAATGAATCAAAATAGCATTTTTCAATTTAGAAACCTCGTAGAGGTGCGCTGTTTGTAGAAAAAGGTGTGTGTGTTAAAAATGAAACTCCGTAGGAGTGACCTGTGTTTGTAGATTTTAGGTCGCTCCAATGGAGCTTTGTGTATTGATAAATTATTGCTACAAACAGTACACCTCTACGAGGTTTTTTTATTATGATGAAATTTTTTCAATTATTTGTTTGTCAATTCAAAATATAATATAACTTTGCATTACAAAGTACTTTAATTATGAATCAGAAACACCAAGAAGATTTATCACACATTCGTTCTATGATGGAACGGTCTTCACGATTTATATCATTGAGCGGACTCTCAGGAGTATTTGCAGGATTGTCTGCCTTGATTGGCGGATTGTATGTTTATCAATTGTTTAAAGCCAATGGGCTCGATTATTTTGATGGGGAACATAAACTGTATTCGGTAGATTTAGTTTCGGAATTGGTTTTTGTTGCTTTAATCATTTTGTTTTTTGCATTAACATTCGGAATCTTCTTTACGATTCGAAAAAGCCGAAAATACAATTTACCCATTTGGACATCGGCTACCAAAAAAATGCTTATCAATTTGGCTATTCCTTTAGTGGTTGGAGGCGTATTTTGTTTGGCACTTTTATACCATCAAATTTATGTTTTAATAGCTCCGGCAACTTTATTATTTTACGGTTTAGCATTGATTAATGCTGAGAAATATACTTTTTCGGATATTAAATATTTAGGATTTTGCGAACTGGTTTTAGGCTGTATTTCTCTGTTTTTTCTTGGATATGGTTTGGTTTTTTGGATCATTGGATTTGGAATTTTGCATATTTTGTACGGATTGATAGTATTCAAAAAATATAAATAAACTATCCAATGGGAATCATTGATAAGCTAAATAAAGATTTCGAAAGTCGCGTCCGATTAGGTATTATGTCTATTCTGATGGTCAATGATTGGGTAGATTTTACCGAAATGAAAACCCTTTTGAATATCACCGATGGCAATTTAGCCAGCCATTCATCAGCCTTAGAAAAAGGCGCTTATATCGAAATCAAAAAAGAGTTTGTTGGTAAAAAACCAAAAACATCGTACCGTGTTACCAATTTAGGTAGAACTTCTTTTGTTTCACATCTTAACAGTCTGGAAAAATTATTCAAATCTAAATAACCTTTTTTTTAACTTTGTACTTTGAAAAACAAAGTACTTTTAATTTTTAAAATTATGAAAAAACACCATTTAATTTTAGCGTGCAGTTTGATTTTTACACTGCTTTTTTACAACGAGTCGGTAGGAGTGAATCTGGCTATTTTTGGATTAGTACTCACGGGAATCATTTGTTTTTTCTTTCCCGATCGATTTACGAGTCGATTCCATTTGGTTCTAGTGGTCACATCCATTTTGTCTTCAATTGCTTTTGCTTGGTACGGAGATTTTGTGTCTTTTTTGGCTTTGGCAATGTCTGTTTGCTTTTTACAATTCAAAACTCAGGAAACGAATTTGAAAATTGTGCAGGTTTTTCCGTTGGCGTTTATAAACGGAATCGCGTCTTTAGGGCGAATGTTGATGTTTAGTCAATGGCTTCCCAAAAGAGAAATTAAGAATGATTTTGCTAAAAAGTTAATTGCTTATTTCTTAATTCCAACAGTTTTTGTAGGGTTGTTTTTTATCGTATATGCTTTTGGAAGTGACCATTTTTCGGCTCTATTTACAGATTATTATCTGGATGTGAATTTTTTACAACTCATACTAATTGCGTTATTGGGTTTTTATCTTTCATTTACTTTTTGGAATTATTGGATTCCAGAGGTTTTTTATGAAAAAAATTCGCTTTTGGATAATGATTTTAATAATCAAAATGAAATGAAAAATCAAAGGACTTTTTCGTTTCTAGATATTGATTTCGAAAGAAGAAGCGGCGAGATTACTTTAGTTCTTCTTAATGTATTGCTTTTGGTTTTTATCGTTACTTATAACTATGAACAATTTTTTGAGGTTGTCGAAAAATCTAAATTGAGTGCTGCTACACACGAAAGAGTCAATTCGGTGATTTTCTCTATTGTTATGGCTGTTGGTGTGATTATGTTTTATTTTAAAGGAGGTTTTAATTTTGATGAAAAAGCCAAAAATTTGAAACGATTGTCTAAAATTTGGATTTTCTTAAATGGAATTCTAATTCTTAGCACCATTATCAAAAACTCAGAATACGTGTCATTTTATGGATTAACATACAAAAGATTAGGTGTTTATGCGTTTCTGATTTTAGCTATTGTTGGTTTGGTTTTCACCTTTTTGAAAATTACAAAGCAAAAAACAAATGCGTATCTTTTTAACCAAATGGTTTGGTATTTTTATGGAACGATTCTTTTGTGCAGTTATGTCAATTGGGGAAATTTGATTACGAATTACAATATATCTGTCAACAAAGGAGTAGAACCAATATTTTTGAGCGATTTGAGTTTTAACGATGAAACTCGAAGAGATTATTTTAAATTAAAAAAATTAGACGGACAAAAATCCGAAAGTTCTAGGGAAGAAGAAATTGATAGTTATCAAGAAAAATCTTTTTTGTCCAAGGCTTTGTATTATGAGTTTTTAAATGATAAAAAGTAATATATTAAAAAACCCAAGGCGAAAGTCTTGGGTTTTGATTTTTTAATAATTAGTGAGTTTTAATAATCCCCTCTTTTCTTAAACCTTGGATCATCTCTTTTGATGAATTCTGTTCTGCGTTTAGGAGCTTCAGTTTTAGGCAAACTCGCTTCTTCGGTTTTGCTAGAAGGTTCAATTAATGCGTTGAGCTCCTTGATTTCGGCATCGGTCAAATCGCGATAACGCCCCACAGGAACATCCAATGAAATATTGATGATTCGAATGCGTTTCAAAGCAGTAACTTCATAACCCAAATATTCACACATTCTACGAATTTGACGGTTTAAACCTTGGGTTAAGACGATTTTAAAAGTAGTCGAACTGATTTTTTCTACTTTGCATTTTCGGGTTACAGTGTCTAAAATTGGTACACCATTACTCATTTTTTCGATAAAACGGTCGGTTATGAGTTTGTTGACCGTTACAGTATATTCTTTTTCGTGGTTGTTTCTGGCGCGAAGAATTTTATTTACAATATCACCATCATTGGTCATAAAAATTAAGCCTTCACTGGCTTTATCCAATCGGCCAATCGGGAAAATACGTGTCGGATAATTGATGTAATCTACAATATTGTTTCGAACCTCCAAGTTGGTGGTGCATTCAATGCCAACAGGTTTATTGAAAGCCAGATAAATTGGTTTCTCTCTTTTCTCCCGGATTAACTTTCCGTCAATACGCACTTCGTCGTCTGGCGAAACTTTGGTACCCAATTCAGGCACGACTCCATTGATGGTGACACGTCCCTCTTCGATGATTTTATCCGCTTCTCGACGCGAGCAAAAGCCCGTTTCTCCTATGAATTTATTGAGGCGTTTTAGATTTTCTTCCATAAGGCAAAAGTAATCAAATATTTTGTTTCAGATTTCTAAACTAGTTATTCTGTTTCAAATAAAAATTGAGCTACTTTTCTATACAAATCATCATCGTGGAGCTTGTGCCCCAAACCTTTTGTTGCTATGAATTGTACATCTTTCCAAGACTCTACTATTTTTTCCCCTTCTTCAATTAATACTACGGTGTCTTCAATATCGTGAGCGAGTAGGCCTTTTACATCGATTTTTGAGACAAATTCTTTCGAACTGAATTGGTCCAAGTTCTGATTTAAAAAGTTGGTGTACTTGTTTTCTAAAGCTTTTGTAACAGTATTATTTAAACTTAACAAAGAGGTAAAATTCTTTAAAATAATAGTAAAATCACTTGGAGCGCCCAGAATCACCATTTTTTGAACACTGGGATTTTGATATTTATATTGATAATACAAACTCGTTTGACCTCCCATAGAATGGCCGATAATGTAGTGTGGTTGATATTTTTTGGCAGCAACATCAATAAACTCGGCATATTTTGGAACTGTAAATTCTTTACCGCTAGACAATCCTTGAGCTGGACCATCGATGGCAATGATGGTGCTTCCTGATTTCTTTAAATATGGCAACATTTTTTTCCATCTTGAAGAATTGCTTTCCCATCCGTGGATTAATAATATAGTAGTATCATTTCCTTTCCAAATGTAGGTTTGAATGACATCATCGTTATGCCGGATGATTTCTGATTGCGCTTCTTTTAGTGTTTTAGGAAGGTTCTCAATAGTAAATTTTCCTTTTCGGGGTTCGCTAAAATAGCCATGAGCCATTTGAGTAGCTTTCGCAGGAAACATAAAACTCATTAGGTTGATATAGGATCCTATTGATTTAGTTAACAAAAAATAAAAAGATTTTTTCATAAAAAGAAGGATTTTTACGTTAACGGTACAAAAAAATAAAAGCCCGCATAGCGGACTAAATATAGTATTAAAAAAGTCCCGATGGGAATCGGGACTTAAATATTTTTAGAATTTAGCAAAAAGCTGTTCCATTTTTTCTTTCTCTTCTTCGGCCAATACACTGTCAACTAAGATTCTTCCAGAATGTTCGTCAGTAATGATTTTTTTTCTGGCAGCAATCTCTACTTGAGTTTGTGGTGGAATGGTGAAAAATGATCCTGCAGATGCTCCTCTTTCGATAGAAACAACTGCCAATCCATTGCGAACGCTAGAGCGAATTCTGTCATAAGCGGCTAAAAGTCTTGGCTCGATACCAGCTCTATATTCAGATGATTTATCAGATAAGAATGCTTCTTCTTTTGCAGTTTCAGACATAATATCGTCTAATTCTGATTTTTTGTGTTTTAAGTGATTCGATTTAGTCTCTAATCGCTCTTTTGATTGTGCAATTATTTCTTTTTTGTGCTCTATAGAAGCTTTCATTTCTTTGATTTGCTTCTCGGCCAATTGAATTTCCAATTCTTGAAACTCAACTTCTTTAGTCAAAGAGTTGAATTCTCTATTGTTACGAACAGTTTCTTGTTGTTTTGTGTATCTTTTGATAGACTCTTTGTGTTCATCAATTGAGTTTTTCTTTACCTTGATAAGGTCTTCAATAGTTTCAAGATCTTTTTTTAATTTTTCTGAACGTGTGCTTAAACCTGCAACTTCATCTTCTAAATCTTCCACTTCAAGAGGAAGTTCACCTCTCACGTTTCTAATTTCGTCAATTCGAGAGTCAATCAATTGTAAATCGTAAATTGCTCTTAACTTGTCTTCAACATTCAATTCTTTTGTAGCTGCCATATTCTATTGTCTATAAGTACTTAACTGGATTTGTATTTTCTTCTGATAAAACGATTGCAAAATTAAGGATTTTTTTCCGAAGAAAATCAACAATATAATTTTTTGTATAGCGTTCGCTTTCAAAATGACCAATATCAGCTAAAATTAACTGATTTTCGGCTTCATAAAATTGGTGATACTTCAAATCGGCTGTCAAAAAAACATCGGCTCCAGCCTGAATAGCATTTTTTATAGCAAAACTTCCAGAGCCTCCCAGGACGGCTACTTTTTTTATGGGTTTACCTAAAAATGTGCTGTGTCGAATGCCATCGGCTTGCATTTTGTCTTTAACGAAGTGCAGAAAATCTTTTTCATTCATTGGAACAGGCAATTCACCAATCATTCCCAATCCAATATTTTGATTTTTGTTCTGCAAATCATAAATTTCGTAAGCCACTTCTTCGTAAACGTGATTTTTGAAAAGGGCTTTCAGGATTTTGTTTTCCAAATGTTTTTCGAATGTTACTTCGATTTTAATTTCCTCACTTTCCATAAATTCAAATCGCTCTCCAAATTCGGGATTGCTGTGCTCGTTACCCATATAAGTGCCAATTCCTTTCGAATTGAAACTGCAATTTTCGTAATTACCAATATTTCCTGCTCCAGCGTCAAATAAAGCATTTCGTAATTTTTCGGCATTTTCTGGAATGGTGTAAGTGATTAATTTTTGAATAAAATTCGACTTCGGAATTAGGATTTTAGTATTGGTTAAACCCAGCGCCTCACAAAATATTTTATTAACTCCATCTTGATGATTGTCCAATGCAGTATGAACGGCATAAATGGCAATGTCATTTTTTATGGCTTTAATTATGGAACGTTCCACATAGTTTTTGCCCGTGATTTTCTTCAATCCAGAAAACAGTATCGGATGAAAGCAAACCACCAAATTGCATTTTTTGGAAATTGCTTCGTCAATTACACTTTCTAAAGCATCGTGACAAACCAAAATTCCAGTAGCTTCAGAGTCTTTATTTCCAACCAATAAACCTACATTGTCAAAATCCTCAGCATAGGCGAGCGGTGCCATTTCTTCGAGTACGGAAATTATTTCTTTGAGTTTCATTTTTCATTTTTTTCGAATAAACAAAGTTAAGGAATTAATCGCTCTACTTTTTTATATTGAAAAAATAGTGCAGTTCCATATTGTGGATTTACTTCGAAGAAACTAGATTAAAAGTGTTCAGTTTTAAATTTATACTAATAGTATCAATTTTGTATATTTGTAATTTAAAAGCAATTGTTATGACAACATTAACTATAAAAATTAACGAGAGTTCAAAAAAAGGCAAAGCTTTTCTTGAGTTTGCAAAAACTTTTTTTGATGATGAAAAGGATGTTGAAATTATTGAGTCTGGGTCTAAAAAAACAAAAGCTTCAACAGAAAGTACTTACAGCAAAGAGTTTATTGCTAAAATAAAAAAAGCAGAAGCCAATATAAAAAAAGGAAATACAACCAGACTAAATCCTGATGATATATGGGGAAGTATTTTGTAGAGTTTGAAGATATTGCACGCAAAGATTTAAGAGCTCATTATAAATCAGGAAATAAATCCACTATAAAAAAGATTGAAAAAATACTTTTAGAACTTACTGAAAATCCCTTTTTCGGTGAGGGTCAGCCTGAAGAATTAAAACATAATTTTAAAGGATATTGGTCAAGACGAATCAATCAAAAAGACAGAATAATTTATCGAGTAGAAGCCGATATTGTAACCGTTTTTGTAGTTTCCGCAATGGGTCATTATTCTGATAAATAATTATGAATTTAATTCGAAAAATACTCTTTCCATTTGCCATTTTGTATGGGTTTATTACCAGTATTCGGAATTTTCTTTTCGATAAAGGAATTCTAAAATCCTATACTTTTGACATTCCCGTTATAGTCGTTGGAAATCTCAGCGTTGGCGGTACTGGAAAAACACCTCAAATAGAATATTTAATTCGGTTGCTTTCTCCAAAATATAAAGTAGCCACATTAAGTCGTGGTTACAAAAGACAGTCTGAAGGTTTTGTTTTGGCTGATTCTAGTTCGAATGCAGTGATTCTTGGCGATGAACCTTTTCAGTTTTATTCAAAATTCAAAGATATTCAAGTGGCTGTAGATGCCAACAGAAAAAACGGTATTGAGCAATTGCTTTCACAAACAAATAAACCAGACATAATTTTGTTGGACGATGCTTTTCAACACAGGAAAGTCAAAGCAGGTTTTTATATTTTGCTGACTTCCTACGGCGATTTATATTCGGATGATTTTATGTTGCCAACAGGAAATTTACGAGAAAGTAGGAGTGGAGCTAAAAGAGCCAATGTGGTTATTGTAACTAAATGTCCGGCGACTCTTTCGCTTGACGAGCAAAATAAAATCAAGAACCAATTACAATTGGATTCCAATCAAGAATTGTATTTCTCCTATATTGATTATGACGATTCCGTTTATTCAGAAGAAAAATCGATGAAAGTTAGCGAAATCAAGAATATGGATAAATTACTTTTGGCTGGAATTGCAAAACCAGAGCCATTTTTCAATCATTTGCAGAGTAAAAATGATGACAAATTAGTTTTTCCAGACCATCATCATTTTACGGAAAATGAATTGTTGGAAATAAAGAATAAGTCGCAAAACAAGATAATCATTACCACCGAAAAAGATTATGTTCGATTGAAAGGCAAATTATCAAACCAACAATTGTTTTATTTACCAATACGAAGTTCGTTCTTTTCTTCGGGAGAAAATTTCGATAAGAGTATTACATATTACATCGAGTCAATGCCGATTAAATCTCAAAATTAAATCCTTTCCGGCTTAGTTTTTCATATATATCCGAATCAAATTGATATAATTTGGCCGCACGATGAGATACATCTTGTTGTTTTTCGTCGAGGGCAACAAGCAATTTCATTTTCAAAATTTTTCTGCGAAAGTTGGATTTGTCTAATTCTTTGCCCAATATTTCTTCATAAAGATGCATAAGTTGCAATAGTGTGAATTTTTCAGGCAAAAGATTAAATCCAATCGGGGCATTTAGAATGCGATTTTGTAATTTTTTTAGACCAAAATCTAAAATTTCGTTGTGGTCGTAAATTAAATTTGGAATCGAATCAATTTTATACCATTTGGCTTCAGATACTGTGAGACCAGCCTTTACGTCATATTCTTCTCTATTAATCAAGGCATAATAACCAATGGTTATCACTCTATTCAAAGGAATACGATTGGGTTCGCCAAAAGCCTTTATTTGTTCTAAAAAAATATTTTCTAAACCTGTAAGTTCCCTCAAAGATCTTTGGGCAGCATCATCTGTACTCTCATTTTCGTAAATAATTCCCCCAGGAAGTCCCCATTCTCCTTTGCTGTCGCCTATGGCATGTTTAACCAAAAGGGCTTCAAGTACACCATTGTTAAAACCAAATATTATACAGTCAATTGAAATTGAATTCATTATTGTTTGATTCATTGTCATCTCTGATTTTTTGTTTTATTTTTATGGGTTGACTTAACTGTTTTTTTGAAAAATAAATTGAATTATTCTAAATGTACAAATTAAATTTTTTTCGCAATTTAACTTTTTCAATTTTAGTTTTTTTACAAATAATTGATTTTGTAAAAGTATTAAAATACTTGTTTATTGCTAATATGTGAAAATTGTTTACTATAAATTAGAAAACGTAAAAATAACTCGTGATATATTGCAAATGTAAAAAAAAAACAGTAAACTTGTTGTCATATTAACCATAAGTATAAATTGGCTATTTTACTAAGAAATTATTAACCGAATTGGTTAAGAAAAACTTCAAATCATTCTTAAATTGGGTTGCTATAAACGGTTTAAGATAATTTATACTGGCAAAACGAGATAAATTATTTATCTGTAACTGTAATAATTGTATAAAATGAAAAAACCAACTTTTTTTTTAAAAATACTTAGCTTAGTCGCTCTAATTTCAGCTTTTGCATTTACTGTCAAAAAAGATAATCCTGACTTTAGTACCCGAAAAGTTGCTTTTAATTCAGGTTGGAATTTTCATCTAAATGATAGTGTAAATGACAAGGATACCATAAATAGTAGTACAATTTGGCGAACTTTAAATCTTCCTCATGACTGGAGTATCGAAGGACAATTTGACGAAAAAAGTCCAGCAGGTTATGGAGGAGGATCATTAAATGGTGGTTTAGGGTGGTATAAAAAATCGTTTAAAGTTGCTCTTGAAAATAAAGAAAAAATTACCTCAATAATTTTCGACGGTGTGTATCGAAATAGCCAAGTTTGGATTAATGGTCATTATCTTGGCAAACGCCCAAACGGCTATATTGGTTTTCAATACGACCTTTCGCCATATTTAAATTATGGTGATAAAATCAATGAAATTATTGTAAAAGTCGACAATTCGAAACAACCTAATTCCCGTTGGTATTCTGGTTCGGGGATTTTTAGAAATATATGGTTAGAAACTACCAATAAATTACACGTTGACCAATGGGGAACTTATATTACAACCTCCAAAGTTACTGCACAAACTGCTTCAGTCCATATAGAAACCACTTTGAAAAATAGATACAATTCTTCAAAAAGTGCAGTTGTTACTACCACAATTTTCAAAAATTATACTAAAATAACTTCGGCTACTCAAAATGTAACTATTGCGGCAAATGCAAGCCAAGTTCAAAATCAAGATATTATCGTTAAAAATCCTGTTTTGTGGTCTGTAGAAAAACCTGAACAGTACACTGCAGTTACAACGATTAGTATTGAGAGCACTATAATTGATGAGTATAAAACCAATTTTGGAATTAGAAATTTCAAATTTGATCTTAATAAAGGTTTTATTTTAAATGGCAAACAAGTCAAAATCAAGGGAGTTTGTATGCACCACGATTTAGGGCCACTCGGTTCTGCCATAAACACCAGAGCGATTGAACGCCAGTTGGAAATTTTAAAAGAAATGGGGGTAAATGGTATTCGAACTTCCCACAATCCGCCTGCTCCAGAACTTTTAGATCTTTGTGATAAAATGGGTTTCATCGTGATGGATGAAGCCTTTGATATGTGGAAAAAAAGCAAAACCAAGTACGATTATAGTCTTGATTGGGATCAATGGCACGCCAAAGATTTACAGGATCAAATCCTTCGTGATCGCAATCATCCTAGTATATTTATGTGGAGTATCGGTAACGAAATTCCTGAACAATGGAGCGATGAAGGTGTTGTCATTGCCAAAGAATTATCAGTCATTGTAAAAAAATTGGACACCACACGATTAGTCACTGCGGCAATGAATCCTGCCGTAAATATGAATATTGATGAAGTGACTTTGCAATTTGAAAAATCTAAAACTTATTTCAATAAATTAGCAACTTCTGGAGCTTTGGATATTATTGGCTATAATTATGCCCATCAAACTTTTGAACACCATCAAAAAAACTTCCCGAATATTCCTTTTATTGCTACCGAAACTACATCCGCATTAGAAACACGTGGTTATTATGATTCCGTTTCAGATGTGATTAAAAAATGGCCTGTTCGCTGGGATCTAAAATTTACCGATGGAAATCCAGGCAATACTGTTTCGGCTTACGACCAAGTTCAAGCACCTTGGGGTTCTACCCACGAAGCCACTTGGAAAGTGATGAAAAAATACGATTTCCTTGCCGGAATGTACATCTGGACGGGTTTCGATTATATAGGTGAACCAACGCCTTATGAATGGCCATCTGTAAGTTCCTATTTCGGAATCGTAGATTTGGCGGGTTTCCCCAAAGATGTCTATTATATGTATCAAAGTGAATGGACAAACAAAACCGTTTTACATCTTTTCCCACATTGGAATTGGAAATCAGGTCAAAATGTAGATGTTTGGGTCTACTACAATAATGCCGATGAAGTGGAACTTTTCCTTAACGGAAAATCCTTAGGAACTAAAAAGAAAATAGAAGACGATTTGCACATTATGTGGCGAGTACCATTTCAAGCAGGAACGCTAAAAGCAGTTTCTCGTAAAAATGAAAAAATAGTGAAAGAAACTGCTATTCAAACGGCAGAAAATCCAGCAAAATTAAAATTAACCGCCGACAGAAAAACAATTAATGCCGATGGAGATGATTTGTCTTTCGTGACAGTTGAAATTACAGATCAAAAAGGGGTGCTTTCGCCAAAAGCCAATAATGAAATCCAATTTTCATTAAAAGGAAGTGGAAAAATTGTTGGAGTTTGTAGTGGAGATCCGGTAAGTCACGAATCGTATAAAGGAACTAAACACACTGCTCTTAACGGGAAATGTTTGGTTGTTATTCAAGCAGGAACCAAGTCAGAAAAACTAGAATTAACTGCTAGTGCAAACGGTCTTAAAAGCAGTACAACAATTATAAATGTTAAATAAAAAATGTAAATCCAAATACCATAACAATGAACAAACCTCAATTAATAACATTATTTTCAGCTGTATTTTTGGCACTTTTTAGTGTTCCAAAGGCTACAGCTCAAATTCAAAATGCCAATGTTCTCAACGCACCCATTGACATTAGTAAAGATTTCGAGAATTATTTGAATACTTTTTACTTTGCCGATGAATTGGCGAGTTTTGATCCACAAACAGGAAAAGGAACTGTAAAATACTTGCGTTATGATTACAAAACACGCCAAGCATTCAACAATATCGAGATGAAACCAACGGAAGTTGTGGCCAATGAATTTCCAACAACAGAATATGAAGCATCACCAGTTTTACCTTTTCAAATTCAGTTTGTGTCGGACAGAACTTTGAGAATAAAAATGACTTCGGGGCCACAGTTTCGTCCTGAAAAAGAATCTTTAATGTTAGTTGACGGTGTTGCACCCAATCATCCTGAATTGTGGAAATATGCTAAAATAGAAGGTGGTTATAAATTTACCAGCAAACACGGTTCAGTTGAAATTCAAACCAAACCTTGGCATGTAAAAATATATGATGAAAAAGGCAAAATGCTAACAGGAACACTTCATAATTCTGATTTTGCGAACACATACACGCCAACGCTTCCTTTTTCATACGTTAGAAGAAGTAGCGATTATTCAAGAAGTATGGGAGCTTCTTTCAGTTTAGAACCTGATGAAAAATTGTTTGGTTGTGGAGAATCGTTTACTCAATTCAACAAACGAGGTCAAAAAGTAGTACTTTGGACAGATGATGCCAACGGAATTCAAAACGAAACTATGTACAAACCCATTCCGTTTTACATGAGTAGTCGTGGATACGGAGTTTTTATGCACCATTCCACACCAATCACGGTTGATTTTGGAAAATATTACGGAAGTGCCAATGAAATGTATATCGGAGACGACGAAGCCGATTTGTTTTACTTTATTGGTGAACCCAAAGAAATATTAGATGAATACACGAATCTTACCGGAAAAGCTGCTATGCCACCGCTTTGGTCATTTGGTTTCTGGATGAGTCGCATCACTTATTTTTCTGAAAAAGAAGGACGTGAAGTGGCCAAAAATCTGCGTGCCTATAAAATTCCAACCGATGTAATTCATTATGATACAGGTTGGTTTGATGTAGATTGGCGCAATAATTATGAGTTTGCCAAAAAACGTTTTGATGATCCAGTAAAAATGATGTCGGATTTAAAAGATGATGGATTCCACGTTTGTTTGTGGCAATTGCCTTATTTCTCGCCTAAAAACACATTGTTTAATGAAATAATGGACAAAAATCTGGCTGTAAGAGATCGCAAAGGAAATCTTCCTTATGAAGATGCTGTTTTAGATTTTTCGAATCCAGTAACAGTGACTTGGTACCAAGCTAAATTGAAAACATTATTTGATCAAGGAGTGAGCGTTTTCAAAGTAGATTTTGGAGAAGCAGCACCACCAGATGGTATTTATCATTCTGGAAGAACGGGTTTCTACGAACATAATTTATACCCATTGCGTTACAATAAAGCCGTTGCCGAAATCACCCAAAAAGAAAAAGGATACACTTTAATCTGGGCGAGAAGTACTTGGGCAGGAAGCCAACGTTACCCATTGCATTGGGGTGGTGATGCCGAAACTTCAAACGGAGCAATGTCGGCTGAGTTAAGAGGAGGTCTTTCTTTAGGATTGTGTGGTTTCAGTTTTTGGAGCCACGATGTAGGTGGATTTGTAACTAAATCTCCAGAAAATTTATACCGTCGTTGGGCGCCGTTCGGAATGTTGACCTCTCACGTAAGAAGTCATGGTGAACCTCCACGCGAACCTTGGTTGTACAGCAAAGATTTGTTGGAAACCTTTAGAAATGCCGATAATATGCGTTACGAATTGATGCCGTATATTTATGCTCAAGCCAAAGAAAGTAGCCAAAAAGGATTGCCAATGATGCGTGCTTTGTTTTTAGAATATCCAAACGATCAAGGTTCTTGGTTGGTCGATAACGAATATCTTTTTGGTTCCAGTATGTTGGTGGCACCTTTATTTGAAGAGGTTACAGGTAGAGACGTTTATCTTCCTGAAGGAACTTGGATTGATTATCAAACCAAAAAAGTATATCAAGGCGGATGGCACAAAATTGAAGCTGGTGCTATACCAATAATTGTTTTGGTAAGAAATGGTTCTGCGATTCCACACATCAAATTGGCTCAATCTACAAAAGATATGGATTGGAGCAAGTTAACCTTAAAAGTATATGCTACCGATGCAACTTCAACTGCTACTGCCAAAGTTTTCTTGCCAGAAGGAGATAAAGTTCAAACAATAACTGTTTCTAAAAAAGGAAATTCTTTTGAAGTTGATGCAAATCCATTCAATGGGAAAACTACATTTAAAACAGAACTGATAAAATAATAGATGGATAAGTCGGAAACCCGATTTATTCAAAAATTTAAATACAAAACAATGATTAAAAATTTGATTCTTCCCGCATTATTGCTTTCAATAACGTTAGGAAATGCACAAGGGAAAAAAGCAAAATCGTATGAATTGACTTCTCCAGGCGGTCAAAATAAAATTAAGTTTGAACTCGTAGATAGTGCTCCAAAATATGCAGTATCACACGGAAAAACCGAAGTAATTTCACCATCCGAAATGGGTTTTTTATTCAAGAATAACGATGATTTTAGTAAAAATTTCGAAATTATTAAAGTAGAAAAATCAACTTTCGATGAGACTTGGGAACAAGTTTGGGGAGAAAAGAAAAAAATCCGAAACCACTACAATCAATTGGTCGTAAAATTGCAACAAAAGGACAAACAAAAACGCCAACTTGAAATTCAGTTTCGAGCTTTCGATGATGGAGTTGCTTTTCGCTATGTCTATCCAAAACAGATTTCGAAAGATAGTATTTTTATTATGGATGAAAAAACAACTTTCAACCTGAAAGAAGATGGAAAAGCTTGGTGGATTCCTGCATACAAAGCAGAGCGTTACGAATATTTATACAAAGACACTCCTGTAAGTACTTTAGATACCGTGCACACGCCATTGACAATCGAAAGCAAAAGCGGTTTGAAATTGAGTTTCCACGAAGCCAACCTAATCGATTATGCCAGCACTACATTGGTTAACAATACTGGAACACAATTAAAAACCGATTTGGTGCCTTGGGCTGATGGAGTGAAAGTTCGTGTGAAAGACAGTTTTACTTCTTCTTGGAGAACCATTCAAATTGGCGAAACTGCAGGAGATTTAATTGATTCGTATTTGATTTTAAATTTGAATGAGCCTAACAAAATGGGTAATCCGTCCTATGTGAAACCTTATAAATATTTTGGAATTTGGTGGGCAATGCACATCGGGAAATATACTTTCTGGGAAGGAGAGAAACAAGGAGCTACTACGACACATGCCAAAGAATATATCGATTTTACAGCCAAAGAAGGTTTACACCATTTATTGATCGAAGGCTGGAATAAAGGCTGGACTCCAGCTTGGTATGAAAATAGAATGCACATGTTCAGTTTCACGCAAAGTGCCGATAATTTTGATTTGGAAAAAGTCGTGGAATACGGAAAAGAAAAAGGGGTGGAACTTATTGGATATCATGAAACAGGTTCGAATTTGATTAACTACATGAAACAAATTGATGCTGGTTTTGCTTTGTACAAAAAATTAGGTATTCACACGGTAAAAATTGGTCATGTGGGTTCTAAATTGAATATGAAAGAATGGCATCACGGACAATTTGGAGTAAATTATTTCAGATATGTTTTGCAAAAAGCAGCCGAATATGATTTGGCCGTTTTCTATCACGAACCAATTAAAGATACCGGAGAACGCAGAACTTATCCAAATATGTTGGCTAGAGAAGCTGCTAGAGGACAGGAATACAACGCTTGGAGTGACGGGAATCCACCAAGCCATGTCGTGATTTTGCCTTTTACCAGAATGTTATCGGGACCAATGGAATATACGCCAGGAGTTTTGGATGTTGAGATTAAACAAGGATATCCCGGGCGAAGAGTTCACGGGACAACAGCGCAACAATTGGCGATGTATGCAACCTTTTATTCGCCAATTCAAATGTTGGCAGATCTTCCTGAAAATTACTCAGTACCCGCTTATCAATTTTTGAAAGACGTTCCTACTGATTGGGCAGACACTAAAGTATTGAATGCCGAAATTGGAGAATACCTGACCACCGTTCGTAAAGATCAAAATAGCGAAGATTGGTATTTGGGAAGTATGACCAATGAAAAAGCTAGAGATTTAGAAATAAAATTATCGTTTTTAGATTCTAATGCTACTTACGAAGCCCAAATTTATGCCGATGCCGAAGGAACGGATGAAACGCACAATCCATCAGCAGTTGCCATTTCTAAAAAAACGGTAAAAGCTTCGGATGTATTGAAATTGCATTTAGGCGGAGCGGGTGGAACAGCTATTCGATTCAAGAAATTATAAATAAATTACCATGAAAAAAAATATAGTATTACTGACTATTTTCTGCCTATCCAATATTGTATTGTTTGGGCAAAATTCTAATACTAAAAAAGCTAATTCCGCCGATAGAATTATTAAAGTAGATTACAACAAATCAGCGGGAAAAATGAACACTATGTTCAAAGAATGTGTTGGAGCAGGTCGTGCCAATGAAGGATTGCGTGCCGATTGGCAACAACAATTGGCTTTGGTAAAAAAAGAATGTGATTTCAAATACATTCGAATGCACGGTTTATTGACCGATGATATGGCGGTTTATACGGAAGATAATAAAGGGAATCCACAATACAACTACCAATATGTTGACGCACTGTATGATTTTTTACTAAGCATCAATGTAAAACCTTTTGTAGAACTTGGATTTATGCCCTCAAGATTAGCTAGTGGCAACCAAACCATTTTTTGGTGGAAAGGCAATGTAACTCCACCAAAAGATTATAAAAAATGGGAAGACTTAATTCGCAACTTGACGCAACATTTTACAGAACGTTACGGAGCGGAGGAAGTGAAAACTTGGTATTTCGAAGTTTGGAACGAACCCAATTTAACTCCCGGTTTTTGGACAGGTACACAAGCCGAATATTTTAAATTATATGATTACGCTGCAAGAGGAATAAAAAGTGTAAATCCTGCCTATAAAGTGGGTGGCCCAGGTACTGCGGGTGCAGCTTGGGAAAGCGAGATGATTGATTTTTGCGAAAAAAATAAGGTGCCAATTGATTTTATTAGTACACATTCCTACGGTGTTGGGCAAGGATTTTTAGATGAATTTGGACAAAGCGGAACCGTTTTGAGCAAAGATAATGGCGCAGTAAGTGGTGATGTATTACAATCAAGAAAAGAAATTGCAGCATCTACAAAACCCAATCTCGAATTGCATTACACCGAATGGAGTTCCTCCTACACACCAGCCGATCCCATCCACGATAGTTACCATTCGGCGGCTTATATTCTTCAAAAGCTAAAACAAGTTGGTAACGCTGCCAACTCAATGTCGTATTGGGTTTTTACCGATATTTTCGAAGAACCAGGGCCAAGATTTACGCCTTTTCACGGAGGCTTCGGATTGTTGAATACACAAGGAATCAAGAAGCCAGCTTATTTTTCGTATTCCTTTTTAAACAAATTAGGAGAAACAGAACTTCAAAATACCGACACTTCCTCTTGGGCGACTAAAAATGCAAAAGGTGATGTGCAGGTTTTGCTTTGGGATTTTACATATACTTTGCCAGATTCAATAAATAATCAGCAATACTATATCAAAGATTTGCCATCAAAACCAAAAGGGAAAGTAAAAATTGAAGTAACTGGACTTTCGAAAGGGAATTATAAATTAGAAATTTACAAAGTAGGTTACAAAGTGAATGATGTTTTTACCGATTATTTGGGAATGAATAAACCCAATCAGTTGACCAAAGAACAAGTAAAGACACTCAAAGAAAAAAATAGCGGAGAAGTTTTTAAAACAGAAAGTGTTACTATAGATTCAAACGGAAAGTATTCAAAAGATATTGATATGAATGAAAATGATGTTTATTTATACAATTTCATTAAACAATAAAAAAATATACAGATATGAAAAATCGTTTAAACAAACAATATATTTTTACATTTCTTACAGTCATTTTATTTGGAATTTTTTCTTGTAGTTCGGACTCAGGATCCTCTCCTGATGTAAAACCAACAGCAAAGACACTCTCTGTGGATGTAAATTCTATTGATTTTCTCGCTACAGCAAATAGTAAAGATATTATAGTAACAACCAATGTAACTACTTGGACAATCAGCAGTTCAGATACAAGTTGGATTCAATTGAGCAAAACTTCAGGAGTTTCAGGATCGACTTCAGTAACAGTTGCAGCTACAGAAAACAAGGGGATAACAGCTCGTTCGGCAACAATTTCAGTTAGTTCAAGTCAAGCACCTACAGTTACAATTACAGTTTCGCAAGCAGCTCCTGCTCCTGTAACATATCCTAGTTATAATACAAATCCTATCGCCGCAGATGCCACAGGAATGAGTAGTACTGCGGTTCAACTAGCTGCAAAAATAAAACTGGGTTGGAATATTGGTAATACTCTTGAAGCCACCGGTGGAGAAACCGCTTGGGGAAATCCAAAAGTTACCAAAGCTTTGATTGATTTGGTCAAAGCAAATGGCTTCAACGCCATTCGAATTCCTTGCTCTTGGAATCAAAATATGGCTAATTCATCTACGGCACAAATCAAAGCAGATTGGCTCAATCGAGTGAAAGAAGTCGTTCAATATTGTGTGGACAATGATATGTATGTATTGGTCAACATTCATTGGGACGGTGGATGGCTCGAAAATAATTGTACCAATGCTAAAAAAGTAGAAAATAATGCTAAACAAAAAGCTTTTTGGGAACAAATTGCCACGAGTTTAAGAGATTTTGACGAGCATTTACTTTTTGCGAGTGCCAATGAACCCAACGTTGATGATGCTACTCAAATGGATGTTTTAAATTCGTATCACCAAACATTTATTGATGCAGTAAGAGCTACAGGTGGTAAAAACGCAAATCGTATTTTGGTGGTTCAAGGCCCTTCTACCGATATTGATAAAACCAATAAATTGATGCTTACTTTGCCTGTAGATAATGTTGCAAACCGTATGATGGTTGAGGTTCATTATTACACCCCTTGGAATTTTTGTGGAATGGAGAAAGACGAATCTTGGGGTAAAATGTTCTATTATTGGGGAGCCAATTATCATTCAACTACCGATACGGCACGTAACGCAACGTATGGAGAAGAAGCCGACTTGGATAACCTTTTCAAATCTATGAAAACACAATTTGTCGATAAAGGAATTCCAGTAATTTTGGGCGAATTTGGAGCTATAAGACGGTCGAATCTAACGGGTAGCGACTTAACTTTGCATTTAGATTCAAGAGCCTTTTTCTTGAAATATGTTGTTAAACAAGCTAAAGCAAATGGAATGCTACCTTTTTATTGGGATGCTGGAGGAATGGGTAACAATGGTTCAGCAATTTTTAACAGAACAAATAATACCATATTTGATAATCAAGCTCTAACAGGATTACTTGATGGATTGAAATAATTAAAACGATATTAAAAATGAAAAAAAACAGTCTTTTTATTTTATTACTGTTCAGTTTAATGGCAACTGCCAATGTTCGAATGCCTTTATTATTTTCCGATGGAATGGTTTTGCAACGCAACAAACCCATTCCGGTTTGGGGTTGGGCTGATGCCAATGAAAAAGTGGAAGTCTTTTTCAACAAACAAACCAAAACCATCACAGCCGATTCAACCGGAAAATGGATGGTAAATTTAAATGCCGAAAAAGCAGGTGGTCCTTTTGAATTAAGTATTATTGGCAAAAACAAAATTGTCATAACCAATGTTTTGGTGGGCGAAGTCTGGATTTGTAGCGGACAATCCAATATGGAATTTCAGGTAAATAAAACAATGAATTCCGAAAAAGAAATCAATGATTCCAATTACCCAATGATTCGTCATTTTGGAGTTGCCCAAGATTTGAGTGGCTTTCCAAAAGAAGATTTAAAAGCAGGAAAATGGGCAGTTTGCAATAAAGAAAATGTGGGTGATTTTTCGGCTGTGGGTTACTTTTTTGCCAAAAAAATATACGCTGAATTAAAAATTCCAGTAGGAATAATCAACACTTCTTGGGGTGGAACTAACGTAGAAACTTGGACGAGCCGTGAAGCATTCGAGAATAGTTCAGAATTTAAAGATATGATTGCCAATGTCCCTCAAGTGGATATTGATTCATTATCTAAAAGTCAAATAGGATTAATTACAGCTAAAATTGAAAAGATTCAAGGTTCTAAAGTGAGTACCAATGAAGAATTATTATTTAAAGAACTTAATTTTGATGATGGCAAATGGCCTGAAATGATAGTGCCAGAACTTTGGGAAAGTCAACAATTAAATAATTTAGATGGTATGGTTTGGATGCGAAAATCAATTATTGTTACTAAAGAAGATGCCAATAAAAAAGCAATCCTTGAATTGGCTAAAATTGATGATCAAGATTTCACTTATATAAACGGCGTTTTAATTGGAACTACAAATGATTATGCTAAAAAAAGGATTTATCAAATTCCAGAAGGATTGCTAAAAGAAGGAAAAAATACAATTGCAATTAAAATTATTGATAATACTGGAGGTGGCGGAATCTATGGTGATAAATCTGATTTGAAACTAACACTACAAAATTCTGTTATTCCTTTATCTGGTCAATGGAAATTTAATGTTGTTCAAATAAAAAGTGAAGTTTCACCAAATGGCTATCCTTCGTTGTTGTATAATGCGATGATTAACCCTTTGGTTCCTTTTGCTTTTCAAGGAGTTTTATGGTATCAGGGAGAGGCCAATGTAAGTAGAGCCAAACAATACCAAATCGCCTTTCCGTTGATGATTAATGATTGGCGAACCAAATGGAAACAAGGAGATTTTCCTTTTTACTTTGTGCAATTATCCACTTTTGATGAATATGGTGGCAATAGCAAAAATGGCAGCAAATGGGCTGAACTTCGCGAAGCTCAAACCGAAACTCTGAAATTGCCCAATACAGGAATGGCTGTGACGACTGATATTGGCAATGCCAAAGACATTCATCCAACCAACAAACAAGATGTTGGAAAACGATTGGCTGCAATTGCTTTGAACAATGTTTATAGCAAAAAAATGATTTATTCTGGTCCAATGTATAAATCTCATGAAATTAAACGAAATGAAATTATCCTGACTTTTGACAACATCGGTAGCGGATTATCAACATCGGATTCGAATGGAATTTTAAAAGGATTTGAAATCGCAGGCGCTGATAAAGTATTTCATTCTGCCAAAGCGATTATCAAAAACAACAAAGTAATAGTTTCTACCGAAAGCGTTCCCAATCCTGTAGCGGTTCATTACGGTTGGGCCGACGATGATACGGAAATCAATCTTTTCAACAAAGAAAAATTTCCTGCTTCGCCATTTAGAACCGATGATTGGGAAATGGTTACCGCCAATGAAAAATATAAGGTCAGCAAATAATTTTTGAAACCGAAAAAAAGAATGCAATCAAATCTCTTTCATAAACTACTTTTCGTTTTTATTTTTTCCTCATTTTTCGGAAAAGTGGCTGCACAATCAGACCATATTCTTTGGTACAAACAAGCAGCTGATTATTTTGAGGAAAGCCTCGTTTTAGGGAATGGAAAAATGGGTGCAACTATTTTTGGAGGTGTCGATTCGGACAAGATTTATTTGAACGACATTACACTTTGGTCGGGTGAACCGGTCAATGCCAATATGAATCCTGAGGCTTATAAAAATTTGCCTGCCATTCGCGAAGCATTAAAAAACGAAAATTATAAACTCGCCGAAGAATTGAACAAAAAGATTCAAGGTAAAAACTCCGAGTCTTATTCGCCTTTGGGAACGATGGAAATAAACAACCACCACACCGGAAAAGCAACTAATTATTATAGAGAATTGGATATTTCCAAAGCCATTTCCAAAGTCAGTTATGAAATTGATGGCGTGAAATTTACCCGTGAATACTTTGTTTCGGCACCCGATAAAATTATGATAATCAGGCTGACCAGCAGTAAGAAAGGTGCCTTGAATTTCGATATTAATTCCAATAGTTTATTACAATTTAAAACGGAGATTAAGAGCAATATAATTTCAATGAATGGTTCTGCGCCAATTCATGAAAATCCGGGATATCAAGTTGTTCCTGCATTTTTATTGGAAAAAGAACGAGGAACACGATTTACTAGCTTGATTAAAATTAAAAACACAGATGGAACAATTACAAGTTCAACATCAAGTCTTGGATTGAAAAACGCCACCGAAGCCATAATTTATGTTTCCATTGCTACTAGTTTTAACGGTTTCGATAAAAATCCCGCCACCGAAGGTTTGAACGATAAAAATATTGCCTTGGACAATTTGAACAAGGCATTTTCAAAATCATTCGATAAATTAAAACAAACTCACATTACCGATTACCAAAAATTCTACAACCGAGTTACCTTGAATTTGGGAAAAACGGAGGCTCCAAATTTACCAACAGACGAGCGTTTGTTGCGTTATGCAGATGGGAAAGAAGACAAGAATCTAGAAATTTTATATTTCAATTTTGGGCGCTATTTATTGATAAGCAGTTCCAGAACTCTTGGAGTTCCTGCCAATTTGCAAGGACTTTGGAATCCGCATCTCAATCCGCCTTGGAGCAGTAATTACACAATGAACATCAATTTGGAAGAGAATTATTGGTTGGCCGAAAACACTAATCTTTCCGAAATGCATGCGCCTCTTTTGAGTTTCATCAAAAATCTTTCGGTAACGGGAAAAGTGACTGCCAAGACTTTTTATGGAGTTGATGAAGGTTGGGCAGCAGCTCATAATTCGGATATTTGGGCAATGACCAATCCTGTTGGGCAATTTGGAAAAGAAGAACCAATGTGGGCGTGTTGGAATATGGCTGGAGCGTGGTTGAGCACCCATATTTGGGAACATTATGTGTTTACCCAAGACAAGAATTACCTCAAAAACGAGGGTTACGAAATTATGAAAGGCGCTTCGCAATTTTGTTTGAAATGGTTGGTAGAAGACAAAAATGGAAATTTAATCACTTCGCCATCGACCTCTCCCGAAAATCAATATAGTACTCCCGATGGTTTTATTGGTGCCACAATCTACGGAGGAACAGCCGATTTGGCAATGATTCGAGAATGTTTCGACAAAACCATTAAGGCTTCGAAGGTGTTGGATGTGGATGCGGAATTTAGAGCAAAACTCGAAACAGCGCTTTCAAAATTGCATCCGTATCATATTGGAAAAAAAGGAAATTTGCAAGAATGGTATTTCGATTGGAATGACAAAGACCCCAAACACCGACATCAATCGCAGTTGTTCGGACTTTTTCCTGGCGATCACATCACACCATTGAAAACTCCAGATTTGGCCAATGCTTCCAGACAAACTTTGGAGATAAAAGGCGACGAAACTACAGGTTGGTCCAAAGGTTGGCGCATCAATCTTTGGGCAAGACTTTGGGACGGCAATCGTTCTTATAAAATGTTCCGGGAATTGCTTCGTTATGTCAATCCTGACGGAAAGAAAACCGAAAAACCAAGACGAGGAGGAGGGACTTATCCTAATTTATTTGATGCACATCCGCCGTTTCAAATTGACGGAAATTTTGGTGGAGCAGCTGCCGTTGCCGAAATGTTGGTTCAATCTAATGAAACCGAAATCAGATTGCTTTCAGCCTTGCCCGATGCTTGGGAAAGCGGTTCCGTAAAAGGAATTTGTGCTCGAGGAGGTTTTGAAATAGCTATGGAATGGAACACCAAAACTTTAAAAAAAGTGACCGTTTTTTCTAAAAATGGAGGAAAAACAACTCTTATTTGCGGAGACAAAACCAAGAACGTTCTTTTGAAAAAAGGACAGAAAATGGAATTTATCTGGTTATAGTTAGATTGATTTAATTTTAAATGTTAATAAATTACTTTTTGCAATAAGCGCATAACCTGAATCGTTTTTTGCATCTTTGTAAAGTAAAAAATTAGAAAAAATACATTTTAAATTATGTGGGAACAAGTACAAGAAACCGTTAGTTTTATAAAAGAAAAAACCAATTTTACTCCAGAATATGGAGTTATCTTAGGCTCAGGATTGGGTAGTTTTACTGATGATATTCAAATCGAATTTACTTTGCCTTACGATGAAATTCCTAATTTTCCAGTTTCGACCGTTCAAGGTCACAAAGGAGCTTTGGTTTTTGGTACTATTGGTGACAAGAAAGTCGTTGCCATGCAAGGTCGTTTTCATTTTTATGAAGGTTATTCGATGAAAGAAGTGACTTTTCCGGTTCGAGTAATGAAATATTTAGGTGTCGAAAAATTAGTAGTTTCTAATGCTTCTGGTGGGGTAAATCCTAATTACGAAGTGGGTTCAATTGTTATTTTGAAAGATCAAATCAATATGATGCCTGAACATCCATTACGTGGAAAAAATGACGAACGTTTTGGTCCTCGTTTTTTAAACATGAGCGAACCTTTTTCTAATAATATGATTTCTATGGCTAAGGCATTAGCTAAAAAACTTAAAATAACGGTTCAAGATGGTATTTATCTTGGACTTCAAGGACCCACATTTGAAACGCTTGCCGAATATAGAATGGTCAAAATTCTTGGAGCAGATTGTGTGGGAATGTCTACAGTTCCCGAAGTTATCGTTGCTCGTCACATGGATATGGAATGTTTCGGATTGTCGGTAATTACAGATATGGGCAATGAGGAAAATATCGAATCCGTTTCGCATGATGAAGTTCTGGAAGCAGCCAAAAAAGCCGAACCCAATGTAAGAAGTTTGATTAAAGAATTGATTTTAAAATATTAAAGGAATCTAAATATATTTGGCAATACCTTCATAAAAATCTTCAGGAACAAAGGGTTTTGTAATGACATCATTCATCCCATAAGATAAAAGCATATCTCTATTTTCATTCAGTGAAATTGCTGTGAGGGCAATGATAGGGGTAGTTTTGTCAAACTTCCTGATTTGTTGAGTAGCGATAGTACCATTGATGCCCGGCAGGTGAACGTCCATTAAAATCATATCAAATTTATTGTTTCTGGCGATTTCTATTGCGTCTTCGCCATTGTCAATTATTTCGCATAGGATTCCTTTGCTTTTTAGCATTTTTTTGGAAACCATTTGATTGATTTTATTGTCTTCAACCACTAATATTTTTTTGTTCAGTAAGATAGAATCGTCGTAAGTTTTTGGTTTTTTTACTTTTTTGAAACTTTTACTACCTTCCTTAAATTGTAATTCCAAAGAAAATGAAGACCCTTTTCCAACTGTACTTACGAGCTTTATATTGCCTCCCAAAATTTCAGTTAATTTCTTTACAATCGTTAAGCCTAAACCAGTTCCTCCATATTTGCGGTTGATTCCAACAGAACCTTGCGAAAAACTATTAAATACCGACTCTAATTGATCTTCTGGAATTCCTATTCCATTGTCTTTTACTTCAAAATAAATGGTTGCAACAGCATCTTCTGTCGATACGAGTTTTGTAATTAATTCTACTTTACCATTCTTTGTGAATTTTAAAGCATTATTGATCAAATTCATTATAATTTGAGACAATTTGGTAGGATCACCAATCAAATTATCCGGGATATTGGAATCTATATGGAGTTCGAATGCATTGTTGTTTGTTGAAGCTAATTCCTTTAAAGAGTTTTGAATATTTTCAAATAATTTTTTTAAATTAAAATCAATATTTTCTATTTCAATTTTGTTGGAATCAATTTTTTGAATTTCTAGAATATCATTAATAAATGTAGTTAGATAATCTCCCGAAAATTTCAATGATTCCAAATAATTCATTTGAGATTTCTTTGGTTTTTCTTCTAATAACAAATGCGCAATACCATTAATAGCGTTCAAGGGAGTTCGTAGCTCATGGCTTACTGTCGAAAGGAATTCTGACCTTGCATTGGATGCTTTTTCTACTTTTTCTTTGGCAATAATAAGTTCTTTATTTTTCTCTTCCAATAATTGGTTTGATTGGGTTCTGATGATATTGTTTTTGTATAAAGCCAAACTTAACAGCGACAAAATTGATATCAGCGCAATGGCAAGAATACTAATTAGTTTAGAAAATTTATTTGCTTTTTCCTGCTGCTTGGTTTCTTCATTTATTTGTTTTATTTCCTTTAACCGTTCCGATTCTTTAAATTTTTCATAGTCATCGACACCCAGTTTTTCGTTGTCTAAAAGGGATATACTTTCTTTTAAATTGGAATGTTGTTTCAAGTAAGTATAAGCATTATTTTTATCCAACATTTTTTCATAAACAGTACTTAAAGCTAGTAAAATGGCTGATTTCTGTTCTAGATTTTTGTTTTTGGCATTCAAATCCAACGCTTTGTTGAAATAATTTAAAGCCAAATTATTTCTGTTTTGAAACATTTCAATGGTTCCAATTTGATACAGAGCTTCTGTTTTGCTGTCTAAAATTGCTGGACTATCAGGTTTAGCGATTATTGCTTTTAAAATTGTTGAAGCTAAATCGTATTCTCCTTTTGATTTGTAAATAATACCTTTTTGAAGGTTTATTAAATCGGTAGGGTGTGTAATTTCTAGTGAATCATACAACTTTTGAGCTTTGTCTAAACAAATTTGGGCATTATCAAAACTCTTTTTTTGCATATAACACATTCCCAAATAATAGTAAGTAGTTGCTTGTATTGAAGAAGGAATTAAATTTTTGGATATTGAAATGCTGTTATTGAAGGATTTTATAGCATCATCATATTTTTTAACATCATAATATAGCTTTCCCAAGAAAAAAGTTTGGTTCGCTTGAGATTCTATTTGATTGTTATTTTTGGAATAAATTATGGCTTTTTGGGTGTAAAGCAGCGCGTCTTTGTATTTATTTACCTTTACATTGGAATCCCGCAAATTGCTATAATAGGCAACACTATCTATTTTCTCGACTGATTTTTTCTTTTGAGAAAATGAAAATGTACTGATTAATATGAAAAATAATAGAAAATACTTCATTAGATATTTAAGATTTTCTTGTGAAAGCGATAAAGGTATTGAATTATTTATTAAGTAGTTAAAATAATTAAATCAATAATTCTCGATGAATAACCAATCTCATTGTCGTACCAACCCACGACTTTTACCATTTTATCAATCACGGAAGTGAGTTGCGCATCAAACAAGCAGGAATTTCTATTGCCAATAATATCCACAGAAACGATTGGATCTTCTGTATAAGCTAAAATTCCTTTCAAATTTGTTAGGGAAGCCAATTTAAAAGCGGCATTAATTTCTTCGATAGTCACGGCACGTTTTACATTAAAAGTGATGTCGGTCAACGAACCATCGGGAACGGGAACACGAATGCCGCAACCTCCAATTTTACCTTCAAATTCAGGGAAAATCTTCGTCAATGCTTTGGCCGCTCCAGTTGTTGTAGGAACAATCGATTGGCTTGCTCCACGAGCGCGACGCAAATCTTTATGCGGTTGATCGTGTAAACTTTGATCCGTTGTATAAGAGTGAATTGTAGTAATGTAAGCTTGTTCAATTCCGCAAAGTTCACTGATGATTTTTAGCATCGGTGCGGCGTTGTTTGTGGTGCAACTGGCGTTCGAAATAATGGTTTCGGTTCCGTCCAGAATATGTTCGTTGACACCCAAAACTACTGTTTTTATGGAATCCACTTCAGAAGGAGCGGAGAGAATTACTTTTTTGGCTCCAGCCAAAATATGGGCGTTGATTTCGTCGAATGTTCGGTATTTTCCAGTCGATTCGACAACAACATCAATGTTGGCAGATTTCCAATCGAGGTTCGAAATACTTTTCTCGTGAAAAAACAAGAAATGTTTCCCATCAACGATAATTCCTCTTTCATCAGAAGAAATTTCGAAAGGTAAAACCCCGTGAATGCTGTCGTATTTAATCAAATGCGCCATCGTCTTGGTGTCGGCGATGTCGTTAATGGCAACAACTTCAATAGTGGGATGATTCAAAAGCAGGCGAAATAAATTTCGTCCAATGCGTCCAAAACCGTTTATGGCAATTCGTGTTTTCAATTTTTTTTGTTTAAAGTTTGCTTCGCCAGTTCGCATTCGCTCGAGTCAGGTTTAAAGTTTCAAGTAGCGCAACTTTAAACCTGAAACTTGAAACAATTTTTAAAGAATATGTTTTTGCGCTTTATAAGAAGAACGCACCAATGGTCCGCTTTCCACGTGACGAAAGCCTAATTCCAAACCAAATTTTTCGTATTTGGCGAATTGTTCTGGCGTTATAAATTCTTTTACAGGCAAATGTTTTTTGCTCGGTTGCAAGTATTGACCAATGGTTACAATATCCACTTTGGCATCGTATAAATCTTGCATGGTTTGGAAAACTTCTTCTTCCAATTCGCCAAGACCCAACATAATTCCGGATTTGGTTCTGTTGATTCCTTGCTCTTTCAAATATTTCAACACTTCCAGGCTTCGGTCGTATTTAGCTTGAATTCTAACTTCACGAGTTAATCTTCGAACGGTTTCCACGTTGTGTGAAACCACTTCGGGATTGGCTTCCACGATTCTATCAATGTTTCTTTCGATTCCTTGAAAATCTGGTATTAAAGTTTCCAAAGTTGTATTAGGATTCATTCTGCGAATGGCTTTTACAGTTTCAATCCAAATAATCGAACCGCCATCTTTCAAATCATCTCTGTCCACGCTGGTAATTACGGCGTGTTTGATATTCATAATTTTGATAGAACGCGCTACTTTCTCCGGTTCATCCCAATCCACGGTTTCGGGTCTTCCGGTTTTTACGCCACAAAATCCACAAGAACGTGTGCAAATATTTCCCAAAATCATAAACGTTGCCGTTCCTTCGCCCCAGCATTCGCCCATATTCGGACAACTTCCCGAAGTGCAAATGGTGTTCAGACTATATTTATCGACTAAACCACGAAGTTCTGTATATTTTTGACCGATTGGGAGTTTTACTCGCAACCATTTTGGCTTTCCAACAGGCAATGCATTCTCTAAAACAGTTTCCATAAAGTATTTTTGAAAGTGCAAAGATAAGTAAAGTAGATTTAGGAAAAGGAATTTGTGTATTGGGAATTTGGAGATAAAATGTCGAGTATTTTAGAAGTTTTGTTTGTTTTTTGATTGTAAACACTGCATTTTTTTTTGTTAAACGCCCAATTATACTCTTTTTGAAATTTATTCAAGTGGATTAAATTTTATTATAGATTGCAATGACATTTGCATTCTTCCATTGCTTAGCCTTAAAGTCGTATATTTTTTTTGTTAGATATAGTTTAAAACTCATTTTGTCTACTCGAACCAATTTATCAATTTTTCCAAATTGTGCTGTATATTCTGGATTGTAATCAATTAGATTTATCTCATTTTGGGATGCAAATGCATATCCATAAGTATTGAATTTTCCTGAATATCCAGAGAATAGCAAAACAGGTTTATTTGGATCTTCATTTAGAAAAGCTAAATCTTGCTCAGGGAAATTAAAACTAACTAATTGCGCCTGATTTTGGGAGTCAATATAGGGTCTTGCCTCAACTAAATTCCAAGAGTTTTCAGGTTTGAAATGAAAATCTGGAATAATACCGTTTGGAGTTGTATGCGGACTCGTGATTTCCAGGAGCATATTTTTTGAGGTAATACCATCATTATTTAAGTCAAATTCAATGTCTGTTTCGATGTCGGTCACTTGATAGTTGCCTTTGAAATCATTCAAGATTTTAGATTCGTTAGAATCAGGACTACACGAAAAGAAGCAAATAGTTATTATTAAAAAAATAATTTTCTTCATTTTAATTTATTTATCGTAAAAGTAAGAAAATAATGTAAATTAATTATTTAAAAGGTTAATTATTTATGATTGATTTTTATTGTTGTTGTTAATTCAACTTTATGGTATTTTGGTTTTGGAATCCATTCCTGACGAGAATACAAAAAAATACAAGTTTGTCTCTTCGCAACATTTTGAGGATTAAATGAATGTCAATTTCTTCTAAAATTGTGAATATCTATTTTAAGAATGATGCTGTTTTTCTTCTCTAAAATCTATCTTTGGCATCCTTAAAAAAAAATAAATTATGAGCGGAATGTGGTACGAATGCAAAGTAAAATATAGAAAAACTGATGATATTGGAGCACAAAAAGTGACAACCGAACCGTATTTGGTAGATGCGTTATCGTATACGGAAGCCGAATCCAGAATCAACGAAGAAATGAAGGCTTATGTTAGTGAAGAATTTAAAATCACGAATATAAAAGTGGCCAATTATGCCGAAATTCATCCTTTCGAAAATGCCGATCGTTGGTTTAAATCCAAAGTTTCTCTAATGGCGTATGACGAAGAAAGCGGCAAAGAACGCAAGACGAATATGTATTTATTAGTCCAAGCCAATGATGTAAAAGAAGCTTACGACAACACTATTGAAGTGATGAAAGGAACAATGGGCGACTATACGATTCCAGCCATTTCAGAATCTCCGATTATGGATGTTTTTCCGTATTTCTCTGGAGATGAAGACGAATTGGAACAAATGGAAAAGTTCAATGCGCTCAAAGCTTCGAAACCGGAAAATACTGTAGCGGAAATAGAAGACACAATGGAATTTGATGCTGAAGTTGTGGCGGAAAGTTATTGATTTTTTACCAATTTGTCATTGCGAGGAACGAAGCAATCACATAGCGAGAGCAAAATGTATTGCTTCATTCCTTTACTAAAAACACTATAAATTATTCATAAATCGGAGAAAAAAGTATCTCTTCTTTATGGTTTGTTTTAGTCGAAATTCTAATCTCTTTTGAACAAGTTCCTTTTTCATCTTTGGTTTCACAGGATATTAAAACTTCATCAACAAGGATATCATTTTTGTCCTTGATGACAATTTTAGAAAGAGCTTTGTTCGTGTAAAAATAATACTGTGTGTAGAAAGTGGTGAAATTGTCCACTATTTTATCAATAGTTTCGTCCGAGTTATAATGATAAATGGCTTCGTTTTTTTTGTATTGTTTTTGAGTATAGCAGCTGATGCGTTCGCGTTGGTTGGGTTTCCACCGAGTTTTGCAGTAATACGGTTCCTTATTTGGATACTTTTCTACCACAAACCATAATTTCTTTTCGGTTTCTTGCAATATATTGCCCAACGAATCAACCGTTTTGGAGTATTTGATGCGACCATTTCCGGTAAAGACCATTTCCTTTTTCTGCAAAAGCTTTTTCTGGTTATTTTCTACCACATAGATTTCTTCCGTCGCCGATTTTATTCCTTCGGGTAGCAGTCGTATCTTGGTGTACTTTTTTGTGGTACAGGATTGTAGTGTAAAGAGTAGGATAAAAAACAATAAAACTCTCATCATCGTAAAGTTTAGTGATGCACTAAGTTACGGATTTTAAGTGATTTAAAAAAGCAGTATTGTGTTGGAAACCAAAAATATAAGTAATCGTAATTGGATTCTTTAAACTATTGCTAGCGCTAGCGTCTCGCTCGTGACCACAAACATGTCTATTTACGAACGAGGCGCTCTCGCTTGCTGGGGTTATTTAGACGAGAAATAAGGATATAATTTCTTTTCGGAGCCGGAATCAAAACCAAATTTGGAATATTTTTCTTCACTAAAAGAAAAATAATTAGAATCAATATAATTATTTACTAGATTACCGCCCCATCGAATAACCATTAAGTTAATAACGGCACATACAGAAGATATGCAATTATCTAAAGTTGCATAATTCAGATTATTTTTCCTATCATGCTTAATTTTATTGTATGCATCATACCATTTTAAAGATTTTGTTGGATTAGATGTTTCCCAGTTTTTAAATGGGTTAATTTCACCATATTCTTTATTCAGTATTAGATAAAAAGGCATTTCGAAATTAATAAACTCTTTTAATTTCACATAATCTGAAGTTGTTAATCGATTTTTACCATAGTCATTAGTCGTTAACAATATTTTCCAATGAGTTTCTACTTCCATTGAAGCTAATAAAATTATATTTCTTATTTCAAGGCTTGAAGTATACTTATTTGAAATGCTTGGTTCTATGAAATCGAAAATTATCTTTAACCTATTAAGTAAAATGTTCAATTGTCTTATGTCATTAAAAAATTCTGCATTATTTGTTGAAAATTGTACTCTAATTTTATAATCTTCATATTCATCAAAAGGGACTTCTAACACTTTCCAATCGGAATTATAATTCACTAATTCCAATTTTTCAAGATACTTATTGATCCAATCCAAAAATTCTAATCCTTCTAATGATATTTTCTTTGGCTCAATTATTTGATTATCTAAAACCTTGATTATTGGAGATCGATTTGATATATGACAATCCAGAATATCTTCCATGGATTTACCTAAAACATATTTTTTAATTTTTTCCAATAATAGATTTTTTTAATAGTTAGAGTCAGAGTTTATATTTCAAAATAAAATAGATTCAATATTCAAAATTGTGTAATTTTAAACAATAAAAACTTAGGTATTAAGTTAGCTAATATACAAAAAAAAAGACCGCAAATTTGCAAATTATACCAAGCAATCAATGCTCAATAATTTGCGAATTTGCGGTTTGATATTTTATAAAATTGTAACTGCTTATCTAATCGCTTTCACAAACTCTCCAATACTCTCAACTCCATTATCTGTCAAGTTTTTGATAAAAGCACTTCCTATAATCGCGCCTTTGGCAAATTGTGTGGCTTGATTAAAGGTTTCCCTATTGCTGATTCCAAAACCGATGATTTGAGGATTTTTCAGGTTCATATCGGCGATGCGTTTGAAATACTCTTCTTGAATGCTTCCAAAACCGGATTGCGAACCGGTAACACTCGCCGAGCTAACCATATAAATAAATCCATCCGAAACGCTATCGATAAAACGAATGCGTTCAACCGAAGTTTGTGGTGTAATTAGGAAGATGTTTTTGAGTCCGTATTTCTCGAAAGTGTCTTTGTATTCGCGGGCATAGACATCAACGGGAAGGTCGGGAATGATTAAGCCATCGATACCAATCTCTGCACATTGCTTGCAAAAATTTTCCATACCAAATTGTAACATTGGATTATAATAACCCATAATTACCAACGGTATTGTAACTGTTTTTCGAATATCCTTTAATTGGTCAAACAAAACTTGGGTTGTCATTCCGTTGTGCAAAGCTTGGGTCGAACTTTCTTGAATCGTTGGGCCATCGGCCAATGGATCGCTAAATGGCAATCCGATTTCAATCATATCGACACCGTTTTTTTCTAAATCTTCAATGATTTTTACGGTATCATTCAAATTGGGATATCCAGCAGAAAAATAGATGGAAAGTATTTTTTTTGTTTCTAGTAATTTTTGATTTATTCTATTCATTTTATTTTTTTAGTAATTAGATTTGACAACTTTTTAAAAGTTGTGAAATCTTTAAAAATAGTTTAAAAGTGGGTTAAATTGGCGGCACTATAAGCCCAAGCTTTTTGGTTTGAATGTAGATGAACTGCCACCCGTTTGTAATGCATTCCTTCATACAAATCGGCCTGATTCAGCTCTTTTTCTGTAACTTCATATACAATTCCATCAATGAAATCTTCTTCATTTTTTGTCTCCACAATTACAGGATAGTGAACAATTCCAAATTCTTCTTCGATTTGAATTCTTTTTAAAACATATCCAATTAATTTTTCAGGAGTTCCTTGTAAAACACGACCAAAAAGGTTTTCTTGCACATCTTCATGTTGCAAAGTGCCGTAGGTGAATAATTTAATCATAGTCTTCTATTTTTGTCAATTATAATTTAAAATAATCAATATAAGTATTCAAATCCTTGTCGCCACGACCGGATAAATTGAACACGACAATATCAGTAGGTTTGAATTTTTTTTCGTCTAAAACAGCAAAAGCATGAGCACTTTCGATGGCGGGAATTAAGCCTTCCAATTTTGACAATTTCAAACCCCACTGCATCGCTTGATCGTCTGTAATTGAGATGAATTCTGCTCTTCCGGTTGCGAATAAATTGGCGTGCATCGGGCCAACTCCCGGGTAATCTAAACCAGCAGAAATCGAATAAGGTTCGGTAATTTGTCCGTCCACAGATTGCATCAATAGGGTTTTACTTCCGTGAATCACACCAATTTTTCCCAAAGCAGAAGTAGCAGCACTTTCACCAGAATCTACTCCTAATCCAGCTGCTTCAACTGCGATAATGTTTACATCAGGATTGTCTAAAAAATGGTAAAAAGCACCAGCAGCATTGCTTCCGCCACCGACACAAGCTATTACATAATCGGGATTTTCCTGACCTTCTTTTTCTAATAATTGCTCTTTGATTTCTTTAGAAATTACACTTTGAAAACGCGCCACCATATCTGGATAAGGATGCGGTCCCACTACGGAACCAATGATATAATAGGTGTCAACAGGATTGTTAATCCAATCCCGAATGGCTTCGTTTGTGGCATCTTTCAGCGTTCTGGAACCAGAAAGCGCGGGACGAACCTCGGCTCCCAACATTTTCATTCGAGCCACATTTGGTGCTTGTCGTTTGATGTCGATTTCGCCCATATACACAATACATTCCAATCCCATCAAGGCACAAACCGTTGCTGTGGCAACACCGTGTTGACCAGCTCCAGTTTCGGCAATGATTCTGGTTTTGCCTAATCGTTTGGCCAATAAAATTTGCCCAATAGTGTTGTTGACTTTATGTGCGCCGGTATGGCATAAATCTTCTCTTTTGAGATAGACTTTGGTGTTGTATTTTTTAGATAATCGTTCTGCAAAATACAGTGGAGTAGGACGACCTACATAATCTTTGAGCAAGGCATCAAATTCTTCCTGAAATTCAGGTTCTGCAGTAATTTTTAAATAGTTTTGGCGTAATTCCTCTACATTGGGATATAACATTTCAGGAATGTATGCTCCTCCAAATTCTCCGTAATAGCCTTTTTCGTTAACGTTGTATGACATTTTTATTTTTTTTATTTTTTAAATGTGGAGACGCACTGCAGTGCGTCTCCACATAATTGTATATTTTTTAGTCCAGGTTCGATTTCAAATTTACTGTTTACGTCGATGGCATAAATGGGTAAATTGGTTTTTAAAATTTCATTTATTGAGTCCAATTCTTCAATACCAATTCCACCACTTAAGAAAAACGGTTTGGTTGATGGATATTGTTCCAATACTTTCCAGTCGAAAGTAGTTCCGTTGCCACCAGGTAATTTCCCTTTGGTATCAAAAAGAAAAAAATCGCACACCTTTTCGTAGGAATTTAAAATTCCAAAGTCAAAGGTATCTAAAATTGGAAATACTTTTATGACATCTATCAGTTTTGGTGTATTTTTTTTTAAAGATTCGCAAAATTCCACAGATTCATCACCGTGTAATTGAACAGCTTGCAAATCGTGGTTTTTTATTTTTTCTAGGATTTCATCCAAAGGAGCATTGACAAAAACCCCCACTTTTTTGATTGATTTTGGCAATTCAGGAATGATACCGTCAAAATATCTAGCCGATTTTTCCCAGAATATAAAGCCCATATAATCGGGTAGGAGCGCGCCTACTTCGAGTATATTGTCGGGGTATTTCATTCCGCAGATTTTAATCCTCACCCCAGCCCTCTCCGAAGGAGAGGGAGCCGTAACTGGATTAGTCTTTGTGGATATGTTTTTTGAAGTTGATTGCATAATTTAATATTTGCTACAAGTTGCTAGTTCCCCCTTCGGGGGTTAGGGGGCTGTTTAGTTGGCTGATAAATTCCGTTGCTGCTTTTCCTGCGTTGTCGGTTTTCATAAAGTTTTCACCAATCAAAAAACCTTTGTAACCAAAAGGTTTTAGTTCGTTGATGGCTTCGATGGACGAAATACCGCTTTCAGAAACTTTCACGAAATCATTCGGAATCTGGTCAGCCAATTGTTTGCTAAAATCCAAACTGACTTCGAAAGTTTTCAGGTTTCTGTTGTTTACGCCAATCATATCCAAACTTGGCATTATGGATTTTTGTAATTCCTCTAAATTATGCACTTCCAGCAATACTTCCAAGCCTAAACCTTTGGCAAATTCAGATAAATTTTTGATTTCATCCCGAGTTAAAACCGCCGCAATCAACAAAATTAAATCGGCTCCGTGGGCTTTGGCTTCCAATATTTGGTATTCATCCACAATGAATTCTTTTCTCAATAACGGAATGTTTACGGATGCTCTTGCTAATAATAAATCGTCCAATGAACCGCCAAAATACTTGCCATCTGTTAGAACCGAAATCCCACAAGCCCCAGCATTTTCATAGCCTTTGACCACTTCCTCTACTGTGAAACTATAATTAATTTCAGCTTTGGAAGGCGAACGACGTTTGTGTTCGGCAATGATTCCAGAATTGCTATTTCGCAAATTTTGACTTAAAGAAATCGTCTCTTTTCTAAAGAAAACCGAAGCTTCCAATTGCGAAACAGGAATGATGGATTTCTTGAGAATGACTTCTCTTTTTTTATCCACTATGATTCTATCGAGTATGTTCATTTTTATCTACTTAATTCTTGTAATTTATTCAAACTTGCTAATCCTTTTCCAGAAAGCAAACTTTCTTTTGCTAATTCAAAACCTTCAAGTGGCGAGCATTTAGTAACGGTTGCAATGGCCATAGAGGCATTGGCACAAACTACATTATTTTGAGCTTCGTTTCCTTGACCGGAAATGATATTCATAAACATTCCAGCCGATTCTTCGATGGTTTTTCCGCCTTCGATTTCACTTTGTAACAATTGTCGAACACCAAAATCTTCTGGTTTTATAACACCTTCCATATTTTTTGTAATGGTTTTGGTCGGGCAAGTCAAAGATACTTCATCATAACCGTCCAGCGAATGTAAAATGGTAAAATTGATATCCGTGTTTTGGTATAAATACGCATATTTTCTGGCCAATTCGAGATTGTAAACTCCTACCAATTGGTTTTTTGGAAAGGACGGATTGATCATTGGGCCCAACATATTAAAAAAGGTTCTCACGCCTAATTCTTTTCGAATAGGACCTACATTTTTCATTGCAGGGTGAAACAAGGGTGCGTGCAAAATGCAAATTCCGGCTTGGTCGATACATTTATCCAGAAAATCATTGTCATTACTGAATTTTACGCCCAGTTTTTCCATCACATTGCTCGAACCAGAAATGGAAGAAACGCCGTAATTACCGTGTTTCGCCACTTTTATTCCTGCTCCAGCCGCGATAAATGATGCCAAAGTGGATATGTTGAATGTGTCTTTTCCATCGCCACCCGTTCCGCATAAATCGATAGTATTGTAGGCTGATAAATCAATTCGGATGCACAATTCTAACAAGGCTTCGCGAAAACCTGCTAATTCTTCGATGCTGATGCTTCTCATCATATAAACGGTGAGAAAAGAAGCAATTTGACTTGGATTATAACTTCCGTTGGAAATATTGACCAATACATTTTTGGCCTCTTCCTTAGAAAGAATTTCGTGGTTGATGAGCCTGTTTAATATGGTTTTCATTTATATTTTCTTTTTATTTTCAGACATATATTTTAAATAATCAACAATTTCCCGGGATTGCTGTTTTGTAATTCCCAAGGTCGGCATTTTTACTTTGTATCTAAAAGAAGCCGGATTCACGATATAATCGACGAGTTCCTTTTCTTTCCAATATTCGGTGACACTTCTCGGATAGTTTAATTCCGGTCCCATTGCTCCTCCAATTCCGTTTATCGAATGGCAGGTTAAACATTGATTTTTGAATAAAGTATATCCCGTTTCCAATTTTCTGTTTTTAAGGGGATACAATTCTAATGTTGATTTATTCAATGGTTCCAAATAAATTTTTACCAAATTATAAGGCCATTTGTACCGAGTATCTTTTTCCGAAACCGATGTGTAAACGATATAAAATGGTTCCGCATTCATTTCATTTCCATCCTTTATAATTGGTTCCCATTTGGCTCCTTTTGGCGCATCCACATCCTGATAAGCCAAGTACGGATTTGCATTTAAAAATAATTCCAAAGGCATTTCGGGTTTGTAACCATCTTTACATTCAAAAACTATTTTGGTATTTTTAGGGTCAATTTTCGTTAAATCAATTTCATTTTTAATCAAAATCGATGCGTTCACGGCTTTGTATTTCTTTGCTTTGTGATAAACAGGATCCTTTGTGATTGCTACAATAGTATCTTTTCCTAGTTTGTTTTTTGCTTGTAAATCCAATAAATCCAGCTTTATTTCCAGTTGGGAAATACTTTTTGCTTCTGCTTTTAGCTCTTTCTTTTGGTTACAAGAAAAGATGCTAAAAATAAAAAGGCAAGAAATTAAAATAGGAATTATTGATTTATTCATTTTTTTTAACCACAAAGTTCACAAAGAAGGCACAAAGCTCACTAAGATTTCAACCAATTTTCTAAAATCTTCTTTCCGTTTGGGGTCAACACACTTTCAGGATGAAATTGTACGCCACGGACATCAAATGTTTTGTGACGCAAAGACATTACTTGTCCGTTTTCGTCGAAAGAGGTGGCTTCGAGTACATCAGGTAAATCAGTATCAACCACCCAAGAATGGTAACGTCCCACTTCGAATTCATTTCCCAAACCTTCAAAAAGAAGTTCGTCGTCAACCGATGTTTTTACCATTGAGGCAACGCCGTGATAGACTTTGTCCAAGTTCGAAAGCGTTCCGCCAAAAACTTCTCCGATAGCTTGTTGACCAAGGCAAACACCAAGAATGCTTTTGGTTGGCGCATATTTAGCAATCACCGCTTTCAACAAACCCGCTTCGTCAGGAATTCCTGGGCCTGGAGAAAGTAATATTTTATCGAAATGCGAGATTTCGTCAATATCGAATTCATCGTTTCTGTAAACGGTTACTTCGCAATTTAAATCTTCCAGATAATGCACCAAGTTGTAAGTGAAACTATCGTAATTGTCTATGACTAGTATTTTTTTCATTTTGTTTTTTGTTTGATGGACAAGTCGCGACTTGTCGTTACATTATATTGTTTCTGCCAAGTCCAACGCTTTATTCAACGCCAATAATTTATTATAAACTTCCTGCATTTCACTTTCTTCATTCGAATCGGCTACAATTCCAGCACCGGCTTGAGAATGCAATTGGTGGTTTTTGCTTAGGAAAGTTCGAATCATAATGGCGTGATTGAAGTTACCTTCAAAATCCATAAAACCAATGGCACCTCCATAAAAATTACGGTTTGTTTTTTCGTAATCTTCTATCAATTGCATTGCTCGGTGTTTTGGTGCTCCGCTTAAAGTTCCGGCTGGAAAAGTATCGGCTACGACTTGCATCGTGGTCGCTTTTTCGTGTAAATGTCCCGTCACTTTAGAAACCAAATGGATGACGTGAGAGAAAAACTGAACTTCCCTGTATTTCTCTACCTGCACACCGTGACCGTGACGACTCAAATCGTTTCTCGCCAAATCGACCAACATTACGTGCTCGCTATTTTCTTTTTTATCTTCGGATAAATTTTTAGCTAAAACAGCATCTTTTTCGTCATCGCCAGTTCTTCTGAAAGTTCCTGCGATGGGGTGAATTTCGGCTTTGCGGTTTTTGACAATGATTTGGGCTTCGGGAGAAGAACCAAATATTTTGAAATCGCCGTAATCAAAAAAGAATAGGTAAGGAGAAGGGTTGATGCTTCGCAAGGCTCTGTACACATTGAATTCGTCGCCTTTGAAACCTTGGGTAAATCTTCTGGACAATACCAATTGGAACACATCGCCCCTATGACAATGTTTTTTTGCCAAAGCCACATTGTGTTTGAATTCTTCGTCAGTCAGATTGGATTTACCTTCGCCATCTCGGGTAAATTTATAAGAAGCAATATTTCGGGATTGCAATAATTGTTCGATTTCCGAAATGTTGTTTTTTCCGTCCACGCTGTGACAAAAAATATAGGCTTCATTTTTGAAATGATTGATGGCAATGATGTTTTGGTACACCGCATAATACATATCGGGAATTGTGGTTTCCTCGTCTTTTTTGGCGATGGTCACTTTTTCGAAATAACGAACGGCATCATACGAAATGTAGCCAAACAAGCCGTTGTTGATGAATTTAAAATCACTTTTATCCGATTTAAACTGACCTGAAAACTCTTGAATTACTTGTGGAATATCGGTGTTTTCATCAATAGCAATAGTTTCAGAGCTTCCGTCTGGATAGGTTTTATAAATGGTTTCGTTCTCAATTTTTATGGAAGCTATCGGATTGCAACAGATGTAGGAAAAACTATTGTCGTTGCCGTGATAATCACTACTTTCTAAAAGTAAGCTATTCGAAAATTGATCCCGAATTTTGAAATAGACGCTTACCGGTGTTATTGTGTCGGCAAGAATTTGTTTGTAATTTGTTTGTAATTTAAAAGTCTTCATATTTTTTAATTTCTTTTCGGCTGGGAATAAAAAAAGGCTTGTCGTGATGACAAGCCTTTTATATTTATAGTTTATACTACAGGTGCTTTGTTCACGACGTTTGACGTAAATTGTTCCACCACCAAGTATTTTTTAAAATCGTTTTCATTCGACAAATATATAAATCAAATTTGATTATCCAAACAGAATAAATTAAAAATACTTTTTTTTATGATTTTGTTAAAAAAACAAACCCCGACAATTTCTTGTCAGGGTTTAGAGTCATTTATTATTGGTGAGAATTAGAATTTCAAATTCACTTTCAATTCGAATTCGTCATAGATTGCTTTGTCTCCAATGCTTTCGAAGAAAGATTTAGAGTTGTATTTTATGTCGTATTTAGTACGATCTACGTTGAAAGCTGTAGTAGCAGTATTGCCGTTTACTTTTAATTCAAAAGTAACTGGTTTTGTAATTCCTTTGATAGTCAAATCAGCGGTTACATTGTAAACATTAGCTGATTTAGTTCCAATTTTTTTGAAAACTAATTTAGCAGTTGGGAATTTATCCGTTCCGAAAAAGTCATCTGCTTTTAAGTGACCGTTTAATTTTCCTTGGTATTCACCTGAAAGATCGGTAGCTGTCAATGAAGTCATGTCTACCGTAAATGTTCCACCTACTAATTTGTTTTTCTTTAAAACTACGGCTCCGTCTTTGAAATTTACGGTTCCATTATGTTGTCCTGTTACTTTTTTTCCTACCCATTCGATAGTACTTGTTGTAGTGTTGATGTTTTTTGTTTGAGCAGATACTGCTGCTGTAGATAAAACTACTACTAATGCTAATGCAATTGATTTTAAATTTTTCATAATGTAATTTGTTGTTGGGTTAATAATTAAAGGGTGATAAATAATTCTTCGTTTGATTTTCTAACTTTTTTCTGATGTTGTGTGGTGTCTTCTGCGCTTCTGTAACCAATTGGAGCTAATAATGATGCATTCAAACCCAACTCATTGAAACCTAGTATTTCGTTGACTTGTGCAGGAACGAATCCTTCCATCGGGGTAACATCAATTTTTAGTTCAGCGGCTGCATTCATTAAATTGGCTAAGGCCAAATAAGTTTGTTTTGAAGTCCAATTTGCTTTTTCTTCCTCCGATTTTGCTCCAATTCCACCTTTCATAAAATCTCCATATCCGCTTAATGCTGTTTCTGGAATATTTCTAGTTTCGGCTACATTTTTTAAGTAACTATCGATGTCTTCATCGGTAACATTGGTTTGGTTTGCAAAAACAATTAGGTGGGAAGCATCAACTATTTGCGATTGTCCCCAAGCAGCAGGTTGGATTTTTGCTCTTAAATCTGCATTTTCAATGATAAAAACTTTATAAAGTTGCAATCCATAAGAAGACGTACTCAAACGGATGGCTTCTTTTAAGGTATTTAAATCTTCTGTTGAGATTTTTTTGGTGGAGTCGAATTTCTTCGTTGCGTATCTCCAGTTTTGATTTTCTAAAAAAGTACTCATGTTTTGTTGGTTGTTTTATTGATTTCTATATTTTTCTAATAAATGGTCTAATAACACTATTTCGTCGGCATTTAAATTTTTCGAAAATGATTCTTCGTGTTCCGTTACTTTTGGATCCAGTTCTTTTAAAACATCTAATCCTTTTTGTGTTATTGTAACCTCAATTTTTCGTCGATTATCGGGACAAACTTCTCGTGTAACAAATTCTTTTAATAATAATTTATCTACTAATCGTGTGGTGTTGCTGGTTTTGGCCAACATTCGTTCTTGAATGACACACATATTAGCAGGATTCCCTTTTTGTCCTCTTAATATTCTCAGTACATTATATTGTTCCCCAGATATATCATATGGTTTTAATAGTTCGTTAAACTTTTCTGCCAAAATATTTTGGGTGTACATAATATTGAGGATAATTTTTTTGGAATTCTCCATCGGTACAGTTGATTTTATAACATCTTCAATTTTCATATTTGTATGTATGTTATTTGTTGGTACAAATGTAGTATGTTTTTTATTTGTATATACAAATGTTATGTTATCTTTTTGTTAAAATAATTTAACAGTAGTTTTTTTGAAGTCGAATTAATCAAAACATAGCTGTTATGCTATTCATTTCCAGAGAGTATTTGACAATAAAATTAAGGGTATGTTTAAATAAATAGTATATAAAATACAAAAAAAATGTATATAGTTGTGATTTTTAAGTATTTTATAGTATAAATTCATAATTTGTTGGTTTTTTGCTTTTACTAAAACGTTTTCTTCAAATTATCCTCTAATTAACAAATGTGTTCCTTTTTGTTTCGTAAAAACATTGTATTTTTACAAAAAAACATCACTATGAATTTGACACAAGAAGATTGGGTTTCTCAATATGAAGCTGACGAAAACGCGGTTATTTTGGACGTAAGAACAGAAAATGAGTGCAATGAGGGTAGTATAGCCAATTCCATAAACATCGATATTTATGAAGGGCAAGGATTTATTGCAAAGCTGGAAGCCTTGGACAAATCAAAAAATTATTATGTTTATTGTCGGTCTGGAGCCAGAAGTGCCAAAGCTTGTGAAGTAATGGAGAGCCTTGGTTTTGAAAACACTTATAATTTACTTGGTGGAATATTAGAATGGGATGGCGAACTCGTCTAATTACAATTTCATGAAGCTTAGACTTCATTTTTTATTCACGCTTACTTAGAAAGCACAAATTATTTATATGAATACAATACCTCAAGAATTTCAAATTAATTCATTGATTGTTCAAGATACCTATTTGGTCAATGGCAATCTAATAAAATGGACTGGAAAAATGACTCCTGTACATTCAACCATTTCTTCTACAGTAAATTACGAACCCACTTTATTGGGAACAATTCCTTTTATGGGAGAAAAAGAAGCTATGGAAGCCGTTGAAGCTGCAGACGCAGCTTACAATAACGGACAAGGTTTGTGGCCAACTATGAAGGTGGTTGATCGTATAAAATGTATGGAGAATTTCGTTACCCAAATGAAAGCTGCTCGAAGTGAGGTAGTTAAGCTTTTGATGTGGGAAATTGGAAAAACATTAGGAGATTCTGAAAAAGAATTTGACAGAACTGTTGAGTACATCTATGATACTATCGAAAGTTACAAAGAGTTGAACAGTCGTAGTGCTCATTTTTCTAAAGTGCAAGGGATAAATGCGATGGTGCGAAGAGGTCCTCTGGGCGTTGTTTTGTGTCTTGGTCCGTATAATTATCCCCTGAATGAAACTTTCACTTTGTTGATTCCCGCCTTGATAATGGGTAATCCAGTTATTTTTAAACCAGCAAAATATGGTGTATTATTAATTTCTCCTTTAATGGAAGCTTTTAGAAGCAGTTTTCCAAAAGGTGTAATTAATATTCTTTTTGGTCGTGGTCGCGAGGTAGCTTCTCCAATTATGAAATCGGGTAAAGTTTCTATTTTGGCATTAATTGGAAACAGTAAATCGGCCATTGCATTACAGGATTTGCATCCCAATAAAAACCGATTGCGTTTGATTTTAGGTTTAGAAGCAAAAAATCCTGCTATTATTTTGCCTGACGCCAATTTAGATTTGGCAATTCAGGAATGTGTTGCAGGATCATTATCCTTTAATGGACAACGTTGTACGGCATTAAAAATCTTGTATGTTCACGAAACTATTGTTGATGAATTTAACAAACGATTTGCTGCAAAAGTCGATGATTTGATTTTTGGAAATCCTTGGGATAAATCAGTGTTTCTTACACCATTACCCGAAACGGACAAACCTGATTACATTCAGGAATTGATTGACGATGCCCAAAGTAAAGGAGCAAAAGTGTTGAATCCAAAAGGAGGAGAGCGTTTGGAAAATTTTATATTTCCAGCTGTTCTATATCCTGTAAATAAAGAAATGCGAGTATATAAAGAAGAACAATTTGGCCCAGTAGTTCCCATAATTTCTTTCAAAAATATTCAAGAACCTCTTAATGATATGGCGGAGTCTCAATATGGACAACAAGTGAGTTTGTTTGGCCAAAATATTAAAACAATTGCACCGCTTATTGATACATTAGTTAATTTGGTTTCGAGAGTAAATTTGAATAGCTCTTGCCAAAGAGGCCCTGATGTTTTTCCTTTTACGGGTAGAAAAGATTCTGCTGTTGGAACATTAAGTATTCATGATGCGTTGCGTTCTTTTTCGATTAGAACTTTTGTAGCTTCGAAAGACAATGAATACAACAATGGAATTGTACAGGAGTTATTAAACAGTAAGGAATCAAATTTCGTAAATACAGATTATATTTTGTAAATTATTTATACGGAATCAAAACCGCAAGGGTAGTACTCTTGCGGTTTTTTTGGCTTAAAAGCATTTTGATGTGTATACTATTTGCTTTACCAATGCATAATAAATAGCATTTTTCATAACAATTGAATATAAGTGAAATTTAAAAAGAAGCTGTCATTGCGATATTTGTTGTAAAATCATATTTTTTTAAATATTTCGTGATAATTATAGTGTTATTTTAAAAAAACTGTAGTAACTTTACTATATAAATTTAAACTTTGACACAATGAAAAGTAATTATTTGTTTTTAGTAGCTATTGCATTACTATTTTTCGGTAGCAACAGTATTATTGCTCAAAAAAATTGGGCAGTTCCAGAATATACAAAGGGTCTAAAAAATCCATTTGCAGGAAATACAGCTGCTACGGCTGAAGGGAAAGTAATTTATGGGCAAATGTGTGTTTTATGCCACGGAATTACTGGAAAAGGAAATGGAGAGGCCGGATTGAGTCTTGAAAAAAAACCAACAAATTTCTTGGCTTTAAAAAACCTTGCAGACGAAACAGATGGTGAAATTTTCTGGAAAATAACTGTTGGAAAACCTCCAATGTCGTCATATGACGAATTATTGACCGAAGACCAACGCTGGCAATTGGTGAATTATATCAGACAACTAAACACAAAAAAATAAATTTTAGCTAAAATGAAAAAAAACACCCTTTTTTGTATGTTCTTGACTTGCATTGCATTCATAAGTTGTAATAAAAACCAAAGTCAAAAGAGTGTTGAGGATCAAAACTTGGCAGAAAAGCCAGTCAGTGTTCAGTGTTATAACGCAATCTATGAAACTGATACGATTGATTTAAAAATCAATACTATGAAAGATGGTAAAATATCTGGCAATATGGATATGAAATTATTGAATATGCCAATAAAATCGGGTAAAATTTCTGGAGAATTTCGTGGCGACACCCTTTTTGCAGATTATACTTTTATTCAAGGCACAAATGATAAAGTGATATTTAAAAATCCAATGGCTTTCTTGAAAAGAGGTGAGGAACTTGTTTTAGGTAATGGAAAAATAATAACCTATTTAGGCGCCTCTTATTTTGAAAAAGGCAAACCTATAGATTTTGAAAACGTAAAATATAAATTTAATAAAACAGATTGCCTAGATAAATAGTAATTATTGAAGTGATAGTTTTATGCACTTCATTAATATTAAAATAGAATTGGGTTTACACACTATTAAGTGTAAACCCAATTTTTTTATTATGAACTATTTTCGATTTAAAATGGAATAGCAGCAGATAAGTTTAGATTTCCAATACTATTATATTTTAAATTTATTTCATTTAAAATCAAATTGTAATAAGCGTATCATAGTTTTGATTGTTTTATTTTAGCTTTTAAAAAATTATGAGGCTCACAGAAATCATAATTTCAAAATAGAATAGGGGAGATGTTAACTTAGCCCTCACCAAAAGTTAAAAATAAATCTGAATTTTAAGTCAATTATTATGAACGTTCTAAACATTATTCTTGCAGTCACTCCAGTAGTTTTATTGATTGTATTACTTGGATTCCTCAAAGTTTCGGGGGATAAGAGTGCTTTTATAACCCTAATAACGACAGTTTTAATAGCTGGTTTTGGTTTTGACTTTTCATTAGAATCAATAGGACTTTCAGTAATATATGGAACATTAAAAGCGATTTTCCCCATCATATTAATAATTATTGCAGCCATTTACAGTTATAATGTTTTGGTTTTTACCCAAAAAATGGATGTTTTAAAATTTCAATTTTCGAATATTTCAAAAGATAAAACGATTCAAGTTTTATTACTCACTTGGGGTTTTGGTGGTTTATTGGAGGGAATGGCTGGATTTGGGACAGCAGTTGCCATTCCTGCAGCAATATTAATTGGTCTTGGGTATAGACCACTTTTTTCCGCTCTCGTAAGCCTACTCTCCAATAGTGTTCCAACGGCTTTTGGAGCAGTTGGAGTTCCGGTAAAAGCTATTGCTATTGAAATAGGATTCGAAAATTTGACCGGTTTAGGAGCAGATGTTGTTTTTCAACTAATACCATTAATGATAATTATCCCTTTTATTATCGTGACTTTAACCGATTCTAGTTTAAAATCTTTGCCCAAAAACATTTTATTAAGTTTGGCTGTGGGAAGTGTTTCTATCGCTGTTCAATATTTTTCTGTACTTTATATCGGAATTGAAATTCCCGCAATATTAGGCAGTATTGCCTCCATAATTGTGATTGTAATTTGGGGAAAAATTACGGCCATAAAAGACCCTGATGTAGCTTTGGACACTAAAACCAATGCACAAATTTTAAACGCTTGGTCGGTTTATGGATTGATTTTATTTTTCATAATAGTGACTAGCCCTTTGTTTGAAGTGTTAAGAACCTTTTTTCAATCCATCAGCGCCACTCCCATAACTTTAACAATTGAAGGAATCGAAAAAACAATAAAAATTTTCTGGCTCACAGACGGTGGAATTTTAATTTTTTTAGGAACTTTTCTTGGAGGTCTTCTCCAAGGAGCTACAATAAAGGATTTGTTTTCAGTGCTATGGAAATCAATTATTCAATTAAAGAAAACCTATATTACAGTTATTAGTCTTATCATTTTATCTACCATAATGGATTTTTCTGGAATGATTCCGGTTTTAGGCTTGGCACTAGCAGCTGCCACGGGAACATTTTACCCTTTATTTGCTCCAGCAATTGGTTGTTTGGGCGCTTTTCTCACTGGAAGTGACACATCATCTAATATTTTATTTGGAAAACTTCAAGCCAATATGGCTCATCAAATAGGAGGGGAACCCAGTTGGTTTGCTGCTGCCAATACCGTTGGAGCTACAGGTGGAAAAATTATATCGCCTCAAAGTATTGCTATTGCTACATCGGCCTGTGGCCAGCAGGGAGAAGAAGGGACTATTATGAAAAAAGCATTACCTTACGCTTTATTTTACATTATTGTAGCCGGTTTGATGGTGTATTTCTTTGGTAAATAAAAAAAATTAAAAACAATCTTTATGTTAGCTCTTAATTATCAAAAGTTTAAAGATATTTTATTGGTTTCAATGGATCCAAAAAGAATCTTAGACAATCCTTTGCAAACACTTGCTTATGGTACCGATGCCAGTTTTTATAGATTGATTCCAAAAATTGTTATTCTGGCGCACAACGAAGCCGAAATAATCGAAATCATCAAACAAGCCAAATCACTCGATATTGCATTGACTTTTCGTGCAGCAGGAACGAGTTTGTCGGGACAAGCCATTACCGATTCGGTTTTGGTGGTAGCCACTCACGGTTGGAAAGGGTTCGAACTTTTAGACAACAATCAAAAAATTAAATTAGAACCCGGAATTGTTGGTTCCAAAGCGAATCAATTTTTAGCGCCACACGGATTGAAAATTGGTCCTGATCCAGCATCCATTGGAGCAGCAATGATTGGCGGAATTGTTGCCAATAACGCCAGCGGAATGTGTTGCGGAACGGCTCAAAACTCCTATCAAACCATTGCCGATATTCGTATTGTGTTGAACGACGGAACCATTCTTGACACCTCAGATTCAGTTAGTGTTTCGGATTTCAAAAACAGCCATACAGCTTTAATTCGAGAAATCGAAAGTCTTAGAGATACCATCAAAAATGATGAAATATTGTATCATTTCATCAAAAATAAATTCAAAATAAAAAATACAACAGGATACAGCATCAATGCTTTAGTTGATTATCAAGACCCGATTGAAATTATCAAACACCTGATGGTCGGGTCAGAAGGCACTTTGGCTTTTATTTCGAATGTGACTTTCAAAACGGTGATTGACGAAAAATTTAAATCTTGTTCTTTGCTTATTTTCAATACGATTCAGGATGCTTGTAATGCGACTATTTTATTGAAATCAGCACCTGTTGCAGCAGTAGAATTATTAGACAGGGATTCTATTCGCTCAGTAGAAAATGATCCTGATGCACCCGATTATTTCAAAACCTTACCCGAATCGGCTTGCGCTTTGTTGGTCGAATGTCGGGATAATGACTTGGATACTATGCTGTTCAAACAGCTTAAAGTTCGTTTGGAAATTGAATCTATCCCAACTTATGCTGATTATGAATTCACATCCAATCCCAAACAATATTATTTCAATTGGAAAGCCCGAAAAGGATTGTTACCAACTGTTGGAGGTCTTCGAAAAAATGGAACATCTGTAATTATTGAAGATGTTGCTTTTCCATTAATTCAACTGGCCGATGCTTGTTTGGCTATGAAAGAGCTATTTAAAAAACACGAATACCACGATGCTGTTTTGTTTGGCCATGCCTTGGAAGGAAACTTGCATTTGGTTTTTTCGCAGGATTTTTCGAATCAAAACGAAGTCGATCGTTACGAAAAATTAATGTCGGAATTGGTCAAAATAGTAGTAGATCGTTTCAAAGGATCTCTAAAAGCCGAGCATGGAACGGGTCGAAATATGGCACCATTTGTCGAAAAAGAATGGGGAAATGCGGCCTACGAAATTATGAAACGTATTAAAAATATTTTTGATCCAAACAACAAAATCAATCCGGATGTTTTAATCAATCCCGATCCCAAAGCGCATCTCAAGAATTTAAAACCAATGCCCGAATCCCACGCCATTGTTGACAAATGTATGGAATGTGGTTTTTGCGAACCGCATTGTGTTTCCGAAGGTTTGACCTTATCACCAAGACAACGGATTGTGATTGCCCGAGAAATTAGCCGTTTGGAGGCAACGAACGAGGATTCTATACGTTTGGCAGCGATTCTGAAAGATGTCACTTATCAATTGGACGAAACCTGTGCTACCGATGGACTTTGTGCTTTGGCTTGCCCAGTGAATATTGATACCGGTAAATTTGTAAAAACTTGGCGTGCCAAAGAATTGAGTTCTGGAAATAAAAAAGTTGCCGCTTATATTGGTTCTCATATGGCTGGAACAACGGCAACTTTGAGAGTAGGTTTGAAAATAGTTTCTTTTTGTCATTCGGTATTTGGAACCAAAATAATGACGACTTTATCTAATGGATTGCATTATATTAGTTTCGGAAATGTGCCAAAATGGATTCCCGAAATGCCTAAAGGTGCTAACAAAATCAACACGAATCAACAGCAGTAAAATGAATACAACATCCGATTTAAAAGTAGTTTATTTCCCTTCTTGCATCAACAGAAGTATGGGTAAAAATAGTTTTCAAGCAGCAGACGATCTTCAAGTGACAGAATTGACGCATCAATTATTGATTCGCGCGGGTTTTACAATAATTTATCCCGAAGCATTGGACTCGCTGTGTTGTGGAATGCCTTTTTCAAGTAAGGGTTTTGCCGAAGCCAATCACGCCCAATCCAATGCATTGGAAACGGCTCTTTTAAAAGCTTCAGAAAACGGAAAATATCCCGTTTTGTATGATATGAGTCCGTGTTTTTACCATTCGAAAGAAGAGTTTTCGAAAGCCTTACAAATAGTCGACCCCATTGAATTTATGCTGGATTACGTAATGCCCCTTTTGACTGTAAAAAATAAAAAAGAAACAGTTGCTGTTTTCCCAGTTTGTTCCGTTAAAAAAATTGGAAAAATGGATCAGCTTATGGCTTTGTCTCAACTTTGCGCCAATCAGGTTACGATGATAGATAGCAATTGTTGTGGTTTTGCCGGAGACCGAGGTTTCCTTATTCCTGAACTCAACGAACACGGATTACGGGAACTAAAAGAACAAATTCCAACCAATTGCAAAGTGGGTTATTCCACGAGTAGGACTTGTGAAATTGGATTAGAAAGCATGAGTGGCATCGATTTTAAATCTATTTTTTATTTGATTGAGGAAGTGACTCGCTAGTTTACATCAATTAAAATTTGTTTTTAAAAATTCACAAATTTTTCAATTTAGATTCCTCAGGAGCTTTCTCATTAATGAAATGTTGATTGGTATAAACTGTTCTTACTATTTCATTATTTTTGAAAACATAGGTGTGTGTGGCCAACGCTTCTATCGCGCCAGTATGAACTATCGCGCTGTTTGCATCTATATTTAATGTTGTTTCAGTATTGTCAGAAACTATGTTTTTGTTTAAATGTAATGTAAAAGTAGATGGTTTATTTGCCCTGTTCATAATCATCACACTTATTGTAGTTCCATCTACTGAACCAAAAGTAATGATGTCTGAAAGTGATGATTTTCCTTCGGCATATATCCCTTTAAAGTTTTTGGCAATCATTTGCATGTGTCGGTAAGTTGGTCTAGGACTCATATTTGCTCCATCAATAGAACTAAAATCAGTTCCTTTTCTGTTTCCATCGTTTTCAAACATACTCCATGTAGCAGCAAATGTTGCCCCATATTGCATGCATAAATTAAGTACTCCACCAAACATTTGTCCGTTTTCCCAAGTATGTACTTGTGGACCACCTTTAGCATTGTATTCTCCAATACCCCATCCTAAAGCATCATTACCAGAACGGTTGTGCTTAGCATTTACAAAATCAACTTTGGCTTTGCATTTTATGATGGATTTTTTGAAATCTTCAATTCCTTCATAGGCCAAATTTATATTTGTATCTTGAGGATATCTGTGCCAAGTAATTCCATCGCAGTAATAATAATCTTTGCCAGGAATTTTACCAGAAATATCATTTTGTAATACAGTTTGTTTATAAATTCACATCTAAAACTTTTAGGATATTTCTAAATTAATTTAGAAAATTTAGTTTTCTTCTTATGGAATTATAAAGAATAGTTTGACTTAAAAATTATTATTAACAATCAAAAAAGCAACGAAAACGGCAACTATCAAAATAAAACCCTGAAAATCAATAGATTACAGGGTTAATAGTGGAATCGATGGTGCTACAGTCGAACACCTTATACCGATTTTAACGTTTTTTGACAGTTTAAAACAATGAAGTAATTGCTTTACTATCAATATTTTATGATTTATGTTTTTGAAATGTGCCTTTGAGAATAAAATATTCTTGGTAAGAATTTAAACGTTTTTTAGTAATCAGGTATTTTTTAAAAGTAAAAGGCTAAAGTCGAACACTTCAATGACAAAGAAACAAAAGAGATCAATTATTTTTGCCGATGGAGAAATTAGCAGCTTATTATTTACAAGCTTTTACAGATCTTGAGGCACTGAGGTATAAATCTAACGTAAACAAAACATCACAAATAAACTTTTATCTATTATCTCAATTGGAAGGAATTTTTTATTAATCCTCAATAAGAACACATAGCCTTAATGTTTGAAACAAGTTTATAAATAATAGTTTAATACGTTAAAATTGATCTCATAAATAAAGTTTCAATAGTTTCTAATTCTGTAAGATGAATTTTAAATTGCCTATGAAAATGGTTTAACACCGATTGGAGGTTAAAATGTTAGAAAAGCAAAACTATTTAATTTAATTTTTAGAAGAAGATTTTTGAGAATGAAATCCTTTATGATAAATGAGTTTGATATGAAAAACAAATTCTTAAAATTAAACAAATGTTTTTTTTCTAATAAAAATTCTTGATTTTCGCACTTTTGTTTCTGTATCGGTAAACCAATTCCTGTTTGCAGTGATAGCACTTTTATCACCGAACGGAAAAGAATGTTTAGCCTAATGCAACAACAATCTTAGTCCATTTATTTTATTAAAATAGTTTTATTGTCTGTCCCAACACCAATTATCTTTAAAGATTTCCACTTTTCAGGAAGTAAGCCTTTGTTGAATTTCAATCCATTATCTGTTTGCTCAACACCTCCAAAACCATAAATTACAGCTTGCAGCATGGTGCCTGCTCCAGTAGCAAAATACGGATTATTACTATTGGCAGATTCAGAGAACACTCCAAATGGTGGACGACTATTAGGTAAATACGATTTCACAAAATAGTCATACCCTTTCTTTCTATCTCCTAAGCGTGTATAGAGAACAGAAAGCACGCCATAAGTCATCGCTGGTCCATCCTTTGAATCGATCTTTGCGGCGTAATAATCCAAATCTGCTTTGATTTGTTTTTCATCATTAACAACATGCAATGGATATGCTAACAAATTCACATCAGCCTGTTTTGTTGTTTGACCTTTGTAGCCTTTATAATTTTGAGTTATTCCATTTTCACTATGAATTTTTAGTTTATTTGAAACTTCAACCCACTTTGGATTAATTGGCTCATTCAATATGTCTGCAGCTTTTATAGTATTTTTGAGTGATTCAATTGCAGCTGCATTTGTAAAAGCATTATCATCAACATTTAGGGCATATTCATCAGCTCCAACCACATTTAAAATAGAATAACTCCCATCTCCATTTTTAACAACTCTACTAATCCAAAAATCGGCAGTTTCTTTTATCACATTCCATTCTTCACGTAACCATTTTTTGTCTTGGGTCAAGGCATAATAATTCCAAAAAGCAATAGAAACATCCGCAGTAATATGTTGTTCAAAAACACCCATTGAAGCACTTGTTGGTGTAGCTTCTTCCCCTGTATCATCAGACTCCCAAGGATACATTGCTCCATCATAACCATAGATAAATGCTTTCAGTTTTGCTTTCTGCAATCTATCGGATCTGTAGTCTAAACAAGATTTTGCCATTTCTGGTTGTAACGCTAAAAGTGATGGATACATCCATAGTTCTGTATCCCAAAAAATATGTCCATTGTATCCCTGAGATGATAATCCCATCGGTGAAATACTTTGCCTGCTACCTTCCCGAATAAAAGAATATAAATTATATAAGGCAAATCTAACCCTTTGTTGTGCATCTAAATCACCCTCTATTTGAATATCACCTGTTTCCCACAAATTAGCCCACGCTTTTTTATGTTTATCGAGTAAGTTATCTATTCCTTCTAAAAAAGCATAAATTGCTTGACGTTCCGACTCATTTATTGGATCTAAAATATCTTTAGAATTACAAATCCCTCCAGCAATTACAAATCGATATTTTTTTCCTTTCTGTATTTTTTTCGAAAAACCTACTTCAGATCCCTTTTGTGATACAAATTCTGCTTGACCGTCAAAAAGAAAAGTAGTAGATGCTGAAACACTCCATTTACCAGTATTTGTTTGAGCAGTAGTCTTAAAAAGAGGTATTCCATAGTTCTTTTTCTTCATCACTCTAAACTCACTTTTGGTAATCTTCATCTCTTCTGGAACATTCATATAATTAAATGCACTTATTCCAATATCTTGCATTGGTACTATCTCTACGATAGCCATTGCCGAATAAGGCAATACTCGATTAGCCAAAATGGTATACTTAATTTGGGCCAAATCTTTAAATTGAAACGAAGTTGTACTTGTTCCTTCCTTCATAGAAACCTGTTGACTCCAATGATCAATATTAGAACCATCGATCATTTGATCATCAATTGACAAGTGTAAATTTAAAAATTCAATTCCTCTTACAACTTTGCTAATTCCATTTTTAGGATTAGCATCATAAACGCCATTAAGAATGATTTCTTTTGTTTTCAGAGGTGTATCATCTGTAACAATTCCAATCTTACCATTTGCCATCGCAACTCCAAAATAATTTTCCCTTGAATTAGCTATCAAATTCCATTCATCTCCTTTTATTTGTGCAAAAGCAAAAAAATTTACAAATAATAATACCGTCAAAAATTTTGTATTCAGGCCCATGTTCTTGATTTTTAATTTTTGTAGTTAACATCCACTACTGATTCTAATTAAATAATTGATTTTTATTCTAATTTCAGATCTACGTCCTAATTCACAATTGAAAGAACATATAACATCTAAAACTCTAAAACATTTTTTGTTTTTGATCTTCAACTATACTTATAGCGTAACCACCTCCAGAGGCACTTAATTGGGAAAGTTTTGATTTATTAGTTACTGCTATTTTTCGAATAGTGTAAGCTTGCGGATTTGTTTTGTAATTAGCATCTTTTCCATCGGCATAAATAGTGGCCGTATATTTTTTTCCTTTTTCTAAAAAAGCAAAATTAATAGTTGAAGTCCGAGGCTCATATCCATTTACATTCCCTACAAACCAGTTATTCGTTCCTTTTGCTTTACGGGCAACTGTAATATATTGACCAGGTTCAGCTTCTAAATAATTGCTTTCGCTCCAATCTACTGCCACATCTTTAATAAACTGGAAAGCATCCGGAAATCTATCATAATTTTCGGGTAAATCGGCAGCCATTTGCAAGGGACTGTAAAGAGTTACATACAGTGCGAGTTGATTTGCCATAGTGCAGTTAGCATATGACTTATTGCGGGGATTCATTTTACTTATGTCCATTTCGAAAATCCCAGGAGTATAATCCATTGGCCCACCAATTAATCGGGTAAAAGGTATTATTGTTACATGATTTGGTTTTGAACCGCCAAAAGCTTCACACTCTCCTCCTCTAGCAGATTCGTTACCGATTAAATTAGGATAAGTTCTGCAAATACCTGTTGGTCTAACCGCTTCATGAGCATTCACCATAATCTTATATTCGGCTGCTTTTTCTATTGCATATTGATAATGATTTACAATCCATTGATTATAATGATTTTCTCCTCTTGGGAGAATATTGCCTACATAGCCGCTCTTTACAACATCGTATCCATTTTCCTTCATGAATTGATACGCCTTGTCCATGTGACGCTCATAGTTACGAACAGATCCAGATGTTTCATGATGCATAATCATTTTTACTCCTTTCGATTTTGCATATTCATGTATCTCTTTAACATCAAAATCAGGATATGGCGTTACAAAATCGAAAACGTAGTCTTTGGAGCGACCAAGCCAGTCTTCCCAGCCCTCATTCCAGCCTTCAACTAATACGGCATCAAAACCATTTGTAGCGGCAAAATCAATGTATTTTTTCACATTCTCCTTATTTGCACCATGTTTTCCGTTTGGTTTTACTTTAGAATAATCAGTAATACCTAATTGCACAGATGGTAATTCATCGGTATACCTCCATAAACTTTTCCCTGTAATCATTTCCCACCAAACACCAACATATTTGATAGGTTTAATCCATGATGTATCTTCTATTTTGCAAGAATCATTTAAATTCAAAGTCATCTTAGAAGCTAAAATTTCTCTGGCATCATCACTCACAATAATTGTACGCCAAGGTGAATGTGCAGGTGCTTGCATATATCCTTTATCGCCATTTGCATCTGGAGTTAACCAAGACTCTAATATCATATTTTTGTCATCCAAATTCAGGTGCATACAAGAATAATTAATTAATGCTGCTTCATGTAAGTTGACATACAAACCATCATTTGTTTTTAACATAAGAGATGTTTGTACTCCAGTTACAGAAAAGGGAGGCTGAGATAAATTTCTGTTTTTTGCTTTTACAAAAAGCGCTCTGATTTCTGATAATTTAGAAGTGGTATAATCATATTCTTGGGTATCATAATCTCCGGGCATCCAAAAAGCTGTATGATCTCCTGTCATTGCAAATTGTGTTCTCTCTTCTTTTATAACAAAATAGACTAGGTTTTTTTGGGTTGGGAATTCATAACGGAAACCTAATCCATCATTAAACAATCGAAAACGAATGATAATTTGCCTATCAGTTTCATTTTGATTTAATGTTACCGCTAGCTCATTGTATTGATTACGGATTGATGTTACTTCTCCCCAAACTGGTTTCCAAGTTTCGTCAAATGAATCAGTTTTTTTATCTATTATAGTAAAATCATTCAATAATGATTTTTTAATATTTTTATCTTCTTTAAGTTCAAGTCCCAATTTACTGGGCTTTACAACTATTTTTCCTTTATAAGTTAAATTATAAGTTGGGGTTCCATCATTTTGTAATGCAAACTCCATAATGAAATTTCCATTAGGAGATCTCAATTGTTGTGAATTAGAATTTTGGAATCCCATAAAAAAAAACAAAGCCGCGTAAAGTATGCTTTTCATACTGTAAAATTTAAATTAGTAATGTTTACTTTGAATAGTTATATCAAAATCGTTTTATACTACAACGTTTTGGTTGGATTATTTAGAGAACTAAATATTAATTTGCAATAGATACCTTTAATAAAAGAATATCCCCAATTACAAAAAAGCAAATGGGGATATTTCAAACAAAACTCAAAACATTTATCTTCTATAGTCCCAATTTGGATTAATATTCAATCTTCGATTATCAACTTAATTGATTAAAACATAATCATATCAGGACTAAAATTTATCCCAAAATATTTTAGTATTCATCAAGTCTCCACCAATATCACTAGAGGCTTTTTTATAATTAGTTTCATTTTTTGTCTGCTCAGCTCCAGGATAGAGATAACGTACAGGAACAGTTAAAATACCTCTATTTACTGCAGCCGTAGGAGATTTTAAAATTGGAAAATCTAATCTTCTATAGGATGTCCACGCTTCAAATCCTCTATTATAAAGGGCAAACCAAGCTTGATTACCAATTTTTTCTTTATACGTTGCTCCACTTAAAACATTTGTGTAAGCTACCTTAGGACTTGAAAGATAAGTCGTGATGGCATTACTATCTACTCCCCAATCTAACATTGAAGCGGTTATCCCAGCATCATAATACGTTTTAGCTTTAGCAGAACCTCCCGGAATTAAATTTTTCTCGGCTGCTTCAGCAAGTAAAAATTGTAATTCAGAATAATCAAATAAAGTACCTGGAAACACAGGGTTGTTTAATGTTGCAGTTATGTGTGAATATGTTGAAAAAACATTGGCTTCTCCATAAGTACCACCTATAAAAGTTCGTCCTGCTGGAAGAACAGGTGCTGGAGCGGTAGCGTTAACAAAATATTTTGTCATCCTTGGGTCACCTCCAGGAACTATAGCATCCATTGCAGCAACAAAAGGTTCAGCGGGAATAAAATCATTTCTATTGCTTGTTACTAAAGCAGTATATAATGGATTTTGATTCCCTGTAGTAGTCAAATATGTTAGCTTGGTATTATCAGCATTACTCGCTAATGGTCCAGATGAAAGAGCTGTCTGAATGCTAGTCGTAGCAATAGCTGGATTAACATCTGAAATATTTACAGCTAATTTGATAATTAATGAGTTGGCAAATTTAGCCCATTTTGCAGTACTTGCCGCATTTCCTCCGTAAATAATATCCGCGCTACCGAAGTTAGGATTTGCAGAATTTGCTTTCAATATAATTGCATCTTCCTTTAATCTTGCGATAAGATCCAAATAAATAGTTTTAGCATCATCATAGGCTGGTAAAGGAAAATTCTTAATGTCAAGAGCTTGAGAATAAGGAACATTCCCAAAGGTATCTACCAACATACTATAACAATAAACTTCTAGAACATCGATAAGAGCTAATTTATTTTGCTTAATAGCAATATCAGATGCAGCGGTTGAAGTAGGTGTATTTTGAATCATGGTTTTTGCAACAGAAAAATCCTTTAAAACGTCCCTGTAAAATACAGTGAAACGTGCATCTGGAACATCTGGAATAACATATTGACTCGAAGAAGGAATAGTAGTTGATGCCCACTGTTGTGAAAACAATCTGAAAACCTGACTAGTTGTGACTACCTGATCAACTAATGCTTTCTGAGCACCTGTAAATAAATATTCTGGTTGTACACTGCTGGATTTTTTTGGATCAATATTTATGTCTGTAATATCCGAACTACACGAAAAAGCTATGCTTACAATAGATATTAATAAAAGTATTTTTTTCATGATTAAAATTTTAAAGTTAGATTAAAACCAATGTTTCTAGTTGAAGGAAGTGAACCTCCTGAATAACCTGAAGATAAGTTACCTGCACTAACCCCACTCTCTGGATCTGCATCAGGAAGATTTTTATCAATTATCCATAAATTAGAACCTATTAAAGAAACTCTTAAATCAGTCAACTCCATTTTAGATACAACCTTTGATGGGAATGTATAGGTAAGGTTTACTTCTCTCAATTTAACATAGCTTGCATCATATATAAATGCTTTTTCTGGATTAGCTTTATATCCATAAATACTACCGGCAACTTCTGGACGTGGTGTTCTGGTCGTATTTGGTGTACCATCTCTATTTACTCCGGGAAGAATCAGTCCACCTCCATTTGCAAGTGTATTTCTTATAGGATTTCCTAATTCATTATACCCCGCTGTAGATTCATATAAACCTGTATGTTGTCCGTATGCTTGATCCAAAGAATAAAGATCTCCTCCATGTTGCACATCGATTAAGAAACCAAATGAAAGTTGTTTGTAGGTAAATTTATTACGAAGTCCACCAATCCAATCAGGGGTAATATTACCGATAACATTATTTGTTGTAGTTGTCATTACATAAAGACCATTCGCTGTGATTTTTTGTCCATCTGCAGCATAAACATAGTCTTTACCAACTATATCTCCATAAGGATGACCTACTTTTGCCACTATACCTATACCTTGAAATCCACCTATTGAAAGGGTTTCAATTCCTGAAGCCAATGACACGAGCGTATTCTCATTTTTAGACCAGTTTACAAAAACATCCCAATTAAAATCTTTTGTTTGTATTGGAGTCACATTGAATTGTACCTCAATACCTTTATTTTCAACTGAACCTGCGTTAACATATCTTGAAGAATTACCAGTTGCAGTAGAATAATCTACAGGAAATATTTGATCATTACTTAAACTTTTGTAGGCACTTACATCAAATCCAATTCTTTTGTTCAAAAACTGCATCTCCAAGCCAATTTCTTTAGATGTCGTTTTTACAGGGCGTAAATCAGGGTTAGTACTTCTATTTGGTATTGAATAAATTTGATTTGAACCAAAGGGGTTATTTTTATCATAAACATCAGTTAATGAATACAAATCAATATTTCCTTGTGGATTCTCAGCATAACTTCCTCTTAATTTTCCGAAAGACAACCAATCCGCGTTGATGTGCTTTGTAAAAACATAACTCGCAGAAGTAGAGAATGTATTTAAAGAATTATTCCCTTTTGGTAAGGTAGAAAATGCATCATTTCGAACAGTCCCTTCTAAATATAAGAAATCTTTGTATCCTAAAGAAACAGAAGCATAAGCACTATTTACGGCCGAATTATTTTCTGTTTCTACCGGAAACGGTGAAAGATTTACCGAATTTGATAAAGCATAGATACCTGGTATAATAAGTCCTCCATCTGTTGAAGCAAGAGTTGAATTACTTTTTGTTCTTAAAGCGTTTACTCCTGCCAAAGCATTTACAGAAAAGTCCTCAGCAATTTTTTTATTGAAAGTTAAAATAAACTGATAGTTTTGCTCAGAAAACATACCAACATATTTTTGATATCCTGAAGGAACATTTGCCCTACTTATACCAAATGATCCATTAATAGATCCTGTAGCTTTTCTTTCCTCACGTAATTCCGAATAACTATCAATACTCACTTTTCCAGAAGCTAATAACCAATCTGTTAATTTGTAATCCAATTGACCATAACCAATAAAACGGTTTCTTTCATCAGATTGGTAATTTTTATATCTGGTAAAATATGGATTATCCATGGTTTTAGGCGCAGTGTTTCCATTAGCAGGATCAGCCATAAGCCAAGATATATTTTTTCCTCCCGAATTTTCAAAAACATCTTTAAGTGATTGAAGGTCTGCATTAGTAGCCCACCATTGACGAAACCACCCCGTAATGTTATCTCCTGTGTATCCAGAACTATTTCTACCAACTGTGTTTTGTGTCATATAACTTGCAAAAACACTCGTAGATAATTTATCAGTAAATTTGTGATTTAACTTTAGACTTGCGTTGTTTTTCTTTAATTCACTATTTGGTAATGTACCCGTCTCTATAAAATTATTGTAATTTAAAACAAAGTTAGTTTTGTCATTAGCATCTTCAAGAGATATTGAATTATTGAATGTTGTAGCAGTTTGAAAAAAACTAATAGGACCATTTTCAGCTGCTTGCCATGCAGATTTCTGTCCATATTTTGAAGAATACGGAGTATATGATTCCCATGTATAGACAGAAAGATTTGGATCAAAAGCAACGCCATAAGAAGCGTCATCAGTTGTAGTTACTACTTGATTACCATTTTTGTCTATCGTAAAAAAGGCTCCTGTTGGTCCTACTGGAATACCTTTTGGATTACCCGCTGAATCATAACTGGGGCCATAACCTTGTCCATATTTATTTTGGTAAACAGGAAAAGTATTTTTGTCAACAGTACCTACACTAAACTCACTTGAAACAGTAACCCCCATCCCTTTAGTTGCTTTACCTTTTTTAGTGCTAATCATAATTACACCATTGCCAGCTTGCCATCCGTATAAGGCGGCAGCTGCAGCACCTTTTAACACGTTTACCGATTCGATATCGTCAGGATTAATATCCATGGCAGCATTGCCATAGTCATAGGTGTTTCTAGCTCCTTGTCCAGCGGTACTTGAGTTTACAGTTGAATTATTGATAGGCATACCATCAATTACAATAAGCATTTGATTATTTCCTGTAAGACTTTTTATACCTCTTGAGACTACATTTGTAGAACCTCCAAAATTTGTATTTTTTCTAATATAAACCCCTGAGGCTTTTCCAGAAAGATCATTAAGAAAGTTTCCACTTGCAGCCCCTGCTAATAAATCCGTTCCTTTAATTTCTTGTGAAGCATAGCCCAAAGCTTTTTTCTCTCTCTTTCTGCCTAATGCAGTTACTACAATGTTATCAAGTTCTGTAGTATTTTCTTTTAATTGAGCATTTACAATTGTTGAGTTAGCCAATTTTTCTTGAGATATCATCCCGATGAAGCTAAATACTAATATGGCATCATTATTTGCTACATCTATGGTAAATTTACCGTCTAGATCAGTTTGTGTGCTGTTTTTAGTGCCTTTTTCAGTAACATTAGCTCCGGGAATAGGCATTCCGGCAGGATCAGTTACTTTTCCAGTCACCTTAATTTTCTGCAAAACCAAGGTAGTCTTGGGTTTTTCTTTAATAATAACCGTGTTATTATTGCCTATAACAATATCTATATCAGCATCTGCAAGACTTTGTTTTAAAAGATCGTTAATTTGTATGCTGCCTTTCTTTAGGCTCACCATGGGAAGTCCTTCAAAAATACCTTCTTCATAAAAGAATTTATAATCAGTTTGGTCCATAATTAAGTCGAAAACTTCATCTATGGACATTTTTATATTTTCTTTTACCACGATTTTTGAATGTTGTGACAAAACATTTTCGGGAGTCAAGGCAAAAAGTGTTGTGCAAAATAAGAATATGAATGTTCGCATAATATTTATTAATAGCCACTTTCTAAAGTAAAAATGGGGATACGTAAAATTAATTTTCATAAATTTGTCATTATTTTTTAGTTAAACATATTAATTAATTGATAATTTGATAAGGGGGTAGAGTTTGTACTTTGACGGGTTAAACTCTATCCTTCTTTTTTATTATTTTATTTCATAGGCAATGGTTTTATTTTGGTTTTAATTGGTTAATAATTTATTTAATGGGTTGTTTTTA
>Ga0209717_1000176_pt1 | contig 81032 bp, 76 predicted proteins | sample AD_UKC048_MetaG_FD_184418 | JGI IMG/M metagenome (GOLD analysis project Ga0209717, IMG submission 184418) | Active sludge microbial communities of municipal wastewater-treating anaerobic digesters from USA - AD_UKC048_MetaG (SPAdes) (version 2) | ecosystem: Engineered > Bioreactor > Anaerobic >...
AGCTGGCGCGCCACGGCCTGCGCGTTGGTGCCAGCAGCCACCGTGGTGAAGCTCTTCACCTGGGCCGTGACGTCGAAGGCCTCTGCCCCCTGCACCGACGTGAAGCTGAGCAGCCGCGTCGACGCCGGCAGTTCGATGCGCTCGAACGCGGTGCCCGCGCCGAAGCCGCCATCGGCGCGCAGCAGTTCGTAGCGGGTGCCGTCGACGAACGGTCCGGCGCCGCGCTGCACGCTGTAGCTGCCGCCGAGTTGAGCCTGGCCGAGCAGGTGCAGGCGGCCGTGCGTGCCGTCGCCGTGGATCGTCGCCTGGAACTGCCCGTCGCCGCGGAAGCGGTAATCACCCGCCACCTCCAGCGTGCCGCCCTGGACCTCGAGCCGCTGTACCGAGGGCAGCGAGGCCAGCGAGAAGGTGCCCTCGCCGCGCTTGGCGATCACCGCCGCCGGCACCGTGCCGCCGAAGCTGCCGTTGCCGTTGAGCTGCAGCAGCAGGCGGCTGCCATCGTCGATCACGGTGCCTTCGATGACGGTTGCGCCTCGCATCGTCAACACGTCGGTGCCGGCGCCGAGGTCGATGTCGCCGCGCGTCACCGACCCGTCGCCCAGCACCACCGTGTCGTTGCCGGCGCCCGCGTCGATCGCGATGCCGGCCATCGCCACGCCGCCGACCGTGCGCGTGGCGACGATGCTGCCCTGGTTGACGATCAGGTCGTCGCCGCTGCCGGTGCGGATGCCGACGGCCGTGGCCTCGCCGCTCGACACGGCGTCGACCACGATGCGGCCTTCGTTGACGATGTGGCTGCCGCCGTCGCCAGAACCGATGCCGATCGCGAGCGCCTTGCCGCTGACGCTGCCGATCAGGAAGCCGCCCGCGGCTTCCGCGCGGACGGTGATGTCGCCGGCGTTGGAGACCGTGTTGCGGCCCTGGCCCAGCATCGCGCCGTGGCTCTGCGCCTCGGCCATGCCGACCACGCTGCCGCCGCGGGCCGTCGCCGTCGCCTGGATCGACCCGGCGTTGTGCAGCTCCGACTCGCCCTGGCTGGCCACGCCGACCGCCGTGCTGTCCGCCGTGCCGAACCAGCCCGTGGCGACCGCTGCGGCTTCGATCGTCCCCGCGGTCGTGACACGGCTGGCCTGCGCGTCGGCGCTGTCGCCCAGGCGCATGCCATAGGCCTCGGCCGCGGACTGCCAGTACGAGGTCGCCGTGCTGCGGGCCGTCAGGCCGCCCGTGTTCTCGACCTGGGCCTTGCCGTCCAGGCGCAGCCCGTACGCCGCGCCGCCCGCATGGCCGATCGTCGTGGCCACGCTGGCCACGTCGATGCTGCCGCTGTTGAGCACGGTGTCGAAGCCGCCGCGTGTCCAGATGCCGATCGCCTCGTTGCCGCGCACCTCGGCCAGGCTGTAGAAGAAGTTCTGGCCGCCTGCCCAGCCCGGCGACGTCCAGGCCGAGGTCTGCGCCTGCGCGTCGACGCTCACGCCGATGTGCCCTTCGTTGAGGACCACGCTGGCCGCGCCAAGGCTGACGATGCCGATGGCCGTCGTGTTGCTGATGATCGCCGCCGCCCCTGCACCGGCGCCGGAGAAGCCGTGTGCATTGGCGCCCGCGATCGCGGCCGCCTTGGGCGTGGCCGACGCGGTGACTGTCCCGCCATTCCAGATCTCGTTGTCACCCGCGCCCGCATCGATGCCGATGGCGGCAATGCCGTCGATCGCGGCGGCCGACTCCGCGTCCGCGTCGTTGTCCAAGTGACCGCCTCCCTCGGCACGGGTGGTCGCCGACGCTTCGGGGCTCGCGCTCGACGCGATCGACCCGGCGTTCGCGATCCGGTCCCCCCCGGCGCCTGCCTGTACGCCAACGGCACGGCTGGGCTGCAGGACTGCCGTCGAAATGCCGTGCACGTCGCTGTTGGCGCTGATGAACGCGGCCGTGGCCGTCGTGCTGGCGGCCGCCGATCCCTGGAGCGTTGCCGAGACCGAACCCTTGACGACGATCCGATTCTCCCCGTCGCCGGCATCGATGCCGATGGCCGAGGACTCCGCGCTGACCGAGGACTTGGCATTGCCGTCGACGAACAGCCGGCCCGCCTGCACGTCGGAGGCCGAGCTGGCGGCGAAATCGGCGGTCACGTCGACCACACCCTGCTCGAAGTCGACGAGCTTGTCGTCGCCGCCGCCGGCCGCGATGCCGATCGCGGTCGTCTGCGCCGTCACCGTGGCGGCCGTGCTCGTCGCACCGAACACCGAACTTGCGCCGCCGCCGGCGCTGGGCGTGGCCTTCGCCAGCACGGTGAGCGAGCCCTCGTTGTGAACGAGGTTGTCACCCTCTCCTGCGCCGACCCCCTTTGCGTTCGCGATCGAGATCAGCACGCTGCTCGTGTTCGCGTTGCCGAAGCCGAACGACGTCGAGTTCGCGTTCAGTGTCGCGGCGGCCGAGACGCCCATCACGCCGCTGTTGACGACGGCATCGCTGTCGTCTCCCCCATCGATGCCGGTCGCCGTGGCCAACGCCGTCACGTTCGATCCGGCGGAGGCGCCACCGAAGATCGCCTTGCCCGCGCCGTTGACGTCGATCTGGGCCTTGGACGCGACCTCGATGCCGCCGTCGTTCTTCAGCAGGTCGGCGCCGCTGCCGCCACCCAGGCCGACGGCCGTCGAACCTGCGCTCACAGTGGCCAGCGTGGGCGCCGAGCCGGCGAATGAGAACGAGGCGCCGATCATGTCGGCAAATGTGTCAGCGGCCACCTTCAGTGTGGCCGAGCCGGTGTTGACGAGACTGTCGTCGCCCACGCCGCCGTCCATGCCGGTGCCTGACGTCAAGGCCTGCGTGTTCCCCTCGGCCGTGGCCTTGCCCGCCACCACGACGGCGGTGGTGTCGGCATGGGAATCGGCCGCGGCTGCGACCTCGATCTCGCCTCGATTGACCAGCCGGTCGGCACCCGCGTCGCCGAGCATGCCGAGCGCCGTCGCGCTGACAAGCGTGCTGGCCCGTGTGCTCTCGGCGCCGAAGAGGTTGACGCCGACGCCAACCGTGCGGTTGCGGGCGAGTGCATCGACCTTCACGAGGCCGCTGTTGTCGACGAGGTCGTCCCCACGCCCGCCGTCCAACCCCACGCCCAGCGCGCTGGCCGAGGTGCCGGCATCTACCCGCCCGCGGCCGGCCAGCTTGACCGTCACGTTCAGCGCGCTCGTGCACGCACCACCCGCCTGCTCTGTGCACTGTCCGTCGCGCGCCGTGTCCGGCCGCAGCGCCGGCTGACCGGCGTCGACCACGACACTGCCGCTGTTGGCGATCTCGTCGTCGCCCTCTCCGCTCACGATGCCGCGGGCGGTCACGCCGGCATGCTTGGACGCTGTCGTGTCGCCGGTGTCCGACGAGGCGCTGCCGGCCAGCACCACCGACACGCCCTTCGCGCTCGCGCTGCTGTGCGCCGATGCCACGAGCGTCGACCGGTTGTCGATCCGGTCGTCGCCGGCGCCGCTGTCGATGCCGCTCGTGCGCGCCTCGGCCTGGGTGTTGGCGCTTCCGGAGCTGGCGCCGAACAGCGTCACGTCCACCGTCAGGCCCCCCGCCGTCGCCTCGCTGCCGGCGGTGAGGCTGCCTTCGTTGAGGATCGTGTCGTCACGCGCACCGCTGCGAACACCCTCGGCGGTCGCCGTTGCCATGTTGCCGGTCTCGCCGAGCGAGACGCCGAACAGCGCCCCGCCGACACTCGTGCCCGTGGAGGTCGCGAGCGCCGCGGCCGTCACGCTGTTGCGGTTGGCGAGCGTCGCCCCCTGGGTGTCGTGATCGTCGCGGCTGCACGGCGATTCACCGCCACCGCCCGTCGCCTGCTTGGCATGGCCGCAGGGTACCGGTGCGGCGCTGTCCGCATCGTTCAGGCCGACCGCATGGGCCGTGGCCGAGGTCGTGAGCTTGGCCGCGGCGTAGCCGCCGAAGATGTTGCCCACGTCGATGGATACCGAGGTGCCCTTCGCATCGGCGCTGGCATCGGCCTTCACCACTCCTTCATTGAGCGTCGTGTCCTCGCCTTCGCCGGCGTCGATACCGAAGACGTCGGCCTGGACCGTGCTCCGCGCATCCGCGATGGAGGCCCCGACCGCCGGGCCGAGGGCGCCGGTCAGGGTCACCGACACACCGACGGAATCGGCACGTGCCTTGCCCTGTACGTCGACCGTGCCACGGTTGACCAGCAGGTCGTTGCCCGCCCCGCCGTCCATGCCGTGCACGACGGTGAGCGCATTCGCGCTGGTGTCGGTGATCGATGCACCCGCGGCGCCTCCGGCCAGCGAGAGGTTCAGCGCGACGGTCACGCCGGTCGCATGCGCCACGGCCTCGACCGCACTTGTCTTGATGTCGCTCTCGTTGACCAGCGTGTCATGGCCGGCGCCGCCGTCCATGCCCGTGGCCCGCACCTGCGCCGTGCCCTTGCCGTCGACCAACGCCGCCCCAGCCGCGACGCCGGCGTTCAGCGCCGCGTTGCCGCTGACGCTGACGCTCACCGCGAGGGCATCGGCATGCACGTTCTGCAGCGTGAGTTCGCCGCCATTGAACAGCGTGTCGTTGCCCTGGCCACCCTGCAACCCGACCACTGCGGCACGCGCCGTGGTCGAGCTGTCGACCAGCGCGGCGCCGACCGCTGCGCCGTTGCTGACCACGCCGAGTTCCACGCTGACGCCGACGGCCGTGGTAGAGGCCGCCACGTCGTCGATCACGATCCGGCCCTCGGCCTTGTTGGCCACCCGGTCGTCGCCCGCCCCGCCGTCCACACCCACCGCAGCGGCCTCGGCCGTCGCGCTGGCGCGGCCGAGCGCGGCACCCGCGGCCACACCGCCAGACAGCGTGCCGCTGATCGACACGTCGGCGCTCACGGCCACGGCACCGGCCTTGATGTTGCCGATCGCGATGCCCGACTTGTTCCAGAGTTCGTCGCGCCCTTCGCCACCGTCGATGCCGGTGGCGCTCGCGATGGCCGTCGCGCTGCTGTCGGCCAGTGCGGCGCTGACGCTGATGCCGTTGTTGGCACCGGCCAGCCCGAGCGAGACCGAGGTGGCATGGCCACCGGCAGACAGGCCGCTGATGCCGATGTGGCCGCGGTTGACCGCGAGGTCGTCGCCCGCGCCACCGTCCAGGCCGCGCGCGCTCGCCGTCGCGGTGCTGCTGCCGTCGGCCAGGCCGGCGGCCACGTTCACGCCGTTGCTCGACGCCGCCAGAGCCACCGTCACGCCCACGGCATCGGCCTTCGCGGTGGCGCCCACGATGTCGACGGTGCCCTCGTTGAGCAGCGTGTCCTTGCCGTCGCCGCCCGCCAGGCCGGCGGCGTCGAGGCTGGCGGTGACGCCGCTCCTGACCAGCGCCGCGCCCACACCGAGACCGTCCTTGGCGATCGTGATGGTGACGCCGACGTCCACCGCGTCGGACTCGGCCGCGACGTTCTCGAGCCTGATCGTGCCGAGGTTGGCCAGCGTGTCGCGCCCCGCGCCGCCGGCCACGCCGGTGGCGGTGGTGGTGGCCATGCCGGCCGCATCGGCCAAAGCCGCGCCGAGCACCAGGCCGTCCTTCGCGCCGGAGATGTCCAGCGAGACGGCGACCGCGTTGCTGTCGCTGCGGACGTCCTTCAGGCTGACGAGCTTCTCGTTGACCAGGGTGTCGTCGCCTGCACCGCCGGCGATGCCGGTCGCCGTGGCCTGGCTGACTGCGTCGGCCCGGGCCAGCGCCGCGCCGGCGGCGAAGCCCTGCTTGGCCAGGGCCAGCTCCAGCGAGACGCCCACCGCAGTGGTGTCGGAGCCGATCGCCGCGAGCTGGATGTCGCCGCGGTTGAGCACCTGGTCGTCGCCGTCACCGCCGTCGATGCCGGTGACGGTGGCGCTCGAGGCGGCGCGCGTGTCGGTGAGTGCCGCGCCGATCGCGGCGCCCGTCTTGGTGACGACGGTCGGCTCGATGCCGACGCTGACCGTCGTCGCGGTGGCCTGCACAGTGCGCGGGTCCTGCACGTTGCGCGACTGCGTGGCGATCGTGCCGGTGTTGAGGATCAGATCGTCTCCGCCGCCGCCGGCGATGCCGGTCGCCGCGGCATTCGCATCGACGGCCGAGCGCGTCAGCGTGGCCCCGGCCGCCAGCCCGGTGGTCGAGCCCTCGACGGTGAGGTTGACGCCCACCGAGACGGCCTGGGAGGTCGCCGTCAGGCCAAGCCGGCCCTCGTTGGCGAGACGTTCGCCCGCCTCGCCGCCTTGCATGCCGGTGGCGCTGGCGGTCGTGGTCGCGCTGGTGTCGCTGAGCGCGACGCCGACCGCAGCGCCTTCCTTGGCGAGGTTCACATGCGCGGCGACGTTGACGGCCACGTTGGCCGCGTCGGCGTCGACCTTGATGGCGCCGGCGTTCCTCAACTCCGCCGGCGGCGCCGGTGGCGTGCAGCCATGGTGGGCCACGGCGCTCGCGCAGGACTTCGAGGGCCGCCCCAGGGCAGCGCGCCCCGGGTCGCCAGCGTCGCGCCGCGCTTCATCGTCGCCCTGCGCTTCATCGTCGCCCTGCGCTTCATCGACGGCCAACGCGGCGTCGCCGCTGCGCAAGCCCACCGCCGTGGCGGTGGCGGTGGTGTCGGCGTCGAGCACCGTCACGCTGGCCGCCAGGCCCTTTTCCGCCAGGCGCTGCACCTTCACCGACGCAGACACCGAGGTCGCGCTGGCGCTGGCCGTGCTGTCGAGCTGGCCCAGGTTCTCGATGCGGTCCGATCCGGCACCGCCGTCCAGGCCCACCGCGCGTGCCTTGGCCGTCGCATCGGAGTCGACCAGCGACACTCCGGCCAGCGCGCCGTTCTCCTCGATCTTCACGTCGATGCCCACCGTCACGTTCAGCGCACTCGCGCTGGCGGTCGCCGTGCTGGTGCCGCGGTTGACCAGCGTGTCGTCGCCCGCACCGCCCCGCACCGCCACGGCCTTCGCCGCGGCGCTGTTCGAGGTGTCGCTGGCCGCGCCGGTGCCCAGCAACGACGGGTTCGGCCCCTGGTTGAAGTCGAGCGGGCCCATCAGCGCGACGTCCACCGTCACGCCGTAAGTCGTCGTGGTGGCGCTCGCGCCGAGCACGCCGTCGTTGACGATCGCGTCGCGGCCGTCGCCGCCATCGATGCCGGTCGAAGCACTCTTCGCGTCGATGCTGGCACGCGCCAGCGAGACACCGAACTCGGCCGAGATGCTCGGCGGCTTGGGTTGACTCGGGTCCGGCGTCTTCTTGTCCTCGAACTTCAGCCCGGCCCGGGCGATCACGTCGACCGTGCCGCTGTCGGCCGTCGCGCTGATGCTCATCGAGCCGCCGCTGGTGTTGACGATCGTGTCGTCGCCGAGGCCGGCGTCGATGCCGATGGCCTTGGCCGTCGACACCGTGATGGCGTCGGCCACCAGCACGGTGTAGCTCAGCGGGATCTGCGGCGGCAGGGGCACCAGGGGTGGCTTCTTCGCCAGGTCGGCGAGTTTCGCCACCGCCTCGGCGGTCGACGATTCGGACGTCGCGCTCACCACCATGGCCCCGCCGAGGGCGACGCTGTCGTCGCCGTCCCGCGTGGCGATGCCGGTGGCCTTCGCGATAGCCTCCGTGCCGGCGCCGTCGACCGAGAAGCCGGGCGTGGGAATGTGGAAGTCGTACACGCCGACGACGACATCGACGACTTGCTGCTTCGCCGAGGCATCGGCCGTGACGGTCACCGGCCCGGCCAGCGCCAGGTTGTCGTCACCAGCGCCGCCGCGCAAGCCGGTCGCCCTGCTGTCGGCCGTGATGCCCACCGAGGCGATCGGGCCGTAGAAGAGCGAACGCACCGTCGAAGTGATGCCTTCGGAACTGAGCGAAACGCTCGTCGAGCTCACGTGGGCCTGCGCCGTCGCCGTCACGCTGCCTGTGCCGCCGATGTCGACGCCGCGCTGCGCGTCGCGGGCGTCGACGCCGACGGCGTGCGCCGTGAGCGTGGTCGAGGCATCGTTCGGCCCCCGGTCGACGATCGAGAAGTCGATGAACCTCGCGGTCACGCCGACCTTGGTCAGTTCGGCATCCGCGTTGGCCGTCACCGAGCCGTTGTTGACGATCCGCTCCGTCGAGCGCCCGGCGCGGATGCCGGTCGCGTCCGCGTCCAGTGTCGTCGGGCCGTTGACCGTGGCCAGATTGAGCGCGCTGACCGACACGCCGACGTCGGCGCTGCTGGCCGTGGCTTGCGCCAGCACAGTACCGTCGTTGGTGATCAGGCCGCCGTGCGACCTGCCGGTGTCGACCGAGCCGCCGCTGTCCAGGGTCTTGCCACCCTCGTGGCCCTTGCCGCCTTCGCTCGAGCCGCTGCCGTCGAGGCCGACGGCCGTGGCCTCGATCGCCGTCGAGGTCGTGGCATGCGCCGTCTCGATGGCGGTGACGGTGACGCCGACGCGCGTCAGCGAGGCGTTCGCGCTGGCCGTCACGCTGCCGCGATTGGCGATGCTGCCGCTGCCGCTGCCGCCGAGGCCGATGGCGTCCGCCTGCACCGAAGTCTTCGCGGTGAAATCCGCCCCGGTGTCGGTGCCGATTTCGACATCGACCGAGGTCGCTGCCGACCGGGCCATGGCCGTCACCGTGCCGTCGTTGCTGACGGCGCCGCCGCCCTCGATGCCGATCGCCTTGGCGGCAATCGAAGCCGTCGTCGTAGCCTGCGCCGTCCCGACCAGCGTCAGCGTCACCGCGACCTTGTCCACCGAGGCATCGGCCGTCGCGCTGATGACGCCGCGGTTGTCGATCGAGGGGTTTGCGCTGCCGCCGCGGATGCCGACGGCTGTCGCGCTCACCGACAGGGTGTCGGTGCGGTCTTCGCCGGCCGGCAGATCCAGGGTCGGCTCGAAGGCATCGACGCTGGCGGTCGCCCGCGCGTCCACGCTGCCGCGGTTGAGGATGCTGCGCGTGCCCTTGCCGCCGAGGATGCCGATGGCCAGGACGGGCGAGGTCTCGTCGCCGGTCTTCCATTCGGCGATCGTGATGTCGTTGACGATGTCGGCGAAGGAGCCGCCACCGGTGGCCGGCGCGGCCCGCGTTCCGGCGGCGCACAGCGCGCTGCTGCTGGCCGCGGCCACCGGCTTGAGAGCGAAGGATCGCGGCAGCGCCCGCGTCGGCCCCGGCCTGGCGCTGGCGAGGCAGGCGCCGGCATCGTGCGCGGCGAAGGCGATCAACCAGCCTGGCGCGCCGGCATGCGCGGCCATCGGCAGGGCAGACAACGCCGACAGTGCGGCGGCAGAAAGCGCGGTGCGTGCGCCCGCGCGCGTCGAAACGGCTTGGCCTGACATGGTTTCACCCCCCTGTGGACGATCGGTTCGGGTGAATCATTGGCCGGCTGCAGCGCCGGCCATTGCCGTATGTCAGTGATCGGTCGTGCGTTGCAAAAACGCCCCAGGCCGCACCGCGCTACCTGTCCGTGTCGATGGCTTGACGACGATCAGTTTCAATCGCTTCTCATTGTCTCCGCAATCGGGCCCGACAGCGTGTGCAGGAACGCGGCGAGATCACGTGCCTGCGCGGCGCTCAGGCGGATCGCTTGCCGGTGCGCCGAACCGCTGCCATCGTGCGCGAGTTCCGAGTGGCCGAGCGCCGCAGCGGGCGATGCCACGTAATGCGCGATGACTTCGTCGAGGTTGGCGAACTGGCCGGCATGCATGTAGGGCGCGCGCTGCGCGGCGTTGCGCAGGCCGGGCGTCTTGAACGCACCCAGCGAAGCCGCATCGCCGCTCACCATGAAGCGCAGTTCCTGGCAGGCCGACTTCGGTGCGTCGCTGTAGGCGCCCAGGCAGTTGAACTCGTCGTGCTCGACCCGGGCCGTGGCCGCCGCACGCCCGGAGTCGGGCCGGGCCGCGTCGCGCGGCGGCACCCCGGTATTGTGGAAGTGCTGGTCGGTGAAGAGCGGCCCGCTGTGGCAGGTGGCGCACTGCCCTGGGCCGATGAACAGGCGCAGGCCGCGCACTTCGGCGGCCGACAGCAGCGCCTGCCCGGCGGCATCACCCGCCACGACGGCGCGCGCATACCGGTCGAATCGCGACTCGCCCAGGTGCAGCGTGCGCTCGTAGGCCGCGATCGCCTTGCCCAGGTTGGCGAACACGCGGTTCACCTCGTGGCGGCGGTGCGCCGGCATCGACTGCCAGGCCCCGCGTTCCGCCACCGTGCCGTTCGGCCCGGCGTCGGCCGGCAGCCCGGCCAGATCCGGCATGGCGCCGAACAAGGCCTCGTATTCGGATCGGTAGTTCGCCATCAGCAGCGCCGCGATGCGCGTGCGGTTGCTGCCGTGCTCGACAGCGTCTTCCAGCGGGCCGAGGGCCTGCGACCACAGGCTGTCCTTGCGGCCGTCCCAGAAGAACCACGGGCCGTGCGCCGCGCCGGCGATGGGCATGGTCCGCCGCGATCCGCTGCCGACGCCTTTGCCGACGGGCAGCCCGTCCTGGAACTGTCGATCGGCCGCGTGGCAGGTGGCGCACGAAACCGACTGGTTGCGCGAGAAGCGCGTGTCGGCGAACAGGCGCTTGCCGAGCGCCGCCGCCGCGGGATCGGCGTCGACGGCGTTGGAGGGGTCGCGCGGCGCGGGCGGCAGGCGGTCCAGGCTGAGCGAGGCGAGCACGGCCTTGTCTTGGGCCGACCAGGCGTCGGCCCAGGTGAAGCCGGTGAGCAGCGAGAACGCGCTCGCCAGGGCGAGGCCGAGGGTCGCGCCGGCCAGGCGCTGCGGCTTCATCGACGTGCTCCCGGCGCTTCGACCACGGTGTTGAAGACCACCGAGTCCGCGCCCTCGGCCGCCTGGATGGCGAGCTTGATCTCCCACCAGCCGGTCATGCTGAACTTCATGCCCTCCATCAGGTAGGTGCCGTCGGCCAGTTCCTGCGTGACCTGCGGCCGCGTGGGCAGCCCGTGCCCGTGCTGGGGCATGCCGCCGTCGACGGCAAAACGCGCTCCGCGCACCGGCGTGCCGTCGGCGCGGTTCAGCCTGATCTGCCAGGCGTGCATCTGGTTGATGGCCGGGGCGGCCGCTGGCGGCTCCATCTGCACGACGTAGCGCCCCTGCGCGCTGGGGTGGCGCAGCGTGAGGTCGAGGTCGCGCGGCGGCGTTCCGCAGGCCGCAAGGGCCAGGCTCGTGGCCAGCAGCGCGGTCGAGAGCAGGGTTCGGGTCATGGTGGTTTCTCCAGGGTGTCGTCGGGTGGTCATCAGGGGCGGACGCGGATCACGGGCGGCGCGCGTCGTCGAGCACGCGCTGCAGGTCGGGCGGGATCGGCAGGCGACGGAATCCGCTGATGTCGGCACCGCCGGTGTTGCCCTCGGGCAGCCAGCCGATGCCGGTCATCAGCGCCGCGGCGGCGATCCGCCACAGCTGACCCAGGGCTTCACCGGCCTTGCGGTGACGTGCAGCCCAGCCGAACATGCGAAGGTGGACACGCACGTGCTCGACCGTCGACGCCTGGCCGAGCACATGCGCCCGCTCCAGGTGAACGAAGGCGATCTGCGCGAGGCCCTGTGAATCGGCTTCGCGGGCGGCGTCCAGTTCGCGCTGGACGCTGGTGCGGATGCGGCGGGCGAAGTGGTTCATCAGGGGTTCGTCGGGGTGGGTCGATGAGGAAGGATTCTTCCGGGCGGCCCGCGGCGGGGATTGAACGAAACGGCTGACTTGCGAGAGGGCTCCCGTGACGGACTCGAAGTTCGATCGCCAGCGCATCGCCGCCTCGGGACGCGTCTACTTCTGGCAAACCGGCAGCCTGTGGATCGGCCAGGGCCAGGGGCGCTCCGAGTGGCACGCGCACCATGCCCACCAGGTCGCCCTCGCGCTCGAGGGCGGGTTCCGCTTCCGCACCGATCGGGCGGGGCCCTGGGCCGCCTTCGAGGCCGCCATCGTGCCCTCGCATTGCCCGCACGAGTTCGAGCTCGACGGCGCGACCGTGGCGCACCTGTTCGTCGAGCCCGAGAGCACCGAGGGCCGGGCCTTGTCGAGCCGGTTCGGCGCGCAGGGCCTGAGCGCCCTGCCGCAGCCCGAGGCGCGTGGCCTGGCCGATCGCCTGCTCGCGGCGCTGCGCGGCGCGAGTGATGCCGACACGATGCGCGGCATCGCTCGCGACACGGTCGCCCGGCTGGCGTTGAACGCAGCCGGCGTGCCGCCGGTGGGCGCCGGCGACCCGCGCCTGCAACGTGCGCTCGAGCGCATCCGCTCGCGCATCCGCACGACCGTTTCGCTGGCCGATGCCGCGGCCGCAGCAACGCTCTCACCCAGCCGCTTCAGGCACCTGTTCGTGCAGGAGACGGGCACCTCGTTCCGTGCCTATGTGCTGTGGCTGCGCATCAACGTGGCCATCGAAGCGGCGATGGCCGGCGCCTCCTGGACCGACGCGGCGCACGAAGCCGGCTTTGCCGATTCCTCGCACCTGACGCGCACGCACCGCCGCATGTTCGGCATCGAGCCGACGGCCATCCGGCACGCGTGAATCGCCCGGCCGGAGCGCCGCAAGACGTCCTGCCCTAACATCCGCCCGGTCCGAAGGAGGGGTGTCATGAACATGTCCGGCGCATTCGCGCAACTGGTCGCGCGGGTCGGCGACATGGCCATCGCCTGGCGGCGGCTGCAAGGCACCGTGTCGGGCCAGGCCATCGGCACGGCGCCGACGATTCCCGCGGCCCGCCCGCAAGGCCGCCTCCCGACGCTGAAGATGCCCACGGCGCGTGGCTGGGCACCGGGCCATCGGCCCACCGCCGCGCCCGGCCTGGCGGTCAACGCCTTCGCCACCGGGCTGAAGCACCCGCGCTGGATCCACGTGCTGCCCAACGGCGACGTCACCGTGGCCGAATCGCTGTTCCTGCCCGGCCCGGCCAAGTCGCTGTTCGACCTGGCGATGTTCAGCACGCTGCGCCGCGCCGCCGCCGTGGGCGTGAGCCCGAACCGCATCACGCTGCTGCGCGACGCCGATGGCGACGGCGTGGCCGAGACACGCGAAGCCTTCCTCGAGGGGCTGCGCCAGCCCTTCGGCATGGCCTTGCTGGGCGACACCTTCTACGTCGGCAACACCGACGGCGTGGTGGCCTTTCCGTACACGCCGGGCACGACCCGAATCACTGCGCCGGGACGTCCGCTGACGAGCTACCCCGGCGGCGGGCACTGGACGCGCAGCCTGCTGGCCAGCCCCGACGGCCGCAAGCTCTACGTCGGCGTGGGCTCGCTGAGCAACATCGCCGAGAGCGGCATGGCAGTCGAGCAGGGCCGCGCCTGCATCTATGAACTCGACCTCGCCACCGGCAGCCACCGCATCTTCGCCGCCGGCCTGCGCAACCCGGTGGGCCTGGCCTGGGAGCCGCACACGAAGGCGCTGTGGACGGTGGTCAACGAGCGCGACGGCCTGGGCGACGAGACGCCGCCGGATTACCTGACGTCGGTGATCGACGGTGGCTTCTACGGCTGGCCGTACAGCTACTGGGGGCAGACGGTGGACGAGCGTGTGCCGCAGGACGCCGCGCTGGTCGCGCGTGCCATGGAGCCCGACTACGCGCTGGGCGGGCACACCGCGTCGCTCGGCCTGTGCTGGATGCCCGGCGGCACGCTGCCCGGCTTCGCCGAGGACGGCATGGTCATCGGCCAGCACGGCTCGTGGAACCGCAGCACGCTCAGCGGCTACAAGGTCGTCTTCGTTCCCTTCGCGAACGGGCGCCCCGCCGGGCCGCCGCGCGACATCCTCGGCGGCTTCCTGGCGCCCGACGAGCGCGAGTCCTACGGCCGGCCGGTCGGCGTGGCGCTCGCCGCCGACGGCGCCCTGCTGGTGGCCGACGACGTCGGCGACGTGGTCTGGCGCGTGGCGGCTGCGCGCCCGCGCTGAGCCCGGCACACTGGTGGCCTCGCGCTGACCCGGCCTCCCATGACCCGATTCGCCTTCGACAACACATACGCCCGCGAGCTGCCTGGCTTCTACACGGCCTGGCAGCCCGCCACGGTGCCTGCGCCGCGGCTGCTGTTCCTCAACGATGCGCTGGCCGCCGAGCTGGGGCTCGATGCTTCGGCCCTGCGTGATGAAGCGGGGGCCAGCCTGTTCGCCGGCAATGCGCTGCCCGAAGGCGCCGAGCCGATCGCGCAGGCCTACGCCGGGCACCAGTTCGGCGGCTTCTCGCCGCAGCTCGGCGACGGCCGCGCGCTGCTGCTCGGCGAGCTGATCGATCGCGACGGCCGGCGCCGCGACATCGCCTTCAAGGGCTCGGGCCGCACGCCCTTCTCGCGCGGCGGCGACGGCAAGGCCGCCGTCGGCCCGATGCTGCGCGAGGTGCTGATCGGCGAGGCGATGCACGCGCTGGGCATCCCGACCACGCGCGCGCTGGCCGTGGCCGCCACCGGCGAGACCGTGCGCCGCGAACTGCCCCTGCCCGGCGCGGTGCTCACCCGCGTGGCCGCGAGCCATCTGCGCGTGGGCACCTTCCAGTACTTCCTTGCCAGAGGCGAAGTCGAGCGCTTGCGCCAGCTGGCCGAGTACACGATGGCGCGACACGACCCCGGGCTCGCGCAGGCACCGGATCGCTACCTCGCGCTGCTGCAGGCTGTCGCGCAGCGCCAGGCCGCGCTGATCGCGCAATGGATGAACGCGGGCTTCATCCACGGCGTGATGAACACCGACAACATGACGATCTCCGGCGAGACGATCGACTACGGCCCCTGTGCCTTCATGGAGGCCTACGACCCGCAGACGGTCTTCAGCAGCATCGACCACGGTGGGCGTTATGCCTACGGCAACCAGCCGCACATCGCGCGCTGGAACCTCGCGCGCCTGGCCGAGACGCTGCTGCCGCTGATGGCCGCTTCCGACGACGAGGCGGTGGTCCAGCACGCGGTAGCGCAGGCCACGGCGGTGATCGACGCCTTTCCCGACCTCTATGCCGCCGCGCTGCTGCGCGGCCAGCGCGGCAAGCTGGGCCTGTACGCCGCCTCCGCAGCCGACGACGCGCAGGACGCAGCGCTCGTCGACGACTGGCTCGCGCTGCTGCTTGCGCAGTCGGTGGATTTCACGCTCGGCTGGCGGCGTCTGGCCGATGCGGCCGAAGGGCGCGATGCACCGCTGCGCGAGCTGTTCGCCGACCCTGCGGCGCTCGACGCCTGGCTGGCCCGATGGCGCGAGCGCTGCGCGCGCGACGACGCGGCCGGCGGGCCGGGTGCGGCCGAACGGGCCGCGCGCATGCGCCGCGCCAGCCCCTGGCTCATCCCCCGCAACCACCGTGTCGAGGCAGCGCTGGCTGCGGCCACGGACGGTGACCTCGCGCCTTTCGAGAGCCTGCTCGAGGCCCTGCGCCAGCCCTTCGACGAGCGGCCGGAACACGCGGTCTATGCCGAGCCGGCACCGGCCGAGGCGCAGGCCGGCTACCAGACTTTCTGCGGGACCTGATCGATGACGCCCAGCCCGCGCCGCTCGGCCTTGCTGGCGCTTTGTGCCGGCGCCCTGCTGCCCCGGGCCGCGCTGGCGCAGGGCGCCGAGAATCTGCCCGAGGAAGCGAAGGTGGGCCAGTTGCTGCAGGACGCGCCCATGCTTGGCCTGAACGGCCCGAACCGCAGGCTCTCCGACTACCGCGGCCGGCCGCTGCTCATCAACGTCTGGGCGAGCTGGTGCGCGCCCTGCCGGGCGGAGATGGCCTCGCTCGAGCGGCTTGCCTGGCTGGAACACCCGGTGCCCTTCGCCGTGATCGGCATCTCGACCGACGACTATCCCGACCGAGCGCAGCAGCTGCTGCGCGCCACCAACGCGACCATCAGCCACTTCATCGACCGCAAGCTGCAGCTCGAGTCGCTGCTCGGGGCCTCGCGCCTGCCGCTGACGGTGCTGGTCGATGCCCAGGGCCGCGTCGTCGACAAGGTCTACGGCGCGCGCGAGTGGGACAGCCCGCAGTCGCAGGCCCTGGTGCGCAACGCGTTCAGCGCGCGCTCCGCGACTCCTCGCAAGTAGCCGTCACGTGGTCGCCGGTGCGACCGGCAACGGTGACGGTGCCTCTCGCCGCGGCAGCCGAAGAGAAGCCAGCCATCCTGCAAACAAGCGCAGACAGGCCGAAAGCTGAGGAGGCTGCCGACCTTCACGACCGTTTCGGCCGGTCGCCTCGCGGTTGTCGCCTTGCGGGGGATGGTGGCGCGGAGCCGGCTTCGACAAGCCCTTGCAAGCGCTCGCGCAACTGGCCTGCCGCGATATCGATGAACGCGCGAGACTTCATGGGGAGCCGCCCCTGCCCCGGATAGATCAGGTTCACCGGCACCGGGGGCGGTTCGTCTGCGGCCAGCACGCGGACGAGTTGACCGTCGCGCAAGGCATCAGCCACCTGGTAGGACAGCACCCGGGTCAGCCCGAGGCCAAGTGCCGCAGCCGCGATCGCGGCGTCGGCTGTCGAGACGGTCATGCGCGTGTGCACCGGCACCTGGCGCCGAACATCGTCGGCCGAAACGAAGGTCCAGATTGAGGCGGCGTCAAGCCCGTCGAAGGTGACGCACCGGTGCGACGCCAGTTCGTTCAAAGAACGCGGCGTACCGAAGCGATCCAGGTAGCCCGGGCTCGCGCACACGACCCTGCGGACGAAGCCAACCGGGGTCGCCACAAGACTGCTGTCCGGCAGGTTGCCGATGCGCAGCGCCACGTCGACGTGCTCCTCGATCAGGTTGACATTGCGGTCACCGAGCCGCAACTGCACATCAACTTCAGGATGCAGCTCCAGAAACGCGGTGGCCACCGGCACGACGTGCAGGCGGCCGAACACGACAGGCGCAGCCACCACGAGCCGGCCCCTGACATTGGCATACGCGCCGCTCGCGGCCCGCTCTGCCTCGTCGACCTGCTCGAGGATCTGGCGGCACGCCTCGAGGTAGTCGCGCCCGGCCTCCGTCAGTTCGAGCCTGCGGGTCGAGCGCGTGATGAGCCTGGTGCCGAGGTAGGACTCCAGATCCGCAAGCTTGCGGCTCACTGTCGCCAAGGGCACCTCAAGACGGCGCCCTGCCGCGGACAGGCTGCCCGCATCGACGATGGCCGCAAATACCGTCATCGCATCGAGTCGATCCATTGTTCCGAATTTCGGTAGGTAGATTCGCAAAATTGCAGTCTAGTTGTAGATGACGGGAATATCTACAGTCTCTTCACCGGCACCTACCGGCCAACCAACCTCTGGAGTCCACGCCATGTCCCGCCTCACTACCCCCGCCAGCGTCGATGCCGCTCCTGCTTCGGCTCGCCCGCTGCTCGACGCCGTCCACAAGCAGATCGGAAGCGTTCCCAACCTGTTCCGCCTCGTCGCCAACAGCCCCGCCGCCCTGGAGGGGTACCTGGGCATGTCGGGCGCGTTGGCCAAGGGCAGCCTTCCGGCACAAACCCGCGAGCGCATCGCGCTGGCTGTTGCGCAGATCAACGATTGCGGCTACTGCCTGTCGGCGCACAGCTTCCTGGGCAAGAACCTGGCAAAGCTGAGCGAAGCCGAGATCGCGGCCAATCGCCACGGCGGTTCGCTCGATCCGAAGGCAGATGCCGCCGTGCGCTTTGCCGCCAAGGTCGTGCGCGAGCGTGGGCATGTGTCCGACGCCGATGTGCAGGCGGTGCGCATGGCCGGCTACGACGATGCGCAGATCGTCGAGATCGTCCAGCACATCGCGCTGAACACCTGGACGAACTACGTCAATTCAGTCGCACAGACCGAGATCGACTTCCCCGTCGTGCAGGCCCTCGCCGCCTGATCGGAGCGGTCATTCCGGCGAGGTCGTGGCGCTTGTTGCCGCGGTCTCGCAACCATGTTTCAGGAGAACTCGACATGACCCGTCCGCCCCTGCCGCCGTTCACGCTCGAGACGGCCATCCAGAAGGTTCCCCTGGCCGAAGACGTGTGGAACAGCCGCGATCCACCGCGTGCGGCGCTGGCGTATTCGCCCGACAGTCGGTGGCGCAACCGCGCGATCTTCCTGCAAGGACGCGGAGAGATCGAAGCCTTCCTGACGCAGAAATGGTTTCGAAGCCATGGCAACGAGAACCGGGCCTTCGATGGCGAGGGCCTGACGCACACGCGCATCGCGAGCATCAACGACCTGGCCATCGCCGAAGGCGAGCGGCAGTTCCGCTGGCCGAGCGGCCGGTGCCCGGATGCGCATGCCAGGCTTACCGAGCGCGGGTTGTGATCATGGATGAGGTCAAGACCTTTACCAGCGATGTGGCCTTCACCGACACGGTGAAGGCCATCCAAAGCCGCAAAGGCTCGCGAGCTGCCTACGCGCGGCTGGAAGCCGGCGCCTCCTGGGAGCAGGCCATCACGCCCGAGTTGAAGGCGGAGATCGAGGCGCAGACCAGCGTGTTCCTCGCAACCGTGAACCGCGATGGGCAACCCTACATCCAGCACCGCGGCGGACCGGCCGGATTCCTGCGGGTACTGGACGAGCGGACGATCGGATTCGCGGACTTCGCCGGCAACCGTCAGTACATCACGCAGGGCAATCTGCTGGACAACCCGAAGGTGCACCTCTTCCTGATCGACTACGCGAACCGGCGCCGCATCAAGGTGTGGGGCACTGCGCGCGTCGTCGAGGGCGACGAGGAACTGCTGCGCCGACTCATGCCGGCTGGCTACCGCGCGCGGCCGGAACAGGTGGTGCTCCTCACCGTGACGGCGTGGGATGTGAACTGCCCGCAGCACATCCCGCAGCGGTTCGAGGCCGCGGACGTGCAGGCTGCGATCAGCTCGCGCGACCAGCGCATCGCCACTTTGGAGGCAGAGATCGCACATCTGCGCGCCAACGTGCCCAGCGTTCGCGAGTGACGGCTTCGGCGTAGGTGACCGGCTCCTCTGGGCCGCAAGCCGCCTGCCGACGCCTGCGGATTCATGCGTCGCGGATCGTGCGAGCGCGGTGGAGCAAGGCAGACACTTGGCCAGGCGCTCGCCGAGGCCCTTGGCACGGTCGAGGATCTGCAATGGGCGGCCCACCATCGGGCCGGCTTGCAGCATGCTCGTCACCGGTTCGGGGTCGAGGCAAGGGCGCGACGATAGCCCGGCGCGCCGCGCCCGACACCGCTGTGACTTGCCGTCCGGCTGCGGCATGATGGCCGCCATGACCATCCCGCCCTGCTTTCGCCCCCCTCGTCTGCTGCTTCCGCGCTCGGGCATCGACCTGCAGCGCTGGAGCGTCATCGCCTGCGACCAGTACACCAGCGAGCCCGGCTACTGGGAGCGCGTGGCGGGCCGGGTCGGCGATGCGCCGTCGACGCTGCACATGATCTTTCCGGAGGTCTTCCTCGCCAGTGCCGACAAGCCCCAGCGCATCGCGCGCATCCAGGCCACGATGCGGCGCTACCTGGCCGAAGGCCTGCTGCGCGAGCATGCCGGCGCAGTGCTGGTGGAGCGCAGCCTGCCCGACGGTCGCGTGCGCCGCGGCCTGATGCTGGAGCTGGACCTGGAGCACTACGACTTCTCGCCTGCTTCGAGCAGCCTGATCCGCCCCACCGAGGGCACCATCGTCGAGCGCATCGCGCCGCGCGTCGAGGTGCGCCAGGGCGCCGAGCTGGAGCTGCCGCACATCCTCGTGCTGATCGACGACCCGCAGTGCACGGTCATCGAGCCGCTGGCGGCACAACGCGCACGCCTCGCGCCGCTGTACGACACGCCGCTGATGCTCGGCGGCGGCCGCGTGGCCGGCCTGGCGCTGGACGCGCCCACGCAAGGCCAGGGCATGCAGGCGCTGCAGGCGCTGGGCGACGGCGCCGCTTTCGCCGCGCGGCACGGCCTGCCGCCCGACACGCCGCCGATGCTGTTCGCCATGGGCGACGGCAATCATTCGCTGGCCACCGCCAAGGCCTGCTGGGACCGCATGAAAGCCGGCGCGGGGCCCGACCATCCGGCACGCTGGGCCCTGGTGGAGGTGGTGAACATCCACGACCCCGCGCTGGAGTTCTCGCCCATCCACCGCCTGCTGACCGGGGTGAAGGGCGAGATCCGCGCGGCGCTGGCGGCGCACTTCGGCGAGCGGGTGCGCATCGTCGACCAGCCCGATGCGGCCTCGATGCGTGCCGCGCTGGCCGCGCTGCCGCGCAGCGAGCATGCCGCCGGGCTGGTGCAGCCGGGCGGCCGCCATGCACTGGTGGTGGTCTCCGGCATGCCGGCCGCGCAGCTGGACGTGGCCACCTTCCAGGGTTTCGTCGATGACCTGCTGGCCCGGGGCGGCGCACACGAGGTGGACTACGTGCACGGCGACGACGCGCTGGCGCAGCTGGCCGGCGTGCAAGGCAACGCGGGCTTGCACCTGGCCACGCTGGGCAAGAGCGAGCTGATCGGACGCGTGGCGCGGCACGGCCCGCTGCCACGCAAGAGCTTCTCGATGGGCGAGGCCGACGAGAAGCGCTTCTATCTCGAGTCGCGCCGCATCCGGCCTTGAGATCGCGATGACCAGCGATGCCGCCGAAACGGGCCGCCTGCAGCCGCTGCTGTCGCAGCTCGGCGCAGGGCTCGACGAGTTCCTGACATTCGAGCATCCCGATGCACTGCATCCGGGACAGCGCTGGCGCGAGCATCTCGACATCGCCCTGCCGCGCGCGGGCATCGGCATCGACGCGGTGGCCGACGAGCTGCTGCGGCATGTCGTGCCGAACGGCTCATCGGTGCCCCGGCCGGGTTTCAGCGCCTTCATCACCACCGGCGGAACCACGGCCGCCGCGCTGGCCGCCACCGCGGCCGGCATCGCCTCGCCGCAGCGTTACGGGCACACCGCCTTCAACTTCCTCGAGGAGCTCTCCCTGCGCTGGCTGGCAGACATGTTCGGGCTGGTCTCGATGCAGGGCGTCTACAGCAGCGGCGGCTCGGTGGCCAACCTGCTGGCGCTGGGCGCGGCGCGCCAGAGCGCTTTCGAGCGGCTCGGCCGCGACCCGGCCGCCGACGGCATGGACCGCAGCGTCGCCGTCTATGCCACCGCCGAAGCCCACCACACGATCCAGCGTTCGGCCGGCGTGCTCGGCCTCGGGCGCCGGGCAGTGCGCGAGATCCCTTGCGACGAGCGCGGCCGCATGCGGGTGGATGCGCTGCGCCGCGCAGTGGCCGAAGACCGGCGCGCCGGCGTGCTGCCGATGGCCATCGTTGCCAGCGCCGGCACCACCAACACCGGCGCCATCGACCCCCTGCGCAGCCTCGGCGAGTTCGCGCGGGAGAACGGCGTCTGGTTCCATGTCGACGGGGCCTATGGTCTGCCGGGCCGGCTGGATGACCGGGTGGCGCCGCTCTACGAAGGCCTGGAGCTGGCCGACTCCGTCATCGTCGATCCGCACAAGTGGCTCGGCGCCGCTGTCGGCGTGGCCGCCACCTTCGTGCGCGAGCGCGAACTGCTGCGCCGCGCCTTCACGCAGGAGCCGGCCGCCTACCTGGAAGGCAGCATGCACCGACCCGATGACGAGGCAGCGCGCGTCGAACACTCGATGGACGACATGGGCGTGCCCTACTACGACTATGGCGTCGAACTGAGCGCGCCGAGCCGCGGCGTGGTGGTCTGGGCGCTGATCCGCGAGATCGGCGTGGCAGGCATGACGCAGCGCATCCGGCGCCACAACGACATGGCGGCGCTTGTCGCGAAGGCAGCGCGCGCACACCCGAACCTGGAGCTGCTGCAGCAGCCCACGCTGTCGATCTGCTGCTTTCGCTACGTGTCGCCCGAGGTGGGCGACCTCGACCTGCTGAACCAGCGCCTGCATCGGCGGCTGACACGCGAGAACCGCAACATGCCCAGCACGACGCGCGTGAACGGCCGGCTGGCGCTGCGGCCGTGTTTCGTCGGCGCGCGCAGCGAGATGGAGCATGCGCACGCGCTGGTCGAGGACGTGCTGCGCATCGGCGCCGAGCTGGTGCGCGAACAGGCCGCTTTGCCCTGAGCCTGGGGACTGCGTAGACTGGCGTCACCTTCCCCTTCGCCACACCCCCATGAGCGCGTCTGTCCGTCTGTCCTTCGGCCCGGCCGAAGTCATCTGCCACCCACCCGAGGGCGCCGCCTCCGATAGCGTCGAGAACGCGCGCCGCTGGCTCGACGAGCAGTTCACCGCCTACGAATGCGAGCCGCTGAACCCGCTCGGCAAGGTCTTGACGAAGGACAAGCTCATCGTTCTGGCCGAGGCGATCGGCGTGCGCGGCTTCGAGGCCGACGCGGCCTTGCGCCAGGCGTTCGCTCGCGCCGCGATCGCCATGCTGGGCAGCGGCTCGGTGCACATCGACGTCGACGCGCGCAAAGTGTCCTTCTGAGCAGCGGCGCGCCGCCGATCAATCCGGCGTCGCCGCGGGATCCACGCCAGTGCCGACAGGGGCGTCCAGCCCCCACTCCAGCCAATCGTCGCCGAACAGTTCCGACGGGTGCGGCGTGGCCACACTGCCGTTGCCGCACTTCATCGCGTCGGCCGGGCAGTACTGATCGCAGCCCCAGCAGATGCGCCCCGGCTTCGCGGGGTGGATCGGGAAACGTTTGACCGGCGGCATCGGTGGCATTCGATCGGTGTGAACAACCCTGAAGGCACATCGACTCTATTGCCAGCCGGATCGGCTTTCTTTAAGATGCATCAACTATGCATCTTTAAATGATCGACGAAAAGAATCTCGTGACGCGCCTCGTGATCGACGCGCGCTGCCAGGCCGCTTCGAAGCCCGGAGCGCCGAAGCGGTGATGCCGGGCAAATCCGTTCCCGGCCCCGTGATCCCGATCCGGCCCGCATCGAACGAGGCCGACGACGGCTTGCAGTTCGTCTCGATGTACCAGAAGCAGCCCGACATCTACCCGCGGGCGGTGAAAGGCTGGTTCGCCGGTTGGCGCTGGACTTTCGTCTGGCTCACGCAGTTGCTGTTCTACGGGCTGCCCTGGGTGCAGTGGGGCGGGCGGCAGGCGGTACTGTTCGACCTCGAGGCGCAACGCTTCTACATCCTCGGGCTGGTGCTGTACCCGCAGGACCTGATCTTCCTGGCCGCGCTGCTCGTGCTCTCGGCGCTGGCGCTGTTCCTGTTCACTGCCGTGGCCGGCCGCCTGTGGTGCGGCTACACCTGCCCGCAAACGGTGTACACGGAGATCTTCATGTGGGTGGAGCGCCGCATCGAGGGCGACCGCATCGCCCGCATGCGGCTCGACCAGGCACCCTGGGGTGCCGGCAAGCTCGCGCGCAAGAGCGCCAAACAGGCAACCTGGCTGGCCATCGCCCTGTTCACCGGCTTCAGCTTCGTCGGCTACTTCACGCCGATCCGGGAACTCGCTGCTGCCGTGCCCGCGCTGAGCGTGTCGCCCTGGAACTTGTTCTGGATCCTCTTCTACGGCGCGGCCACCTACGGCAACGCCGGCTATCTGCGCGAGCAGATGTGCAAGTACATGTGCCCCTATGCACGATTCCAGAGTGCGTTGATCGACAAGGACTCGCTGATCATCACTTACGACAGCGCGCGCGGCGACCCACGCGGCTCACGCTCGCGCAAGGCCAGCCCGGCGGCGCAGGGCATGGGCGACTGCATCGACTGCACGCTGTGCGTGCAGGTCTGCCCGACCGGCATCGACATCCGCGACGGGCTGCAGAACGAGTGCATCGGCTGTGCCGCCTGCATCGACGTGTGTGACGACGTGATGGACAAGATGGGCTATGACAGGGGCTTGATCCGCTACTCGACCGAGAACGGCGTCGTCAACGGCTGGACGCGGCTGCAGATGTTCAAGCGCGCGCTGCGCCCGCGGGTGCTGGCCTACGCCGCGGTGCTGTCCGCCGCCAGCTTCGCCTTCGCCGCCAGCGTGGCGCTGCGCAGCCCGTTCAAGTTCGACGTCGTCAAGGACCGCGGTGCGCTGGCCCGCATCGTCGACGAGGGTGCCGTCGAGAACGTGTACCGGATCCAGATCATGAACCGCACCGAGGCCACGCAGACCTTCCGGGTGAGCGTCGAAGGCATCGACGGCCTGGCGGTGACGGCTCCGCAGGCCAGCGCCGGGCCTGTGAGCCTGGCGTCCCTGGTGGTGAGCCTGCGCCTGCCGCACAACGAGGCACAGCCGCTGCGGGGGACGTCGACACCGGTGGTGTTCGAAGTGGCCACGCTCCCGATACCCGGGGCCACGCCCCCCGGCAAGCCCGCCGTCCAACGCGAACGCTCGACCTTCTTCGTACCGCGATGATGCGGTGTGGGCCGACAAGGGCTTTGCCGGGCTCGACGGCGGCAAGGTGGATCCCTTGCCCGCACGCGTGGCGGCCGCCCATGCGGGTTATGCGGAAGAACTCGGTCGAAGTGTCCGTGAGAGCATCTTCTCGATGCGGGGCCGCACGGCACTCCCGCCGATGAGGTTCTCCACCGACATGCTGCCCGTCGCGCCCCTGAGAGTGCCCTAGGGCCACAGTCACTCCATCGAATCGAAAGCCCCGCGCCGCTGCCGCGAGCAGCCGGCTGCATCGTTTGGCGGCATGATGAGGCCATGCTCAAGACCCTGAACGATCTGCTCGACCGCCTGCTGCCGCCGCCGGCGCAGGCCGGCACTGAAGCGACCGAGCACGTGCTTCAACTCGCCACCGCCGTCATGCTGGTGGAAGTGATGCGCGCCGACGCGAGCTTCCATGCTGGCGAGCGCGAGGCTGTGCGCGCAGCCTTGCGCGACAAGTTCGCGCTGAGTGCCGACGAGGCGCAACGCCTGGCCGAGCTGGCCGAGGTGGCGGCGCGTGACGCCACCGACCTGTTCAGCTTCACTTCGCGCATCAACGAGCGCTTCGACATGCCGCAGAAGTTGCGCATGGTGGAACACATGTGGCGCGTGGCTTATGCCGACGGGCACCTCGGCGACCACGAGCGCCACGTGCTCTGGCGCGTGGCCGACCTGCTGCACGTGCCGCAGGGCGCGTACGTGCACGCGCGCCTGCGCGCGCAGCAAGATGCATCCGCAGGGAATGAGCCGCCGTGAGGCATGGAAGGCCTTCAGGGCGGGCCGTCTCCGCCACAGGGGCCCGCCCGCGCACCGGGCAGGCCATGTCGAACCGGCCAGCTTCCGTTCGTCGACAAGGTGCGCGGCGCCCTCGGTCGGGTGCGCCGACCGGTCAACCCCACAGGAGTCAAGCATGTCCTACATCGACGGTTTCGTGATTGCGGTCCCCACGGCCAACAAGCAGAAGTTCATCGAACACGCGCGTCATTTCGACTCGCTGTTCATCGAGCTGGGCGCGATCCGTGTGATCGAGGGTTGGGGCGACGACGTGCCTGACGGAAAGGTCACCGATTTCCGCCGCGCGGTCCAGGCGACGGCCGAGGAGACGGTGGCGTTCTCGTGGGTCGAATGGCCGGACAAGGCCACGCGCGACATCGCCATGAAGAAGATGATTGAAGACCCGCGCATGGACCCGTCCGCACCCGGCAATCCGCCCATGCCTTTCGACGGCAAGCGAATGATCTTCGGCGGCTTCGAACAGGTGGTCGAAGTCAAGGGCTGAGCGGCGAGGTGCCGCGGGCCATCGCGCAGGGTGCCCGTTCAGTGTCCGACGAGCGCCGCGCAACCTCCGCCGAGGATGTCTGCCAGCCTCAGGCTTGGCCCGAGCACGCCTGGGGCCGCTGCCGGGCCGCCACGCCCGCGACGAAGCAGCCGAAGGCGTCGAGCAGCGGCGCGGCGTCGAAGGACGGGCCCTCCAGGATGGCCAGCGCCTGTACGGTGGCTTCCAGCGTCGACACTTGGTCGAAGCGCCGTGCCGCGCGGATCGCGCGGTAGCGGGTCGGCGCCGGCGCGTCCAGCGACAGGCGCGGCAGCGCGGCCAAGGCCGGATGCTCGAGCAGCATCCGCAGGCTTTTGCGCCACGTCGCGTCGAGCACCACCAGCCGCACCGAGGCGCCCGCCGGCGGCCCGCTGGCCGCCGGCGCAGGCGCGGCAGGCACGTCCGGGTAGAGCAGCCGCGCGTGCCGCCCGGGGCGATGCAACAGGTCCTCGAGCGCACCGGGCTCGAAGCGCTCCCCGACGACCACCTCGCAATGCGCCAGAGACAGGCGCAGCATCGCCACGCTGTTCTTCGCCTGGCGCTGTTCCTGCGGGTGCTGCAGCACCAGCACCTCGGTTCGGTGGGCAGTCAGCCGCGCCAGCGCGCACAGGCAGGTCGCCTGCGGTCGCAGGCAGCGCACGCATGTCGCGCGGGAGGGGATGGACGGACCGTTCACGCAGGTATGGTCGCACGCCCGTCTCATCTGCCGCGCACCCGTCTCGGGGTTGGCCGTCGATCATTGCAGAGGGTCATGACGCATTCCGACCACATGCAACCGCAATCGGTACCCCGCAGAAGGCCGGGCGATCCGGCGCCAGAGCCTGTCGGTACGAAGTGGCACATGGCGGTTGCGTTGTCGAGTTGCTCAACTGGACCACGGGCTCCCCCATAACGAGTTCATAACGGCTGATCCGTAGCATGAAGTTCGGCGGGTGTGTCGGAACTTGATTGCCCAGGCCATTCGCTCCCCTGCTGCGTGGTTCCTTGTCACGCGGCCAACCACTTGGAGATTCAGATGCTCAAGACCTTTCTCGCCTTCACCCTGGCCGCCGGCTGCTGCCTGAACACCGTTGCCGCCATCGCTGCCGATACGGCCCAGCCCCAACCCAGGAGCGAAGAGCTCACGAGCCCAGGCCAAGCCATTCCCCGCATACCGACGTGCTGGATCGTGCCGATCAGCTGCCGCTGAGGTCAAGCGAGACGGCATGGCCAACGCCCGTTCGGCCACGGGCGTCCAGGATCGCCGCAGGGAGGTGAACCCTGGGGCCAGTCGTGCTCGCTGTCCGTAGATCGAACGGAGCCAGCTCCGTTGCAGCGGCGTGCGACCCATGGCCGCGGCGTGCCACCACGATCTGGCCGAGATGCGCGATCGGCTTGAATCGAAGCCGGATCGTCGCGCAGAAGCGGCCGCGTCGTGTGCCCCAGACCTTCGACCAGGCGCAACTCGACGTCGGGAAACTTCTCGCGGAAGCGAATGACTGCCTGCGGAACGATGTGCGCGGCGGACGCCAAGACCTGGGGCGTCGTCGCCAGACGCATAGGTCGGCAGGCGGACTGAATGACGGGCGACGCACCGGCAGGGCACTGGCCGGACTTGTTGCCGGCGCTCAGGGTGTCGGCGTTGCCGCGGGATCGCCTGAGCAGCGCGCGCCGCCACGCCGAAGCGGCTTGGCGCGATCTGCGGGTCCGGGTGGTCAGGAAGCCGCAGGCGCCGAACTGGGAGTCACCGCCTTGGGAGGCTGGGTACCGTCGGACTTGCGGCGCTTTCTGCCGCTTGCCGTCTTTCTGACTTGTTTGGCGGAAATGGTTTTCTTGCCTACGCGCTTCTTCTTTGACAGTGCCATCTCGATCCTTTTGAGTTGAGGGGCCGAGGATACATCCGGCACGGATTCGCGCCCTTGTTCCTGGGGGCCGTTGCAGGGCCTGCCTCCACGCGCCGCGAGTTCAGTTTCGGAATCGAGCTCGGCCGATGCCGGCCATTTGCTGCCATTGGCGACAGGCAGGTTTCAGGCAACCCGTCTCCCGATCCCCAGGCTGGAGGAGACCGCGAGGTGGCCACACAGAGGCAGGCACGCATGGCCCGAGAATACGTGGCCCGACGACACAGCTCCGGTGACCGACCTGAGTCCTTCCGATGCCTGACATCCCTGAGATTCCCGAGACTGCTCCCGGCCTTGCGCCCAATGAGACGCCGCGCACGCCGACCGAGGCGGCGCCAGCTGGCCTCGCGGCGGCGTCACGGCCCGAACCCGGCGCGGCCGACACCGCGCGCCTGCTGGCCCAGCACTTCCCGGCGCTCTTCGGTGCGGGCGTGATCAAGCCAATCAAGCTTCGCATCCAGTCCGACATACATGAACGGGCACCAGGCGTCTTCACCAAGAAGGCACTTTCCATTTTCCTGCAGCGCTACACCACCGCGACCGCCTACCTGCGGGCCCTGGTGGCCGAGGGTGCGACACGCAGCGATCTCGACGGCCAGCCGGCCAGCGAAATCGCCGCCGAACATCGCGATGCTGCAGGCTTGGAACTCGAGCGGCGCCGTGCCATCGTCGAAGCAAGAAGACTTGCAGGTCGCCAGGAGGCCCGCGCTTCGCGTCAAGACGCCCGCCCGCCGCGGCCGCTGCGACCGCAAGTGCCTTCCCAACAGGCGGCGGTGTCGCAGCCCGCTTCGCAAGCAACCGGGGAGCGGGCTGCCACTCGTGGCACGCGCTCGATGCAGCCCGGTTCTTCCGACCCCCCTGACCGCTCTGCGCGGCCATCCCGGCCCAGCCAGGCGCCACGGCGCCCGCACAAGCCCCAGCCCGAGCGGAACCCTGCTCGTGCCCAGGGTCAAGAGCGCATGAACGCGCCGGCCTTGCCGCCGACTCCGGAGCAGCTTGCCCAGGCCGAGGCTCGCCAGCAGCGTGCATTGCTGCTGCGCAGCTTCGAGCAGAGCCCACTTTCGAAGGCGAACTTTGGGGCCTTGAAGGGGCTGAGCGAGGCAGCCCTGGACGCGCTTCTGAACCTGGCGCGGCAGGAGCGCGGCTCACGGTGATGGCCTCGGTGCCGCGGTTTCCTTCCTTCACTCCCGGCCACCGAAGACGCGCTGGCTGCCAACAAGCGGTCTTCCGCTCGAGCGGGCCCCGATGCCTGCAATGACCGCTTCCTGATGCGCTGTGGGCGGCGTCCGTCACGTGACAGCAGGCGACTGCTTTCGGGTATTGTTTGGAACTACGTTGCCCAGGGGCCCGCCCAATGATCCTCGTCGGCCAATACGACAGCCCCGTCACGCGCCGTGTCGCAGTCGCGCTGCACCACTACGGCATGCCCTTCACCCGCGACACGCGCTCGATCTTTGGAGATGCGCAGGCTGTCTCGAAGATCAGCCCCCTGACTCGCATTCCGGCCCTCGTCCTGGACGACGGCGAGGTGCTGATCGACAGTGCCGCGATCCTTGACTACCTCGACGAGCAGGCGGGTGACGCAGCGTTGATCCCCGGCTCCGGGTCCGCGCGCCGACTTGTCCTCCAGATGACGGCGCTGGCCCAGGGCACGCTCGAAAAGGTCGCGGCCGTGGTCTACGAAAGGCACTTCCATTCCCCGGAGCATCGAAGCACCGCATGGCTTGACCGCTGCCTTGGCCAGGCCCGCGCTGGCCTTGACGAACTGACGCGCCGCCTTGCCGCACCCTATGCTTGCGGGCCAACGCTCAGCCATGCCGATGTCATGATCACCACGCTGATCTGGTACATGCAGGACCGGATGGGTGAAGTGCTTTCACACACCACTCACGCCGACCTGATCCGCTTGGCCGAACGCTGTGAAGACCTTCCCGCCTTCCGCGCAGCGGCCCTGAGCGATTTCGAGAAGATGCCACGCAGCTAAGAAGTTCTGCAATGGGTGGCGCCGTGAAGGCTGCCGCGGGCCTGATCTGACGGTCTATGCACCGCAACCGCTGGGCTCGCCGTTGTGTTGATCCGGGAACTCGCGGTCCCGGCCATAAGCGGACTGACGAGTCCTGTGTCGCAATCCGACCGTTGGGACTGGGCCGGCGAACTGAAGATGGTGTCGCAGCTCTCGAGTTCATCGGTGCAGACCTGTCGTTCGGCTCGAGCAGCAGTTCGAGGTTTGGATGCGCGCGCGCCGTTTCTGCAACGTACGCAGGCCGTCGTGTTGTGGCGCACCACGCGCCGGCGCAGCCTCTCGCGAGGCGGTCACCGTCGCTTCCTCACTCCAGCGGCTGACCTGGCTGCAGCACCTGCAGCACGACGCGGCCCTGGGCCTGGCGACGGCGCAGAAGGTCCAGCGCGACGGCGAAGTCCTCCCAGGGCATCGTGCATCCGACGTGCGGGCGCAACTCTCCGGTCCCCACCAGGCGCATCAGCGCTTCGTCGGCAGCGGCGCTCTCGCGCGGGTGGCGCTCGGCCCATGCGCCCCAGTAGGCGCCGACAACCGAGTAGTTCTTCAGCAATGGCAGGTTGGCCGCGACGCTCGGGATCTGCCCGCAGGCGAAGCCCAAGGGCACCAGCCGACCGCCCCAGTTCATCGAACGTGCCATGGCGGCGAACACGTCGCCGCCGACGTGATCGAGGCACACATCCACGCCGCGGTCACCGGTCAGCGACCGGATGCGCTCGCGCAGGTCTTCCTCGGTGTAGACGATCACGTGCTCGGCGCCGCGGTCGCGCACGACAGCAGCCTTGTCGCGCGAGCCCACGCCAGCAATCACCCGTGCGCCGAGATGGCGGCCCAGGTCGACGGCAGCCAGCCCAACGCCGCCGGCCGCTCCCGTCACGAACAGCGTTTCGCCGGCCTGCAGACGGGCCTGCGTGACGAGCGCATAACGTGCCGTCCCATAGGCGTAGCGAACGGCAGCGGCCGTTTGGAAGTCGACGCCCGCCGGCAGCGGCACCGTGCTGCTTTCCGGGGCCACCATCCTCTCGGCCCACGCGCCGCGCCAGTTGCCGCAGGCGACGCGATCGCCGACGTGGAAGCGCGTGACCTCGGCACCTACCGAAACGACCACGCCGGCCGCATCGGTGCCGGGCACGTAGGGAAGTTCCGGCCGCATCTGGTAACGCCCCTGGGCCCTCAGCAAGTCCATGAAGCTGACCGCGGCGGCATGCACCGCGACCTCGACGTCATGCCGCCCGGGCGTGGGGGCCGTCGTCTCGCCGAGCTGCAGTTGCGGTTCGGCGGCGAAGCTGGTGCAGAGGATCGCCTTCATCGGGTCACCCCATGGCGGCGACGCACACCGTCACCACCTCGGCCGTTGCGCATTCGCTGCCCTGCTGCAGCACGCGGCACGCGACGGTAGCCCGACGCGGCCCCGCGTCGACCACCTTCGCCCTCAGCTCCAGCGGCTGGTCGATGACGGCCGGCCTGAGAAAGCTCACGCTGAGGCGGCCGGTCACCACCGAAAAGGGCAGGGAGCCATGCGCCAGGTCGAAGCCTTCATCGCGACAACGGGTTGCCAAGGCCGTCCAGACCGCGTGGCAATCGACCACCGACGCGATCGTGCCTCCGTAGACCACGCCCGGATGGCCGATGTGATACGGCTGCGGCTGCCAGATGCACACCAGTTCGTCGCCGCCGTCCCAGTGGCTCTTGATCTGCATGCCGTGCGCATTCAGGGCACCGCATCCGTAGCACTGGACCTTCCGCACATCCTGCAGCGGGCGTCCGTCCATGTTTGTTCTCCGCAGTCTCCGTACCGCGAGTCTGCGACGGGTCACCGCGCGAGCGACAGTCGGCCGACTACGGTAGCCGGTCTGGCGGATACCGGGGCATCCCGGTAGGGCGGTGGAGCGTCAGGCCACGAACATGCGGCGCTCGGACGCGCGCCCTACCGCCTCGGCGCGGGTTCGGCAGCCGAGAGCCTGCAGGGCGCGCGCCGCGTGCATCTCCACGGTGCGCGGGCTCAGGCCCAACGCCGCAGCAATCTGCTTGTCGGACTGGCCGAACGAGATTCGGCGCAGCACCTCCAGCTGGCGTTCGGTCAAGCGGATCTCGGCGCGCCCGGCCGGCTCGTCGTTCGTGCCGAGAAAGCGCCGGGTCTCCCGCACAAAGCCTTCCCAGGCCGGCTCGTCGGGGAACGGGATGTGGTTGCGACCCTCCAGCGGCACGAAGCGCGCGCCGGGAATGAGCGATGCAAGACGTCGTCCCTGCTCGAACCGAACCATCTCGTCGTCCTTCGGATGCAGCACCAGCGTCGGGCAGCGCACCCGCGCGGCCGCCTCCTTGACGTTCATGCCGTACATCGCCCGCAGGTAGCGCACCGCCACGTCGGGCGTCGCGGTCGTGCGCTGCTTCTCATCGAAGGCCATCCACTGCGCCTGCGTTGCAGCGGGCAGGAAACGCGAGACGAAGACCTGCCGGAACGCGGGCGAGCTGTTGCCCCAGCCCAGCTCGGCCAGCTCGATCATCAGGTCGCCTTCGCGGCGGATGGCCGGATCGGGATGGCTGGTGCTGTGATACGAAGTCGCGAACCCGCCGAACAAGATCAGCCGGCTCACGCGCTCGGGATGCCTGGCCGCGTATTCGACCGCGACGCCGGCCGCACAGGTGAATCCCAGCAGCGTGAACGGCTCGCGGCCGTGTGCGTCCGCCACGGCTTCCAGGTCGTGCACCCAGGCCTCGAAGGACAGTTCGTCCACCCGGCGCTGCGACAGGCCGCAGCCGCGCGTGTCGTATTCGACGTAGCTGAATCGAGGCGCGAACTCGTCGATCAACGCCTGCTGGATCGTTCCGGGCGCGGCACGTTCGATGTGCGTCAGCCAGGTTGCCGCCTTGATCAACGTCGGGCCCGCGCCGTAGCGCGCGGTGGCGAGCTGGACCCCGTCCCGAGACGAGACGAACTCGATGTCGCGCGCATGCCCCATGGAGTTCCTTCCTGGCCCACCACCCATCAGCCGGGCCGACTCATCGCCGCAGTGTCTTTGCGGCCAGTCTTCCACTCCACTCTACTGCCAAAGCCGCCTCACGCAAGAGCGCCAGATTCGGGACCGGTGTCGGCACGGTGGCCGACACGCACGTCGGCCAACAACCGGTCCTGGCCTGGTCCACTGGCAGCAAAGGGTCGTGTTCTACCGGTCGCCAGAGTCAGAAGGAGTCACTCGCGGCTCGACGCGCCGGCCGCAGTCGGTCTCGACCTGCCGGTCGAATCGGCACTCCGCCCACTGCTGCGGGTCGAAACCGGCAGGAGCCGATTGCCGCGTATTGGTTTGGCGATTCATCGATGGCTGGTCGCTGGCGTTCCAATCCTGTCACTTGCCGCGCGCGTCCAGGTCCGCCGCAAAGAATGCATTGAGTTCATTCCCCGCGGCAGCTTGCGCGAAGCCATCGAACCGCCCTTCCTCCGCAATCAGCCGCGCCGCCCTCATGAACCCTCCCCACGCGGCGCGCGCGAGCGCTCCGCCGATGCTGATTCGCCGAACGCCCAGTGCCGAGATGTCGGCCACGCTCAAGTCGCTGGCCCAGCCGACCAGCAGATTGACCGGCTTGGGAGCCACTGCCGCAACCACGGCGGCGATCTCGTCGCGCGTGCGCAGCCCAGGCGCGTACAGGCAGTCGGCCCCTGCGTTGGCATAGGCCTGCAGTCGGGCGATGGTTTCCTGCAGATCGGGTCTGCCGACCAGATAGCACTCGGCGCGCCCCACGAGCAGCGTGTCGGGGCCTGCCCTGTCAATGGCGCGCCGCGCTGCGCGCAGCCGTTCGACCGCTTCCTCGACGCTGAACAGCGGCGCGGCCGCCTGGCCCGTCGAATCCTCGATAGACAGCCCGGCCACACCCGTCTCGACCGCAAGCCGCACGCTCTGCGCCACACCGGCCGGGTCGGCGGCAAACCCGCTCTCGAAGTCGGCATTGATCGGAACGTCCGTGGCAGCGACCATCTCCGCGAGATGCAACAGCGCCATCTCCCGCGAGATGCCGTTGTCGGGCCGCGCCTGCGACCAGGCGAACCCGGAACTGGTGGTGGCCAATGCCTTGAACCCCAGGCCCTGCAGCATCCGTGCGCTGCCGATGTCCCAGGGGTTCGGAATGACGAAACAGCCGGCTTCATGCAGGCGACGAAACGCCTGGCGCTTGTCGGTGACGCTGACCAAAGCCGATTGCATCGAAGCCTCCTTGTTTGCGGGTTGGCCGATAGTGCCTCGGCGCGCCGCTTGTGAATGATACTGTTGTTTTGTACAGTACCCGCCTGACCCGAGCGCACCATGCACGCCTTCAACACCCACTCCTGCGATCTCCCGGCGCTTCGGGCTCCCATGGCCTTCGCGACGGACCCGCCCGTCCCGTGGCGAGCGGTACCGCATCTGCAAGGCGCCGCAGAGGTCGGCACGCCGGATCGGGCGGCGGAGCAATGGGTCTGGCAAAGCCGCTTCGGCCCCATCGTCATCGAGGTGCGAGGCAAGGACGTGTTCGTCAACGGTGACCGGGTCGCGCCCCATGCCCCGTGATCGCCCCGGCTCTGCAGCGCCGCCGCGCAGCAGCGTGGCCATCAGCTTCGGCTCGCCCGCCACCGAGAGCGGTGTCGGCCGGCTGGACCTGAACGAGATCCTCGTCCGGCACCCGCAGGCGGCATTCATGATGCGCATCGCCGGCGACTCGATGCGCGAGGCCGGGGTCTGCGACGGCGACCTGGCGCTCGTTGATCGCGCGCTCACCGCGGCGCACGGCCACGTGGTCATCGCCATCGTGAACGACGAGTTCGTCTGCCGGCGCCTGGTCCGCCGCGGCCAGGTGGTGCGCCTCCAATCCGACGGCGAGGCGCCGCCCGACCGGGTTCCGGGCGAGGCCGAGGAACTGCAGATCTGGGGCGTCGTCACGCACGTCATCCGGCCGCTGGCCGCCTAGGGTCGCCATGTTCGCGCTGGTCGACGTGAACAACATGTACGTCAGCTGCGAGCGGGTGTTCCGCCCAGCGCTCAACGGGCGGCCCGTCGTCGTCCTGTCCAGCAACGACGGCGCGTGCATCGCGCGCAGCAACGAGGCCAAGGACCTGGGCGTGCGCATGGCCCAGCCCTGGTTCGAGGTCCGGCATCTCGAGCGCGAGGCCGGTCTCATCGCGCTGTCGGCCAACTTCGAGCTCTACGGCGACATGTCCAGCCGGATGATGGCCCTGGCCGCCGAGTACGCGCCGCGACAGGAGATCTACAGCATCGACGAGTGCTTCCTCGACTTCGAAGGTGTACCTGGCGACCTGGTTGCCATCGGGCGTGACCTGCGTTCCAAGGTGCTGGCGTGGACCGGTCTTCCGACGAGCATCGGATTTGGCGCGACCAAGACGTTGGCCAAGCTTGCCAACCACGTCGCCAAGACGGCCGATCGCAAGCCGGGACGCTACCCGCCGCAGTACGCGCAGGTGTGCAACTTCCTCGACCTGTCGGCGGAGCAACTGCACGCCGTGCTGAGTGCGGCCGACGTCGGCGACGTCTGGGGCATCGGCCGCAAGACGGCTCCCAGGCTGAACGAAGCCGGCCTGCGGACCGTGCTGGACCTGCTCAAGGCCGACGTGCCGGCGTTGCGGCGCCAGTTCGGCATCGTGATGGAGAAGACGTTGCGCGAGTTGCGTGGCACGCCGTGCCACGTCGTCGACGACGCCCCACAGCCGAACCAGCAGATCATGTGCTCGCGCTCGTTCGGGGCACCGGTGACGGAGCTGCCCACACTGATCGAGGTGGTCAGCCAGTTCGTGACCCAGGTGGCCCGCAAGCTCCGGGAACAGGGCAGCCTGGCCGGTGGGGTTCAGGTCTTCATCAACACCAGCCCGTATCGCCGGCAGGACCGCCAGCACGCCCCGAGCGCGACCTTGCGCCTGGGCCAGGCCACCAGCGACACGCGGGTGCTGATCAGCGCCGTCGTCCGGGTACTGCGCAGCATCTTCCGCCCGGGCTACAACTACGCGAAAGCCGGCGTGCTGCTCGTCGACCTGCAGCAGGCGAGCCACGAGCAGTCGGCGCTGGACTTGTTCGAGCCGGGTCCATCACCCGATGCACCGGAACGGAACCGCGCCAGTCTCATGAGCGCCATGGACGCGTTGAACGACCGCTTCGGGCGCGGCGCCGTGACCGTCGCCTCGGCAGCGCGCCGCCCCGGCCCGAGCGCGCACGCGTCGAAACAGGAGCGGCGCTCACCGCGCTTCACGACGCGGCTTGACGAGATTGCCGTGGCCAGGGCGTAGACATTCCCTCACGCCATCGTGCCCTCTTTGAAAGATCGGCGCTTCGACAACGACTATTGACTACCCTTTGCCGCTGCGACCACCCGTCCACACCATGAACCGCCGCCAGATCATGAGCCTGCTTTCCCTGTTCGGCCTTGGGGCCAAGGTCACCGCCGCCAGCGCCACCGACGCAGTTGCCAGACCTGAAGCGCTGCGCCTGAGCGAAGCCGCGTGGAAGCAGCGGCTGTCAGCCGCGGCTTTCCGTGTGCTGCGCCAGGAAGGCACCGAAGCCCCAGGGAGCAGCCCGCTGAACGCTGAGAAACGCAAGGGTGTCTTCCACTGCGCAGGCTGCGACTTGCCGTTGTTCTCTTCGGACGCCAAGTACGACAGCGGTACGGGGTGGCCCAGCTTCCACACCCCGCTGCCTGGCGCGCTGGCCACGAAGACTGACTACAAGTTGATCCTGCCGCGCACCGAGTATCACTGCGCCCGCTGCGAGGGCCACCAGGGCCATGTCTTCGACGACGGCCCAAGGCCCAGCGGCAAGCGCTACTGCAACAACGGCGTGGCACTGAAGTTCGTGCCGGCGGCCGCATGAAGCGCTGTTTCGCCAGTCCGGGCTCTGTTGCCGGCCTGCTGGGGCTGGCGTTGACGCTGGCCACTGCCGCTCCGGCCCTGGCGCAGACCACGGCCAAGGCAACATTCGCCGGAGGTTGCTTCTGGTGTGTAGAAGCCGACTTCGACAAGGTCCCGGGCGTGCTGTCGACGACCTCCGGCTACATCGGCGGCACCGTGGCCAACCCCAGCTACGAGCAGGTGTCGTCGAAGTCCACGGGCCACGCCGAAGCGGTCGAGATCGTATTCGACCCGGCGAAGCTGAGCTATGCCGAACTCGTCAACCACTTCTGGCGCACCATCGACCCGACGACCCGGGACCGCCAGTTCTGCGATGTCGGATCGCCCTACCGCACGGCTATCTTCACCCACGACGCCCAGCAGGCCGCTGTCGTGAAGCAGTCATTGGAAACGCTCGAAAAGGCCAAGCCCTTCAAGGAGCCTATCGTCACGGCCGTCTTGCCCGCGACCACTTTCTACCCAGCCGAGGCCTACCACCAGGACTACTACAAGAAGAATCCGGTGCGCTATGCCTACTACCGCGCCAGTTGCGGCCGCGACGCGCGGCTGGAACAGTTGTGGGGCAAGCGTTGAGACTTGGACTCGAGCGCATGCGCAAGTGCAAACCCCACCGCAAGTTGATCGCGGCAAAGGAAAGGCACGTTCACGACGCCTGTGAATGCCGTGCCTGAGTGGCCGCCAACGAGCATCCACAGTGAAAGATGGCGCCCCTTCCACGTCTCGCAGGGCTCACGGTGACGCCAACAAACAAAGTCGGTCGGGAACGGCATTCGTACGTCGTTGATTCTTCTGCCTAACCATGAAGTCGGAAAGTCCGTCGGGAGTCCAGATTTCGTCAGCCTTGGAAGACGCGCAACAAACACAGTCAGTGGAAGTCACAGAACAGTCGCCCTGAGCAAGTTCCCGAGGGCGGGACCGACCTATCGGCCCCGATCGACCTCTCTGCAGCGGTTGCTGCCCGCGGTCACGGGAGGGCGAACTCGCGCTGACGGCCAGCGGGCGGTCGCTGGGGTCGGCCGCGGCGGGCAGGATGACGGTCGCGTCTCAGGCGGCCTCGCCTTGGGCCTGCGGCTGCGCCAGCCGGGCAACGAGGTGCCGCAGGTCGGGTGGCCAGGCAGCGATGTGCGCAGCAAGTCCGTCGGCGTCGCCGGCGAACAGCGCGCGCGTCGCCTCCTCGAAGCCCGGCAGGTCGCCGGCCATCGTCGACATGAAGGCGTAGGTTCGTTCGCGCGCGCGGCGCAGCGCATCGGGGCCGGCGCTGTCGCGCATGGCCTGCAGAACCAACTTGCGCAGCGCCACTGACGCGCCGCCGGCCTGACTGGCCAGCCAGTCCCAATGCTCGGGCAGCAGCGTCACTTCGCGCGCCACCACGCCCAGGCGGGGACGGCCCCGCCCGCGCGGGCGGCTCGTGTCGGCGCCTTCTTCGGCAGGTGGCGCGTCCGGCACCGCGTGGCGCTGCGCCACCTCGGCCTCGGTGCCGCGCAGGTCCAGGTCGACGGTATGTCCGGTGTCGTGGCGGACGACTGTCACCACGGCCGTCGGGTCCTTCGCGAGGGCGCGATGCGCCGCAGTCGCCACCGTGGCGAGCGAGCCACTGGCCAGCGCAAGCGTTCCACGGAAGGCTGTGTAGGTGTCGGCGAGGGGTGCCATGGGGAGCCTCCACCGAGGCGCTCGAGATGGGATGAACTAATTCTACCCGGACAAATATTTGACAGATCAATTTAACCCGGGTGTAATTTGGGCTTGACCGAAAGGACACCCATGACCGACCTGTTCCCACACTCTGCAGACCGGCGTGCACTGGCCCGCCGCGCGCGCGATGCGTTTCCGCCGATGGGCGTGTATGCCGTCCGCAACCGCGCCACCGGTCACGTGCGCGTGAAGTCGAGCCGCAACGTCCCGGGCGCGATCAACCGACTGACGTTCGAACTGCGCCAGGGCTGCCACCGCGACCACGGACTGCAGTCGCTGTGGAATGCACGCGGTGCCGAGGGCGTGACGATGGAGGTGCTGGAACTCGTGCGCGAGCGCAACGATCCGGCGTTCGACTACGACGCCGAGCTGGAACTTCTGGAGACGCTCTATCGCCAGGAGCTGACGCCGGAGGCCGCGCCATGACCCCCTATGCCGATCGCCTGTCGCAGACCTTGCGACATCACCGCCAGCTGGCGCGCCAGGTCCAGCGGCTGGACGACGAACTGGGCCTGCACCACGGCCTGTCGTGGACCGACCTGCTGCTGCTCGATGTGCTGCACGACGCCGGCGGCCGGCTGCCTGCGCGCCAGGCTGCGGCCGCCACGGGCCGGTCGCCGGCCGGGCTGCTGCGCCAGGTGCTGCCAATGGAGAAGATCGGGCTCGTGCAGCGGCAGCGCGACGGCAGCGGCACGCAGCAGTTGGTGCTGGCCGCAGGCGGCGCCCGCCGGCTGCGTGAGGCTCGCGACACCGCGCGTGACCTGCTGGAGGAAGACGCAGCGCAGGCCGCCTAGGTGCCAACGGGGCCAGGCGAGCCGGCTGATCTTGCCGTCCGGCGAGCAGTCATCTGCATCCAACAGCCGAACCCGCCGCACGGAGTTGCCAGTCGCGGTGGCGCGGACTCAAGGGCACGCGCGGGCCCTCATTTGAGACGTGCCAGGTGCTGCTTCTCGTGTGGGGCCGGCGGCTCCGCAGCGTTTGGAGTCGGTCACTGCCGGATCGCGAGCTCACGGTTAGCGCCATCAAGCCGACATTCGGGTGGGTTGCGGCGCCAAGACTGAGCGTCGGCGGTACGAAGGACAGCAGACGGCGGGGTCTGTCCTGCCCGCCCGGGCCACCTCAACGGCCGGTCTTTCGCAACGTGGTGGACTCAAGTCGACCCGTACCAGACCCCTGGCTGGATGATCAGCGGTCGCGCAACCGGACCATCGGCAGCGTTTCAGGCCTGAAGCTTCTCCACGCAGCTAGGTCGTCGTGTTCACTCGCTCGGCCTGTGCGCTTGCAGGCGACCAGGCTTGACTTTCCTCTATATTTCCATAAACTTAGAATCATGAACGAGAAGACTGCTGTCACCGCACTGGCCGCGCTGGCCCAGGAGGCGCGCCTCCGGGTGTTCCGCGCCTTGGTCGGCGCCGGGCCCGAAGGCATGACCCCGAGTGCGCTCTCGGCGATGCTCGACATCCCGGCCTCGACCCTGTCCTTCCATCTGAAGGAGCTTGTGCACGCCGACCTCGTCACCGTCGAGCGCGAGAGCCGCAACCTTCACTACCGGCCCGCGCTCGCCCAGATGAACGCACTGCTGTCCTATCTCACTGACCACTGCTGCATGGGCAAGTCCTGTGCGCCCAGCGGCTCCAAACGCCGCACCACCTGCTGATCCGGAGCGCCCCATGAAGAGATTCCATGTTCACGTCCACGTCGATGATCTCGACAAGAGCATCGGCTTCTATTCCAAGCTCTTCGCCGCGGAACCGTCGCGCGTCGAAGGCGACTACGCCAAGTGGATGCTGGAAGACCCGCGCATCAACTTCGCCATCTCGACGCGCGGCAGCAAGGCAGGCATCGACCATCTCGGCTTCCAGACCGACGATCCCGAAGAGCTCGTGGCCTTGAAGGCGCGCGCCCAGGACGCCGACATGGCCCTGCTCGACGAAGGCGAAACCACCTGCTGCTACGCACGCAGCGAGAAGCACTGGGTCACCGACCCGCAAGGCATCGCCTGGGAGCACTTCCACACGCTGGGCAACATCCCCGTCTTCAGCGAAGGGCAGGCGACCGATGCTGCTTCGGCCTGTTGCACACCGACGGCGACAACCGTGGCCGAGCCGTCCGCCTGCTGCGCACCGGCGCCGCGAGGCAAGCCCATCGGCATTGCGGTGAAGTCGTCGACCTCCTGCTGCTGAGGCACCATGCAAGACAAGACCTACAACGTGCTGTTCATCTGCACGGGCAACTCGGCGCGCTCGGTGATTGCCGAAGGCTTGATGAACGAACTCGGCAAGGGCCGCTTCATCGCCTTCTCCGCGGGCAGCCACCCGAAGGGTTCCGTGCACCCGCTGGCGCTGAAGACGCTGGCCGCGCACCACATCCCGACGGATGGTTTTCGCAGCAAGAGCTGGGAAGAGTTCGCGGGCCCGGATGCTCCGGGGCTGCACTTCGTCTTCACGGTCTGCGACCAGGCGGCGGGCGAGGTCTGTCCCGTGTGGCCCGGCCAGCCGATGACAGCGCACTGGGGCATGCCCGACCCGGCCGCCGTCGAAGGCGATGAGCGCGCCAGGGAGAAGGCCTTCCTCGACGCCTTCATCACGATGAAGCGTCGCATCCAGCTGATGCTCTCGCTGCCGTTGGCCAGCCTGGACCGCATGGCGATCCAGAAGGAACTCAAGGACATCGGAAGCCGCTGACCCATGACCACCCATGTCCTGATCCTGTGCACCCACAACTCGGCGCGAAGCGTGCTGAGCGAGGGCATGCTCAACCATCTGGCCGGCAAGCTCGGCAAGGACGTGAAGGCGCACAGCGCCGGCAGCGCGCCGAGCGGTCGCATCAACCCGTTCGCGATCGAGGCGCTCGACCGCGCCGGCATCGAAACCAGCGGCTACCGCAGCAAGAGCTGGGACGAGTTCAGCCGGGACGGCGCACCGCCGCTGTCCATCGTCATCACGGTCTGCGACAGCGCCGCTGCCGAGCAGTGCCCGGTGTTCTTCGGTAGCACGGGTGGGCAGCCGGTGAAGGTGCACTGGGGCTACCCTGACCCTTCCAACGCTGAAGGCGGCGAGGACGGAAAACGTCGCGCCTTCGAGCTGACTCGCCAGGCCATCGGCTACCGCATGCTGCAGCTGCTCGCCCTGCCGTTCGAAACCATGGACCGAACGGCCCTGCAGGCCGCACTGGTCGAGATCGGCAGGAGCTGAGCGACGGGCCCGACCAGAACATGAACACGACCACTCTTCCAGCGCGCGCCGAAGCGCCGGCGCCGATGAGCGTCTTCGAACGCTACCTGACCGTCTGGGTCTTCCTCTGCATCGTGGTCGGCATCGGACTGGGCCAGCTGCTGCCCGGTCCGGTCCAGGCCATCGGCAAGATGGAAGTCGCCAAGGTCAACCTGCCAGTCGGCCTGCTGATCTGGGTGATGATCATCCCGATGCTGCTGAAGGTCGACTTCGGCGCACTGAGCCAGGTGAAGCAGCACTGGCGTGGCATCGGCGTGACGCTGTTCGTCAACTGGGCCGTCAAGCCCTTCTCGATGGCGCTGCTGGGCTGGATCTTCATCCGCCATGTGTTCGCACCTTACCTGCCTGCCGGGCAGGCGGACAGCTACATCGCCGGGCTGATCCTGCTCGCAGCCGCGCCTTGCACGGCGATGGTGTTCGTGTGGAGCCGCCTCACCAACGGGCACCCGCTCTTCACGCTGAGCCAGGTGGCCCTCAACGACACCATCATGGTGTTCGCCTTCGCACCCATCGTCGCGCTGCTGCTTGGGCTGTCGTCGATCACGGTTCCCTGGGACACGTTGATCACCTCCGTCGTGCTGTACATCGTCATTCCGGTGCTGATCGCGCAGGTCTGGCGCAAGGCGCTGCTCTCGCGCGGCCAGGCCGCCTTCGACGCCACGCTGGCGAAGATCGGGCCGTGGTCGATCACCGCGCTGCTGGCGACGCTGGTGCTGCTGTTCGGTTTCCAGGGCGAAGCGATCCTGAAGCAGCCGCTGGTCATCGCGATGCTCGCGGTGCCGATCCTGATCCAGGTTCTCTTCAACTCGGGCCTGGCCTACTGGCTGAACCGGCGCCTGGGAGAGTCGCACAACGTGGCCTGTCCGTCGGCGCTCATCGGCGCCAGCAACTTCTTCGAGCTGGCAGTGGCCGCCGCGATCAGCCTGTTCGGCTTCGAGTCCGGCGCGGCACTGGCGACGGTGGTGGGCGTGCTGATCGAGGTACCGGTGATGCTGCTGGTGGTGCGGGTCGTGAACCAGAGCAAGGGCTGGTATGAGCATCGCTGACGTGAGCCTGCCCAACGTCGATCCCTCGCTGTTCGACCGCCCCAGCGGACAGCGCTTTGCCGGCGCCGGAACGTCGACCCATCCGCCGCGCTTCCTGCTGCTGTACGGCTCGTTGCGCGAGCGCTCGTACAGCAAGCTGCTCACGCTGGAGGCGGCCCGCCTGTTGCGCTCGATGGGCGGCGAGGTACGCATCTTCGACCCCACTGGCCTGCCTCTTCCCGATGGCGCACCAGACACGCACCCCAAGGTGCAGGAGCTGCGCGAAGCGGCGACGTGGGCCGAAGGCATGGTCTGGACGTCGCCCGAGCGCCACGGCGCGATGACCGGCATCATGAAGGCGCAGATCGACTGGATCCCGCTGAACGTCGGCGCCGTGCGGCCGACGCAGGGCAAGACCCTGGCGGTCATGGAAGTCTCGGGCGGATCGCAGTCCTTCAACGCCGTGAACCAGCTGCGCGTGCTCGGGCGCTGGATGCGCATGATCACCATCCCCAATCAGTCCTCGGTGGCCAAGGCCTTCCAGGAGTTCGACGACGCCGGTCGCATGAAGCCATCGGCGTACTACGAGCGCGTGGTCGACGTGATGGAGGAACTCATGAAGTTCACCCTGCTGACGCGCGACGTCGCACCCTACCTGGTCGACCGCTACAGCGAGCGGCGAGAGAGCGCGGCCGAACTGTCCAAGCGGGTCAACCAGCGCTCCCTCTAGGCTGACCGAGGTCAAGCGGTTTCCTGGCCGACGGCGCACAGTTCGCTCCATGGACAAGGCCATGAAGATCAAGGTTCTGGGGTCGGGCTGTAGCAAGTGCCGCAGCACGATCGGCATCATCGAACGTTCCGCACGCGACGCCGGGGTCGCGGTCGAGATCGAAAAGGTCGAGAGCCCGGACGAGATCAGGGCCTACGGCGTGCACGCAACGCCCGCCGTCGTCATTGGCGACCAGGTGGTCCACACCGGCGGCATCCCTTCGCATGAAGCCGTGCAGGCCTGGTTCAAAGCGGCCCGCATCGGGTTCGTCGACAACCCCACGCGGCATCTCTTCTTCACCGGCAAGGGCGGCGTGGGCAAGACCTCGCTATCGACTGCCGCCGCGCTGACCTTGGCAGACGCCGGCAAGCAGGTGCTGCTCGTCAGCACCGATGCCGCGTCTAACCTCGACGAGATGCTGGGCATCGCGTTGCGCAACACGCCCGTGCCGGTGCCTGGCGCACCGGGCCTGTCGGTGTTGAACATCGATCCCGACAACGCGGCCGAGTCCTACCGCCAGCGGGTGCTGGCGCAAATGGGAGCCAGCGCGAGCGCGGAGGATCTGTCGACGGTTCGCGAACAGCTTTCGGGTGCCTGCACGACCGAGATCGCATCCTTCGACGAGTTCTCGTCGCTGCTCGCCGACGGAGCCCAAGCCTGGGACCACATCGTCTTCGATACGGCGCCGACCGGACACACCTTGCGGCTGCTCAGCCTGCCGAAGGCCTGGACCGGCTTCCTGGAGGGCAACGACCGGGGCGCCTCCTGCCTCGGCCCGCACTCGGGTCTGAAGATGCAGGAAGTTCGATTCAAGGCCGCACTCGATGCGCTGAGCGATCCGCAAAGGACCACCGTCGTCCTGGTGACCCGGCCCGACAACGGGGCGATGGCCGAGGCCGCGCGCACGTCGGTCGAGTTGCGAGAAATGGGCCTGGGGAACCAGCGCCTGGCGATCAACGGCATCTTCCACGCGAGCGACCGCAGCGACGCCGTGGCCTGCGCCATCGAGAACCTGGGGCAGCAGGCCTTGGACACCATGCCCGCACCGCTGGGCGAACTGCCGCAGGACCGGGTACCGCTGCGCGCCTTCGATACCGTCGGCCTGCCGGCCCTGCGCGCGCTGCTGGTGCCGGGCGCCGCACCCGTTGCCCTGCATGCCGCAGAGCAGGACACGAACAGCGACCCGCTCCCGGACCTGGCGACGTTGGCCGACGAGTTGGCCCACTCCGGCCACGGCCTGATCATGGTGATGGGCAAGGGAGGCGTCGGCAAGACGACCATCGCCGCGGCCCTGGCGATCGGGCTCGTCCAGCGGGGCAAGACCGTGCACCTGAGCACCACCGACCCCGCGGCCCACCTTGCCGGCACGCTGAACGGCGACCTGCCGGGCTTGAAGGTGAGCCGCATCGACCCGAAGGTCGAGACGCAGCGGTACATCGACAAGATCATGGCCGCGAAATCGCCCCACCTCGATGCGCAGGAGCAGGCGCTGCTGCTCGAAGACCTGCAGTCGCCATGCACCGAGGAGGTGGCGGTGTTCCACGCCTTCTCGCGCATCGTCAGCGAAGGCCGCAGCGCGTTCGTCGTGCTGGACACCGCGCCCACCGGGCACTCGATGCTGCTGATGGATGCAACCGGTGCCTACCACCGGCAGATGACGCGAGAGTTCGAAGGGCATGGCGCAGCGCGGGTCGTGACACCGCTGATGCGGCTGCAGGACGCGGCATACACGAAGATCGTCCTCGTGACGCTGCCCGAAGTGACTCCGGTGTCCCAGGCTGCCGCCCTGCAGGACGACCTGCGGCGCGCCCAGATCGAGCCCTTTGCGTGGGTGCTCAACAAGAGCGTCCTGGCGGCACGCACGCGCGACCCCTTGCTGCAGGCCCGGCTGGCGGGCGAACGCAAGCAGATCGAGCGCATGTCCGCGGGCCTCGCCCGACGGCTCTATGCGCTGCCCTGGATGGCCACACCGCCGATTGGCCTGAACGAGCTGGCTGCACTGGTCCGCGCACCGGCGCCGGCAGCCACCGCCGCAGCCTGAGTCCTGATCCGAACCGGAGACCCTCCATGTACGGCTTCACCACCACCCTCACTGGCCTGTCGTTCGACGAGGCCATCGTCAAGACCACGGCCGCCTTGAAGGCCGAGGGTTTCGGCATCCTCAGCGACATCGACGTCCAGCACGCGATGAAAGAGAAGCTCGGCAAGGACATGTTGCCTTACCGCATCCTCGGGGCCTGCAACCCGCCGCTGGCGCACCAGGCCGTCACGTCCGTGCCGGACATCGGGTTGCTGTTGCCCTGCAACGTGATCGTTCGCGAGAAAGCGCCGGGCCGAGTCGTCGTCGGATTTCTCGATCCGCAGATCATGGTCAACCTGGTCGGCAAACCCGAGGTGAAAGCCGTGGCCGATGCCGCCGAACAGCGCCTGCGTCGAGCCTGCGAAAGCCTGGGCGGCAGCGCGACCCAGGCCACCTGAGCCGCTACTGCACGGTTTCGGAGGGCCCGCTTCGGGCCAGTTCGGTGACAAACGCAGCCGGCAGCGGGCGAGTTCGCGTCCCTGGATTTCGTTTGCTCACGGTGCCTATGTTGACGCAGCACACGGCCACCATCAGCAGGGGCGCACGGTGGGCCTTCTCGCGGGCCGCTTCGATCTGCTCCAGGGTGGCCCCGGGGTCGCGATCGATCAGGGCCAATGCAAACACCTCGGCCAGCCGATGCCGTTGATCGGCCGGCACGATGATGAAGCGCCAGGGCGTCAGCAGGCCATGATCCGGCGCAGCGGCGGCGAGGGACAACAGGGCATGCAACTGCTCTGTCGTCGGACCTGGCTCGATCAGGCGCTTGGGCGAGACGTTCTGCCGCGAGCCGATCAGCACCTGCGCGAGCTCGAAGGAATCTCCAGCGGAGCCGCTCAGTGGCGCATCGCTGTGCTGCGATCTTCCCCGGGCATCGCCTTCACCCGTGTGCGCGCGGTCCATCTTCATCGGGCTATGCCCCATTGAAAGGGGGTGCCAGCAGGCACCCCCGGATCCCGCCCGACTCAGGCGAAGCGCCGTTCCTTGTAGCTGATGCTCTGCTTCCAGTCGTCCACGCTGCCCACCCGCTTGATGCTCGCCCAGGTGCCCTTGTAGTAGGGCACCACGTTGCGGTCCACCCACGGGCTGGTCACGTCACCGGCCACGCCGCGGATGTAGCCGAACAGCATGAAGGTCTGCCCGGCCTTGATGGCCTTGTGCGGGTGGGCCATCGCATAGGTGCTACCGAAGTCGTTGAAGACCTCGACCACATCGCCTGCGGCGACCCCCATCGTGCGTGCATCCTCGGGATTCATCTCGATGAAGGCCGACGGATACCCGTCCTGCAAGGGAACGCGCCCGATCGAGTGAGTCGGAACGACCGGGGCCACTTTCGGCCTCGATTGTTTTCGACTCTATTGATCAGTTTTCGACTTTAGTGGCCTGTTTACGACTATTTTTGGTCGGAACAAGACACGCGCATGGCGCGCCGACCTCACTCCACCGTCACGCTCTTCGCCAGATTGCGCGGCTTGTCGACGTCGGTGCCCCGTGCACAGGCCGTGTGATACGCCAGCAATTGCAGCGGCACCACGTGCAGGATGGGTGACAGCGCGCCGTAGTGCTCGGGCATGCGGATCACGTGCAGGCCTTCGCCGGATTCGATCTTCGTGTCGCTGTCGGCGAACACGAACAGCTCGCCGCCGCGTGCGCGCACTTCCTGCATGTTGCTCTTGAGCTTGTCGACGAGCGCATCGTTCGGCGCCACCGTCACCACCGGCATCGCGCTGGTCACCAGCGCCAGCGGGCCGTGCTTCAACTCGCCGGCCGGATACGCCTCGGCGTGGATGTAGCTGATCTCCTTGAGCTTGAGCGCACCTTCGAGCGCGATCGGGTAGTGCAGGCCGCGGCCGAGGAAGAGTGCGTTCTCCTTGCGCGCGAAGGCCTCGCTCCAGGCCACCACCTGCGGCTCCAGCGCCAGCACCGCCTGCACGGCCACCGGCAGGTGGCGCAGCGCCTTCAGGTGCTCGGCCTCCTGCTCGTCCGTCAGGTGCCCGCGCACCTGCGCCAGCGCCAGCGTGAGCAGGAACAGGCCGACCAGCTGCGTCGTGAAGGCCTTGGTCGAGGCCACGCCGATCTCGGCGCCGGCACGCGTGATGTAGGCGAACTCGCATTCGCGCACCATCGCGCTGGTGGCCACGTTGCACACCGTCAGCGTGTGCTTCATGCCCAGGCCGCGCGCGTGCTTCAGCGCGGCCAGCGTGTCGGCGGTTTCGCCGCTTTGCGTGATGGTGACGACCAGCGTGCGCGGGTCGGGCACGCTGTCGCGGTAGCGGTACTCGCTGGCGATCTCCACGCTGGTGGGGATCTTGGCGATGCTCTCCAGCCAGTACTTGGCAGTGGAGCCGCTGTAGTAGCTGGTGCCGCAGGCGAGGATGAGCACCTTGTCGATCTCCTTGAAGACCTTGTAGGCGCCATCGCCGAACAGCTCCGGCGTGATGCTCGTCACCGCGTCGAGCGTGTCGGCGATCGCCTTCGGCTGCTCGAAGATCTCCTTCTGCATGTAGTGCCGGTACGGGCCCAGCTCGGCCGCGCCGGTGTGCGCCTGCACGATGCGCACCTCGCGCGCCACCGGCTTGAACGGGCCGTCGCCGTCGCGCCGCGTGATCCAGTACTTGCCCAGCTGCAGGTCGACGACGTCGCCCTCTTCGAGGTAGACGATCTGGTCGGTCACGCCGGCCAGCGCCATCGCGTCGCTGGCCAGGAAGTTCTCTCCGGCACGCTCGTTCGCGCCCACGCCCAGTACCAGCGGCGAGCCTTCGCGGGCGCCGATCACGCGGTGCGGCTCGTCGCGGCAGAACACCGCGATCGCGTAGGCGCCGCGCAGCTGCACGATGGCGCGCTGCACGGCGTCGAGCAGGTCGCCTTCGTACAGGCGGTCGACGAGGTGGGCGATGACCTCGGTGTCGGTCTGGCTGGTGAACTCGTAGCCCTTGGCACGCAGCTCGGCGCGAAGCTCGTCGTGGTTCTCGATGATGCCGTTGTGCACGAGAGCGATTCGCCCCACGCTGGCCGACTTGGCCTGCGGGCCATGCGAGAAGTGCGGGTGCGCGTTGTGCACCGCCGGCGCGCCGTGGGTGGCCCAGCGCGTGTGGGCGATGCCGGTGCCGCCCTGCACGCCTTCGCTGTCGACGTTGGCTTCGAGCTCGGCCACGCGCGAGGTACTGCGTGCGCGGCGGAGCTCGCCGCCCTGGTGCACCGCCACGCCGCAGGAGTCATAACCGCGGTATTCGAGCCGGCGCAGGCCCTCGAGGAGGACGGGGACGATGTTGCGCGTGGAGACGGCGCCGACGATTCCGCACATGGGTGGCTTCCTTTGTCTGGGCAGGGACCGCATCGTAGGAACACCCCCGAGGCGATTGATTGCAATTTTCGTCTCTGTATGGAATATTCATCCATCCCCCAAATGTGGTGAATGAATAGTTCACGCTTTGTATTGACATGGCAGAAATCGCCGCAACCCTCGAGCTCGATGCGACCGACCTGCGCATCCTCGACCAGCTCCAGCGCGACGCCTCGCTGACCAACCAGGCGCTGGCCGCCGTCGTGCACACCTCGCCGGCCACCTGCCTGCGGCGGGTCAAGCGGCTCGTGGACACCGGTGTCATCGAGCGCCAGGTGGCGCTGCTCTCGCCGCAACGGCTGGGCGCGGGGCTCACCGCCATCGTCGAGGTCACGCTGGACCGCCAGGGCGCCGAGCACCTTCAGGCCTTCGAGGCGCGCGCCGTGGCCGATGCCGAGGTCCGGCAGTGTTATCGCGTCACGCCGGGCCCGGATTTCCTGCTGATGCTGCAGGTGGCCGACATGCCGGCCTACCACGCGCTGGTGCAGCGCCTGTTCACGCAGGACGCCAACGTGCGCAACGTGAAGGCCTTCTTCAGCGTGCACCGGGCCAAGTTCGAGCCGGGCTTGGCCTTGCCCTCGCCGACGCTCTCTGCCTGAGCTAGGCGGTCAGGACTTCAGGATCACCAGCCCCTTGAGGTACTCGCCCTCGGGGAAGACGATGGTCTGCGGGTGGTCGGGCGCGGCGGCCACACGCGCGTAGATGATGCCGTCCACACCCGCGTCCATGCCCGCGCCGGCGACGATCTTGTGGAACAGCTCCGGCCCCACGCCGCCCGAGCACGAGAAGGTGAACAGCATGCCGCCGGGCGCGAGCAGCCTGAGTGCCAGGCGGTTGATGTCCTTGTAGGCCCGCGCGGCACGTTCGGCATGGGCCGCGGTGGGCGCGAACTTGGGCGGGTCGAGCACGATCGCGTCGTAGCTCTTGCCGGCCTTCATCGCGTCGCGCAGGGTCTGGTTGACGTCGGCGTCGAGCGCCTCGTGGCGCGCCGGGTCGAAGCCGTTCAGCGCCACATGCGCCGAAGCGCGCGCCAGCGCCGGCGCCGACGAATCGACGCTGGTCACCTGCGCCGCGCCGCCGGCCAGCGCCGCGATGCTGAAGCCGCCGGTGTAGCAGTAGCAGTTCAGCACGCGCTGCAGCCCGAAGTCCCGCACAGTGTCGGCGAACAGCTTGCGGTTGTCGCGCTGGTCGAGATAGAAGCCGGTCTTGTGGCCCTCGGCCACGTCGAGCGTGAGCTTCCACCCGTGCTCGCGGATCGTCACCTCGGTGGCGCCGCTGCCGCGCAGCCAGCCGGTGGCGGGCTCCAGGCCTTCGAGCTTGCGCACGCCAGAGTCGCTGCGCTCATAGATGCGCGCCAGGCCGGTGGCCTGCAGCAGCAGGTCGGCGAGGGTCGATTTCCAGCGTTCGGTGCCGGCGGAAAGGAACTGCGCCGAGAGCACGTCGCCATAACGGTCGACGATCAGCCCCGGCAGCCCGTCGGCCTCGCCATGGATGAGTCGCACGCCGTCGCTCTCGATCGGCAGCCGCGCGCGCAGTGCGATGGCGCGGGCGATGCGGCGCTCGAAGAAGGCGGCATCGATGCGCTCGGCCTCGTCGAAGCTCCACACACGCACGCGGATCATCGAGCTCGGGCTGTACGCCGCCCAGGCGAGGAAGCGCCCGTCGCTCGATTCGACGCGCACGGTCTCGCCGGCATCGGCCTTGCCCGAGCCCACGCTGCCCTGGAACACCCAGGGGTGCAGGCGCAGCAGCGAGCGTTCCTTGCCGTCGCGCAGGGTGATGACCTTCATGGGACTTCTACTTCCTCTTCGCTCGCGGATGGGCGGCGTCGTACACCTTCGAGAGGTGGCCGAAATCGAGCCGCGTGTAGACCTGGGTGGTGGTGATGTTGGCGTGGCCCAGCAACTCCTGCACCGCACGCAGGTCGCCGCTGGACTGCAGCAGGTGCGAGGCGAACGAGTGGCGCAGCATGTGCGGGTGCACGTGCGTGGGCACACCGGCCTGGATGGCGCGCTGCTTCAGGCGCGAGCGCAGCTGGCTGGGCGTGAGCCGCGTGCCGCGGTTGCTGACGAACAGCGCCGGCTCGCCGGCATCGGCAAGTTGATCGCGCACCGCGAGCCAGTCCTGCAGCGCCTTCAGGGCCGAGACGCCCACCGGCACGCTGCGCCGCTTGCTGCCCTTGCCGAGCACGTGCGCGGTGGTGTCGCTGGCGTCGATCCAGCCGGCGGCTTGCGCGCTCGCGCCCACGTCCAGGCCGATCAGCTCGCCCACGCGCAAGCCGCAGCCATAGAGCAGCTCCACGATGCAATGGTCGCGCGCGTCGAGCAGCGGGTTTCCAGCCTCGGGGTGGTGGTCGGCCAGCGCCATCGCCTGGTCGACCGGCAGCGCCTTGGGCAGCGGCTTGCCGGCCTTCGGCGCACGCACGCCCTCGACCGGGTTCAGCGCCACCAGGCCATCGCGGCCGAGCCAGCGGTACAGGCCGCGCCAGGCCGACAGCACGATGGCGATGCTGCGCGAGGCGAGGCCCTGCGCATGCAGTTGCGCGGCCCAGCGGCGCACATGGTGCACCTGCACCTCGCGCAGCGCGACAGGGTGGCCTTCGGTGAACTGGCGCAGGCGCTCGAAGGCTTCGCCGTACATCGCCAGCGTGCGCGGCGCCAGGCGCCTTTCCACTTCGAGGTGGACGAGGTGCCGGGCGATGTCGTCAGGCGCCGGCGTCTCGGCCATCAGCGGACGGGCAACAAGCGCGACAGCGCCGCGCTCGACAGCTCGCCGATGCGCTGCAGGAACTCGGTGCCCATGTCGGCGGTGTAGCGCGTGGGGTCGGGCGAAGCGAGCACGAGCATGCCGAAGGCCTCGACCGTGGCACCGTGGCGCAGCGGGATCATCGCCAGCGACAGCGCCGAGGCGGCGTCGTCCAGCCACTGCGCCGCCTCGAAGCCGGAGTTCACGCCGCAGTAGGGCAGCGTCAGGCTGCTGGCCAGGCTCTTCACGTCGGCGCTGACCGCCTTCGCGAAAGGCAGCGTGGCGAAGGCGTCGGCCGCGCCCCAGACGCGGATACCGGCCTGCGGGATCATGAACTGGTGCATCAGCTCGCGCGTCAGCACCTCGGGCAGCTCGCCGGGATTGGCGGTGAGCATCAGCGCGCGCGTCCAGCGGTGCAGCTTGTCGGCGATGGCCACGTTCTCCTGGCCGTGGCGGATCATCTCGATGATCTTGCCTTCGAGGCCGCGGTTCTTGTCGCGCAGCATCTCCATCTGCCGCTCCTGCAGCGAGACGGCGCGCTGGCCGTGCGGGCTGGTCAGCTGCACGGCGCCCAGCAGTTCGGCATGGCGCTCGAAGAAGCCCGGCGTGTTGGCCAGGTAGTTGGCGATGTCCTGCTCGGTGATGCCCTGGATGCTCACGGTTGGCCCTTCGTCATAGTTCGATCTCGCCTTCGAAAACCGTCACGGCCGGCCCGGTCATGAACACATGGCTCGCCCCGCCGGCCCACTCGATCGTCAGCTGCCCGCCGCGCGTGTCGACATCGACCTTCGCATCGAGCAGGCCGAGCCGGATGCCCGCCACCACGGCCGCGCAGGCGCCGGTGCCGCAGGCCAGCGTTTCGCCCGCGCCGCGCTCGTGCACGCGCAGCCTGATGTGGCTGCGCGAGAGCACCTGTGCGAAGCCGGCGTTCACATGGCGCGGAAAGCGCGCATGGGTCTCGATCATCGGGCCCTGCGTGCCGACCGCGGCGCCGTCGACGTCGTGCACGAACTGCACCGCATGCGGGTTGCCCATCGACAGCACGGCCACGTCGACCGCGTAGTCGCCCAGGTCGAGCGGCCACAGCGCGAAGCCGTTCTGTTCGCGCGGCACGAGGCCGGCCGCATCGAAGGGCACGCGCGCGGGGTCGAACACCGGCGCGTTCATGTCCACCGTCACGCGGCCGTCGGGCTGCGCGCGCAGTTCGAGCAGCGTGTTCATGGTCTGCACGCGCACGGTGCTCTTGTCGGTGAGATGCTTGTCCTGCACGAAGCGCACGAAGCAGCGCGCGCCGTTGCCGCACTGCTCCACCTCGTCACCGCTGCCGCCGTTGAAGATGCGGTAGCGGAAGTCCACCTCCGGCGTGTCGCTCTTCTCGACGACGAGGATCTGGTCGGCGCCCACGCCGAAGCGGCGATCGCCCAGGCGGCGGTACTGCTCGGGGGTGAGCGCGAGCGGCCCGCGCGTGGCGTCGAGCACGACGAAGTCGTTGCCCGCGCCTTGCATCTTGGTGAAGTGGAGTTTCATCCTGGGACGGATTATCGACTCGACGGCGGGGCAGCCCGCCGGTCTCGCCCGGCCGGCGAGATCCTTTCTTCTGCTGGCCCAGAAGAAAGGACCCAAAGAAGAGGGCCTGAACACGATCTGGCTGCTGCCGCTGGCAACAAAGTTCGGTTGTTGAAGGCCAAGGCCCATCGAACCGAAGGCTCGTCCAACACGCGCTCGGTGCTTCGGGTCAGCAACGCACGACATCAGCCGCCTCGGGTCTGCTGCCATCTCAACCAACCGAATCGTGTTCCAGGCCCTTTGCTTTGGTGACTTTCATTTGGGCCAGCAAATGAAAGTTACCGCCGGCCGGGCGCGACCGGCGGGCTCTCCGCCAAGGAGATCAATACAACGAAGTCTCCCCAGCGGGACGCGTCTTGAACCGCTTGTGCACCCACAGGTACTGAGCCGGATTCCGACGAATCTCTTCCTCGATCCACCGGTTCATCCGTGCCGTATCGGCCAGCGCATCGTCCGTTGGGAAATCGGTCCAGGCCGGCATGAATCGCACCCGGTAGCCCTGCGCGCCCGGAAGCATCTCGGCCAGCACCGGCTGCACGACCATGCCCAGCGCGCGCGCCATGCGTGAAGGCGCGAGCAAGGTGGCCGCCGGCACGCCGAAGAAGGTCACGAACGCCGCATCGCGTTCGCCGAAATCCATGTCGGGCAGGTTGAAGAAGCCGGTGCCCTGGCGGATCTCGCGGATCAGCGGCTTGGCCGAGTCGCTGCGCGGGAAGATCACCGCGTTGCCCAGGCGCAGGCGGCCGCGGCGCATCACCGCGTCCATCACCGCGTTGGTCTGCTGCTGGTAGATCGACGCGCCCTTCTTCTTCTGGAACAGCAACACCGAGGCGCCCGCCACGTCCAGCGCCATGAAGTGCGGCACCAGCCACATCACCGGGCGCTCGCTGCGCTCGGCAAGGTCGACCTCGCCCTCGACGTGGATCAGCCGCATCAGGCGCTCGCGCGGCGCCCACCACAACAGGCCGCGCTCGACGATGCTGCGGCCGAGCCAGCCGAAGTGATCGCGCGCCAGGCGCTCGCGCTCGGCCTGCGACATCTGCGGAAAGCACAGCTCGAGATTGCGCAAGGCGATGCGCCGGCGCGACTTCGCCAGCCGGTACAGCAGCGCACCCAGGCCGCGGCCGAATGCCGCCTGCGCGCCCAGCGGCAGCCAGTGCAGCACCCACAACAGCGCCAGCAGGAGGCGAGCGGCCAACGGTCGGTCCCTTGGAAAGTTCAGTCGGCCGCGCCGGCGCGGGGCGCCTTGTAGCGGTGGTAACCCCACAGGTACTGCTGCGGGCATTGGCGGATCAGCGATTCCATCGCGCGGTTCACGATGGCCGCCGATTCTGCCTGTGCCGACGCATCGGCCGGCAGCGGCTCGGGCATCGGCGAGATGCGCACGGTGTAGCCGCGGCCGCCGCGCAGCCGCTCGCCCCAGATGAGCAGCGGCAGCGCGCCGGTCTGTTGCGCCAGTCGCGCCGCCAGCGTCATCGTGTAGGCGCTGCGGCCGAAGAACGGTGCCCACTCGCCCATGCCTTCGGGCGGCACCTGGTCGGGCAGCAGGCCCACCGTCTCGCCGCGGCGCAGCGCGCGGATCATCTGCCGCACGCCGGCCAGAGACGCCGGCGCGGTGGCCAGGCCGGGGCGGGCGCGCGAGCCCTCGATCACCTCGCGCAGCCAGAGTTGGCGCGCGGGCCGGTAGAGCACAGTGATCGGGCCGTACTGCGATGCGAAATGTTCGGCATAGGCCTGCGCGCAGATCTCGAAGCAGCCCAGGTGCGGCGTCAGCAGCAGCAGCCCGCGGCCTTGCGCATGCGCAGCCTCTACGAATTCGCCGCCTTCGATCTGAACGAAGCCCGACAGCGGCGTCGATTCGGGCCGCAGCCACAGGAAGGGCAGCTCGGCGATCATGCGGCCCGCTTCGGCGATGGCCGCGCGTGCCGCCGGGGCCGGAATGCCCGCCTGGGCGACGTGATCGCGGAAGCGCCGCCGGTAGGTCGGCGACAAGACGTAACCCAGCCAGCCCACCCCCGCACCCAGGGTGTGAAGAAAGCCCAGCGAACGGCGCGACAACCAGCGGAACAGTCGAATCATCTTCCTATAATTGGCACGTCGCCGAGTTATGAACTACTTGCGGGGCGACTCACAAAATCCGCTAAAGCGTTCGCCGCTCCTCCAAGCAATCCAGGCCGGCAACGCAGTGTGCAACCTGACTGGAGTTTAAGAGTGTCGAACGATTTCCTTTTCACATCCGAATCCGTCTCTGAAGGCCACCCCGACAAGGTCGCCGACCAGATCTCGGACGCCATTCTCGATGCGATCTTCAAGCAGGACCCGCGCTCGCGCGTGGCCGCCGAGACGCTGACCAACACCGGCCTCGTGGTGCTGGCCGGCGAGATCACCACCAACGCGCATGTCGACTACATCCAGGTCGCGCGCGACACCATCAAGCGCATCGGCTACGACAACACCGAGTACGGCATCGACTACAAGGGCTGCGCGGTGCTGGTGGCCTACGACAAGCAGTCGAATGACATCGCTCAAGGCGTGGACCACGCCAGCGACGACCACCTGAACACCGGCGCCGGCGACCAGGGCCTGATGTTCGGCTACGCCTGCGACGAGACGCCCGAGCTGATGCCCGCGCCGATCTACTACGCGCACCGCCTCGTCGAGCGCCAGGCGCAGCTGCGCAAGGACGGCCGCCTGCCCTTCCTGCGCCCCGACGCGAAGAGCCAGGTGACGATGCGCTATGTCGACGGCAAGCCGCACAGCATCGACACCGTGGTGCTGAGCACCCAGCACGCGCCCGAGTACAGCCTGGGCCACAAGATGACCGACGCCTTCTACGAGGCGGTGCGCGAAGAGATCATCAAGCCGGTGCTGCCCAAGGCCTGGCTGACCAAGGACACCAAGTACCTGATCAACCCGACCGGCCGCTTCGTCATCGGCGGCCCGCAGGGCGACTGCGGCCTGACCGGCCGCAAGATCATCGTCGACACCTACGGCGGCGCCTGCCCGCACGGCGGCGGCGCGTTCTCGGGCAAGGACCCGTCCAAGGTCGACCGCTCGGCCGCCTACGCCGCGCGCTACGTCGCCAAGAACGTGGTGGCTGCCGGCTTGGCCAAGCAGTGCCAGGTGCAGGTGGCCTACGCCATCGGCGTGGCCAAGCCGATGAACGTGACCATCTACACCGAAGGCACCGGCGTCATCAGCGACGACAAGATCGCCATGCTGGTCAACCAGCACTTCGACCTGCGCCCGAAGGGCATCATCCAGATGCTCGACCTGCTGCGCCCGATCTACGAGAAGACGGCGGCCTACGGCCACTTCGGCCGCGAAGAGCCGGAGTTCACCTGGGAGCGCACCGACAAGGCCGCTGCGCTCAAGGCTGCCGCGGGCCTGTGACCACGGCGGCAGCCGCCGCCACCGAAGACAGCGACGGGCGACGAAAGTCGCCCGTCGTCGTTTGCAGCGGCCTCAGCGCCCCAGGATCCCCTTCAGCAGGTCCAGCGGCTTGGGCATCTTGTCTTCCTTCTTCTCTTCGGGCTGCGGCTTCGGCGCGGGCTCGGTGCCGGCCGGCGGCATCTGGCCCATCTGCGGCATGCCCAGCATCACGGTAGCCACCGACTTGACGCGCAGCTTGGCCGCCCACACCGGCTCCCACACCGCCTTCGGGTCGGCCGGCCGCGGCGGGTGCGCGAGGTTCAACTCGTTGCCGTAGGCGATGGCGCGCAGCATGCCGCCCTGCCCCGGGAACACGCCCTTGGGCACGGTGCAATGGGTGGTGGCCGGCGCGAGCAGCACCTTCTCCTTCAGCCAGCGGTCGACGGCGGCATTGGTCTGGTAGTCGATCAGGCCGAAGCCGGCTTCGGGCACTTCGCTCGAGGTCCAGATGACCATCTCGTCCTGCTTGGCGGCGCCCATGCCGGCGATGAAGTAGGCGCGCGCGGTGGGCAGTGCGGCCCAGGTCAGGTCGGTGGCGCCGCTCTGATCGGCCTGCTGCAGTTGCAGCGCGGGCATCAGGTCCTGCGCCGCCTGGATCTGGAAGCGGAAGCCCTCGGGCACGCCGCTGCCGCTGAACTGGTGCTCGCCGACCAGCGAGGCGTTGTCGGGCACCATGCGTTCGTCGGCCGGGCTCGGCCAGACCGGCCGGCCCACCGCGCTGTGCGCGCCGCGCTGCGTGGCGCGCCGCGAGACGAAGAACTTCGCCATGTCGGCCGCCGAGGCGGTGGCCATGTCCAGCACCTTGGGCTGGCCCGGGCGCACCGTGGCGCCGCAGCCCCAGTAGAGCAGCAGCTTGCCCTTCGGGCGTTCGTAGTCCTGCTCGACCACCTTGTCGTCGTCGTCGCGCGGCGCGGGCGCGCGCACTTCCTTGGGCGACTGCAGCTTGAGCGCCGGGCTCAGGAAGCCCGCGGGCACGGCCTGCTGCGCTTCGGCCAGCGATGGGTTGGCGCGTGTCATCAGCGTGACGTCGACCCAGCGTCCGGCGGCACCGGTCTGCGTCTGGCCGAAGCTGTTCTTCGCCGCGCCGGCACCGCCGCCGAACAGGCCGCCGAGCGCGCCCAGCGGGTTGCCGCCGGCCGCGCCCATGCCGGGCATGCCCATGCCGCTGTAGGTGGCCACGTCGATCCAGGCCTGTGCCTGGGGTGGCTTGACGTTCGAGGTCTGCGCCGTCGCGGCGAAGGTGCTTGCGACGAGCAGGACGGCAACGGCGGGCTGGGCGTTCATGGCGGACTCCACGGGTGAAGAGTGCAAGGGATTTTCTCGCCATCCTCTCGCAGCAGGACGATCTGCATCAGTCCTTGCTCGTGGGATGGCCCGATCCGCAAGGCATCACGCGCCGTGGCGGCCGGCCAGCGCCAGCAGCTCACGGTTGACCGCGTTGCGATCGAGGAAGCTGGCGCGGAACTGGTCGGGGACGTGCAGCGCGTGCAGCTGCATCACCCAGGCCCGCCCCTCGGCCAGCACCGCCCGGGCCTGCGCCTGGTCGCCGAGCGCCAGGTGCACGCGCGCCGCGACCCACCACATCTCGCCGAGGTAGAAGCTCTCCGGCTGGTGCTGGCCGGCCAGCGCCAGCGCGGCCTGCGCATGCGGCTGCGCACGCTGCCAGGCGCCCTGCGCCGCCGCGCAGCCGGCGGCCCGCACATGTGCCGACAGCGCCAGGCCGAAGCGCTCCTGCACGCCGGCCCAGGTGGCCAGGCCGGAGGCCAGCGCCTCGCCTTCGTCGGCCGCGACGATGTGCGAGGCGAACAGCGTGGCGATGCGGTGGTACACGTCGTCGGGGTTCGGGATCATCTCCAGCGCCGCGCGCATCGGCGTCAGCGCATCGCCGCCGAGCTGGTGGGCCAGTTCGGCACGCAGCACCTGCTGGAACATGGCGATGCCCGGCGGAATGCCGGCGCGATCGTGCGCGAGCAGTCGCTGCACGCGCGCCGGCTGGCCGAGATGGAGGAACAGCACCGCCAGGCGCTGCTCGGTCATCGCGATGTCGGTCGCGGAGCCCTGCGCGAGCAGGCCTTCGAGCGCCTCCTCGAGCAGGGGCAGCGCTTCGGCATAGTGGCCGATGTCGCGCAGCCGGTGGGCATGCGGCGCCTGCATCTGCAGCAGGCGCACGCGGCCCACCTCGCCGGTGGACAAGGCGATCTGGCGCGCCTGCAGCGACACCTCGCAGGCCTCGCGCACCCGCCCGAGCTTGGCCTGGCCGGCTGCGCCGTTGGACAGCGAGCGCCACAGCAGGTCGGGCCGGCCGGCCGCTCGCGCGAGCGACTGGCAGGTCTGCCAGCCGCGGATCGATTCGCGCAGCCGGCCGGCGTAGTCCAGCGCGAGCGAGAACGCCTCCCAGAACTCCCACTGCTGCTCGGGCGTGCCATGCGCCTCGACCCAGGCCGCATGGGGCTCCAGCACGCTCACGCCCTCGAGCGTGCGGCGCGCATCGCCCAGCGCACCCGACCAGGCGATCGCGAAGCGCAGCTCGAGCGCCGGCTCGCCTTGCGCCCGCGCCGCCGCGACGGCCTGCGGCGCCAGCCGCAGCGCCTCGTCGATCTCGAAGCGCGTGATGGCCAGCTCGAGCCGCACGCCCAGCGCCTGCAGTTTCTGAGCCTCGCTGCGGGCCGCCGCGTCGAGCTCGGCCGCGGCCGCCTGGGCCTCGTTGCCGAGGTCGTTGCTGGCCAGCACGCTCGCCCGCTGGAGCAAGGCCGCGAAGCGCTCATCGCCGTCGCCGGCACGCTCGAAGCACGCGGCCGCCTGCGCCAGCAGCTGCGTGTGCTCGACCGAGCGCCCGGCATCGCGCGAGCGCCGCGCCGCCTCGAGGTAGGCACGCGCGGCGTCGGCCCAGCGTTCGGCGTGGCCCCAGTGGGCCGCGAGCCGGGCGGGCTCGCCGCCGCGCTGCTGCAGGAAGGCAGCGATCTCGGCATGCAGCTGGCGCGCCACGGGGCGCGGCACCGACGCGAGCGCGGCCTCGTAGATCAGGTCGTGCGCGAAGGCGCCGTCGCGCAGCACCTGCGCCGCCTCCAGCTCCGCCCAGGGGTCGGCCAGGTCGAGCGTGCGCAAGCCCAGCACGCTCGAGGCGAGCTCGATGGAGAAGTCGGGCGCGGCCACCGCCGCACAGCGCGCCAGCTGTACCGCGGGCACCGAGAGCTGCCCGATGCGGCGCTCGATCAGGGCGCTGACGTCGAGCGCCGCGGGCAGCCGCGCGGGCAGCCCGCCCAGGCCCTGGGTCAGCCAGGCCTTCACCGTCTCGAGCAGGTAGAGCGGGTTTCCGCCGGTGTGGCGCAGCAGCGCCGCGGCGCAGTCCTGCCCGTTCAGGGTGTCGATGCCCAGCGAGTCGACCAGTTCCGCCACCTGCTCGAGGCCGAGCGGCTGCAGGGTCAGCCGCAGCGTCTGCGGTTGCGACAGCAGCGCCTCCAGCCAGGCGCGGCCGGAGCTGCCCACCTCGGCAGCGCGCGCGGCCACCACCCAGCGGCAGCGCGTGGCGCCGGCCACGTACTGCAGCAGCTCGATGCTGGCGGGGTCGGCGAAGTGCAGGTCGTCGATCACGCAGCCTTCGAGCCCGAGCTCGTCGCTCTCCAGCACCGCGGCCACGCCGTTGAAGAAGCGCGTGCGCTGGGCCTCGTCGCGCAGCGGCGCGGCCACGCCGAATTCGGGCAGCAGCTGGGCGAGTGCCTGCTGCAGCGTGCCGTCGAGCCGCCGGAGCGCATCGCGCGGCAACTGGCGCAGCAGGCGCGAGAAGCTGGCGTAGACGACTCGGTCGTCACCGGGCCGCGCGCTGCCGACGAGCACACGCCCACGCTCGGCGGCGAAGTCCGACGCCAGCCGTGTCTTGCCCATGCCGGCATCGCCGCTGAGCACGGCGTTGTGGCCATGATCCCAGGCTTCGTGCAGGGCCTGCCGCTCGCGCTCGCGGCCGATCAGGCGGGGCGGGCGAAGCACGGACGCTGGCACCCGCGAGGCCGCCACAGGCCCGGCCGCCGGCACGGCCTGTTCGATCGTCGCCAACAGGGCCAGAGTCTCGGCGCCCGGGTGCGTGCCCACCTCGTCCTTGAGCAGCCGCTCGCAGCGGTCGAACGCCAGCAGCGCGGCAGCGCGTTCGCCGGCCAGGTAGTGCAGCCGCATGACGCGGCGATGGGCGTCCTCCGACAGCGGATCGAGCGCAAGCAGCTCCTGGGCGTGCGACAAGGCATCGGCATAGTCGCGCGATGCTTCGGCACCCGCAGACAACTCGGCGAGCGCGTCGCGCAGGCGGGCCCGCCTGCGCTCGCCTTGCTGCTCCAGCCACTGGGCGAGCTCACCGCGGAACTCGTCGGCCGCGCCGGCGAGCACGCTGTCGGCATCGGCCAGGTCGTGCACCACGCCGGGCGCCAGCGCGAGGGTGGCGTTGCCGCTGACCAGCGTCTGGCCGAGCAGGCGCCTGAGCTGGAACAGCCGCTGGCGCAAGGCATTGCGCGCGGCCTCGGCATCGCTGTCCGGCCAGAGCAGCCCGGCCAGCCGCGTGCGCGCGGTCGGGCCTTCGAGCGCCAGCCAGGCCAGCAGCGCAGCGTCGCGTGGCGCGAGCGGCACCGTGGCCCCGTCGGGGCCGGTGACACGCGGACTGGTGGCGAGATGGAGTTGCAAGGGGGCTCGGCGGCGGTCGACGGAAGATCCTGCGGCGCGGGCGCCTCGGCCTGTCCGAGGCATCTTAGCCATCTGCAGGGCGGCAGCGCAGCGCATCGCCCGGGTTGTACGCAGTCGAGCGTTATGCCGTCGTTAGACCGAGGGCTGGCCTGCACCACAATGCCGGCCCATGAGCCTGACGCTGGACGAGCTGCGCCGCCATGCGCTGGCGCGCAGCCTCTTCACCCCCACCACGCTGCCCAAGGCCATCGCGAAGCTCGGCTTCGTGCAGGCCGACCCGATCCGGGCGCCGGCGCGGGCACAGGACCTGACGCTGCGCCACCGCGTCGCCGACTACCGCGCCGGCGATCTGGAGCGGCGTTATGCGAGGCTGCCGATCGAGGAAGACTTCTTCGTCAACTACGGCTTCCTGCCGCGCGGCACCCACCACCTGATGCACCCGCGCACGCCGCGCACGGTGTGGACGAAGGCGCGCTGGAAGCAGGCGAACGCGGTGCTCGAGTTCGTGCGCGAGCGCGGCGTGGTGCACCCGCGCGAGGTCGACGCCGAGTTCGCGCACGGCAAGACCATCAACTGGTTCGGCGGCTCCTCGAACGCCAGCACGCAATTGCTCGACGGCATGCACTACCGCGGCCTGCTGCGCATCGCCCGGCGCGTGGGCGGCGTGCGCCTGTATGCGGCGCGCGAGGCCACGCTGCCGCCGGCCGATCCGCGCGCGGCGCACGACGTGCTGGTCGACGTGATCGTCGCCAAGTACGCGCCGCTGCCGGCCGCCACGCTGGGCCAGCTGGTCAGCCACCTGTGCGGCGGCGGCACGCCGCAATGGCGAGGCGAACGCGCGGCAGCACTGGCGCGCGCGAAGCAGCGCCTCGCGCACGCGAAGGTCGACGGCACCGGCTGGTACTGGCCCGCCGGCGAACGTTTGCGCAGCTCCGAGGCCGAAGAGCGCGTGCGCCTGCTCGCGCCCTTCGACCCGGTGGTGTGGGACCGCCGCCGCTTCGAGCTCTTCTGGGGCTGGGCCTACCGCTTCGAGGCCTACACGCCGGCGCCCCGGCGCAAGCTCGGCTACTACGCGTTGCCGCTGCTGTGGCGCGACCAGGTGATCGGATGGGGGAACCTGAGCCTGGCCGAGGGCCGGCTGAATTCGGAGTTCGGCTACGTCGCCGGGCGCGCGCCGCGCGAGGCGGCCTTCCGCCGCGAACTGGAGGCCGAGCTGTCGCGTCTGCACACCTTTCTCGGCCCGGCCTGACGCTACCATTCCCCGCACAACAACTGCGACAGGGAGAGAGGGATGTCACGAGTTCTATGGCGCGCCGCCGTGGCGGCGCTGTGTCTGTGGGCCGGCCTCGCGCTGGCGATGACCCAGGAAGAACGCGAGCGTGCCGGCACCGAAGCTCAACAGGCCGCCAAGGCGGGCCCAGCCGACATCGAGCTCGCCGGCCAGGCGGTGCTGCACCTGCCCGACGGCCATGCCTTCGTGCCGCAGCCGCAGGCCAGCAAGCTGCTCAACGCCATGGGCAACCCGGGCACCGACCCGCAGTTGCAGGGCCTCGTGTTCCCGCGCGGCGGCGGCGAATGGTTCATGACCGTGCGCTTCGAGCCTTCGGGCTACGTGAAGGACGACGACGCGAAGAGCTGGAATGCGGACGATCTGCTGAAGAGCTTCCGCGAAGGAACCGAGGCGAGCAACGAGGAGCGCGCCAAGATGGGCGTGCCCGCGCTCGAGATCATCGGCTGGGCCGAGCCGCCCGCCTACGACGCCGCCACGCACCGCCTGGCGTGGGCGATGAGCTCGCGCCACAAGGGCGAGCCAGCCGACGCGCCGCAGGGCGTCAACTACAACACCTACGCGCTGGGCCGCGAGGGCTTCTTCAGCATGAACCTCGTCACCGGCCTGGCCGAGCTGCCCGCCGACAAGCCCAAGGCCCATGCGCTGCTGGCCGCGCTCGACTACAAGCAGGGCAAGCGCTACGCCGATTTCGACGCCAAGACCGACCACGTGGCCGAGTACGGCCTGGCTGCGTTGGTGGTGGGCGTGGCGGCCAAGAAGCTCGGCTTCATCGCGTTGGCGCTGGCCTTCTTCGCCAAGTTCGCCAAGGTGATCCTGCTCGGGGCGGCGGTGCTCGGCGGCGGCTTCATGAAGTTCTTCCGCCGCCGCAAGCCGGCCGACGCACCGACGCCGCCGGCTGCCTGATTGGCCGGGCGCGCGACGGCCGGCACCGCATGATCAAGCTGCTGCTCCTGCTGCTGGCGGGCGCATCACCGCGGTGCTGTCGCCGCGCATCTGGCTGCTCGGCATGCCGGTGCTGGTGCTGCTGTTCATCTACCGGCCCAGCCCGATGCTCATCCTGATGGCGATCCTCGCCGCACCGCAGGTCTGGCAGGCGATCCGCTATCGCCGCGACAGCGAAGCCGCCCCCACCTACTACGCGGTGAGCTCGCGCGTGAAGTGGGAGTACGGCCTGTACTACCTGCTGCTGCTCGCCATCCTCGCGCTGATGACACACGACGTGCACGAGCAGTTGCAGTCGCTGCAGGCGGTGCGCGGCCGCGTATGAGCAGGAGCGGGCTCGTTCAATGCGCCGGCGCGTTCGGCAGCGCGCGTTGACGAGACGCCAGCAGCGCGCCCAACGCCAGCACGCCGGCCGACAACGCGAGACCGCGCACGAGGCCGCCGGGGCCGTCGGCCACCCAGCCGACGAGCACCGGGCCGACGATCTGCCCGCCCGCGAAGACGATGGTGAAGGCCGCGATGCCCGCCGGCCACGCCGCCGGCGGCAGGTTGTGGCGCACCAGCACCGTGGTCGACGCCACCACCGACAGGAACACCGCGCCGAACAGTGCGCCCGAGGCGAACACCGCGACCGGATGCGCGCTCGCCACCGGCAGCAGGGTGGCCACGGCGAGCAGCGCATCGAGCACCGCCAGCGGCTGGCCGCCGCGATAGCGCTGCAGCAGCGGCGCCCACAGCCACGACGAGGCGATCACGCCGGCGCCGAGCAGCACGTAGAAGGCGACGATCACCGCGCCGCCCACGCCCTGCTCGCGCAGCAGCGTGACGATGAAGGTCATGTAGCCGATGTAGCCCAGGCCGAACATCAGGTAGCCGAGCAGGCCGAAGGCGAAGTCGCGCGCGCGGAAACCCTCGCCGCGCGCCGGCGCGGCCGCCGGCGGCGCAGCCAGCGAGCGTGTGCCGCGGGCCATCACCGCATTGCCGAGCAGCGCCGCCATGGCCAGCGCCACCCAGGCGCCCGGCCACGACAGCGGCGGCACGATCAGCGCCGAGGCGATGATGCCCAGCCCGGTGCCACCGTAGTACAGGCCGAGCACCAGCGCCGGCTTCGCCCCCGGCGCCTGGCCGAGCCGCGCGGCCAGCAGGCCGCCGGTGGCGAAGGTGGCGGCGCTGCACACGCCGGCCAGGGCGCGCAGCGAGTACAGCCACGCGTCGCTGCGCACCAGGCCGTGCGCGGCGAGCACGAGTGCGGTGCCGAAGCCGCCGGCCAGCAGCAGCGTGCGCGCATCGAAACGCGCCAAGGCACGCGGCAGCAGCAAGGCACCGACCAGGTAGCCGGCCGCGTTGAAAGTGTTCATCGCGCCGGCGGTGAAATAGCTCCAGCCGAGATCGGCGCGCATCGGCGGCAGCAGCAGCGCGTACGAGAAGCGCGCCAGCCCGAGCGAGATCGCAGCGCCGAGTGCGAGCGCCGCGGCGGTGACGAAGGTGTCGCGCGCCGTGTCGCTCATGCGCGCCGCGCGGCCAGCAGCCGCGCGCTCAGCTCGGCAAAGCCACGGCCGCGTTCCGCCTGAGTGATCCAGGCCGGCCACTCCGTCAATTGCTCGGCGAAGCGCATTAGGTTGGCCACGCCCACGCTCAGCGGGTAGTGCGCGAACATCAGCTGGTCGTTGGTCGAGTCGCCCACGTAGACCCAGCGATCGCGTTCGGCCTCGACGTTGCGGCCGAGCAGGCGCTGCACGATCCACTGCGCGCCGCTGCGTTTGTCGTGCGTGCCGAACCAGCCGTTGACGTGGATGGAACTGACGGTGGCATTCATGCCCTCGCCCCGCATGATCGCCACCACCTCGTTGATGCGTTCGGCGCTGAGGTGCACGAACTCGCTGTGGTCGATGGCGATGTCGGTGACGCGGCCGGCGCTGTCGCGCGCCAGCGTGGCACCCGGCACCTCGCGAAGTACGCGCCCTGCGGCCACGGCCAGGCGCTTGGCGTTGTGCGCCCGAGTGGCCTCGTCCTGCGCGTACTCGGTGCGCAGCGCGGCGCCCTCAATGAACAGCGCCACCGCGCCGTTCTCGGCGACGATGGCATCGATCGGCCAGTCGCGCGCGAACGGCTCGCTCCAGCCCATCGGCCTGCCCGTGATGGCGATCACCGGCAGTCCAGCCTTGCGCAGGCGAGCCAGCGCCTCCAGCGCCTCGGGCTCGATGCCACCTTCGTGCGTGAGCGTGTCGTCGATGTCGGTGAGCACGCCGGCCACGGCCGCGAGCGCGGCATCGGGGCAGTCGGCAAGCGGTCGTGAAAACGCGGGCATGGCCGCAAGTCTCGCATGGCCCTGCAGCGCTATGCTTCGGCCATGAACGAAGTGAAGCTGCTGCTCTTCGACGTGTTCGGCACGCTGGTCGACTGGCACGGCTCGATCGCCCGTGAGGTGCATGGCCAGCTGGCCGCGCGCGGCATCGCGGTCGACGGCGCCGCCTTCGCCATCGCGTGGCGCGACCAGTACCAGCCGGCGATGGAAGAGGTGCGCAGCGGCCGCCTGCCGTTCTCCAAGCTCGACGTGCTGCACCGGCGCAACCTCGACGTGGTGCTGAATGCCTTCGGCCTCGATCACGTCGACGAAGCCACGCGGGTGCAGCTGAACTTCGCCTGGCATCGCCTCGATGCCTGGCCCGACGTCACGCCCGGCCTGGCGCGCCTGCGCCTGAAGTACCGCCTCGCGCCCTGCTCGAACGGCAACATCTCGCTGATGGCCGATCTGGCGCGGCGCAACGGCTGGCACTGGGATGCCATCACCGGAGCCGAGCTGGCGCGCGACTACAAGCCCAAGGCCGTCGTCTACCAATGCGCGGCCGATGCTTTCGACTGCGCGCCGGGCGAGGCCATGATGGTCGCCGCCCATTCGTCCGACCTCGCCGCGGCCGCCGCCGCCGGATTGCGTACCGCCTTCATCGCGCGGCCCGACGAGCACGGCCCCGGCATCGGCGAAACGGTGGCGAGCGTGCCGGTGGATGTGTCGGCGAATGGGCTGATGGCGCTGGCGGATCTGCTGGGCTGTCGATGACACGCACCGCCGCCCGCGCCCTGCGCTGGCTGGCTGCCCTGCTGCCGGCCACGCTGCGGGTCGATGCACGCGAACGCTCGCGTGCGGCGCTTGGCGCCGCGCTCGGCCTGCTGATCGCCGCGCTGGCGAGCCGCTGGGTCGGCGCACAACTGGCCATCGACCCCTGGCTCGCCGCGCCGCTGGGCGCCAGCGCAGTGCTGGTCTTCGCCGTGCCGGCCAGCCCGCTGGCGCAGCCCTGGTCGGTGATCGGCGGCAACACCGTGTCGGTGATCATCGGCATGGCCTGCGCGCGGCTCGTGCCCGACACCGCGCTGGCCGCGGCCGTGGCCGTGTCGGCCGCCATCGTCGCGATGTTCCTGCTGCGCTGCCTGCACCCGCCGGGCGGCGCATCGGCCCTGCTGGCCGTGCTCGTGCACACGCACGACCCGCGCTTCGCGCTGCTGCCCATCCTGCTCAACTCGGTGCTGCTGGTGATCGTGGGCATGGCCTACAACACGCTGACAGGGCGGCGCTACCCTCATGTGCAGACCACGCCGGCCGCGCCACTGAGCCCGGCGGGTGCTCGCTTCAGCTCGGCCGATCTCGATGCCGCGCTGGTGCACTACAACCAAGTGCTCGACGTCAGCCGCGACGACCTCGAGGAACTGCTGCACCACGCCGAGGCCGCGGCCTACCGGCGCAACCTGGGCGAGCTGCGCTGCCAGGACGTGATGTCGCGCGATCCGCTGACGGTGAGCATCGATACGCCCATCGCCACCGCCTGGTCACTGATGCGTGCGCGAGAAGTGAAGGCCCTGCCGGTGGTCGACAAGTCGCATCGCATCGTGGGCATCGTCACGCTGGCCGACTTCGTGCGGGCCCTGGTGCCCGACGAAGCACCGCCGGCAGCGATGCGGCCAGCGCATGTCGGCGCGATCATGATGCGGCGCGTTCGCGTGGCCAGCGAAGCGCTGCACGTCATCGAGCTGCTGCCGCTGTTCTCCGAGGGCGGCCACCACCACCTGCCGGTGGTCGATGCGCAGCAGCACCTGGTGGGCATCCTCACGCAGTCTGACGTGGTGCGCGCTCTGCACCGCGCGGTGCGGCCGGACTGACGGGGCTGGCGGGCGGCGGCACCACGCCGCCGCTGCAGGCGCTTCAGTAGGTCGCGCGCCCGCCCGAGATGTCGAACACCGCGCCGGTGCTGAACGAGCAGTCTTCCGACGACAGCCAGCCGATCAGCGCGGCGATCTCGCCCACCTGCACGAAGCGGCCCATCGGGATCTTGCCGAGCATGAAGTTGATGTGCTGCTCCGACATCTGGTCGAAGATCGCCGTCTTCGCCGCGGCCGGCGACACCGCGTTGACGAGGATGCCCTGCGTGGCCAACTCCTTGGCGAGCGACTTGGTCAGCGCGATCAGGCCGGCCTTCGACGCGCTGTAGTGCGAGGCGTTCGGGTTGCCTTCCTTGCCCGCCACCGAGGCCACGTTGACGATGCGGCCATAGCCGCGCTGCAGCATCTGCGGCACCACGGCGCGGCACACGAGGTACGGCGCGACGAGGTTCACGTCGATCACACGGCGCCACATCGCCGGGTCGAGCTCCCAGGTGGTGGCGTTGCCGCCGGTGATGCCGGCGTTGTTGACGAGGATGTCGATGCGCCCGTGCGTGCGCATCACCGCGCCGGCGGCGGCGAGCACGGCATCGGCATCGGTGAGTTCGACCGTCGCCGTGTCCACCGTGCCGAGCGCCGAGAGCGACTCGCGCGCCGCGGCCAGTGCCTTGGCGTCGATGTCCCACAGCACCACGGCGGCGCCGGAAAGCAGCATGCGTTCGGCGGTGGCGTAGCCGATGCCCTGCGCACCGCCGGTGATGACGGCGACGCGGCCATTGAGATCGAGCTGGTTCATCGGGCGAGCCCTTTCAGCGCCTCGGCCGCGTTCGGGCCCTTCTCGCAGTCGGCGATGTACTGGCGCACGATGTCGGCGAACGAGGTGTCGGGCTTCAGGCCCAGCGCCGCGGCACGGCCCGCGGTGGCACCGGTGGGCCAGTTGGCCACGATGCCGGCGATGCGCTCGTCGCGCTCGAAGCGCACACGCGCGCGCACCGCCTTGCCGGCGACTTCTTCGAGCGCCGCGAGCATCTCGCTGACCTTCACGTTCAGCGCCGGCAGGTTCATCGCCGTGCGGCCGTTGAAGGCCTCGCGGCTGGCTTCGTAGACGGCGATCAGCGCGTCGACCGTGCGCCCCGGCGACGACACCGGGTGCGACACCTCGGGCGACACCGGGCACACCGATTCCACTCCGGCCAGCGGCTCGCGGATGATGCCGCTGAAGAAGGACGAGGCCGCGCCGTTGGGCTTGCCCGGGCGCACCGTCACCGTCATCAGCCGCGCGCTGCGGCCGTCGATGTAGCCCTTGCGCGTGTAGTCGGCCACCAGGTGCTCGCAGATCAGCTTGTGCGTGCCGTAGGAGGTCTGCGGCGCGGGCAGCGTGGTGTCGGTGACGATGGGCGGCAGCGGCACGGCCGGGTCGGGCCCGAACACGGCCACCGAACTGCTGAACACCAGGCGCGGCGCCTTGCCCGCATGGCGAAAGCCGTCGAGCAGCGCGCGCGTGGTGTCGAGGTTGCTGCGCAGGCCGAGGTCGAAGTCGGCCTCGCATTCGCCCGACACCGCCGAAGCGAGATGGAACACGCCGTCGAAGCCTTCGTCGGCGAGTGCCGCAGCCTGCGACAGCAGTGCGCCGGTGCGGGCGCTGACGCGCGCGTCGGCCATCAGGTCGGCCGGCGGCGCGAACTGGTCGGCGAGCACGACATGGTCGATCTTCGCGCCGGCCAGGGTGCCGCGCGCGAGCAGCGTGCGCGCCAGTCGCGCGCCGACGAAGCCGGCACCGCCGGTGATGAGCAGTTTCATCGCTTTATCGATCCTTCTTGTACGGTTGGAACCAGCCGAGTCCGGCCGAGGTGGCGGCACGCGGCCGGTATTCGGCGCCGATCACGCCGGTGTAGCCCAGCGAGTCGATCAGCGCGAAGAGATAGGGGTAGTTCAGCTCGCCCAGGTCGGGCTCGTGGCGCTCGGGAACGCCGGCGATCTGCAGGTGGCCGACGCGGCCGGTGGGCAGGTACTGGCGGATCTTCATGGCGAGGTCGCCCTCGACGATCTGGCAGTGGTACAGGTCCATCTGCACCTTCAGGTTCGATGCGTCGGCGACATGGACGATCTCGTGCGCGTGGTCCTGCCGGTTCAGGAAGAAGCCGGGAATGTCGCGCGTGTTGATCGGCTCGATCAGGAAGTCGATGCCGCGGTCCTGCTCGGCCGCCCAGGCGAGGTTCTCGACATAGGTGTCGCGCAGCGACGAACGGTCGTGGCCCTTGGGCAGCAGCCCGGCCATCAGGTGCACGCGCGGGCAGCGCAAGGCGTGGGCGTACTCGATCGCCTTGAGCACGCCGCTGCGGAACTCCTCGCCGCGCCCGGGCAGGCAGGCCAGGCCGCGCTCGCCGGCGGCCCAGTCGCCGGGCGGCGCGTTGAACAAGGCCTGCTGCAGGCCGTGGTCGGCCAGGCGCTTGGCGATCTCGCCCGCCGGGAATTCATAGGGGAACAGGTACTCGACGGCGTCGAAGCCATCGGCCCGGGCCGCGGCGAAGCGGTCGAGAAAGGCGTGTTCGCCGTACATCATCGACAGGTTGGCGGCGAAGCGCGGCATGCTCGTCTCCCTTCTCTCGGCCGTCGGGTCAGGTCTTGGCGGGCAGTTCGAGGCCAGCGAGCTCGGCGTAGAACTTGACCACCGCCGCGTCGTCCTCGTTGCCATGGCCGGCCGCGGCCGTGGCGAGGTAGAGCTGGTGCGCCGCCGCCGCCAGCGGCAGCGGGAAGGCCAGCTTGCGCGCCGCGTCGAGCACGATGCCCAGGTCCTTGACGAAGATGTTCACGCTCGACAGCGGCGTGTAGTCGCCGTCGAGGATGTGCGGCACGCGGTTCTGGAACATCCAGCTCATGCCGGCGGAGTTGCAGATCACCTCGTAGAGCTGCTTCGGGTCGGCCCCGGCGCGTATGCCCAGCGCCATCGCCTCGCAGGCGGTGGCGATGTGCACGCCGGCCAGGTGCTGGTTGACCATCTTCACCGTCGAGCCCACGCCTGCGTGGTCGCCCAGGCGATAGACCTTGCCGGCGATCGCGTCGAGCGCCGCGCCCGCGACCGCGAAGGCCTCGGGTTTGCCGGAGGCCATCACCGTCATCTGCCCGTCGGCCGCCTTCTTCGCGCCGCCCGACACCGGGCCGTCGATCAGGTGGATGCCGTGTTGTGCAAGACGCGACTCCCACAACGGCGGCAGCGCCGGGTCGACCGTGGCCGAGGCGATCACCACCGCACCGCGGCGCAGCAGCGTGTCCAGCCCCTTCTCGCCATTCGCGCCGAACAGCACCGCCTCGGTCTGCGCGGCGTTGACCACCAGCACCTGCACCACGTCGCAGCGCGAAGCCAGGTCGGCCAAGGACTCGGCGAGCTGCCCGCCGGCGGCGGCGAAGCGCGTGCGCGCCGCCTCGGTCATGTCCAGGCCCCAGGTGGCGACGCCGCGCTTCATCGCCGACACGGCCGCGCCGTAGCCCATCGAGCCCAGGCCGACGACGCCGAGCACCAGTCCAGGCGCGCTCACCTGCTGACCCCGCGCGTGCTGTTGCGCGCGGCGCGCTGCCGCACGATCACTCCGCCGAGCTCGAGCCGGCGCTCACCATGCTGGATGTGCCGCGTGGCGCAGCGCCGCGCCGCGGCGGCGTCGTGGCGCGAGATCGCGTCGACGATCAGGCGATGCTCGTTGCGCACCTGTTCCATGAAGTCCTTCCGGCGGGCCTCGTTGCCCCGGGTGATGCGCATGCCCTCGCGCAAATACTGCTCGAAGAAGCCGAGCAGCAGGCTGAACTGCGGGTTGCCGGTGGCCTCGCCGATGGCGCGGTGGAAGGCCAGGTCTTCGTCGACGCCGTCGCGGCCCTCGGCCTCGGCGGTGTCGATCGCGGCCAGCGCCCGCTTGATGGCGGCGATCTGCGCGCGCGTGGCGCGTTGCGCGGCCATCGCGGCGATCTCGCCCTCGAGCACGCGCCGCACCTCGACCACGTGGACCACCGCGTCCACCGAATCGAGCACCGTGGGGTCGAAGGCCAGCGGCTGGTTGATCGCGGGCTCGGCCACGTACACGCCCGAACCCTGGCGCGACAGCAGCAGGCCGCGCGACTTGAGCTGGTGCACCGCCTCGCGCACGACGGTGCGCGAGACACCGTGCGACACCGCGATCTGCTGCTCGCTGGGCAGCCGGTCGCCAGGCCGCAGCGTGCCGCCTTCGAGCTGCGCCGAGAGCAGCGCCGCGAGCCGGTCCGACAGCCGCTCGGCGACCAGGCGGCCGCCACCTGGCACCGTGGAAGCACTGACCGGGACGGGACCGATTGACATGGTCATCAGGTTATCATACAACTTTGCCCAGGTTCAACAGCACAGACCCAAGGGCAACAGGCATGGCCAACGTGACCATCCAGGCGGCGAAGAAGCGCTTCGGCGACGTCGAGATACTTCATGGCGTGGACATCTCGATCCCCGACGGCTCCTTCACCGTGCTGGTCGGCCCGTCGGGCTGCGGCAAGTCCACGCTGCTGCGCATGATCGCCGGCCTCGAGCACATCAGCGGCGGCGACATCCTCATCGGCGACAAGCGCGTCAACGACGTGCCGCCCAAGCAGCGCGACATCGCGATGGTGTTCCAGAACTACGCGCTGTACCCGCACATGACCGTGCGCGACAACATGGCCTTCTCGCTGATGCTGGCCAAGCGCGACCAGGCCACCATCGACCAGAAGGTCGGCCGCGCCGCCGAGATCCTGGGCCTGGCGCAACTGCTCGACCGCTTCCCGCGCCAGCTCTCCGGCGGCCAGCGCCAGCGCGTGGCGATGGGCCGCGCGATCGTGCGCGACCCGCAGGTGTTCCTCTACGACGAGCCGCTGTCCAACCTCGACGCCAAGCTGCGCGTGGCCATGCGCACCGAGCTGAAGGAACTGCACCAGCGCCTGAAGACCACCTCGATCTACGTGACGCACGACCAGATCGAGGCCATGACCATGGGCGACCAGATCGTCGTCATGAAGGACGGCCGCATCGAGCAGTCCGGCGCGCCGCTCGACCTGTACGACCACCCGGCCAACCTGTTCGTGGCCGGCTTCATCGGCTCGCCGGCGATGAATTTCCTGCCCGGCACGCTGCGCCGCGCGGGCAACGCCGCCCGCGTCGAACTGGCCGATGGCACACAGGTCGAGGCACCGGCCAATGCCGCCGGCGTCGACGGCCAGCCGGTCATCTACGGCACGCGGCCCGAGCACCTGGAGCTCGACAGCTCCGGCGGCATCCCCACGCAGGTGGTGACGGTGGAGCCCACCGGCGCCGACACGTTCGTCGCCTGCCGCCACCACGGCACCGAAATGGCCGTGGTCTTCCACGACCGCCACGACTTCGCGCCGGGCAGCACCATCCACCTGCGGCCCGACCTGCAGCGCGCCCACCTGTTCGATGCCGGCAGCGGCAAGCGCCTGGCCGCCTAGCCCGGATCCGGATTCACCCCCAGGTGCCCACGACGCACCGCAACCGAAGAGCAAGGAGACTCACGCAATGGACAACTTCAACCGCCGCCGCTTCCTCGAAGGCACCGCCGGCGTGGCCGCCGGCGCCGTCTTTGCACCGTCCGTGCACGCGCAATCCGCGCCGGCCTACAAGCCCGAGAAGGGTGCCAAGCTGCGCGTGCTGCGCTGGAGCCGCTTCGTGCAGGGCGACATCGACCAGTACATGAAGAACGTCGCTGCCTTCACCGCCAAGACCGGCGTCGAGGTGCGCGTCGACAACGAAGGCTGGGAAGACGTGCGCCCGAAGGCCGCGGTGGCCGCCAACACCGGCGCCGGCCCGGACATCATCCTGTCGACCAACGACGACGCCAACCTCTACCCCGAGAAGCTGCTCGACGTCACCGACCTGTGCGAGTACCTGGGCAAGAAGTACGGCGGCTGGTACCCGGCCTGCGAGGCCTACCTCAAGCCCGACGGCAAGAGGTGGATCGGCGTGGCGCTCGGCGCCGCCGGCGCGATGCTGGTGTACCGCCAGAGCCATGTGAAGGCCGCCGGCTTCGACGGCGTGCCGAAGGACACAGCAGGCTTCCTCAAGCTGCTGCAGGCCATGAAGGAGAAGGGCACGCCCGCCGGCTTCGCGCTGGGCAACGCCACCGGCGACGGCCTGTGGTGCAACTGGCTGCTCTGGTCGCACGGCGGCAAGCTGGTCGACAAGGACAACAAGGTCGTGATCGACAGCCCCGAGACGCTCAAGGCGCTGGAGTACGCCAAGGAGATGTACGCCACGTTCGCACCGGGCACGCTGTCGTGGCTGGACCCGAACAACAACAAGGCCTTCCTCGATGGCCAGGTCAGCCTGACCAACAACGGCATCTCGATCTACTACGCCGCCAAGAACTCGAAGGACGAGAAGATCATGGCGATGAAGGAGGACATCCACCACGCGCCCTATCCGATCGGGCCGGTGGGGGTGCCGACCGAGTCGCACCTGTTCTTCAACCAGATGATCATGAAGTACACGAAGTACCCGCAGGCGGCCAAGGAGTTCCTGCGCTTCATGATGGAGAAGGAGCAGTTCGACCCGTGGCTGACGGCGGCCGGCGGCTACATCGCCCACCCGCTCGATGCCTACTCGAAGACGGAGATCTGGACGTCCGACCCGAAGCACACCGCCTACCGCGACTGCGTGAAGAACATGCGGCCGGCCGGGTATGCGGGCAAGCTGGGCTACGCCTCGGCCGGTGCCGGCGCCGACTTCATCGTCGTCAACATGGTGGCCGAGGCCGCCAGTGGTTCGAAGACGCCCAAGGAAGCCGCCGAACGGGCGCAGAAGCGCGCCGAGCGTTACTACAAAGTCTGATGAACTTCCTGGAACGCTTCCAGAACAACCGCAACGCGCTGGGGTGGGCATTCATGATGCCCGCCGCAGTGCTGTTGCTGCTGTTCCTGACCTACCCGCTCGGGCTGGGCACCTGGCTCGGGTTCACCGACGCCAAGATCGGCCGCGCGGGCGAGTGGATCGGGCTGGAGAACTTCTCGTTCCTGATGGGAGACAGCGTCACGCGGCTGGCGCTGTTCAACACCCTCTTCTACACCGTGGTCGCGAGCATCCTCAAGTTCGTGCTCGGCCTGTGGCTGGCCATCCTGCTCAACAAGAACCTGCCCTTCAAGTCCTTCTTCCGCGCCGTGGTGCTGCTGCCGTGGATCGTGCCGACCGCCCTGTCGGCGATCGCGTTCTGGTGGATCTACGACTCGCAGTTCTCGGTGATCAGCTGGGTGCTGATGAAGCTGGGCTGGATCGACGCCTACATCGACTTCCTCGGCGACCCGTGGAACGCGCGGCTGTCGACCATCGTCGCCAACGTCTGGCGCGGCATCCCGTTCGTGGCGATCTCGCTGCTGGCCGGGCTGCAGACCATCTCGCCCTCGTACTACGAGGCTTCGGCACTGGACGGCGCCACGCCGTGGCAGCAATTCCGCCACGTGACGATGCCGCTGCTGTCGCCGATCATCGCGGTGGTGATGACCTTCTCGGTGCTGTTCACCTTCACCGACTTCCAGCTGATCTACGTGCTCACGCGCGGCGGCCCGCTGAACGCCACCCACCTGATGGCCACGCTGGCCTTCCAGCGCGCGATCTCCGGTGGCGCGCTCGCCGAGGGCGCGGCCATCGCCACGCTGATGGTGCCCTTCCTGCTGGCCGCCATCATGTTCAGCTACTTCGGGCTGCAGCGCCGCGCCTGGCAGCAAGGCGGCGACAAGTGAGTCTTTCCACATGAGCAATCCGAACGACGACATCGTCGGCATGGACTACCTGCAGTCCGTGCCGCGCCGCTGGGTGACGATGTACATCCCGATCGGCATCTTCGTGTTCGTGCTGCTGTTCCCGTTCTACTGGATGGTGGTGACCTCGCTGAAGCCCGACGCCGAACTGCTGTCGCGCGACGGCAACCCGTTCTGGATCATCCAGCCCACGCTGGCGCACTTCGAGAAGCTGCTGTTCAAGACCGAGTACCCGGCCTGGCTGTGGAACACGGTGGTGGTGTCGGTGGTGTCCACCGCGCTGTCGCTGGTGGCCTCGGTGATGGCGGCCTACGCGATCGAGCGGCTGCGCTTCCAGGGCGCCAAGCCGGCTGGCGGCGCGATCTTCCTGGCCTACCTCGTGCCACCCTCGATCCTGTTCATCCCGCTGGCGGCGATCGTCGTGAAGCTCGGGCTGTTCGACTCGCGCTGGGCGCTGATCCTCACCTACCCGACCTTCCTGATCCCGTTCTGCACCTGGCTGCTGATGGGCTACTTCCGCTCCATCCCCTACGAGCTGGAAGAGTGCGCGCTGATCGACGGCGCCAGCCGCTGGCAGATCCTCATCAAGATCGTGCTGCCGCTGGCGGTGCCGGGGCTGATCTCGGCGGGCATCTTCGCCTTCACGCTGAGCTGGAACGAATTCATCTACGCGCTGACTTTCGTGTCGTCGTCGGAGAACAAGACGGTGCCGGTGGGCGTGGTCACCGAGCTGGTGGAAGGCGACGTCTACCACTGGGGCCCGCTGATGGCCGGCGCACTGCTCGGCTCGCTGCCGGTGGCCTTCGTGTACTCGTTCTTCGTCGAGCACTACGTCTCGGGCATGACCGGCTCGGTGAAGGAGTGATGCCATGAGCGACGTGCGGCCGGTGATCGGCTTCATTGGCGTGGGCCTGATGGGCCACGGCATGGCGAAGAACCTGGTCACCAAGGGCTACCCGCTGGTGGTCATGGGCCACCGCAAGCGCGAGCCGGTGGAGCACCTCAAGTCACTCGGTGCGCGCGAAGCGAGCAGCGCCCGCGAGCTCGCGATGGCCTGCGACATCGTGCACCTGTGCGTGACCGGCTCGCCGCAGGTCGAGGCGCTGGTGCGCGGGCCCGACGGGCTGCTCGCCGGTGCCGATCCGGCCAAACGCGCGGGCACCATCATCATCGACTGCTCCACCTCCAACCCGGTGTCGACGCTGGCGCTCGCCGCCGAGGCGCAGGCCCGAGGCGTGCACTTCGTCGACGCGCCACTGTCGCGAACACCCAAGGAAGCCGAGGCCGGCACGCTGGACACCATGGTCGGCGCCGCGCCCGAAGTGTTCGCGCGCATCGAGCCGGTGCTGCGCTGCTGGGCCGGCCAGGTGGTGCACCTCGGGCCGGTGAGCCTGGGCCACAAGATGAAGCTGATCAACAACTTCGTCGCGATGGGCTACGCGGCGCTGTATTCGGAAGCGATGGCGATCGCGCGCAAGGCCGGGCTGTCGATCGAGCAGTTCCATGCGGTGATCGGCTCCGGGCGCATGCGCAGCCCCTTCTACGACACCTTCATGCAGTGGTCGCTGAACCACGACGAGAACGCACACCGCTTCACCATCAGCAATGCGCACAAGGACATGCGCTACCTCGCCAGCATGGCCGGCGAGCTCGGCGCAGTGAACCCCATCCAGGCCGACGTGAAGAACCTGTTCGCGGCGATGGAAGCCGCCGGCCAGGGTGAGCGTTTCGTGCCGATGCTGGCCGACTTCGTCGCCGGCATCAACGCGCTGCCGCCGGCGAACGGCTGAACCCAGGAGCATCCATGACGAAGAAGAAGGCACCGCACGAACTGCGCAGCCAGCAGTGGTTCGGCCGCCAGGACCGCGACGGCTTTGCCTACCGCAGCTGGGTCAAGGGCAAGGGCGTTCCGCACGACCAGTTCGACGGCCGGCCGGTGATCGGCATCTGCAACACCTTCAGCGAACTCACGCCCTGCAACTCGCACTTCCGCACGCTGGCCGAGCAGGTGAAGATCGGCGTGTACGAGGCGGGCGGCTTCCCGCTCGAATTCCCGGTCATGTCGCTCGGCGAAACGCTGCTGCGGCCCACCGCGATGCTCTACCGCAACCTCGCCAGCATGGACGTGGAAGAAAGCATCCGCGGCAACCCGGTCGACGGCGTGGTGCTGCTGATGGGCTGCGACAAGACCACGCCCAGCCTCATCATGGGCGCGGCCAGCGTCGACCTGCCGACCATCGGCGTGTCGGGCGGGCCGATGCTCAACGGCAAGTGGCGCGGCCAGGAGCTCGGCTCGGGCACCGGCGTGTGGAGCATGAGCGAGCAGGTGCGCGCCGGCACGCTGAAGCTGGCGGACTTCTTCGACGCCGAGAGCTGCATGCACCGCAGCCACGGCCATTGCATGACCATGGGTACGGCCTCGACGATGGCGAGCATGGTCGAGGCGCTCGGTGTCGGCCTGCCCGGCAACGCGGCCTACCCGGCGGTCGACGGACGCCGCAACGTGCTGGCGCGCAACGCCGGCCGGCGCATCGTCGACATGGTCCATGAAGACCAGCTGCTGTCGAAGATCCTCACCCGCGAGGCCTTCGAGAACGCCATCAAGACACTCGCCGCCATCGGCGGCTCGACCAACGCGGTGATCCACCTGATCGCGATGGCCGGCCGGGTGGGCGTGAAGCTCACCATCGACGACTTCGACCGGCTGGCCAGCGAACTGCCCTGCCTCGTCAACCTGCAGCCCAGCGGCCAATACCTGATGGAGGACTTCTGCTACGCCGGCGGCCTGCCCGCGGTGATGAAGGAGCTTTCGTCGGTGCTGCACACGAACATCGTCACCGCCAGCGGCAAGACCGTGGCGGAGAACGTGGCGAGCGCCGAGAACTTCAACACCGATGTCATCAAGCCGCTGGCCACGCCCTTCAAGGACAAGGCCGGCATCGCCGTGCTGCGCGGCAACCTCGCGCCGCGCGGCGCCGTCATCAAGCCGAGCGCGGCGACGCCCAAGCTGATGGTGCACACCGGCCGGGCCGTGGTGTTCGAGGACATCGAGGACTTCCACAAGCGCATCGACGACGAGGCCCTCGACGTCGACGAGAGCTGCGTGCTGGTGCTGAAGAACTGCGGCCCCAAGGGCTACCCCGGCATGGCCGAGGTGGGCAACATGCCGCTGCCGCCCAAGGTGCTGCGCAAGGGCATCACCGACATGGTCCGCATCAGCGACGCGCGCATGAGCGGCACCGCCTACGGCACCGTGGTGCTGCACACGGCGCCCGAGGCCGCGGCCGGCGGCCCGCTGGCGGTGGTGAAGAACGGCGACCTGATCGAGCTCGACGTGCCGAAGCGCCGCCTGCAGTTGCTCATCAGCGACGAGGAACTCGCGCGTCGCCTGGCCGAATGGAAGGCGCCCGCGCCGCCGCTGGCCAGCGGCTACTGGAAGCTCTACGTCGACCACGTGCTGCAGGCCGACGAAGGCGTCGACCTCGATTTCCTCGTCGGCAAGCGCGGCTCGTTCGTGCCAAGAGACAACCATTGATTTCGAGCCCGGCGTCGGGGCATTTCAACGTAGGCGACGCTAACCACAACACTCAGGAGACTCGAATGCTGTTCCACACCCGCATCGCCGCCGCCATCGCGGCCCTCTCGGTATCCACCCTCGCGCTGGCCGCCGGCCCGGCGGTCGTCAAGGGCCCGGGCGAGAACCCTGGCTGCTTCAAGCCCTGGACCGACCAGACCAAGTACTTCCAGTGGCCCGCCAAGAAGGGCCCGTACCGCATCGCGCTGGCCAACGGCTTCGTCGGCAATACCTGGCGCATCCAGATGATCAAGATGGCCAAGGCCTACGCGGCCACGCCGGAAATGAAGGGCAACATCAAGGAGTTCAAGATCGTCTCCACGGGCACCGACGTGGCCGCGCAGATCGCCTCGATCGACAACTTCATCAACTCCGGCTACGACGCCATCATCACCATCGCCGTCAACCCGACGGCCTTCGCGCCGGTGATCAAGCGGGCCAACGCCGCCGGCGTGGTGCTGGTGCCCTTCGACAACGTGCTCGACAGCGAAGAGGTCATGCAGGTCAACGAAGACCAGACCGGCCTGGGCACCGCCTACGGCGAATGGATGATCAAGCACCTGCCGAAGAAGACCGGCAAGCTGCTCGAGGTGCGTGGCCTGCCCGGCAACTCGGTCGACCGTGACCGCCACGTCGGCTTCCGCAAGGTTGTCGAGGCGCCGGGCAACAAGTTCGAGATCGTCGAGGTGGTGGGCAACTGGGACGACGGCACCGCGCAGAAGGTGGTGGCCGACGCCGTGGCCGTGCACAAGAAGTTCGACGGCATGATCGTGCAGGGCGGCTCCACCGGCGCGGTGCGCGCGCTGATCGACGCCAAGCACCCGATGATCCCGGTGGCCGGCGAGTCGGAGAACGGCTTCCGCAAGCTGTGTGCCGAGCGCGCGAAGGACGGCCTGATCTGCAACTCGCTGGGCCAGTCGCCCGGCCTGGTGGCGATCTCGATGAAGGCCGCCGTGGCCGCGCTGCAGGGCAAGGTGATGCCGCAGCTGATTTCGGTGCCGATCCCGCAGACGCAGCACCCGAACTTCAAGGCTGGCGTGAACTACTTCCCGGAGCTGACCGACAACTTCTTCACCACCAACGAGTTCCCGACCTGCGGGGTGAATCTCAGGGCCCAGGACATCATGTCCAAGGACGAGAAAAATAACTGACCACCCCCGGAGCGCCTCACGGCGCTCCCCCTCAAGGGGGCGCCGCCAGCGGACCGGCGGAGCCGGATCCGCGGCGGCAGCTTGATCACTCTCGCTGCTGCGAGGAGTCTGCTTGGAACCGATTCTTGAGTTGATCGACATCTCCAAGCGCTACGGCGGGGTGCGCGCGCTCGAGCGCGCGCGCTTCGCCTGTGCGCCGGGGCGCATCCATGCCTTGCTCGGCGAGAACGGCGCGGGCAAGTCGACCCTCATCAAGATCATGTCCGGCGTGGTGCAGCCCGACGAGGGGCGCATCGTTCTGGAGGGTCGCGAGCGGCGTTTCGCGCACCCGCAGGACGCGGTGTCGGCCGGCATCGCCTGCATCTTCCAGGAACTGTCGCTGATGCCCGACCTGAGCGTCGCCGACAACATCTGCATCACCAATCCGCCGCGCAAGTACGGCCTGATCGACCGCAAGGAACAGCGCCGCATCGCCGAGGCGGCCCTGGCGCGCGCCGGCGCGGAAGACATCCACCCGCTCGCGCCGGTGGGCAGCCTGTCGCTGTCGCGCCGCCAGATGGTGGAGATCGCCAAGGCGCTGTCGCGCAACCCGAAGATCCTCATCCTCGACGAGGCCACCTCGGCGCTCACCGCCGCCGACGTGCAGCGCGTCTACACGCTGCTCAAGCGGCTGCGCGACGAGGGCATGGCGATCGTCTACATCTCGCACCGAATGAACGAGATCGCCGAGCTGGCCGACGACTGCTCGGTGTTCCGCAACGGCCAGCACGTGGCCACCTTCGAGGCCGGCACGCAGAGCGATGCGCAGACGGTCGAGATGATGATCGGCCGTGACATCGAGCATGCCTTCCCGCCCAAGCCTCCCGCGCAGTCGGGCCTCGACGCCAAGGCGCCCGCGCTGGAGACGCGCGGCCTTTCGTGGCAGGGCCGGCTGCACGACATCGACCTGACGGCGCGGCCGGGCGAGATCGTCGGCCTGGGCGGCCTGGACGGCCAGGGCCAGCGCGAATTCTTCCTCGCCCTGTTCGGCGTGCTGCGCGGCGTGGGTGGAGAGCTCAGGCTCGAAGGCCGGCCGGTGCAGTTGCACAGCCCCAAGCAGGCCAAGCGTGACGACATCGGCATCGCGCTGGTGCCGGAAGACCGCAAGACCGACGGCCTGATGCTGCCGATGTCGGTGCTCGACAACCTCAGCTTCGCCGCGCTCGACCGGCTCAGCCGGGCCGGCATCGTGGCCAGCGGCGCGGAGCTGCGCGCGGCGCAAGACATGGTCAAGCGCCTGTCGATCAAGGCGCCCGACCTGTCGGTGCCGGTGGGCACGCTGTCGGGCGGCAACCAGCAGAAGGTGGTGATCGCCAAGTGGCTGATGAACGCACCGCGCATCATCCTGCTCAACGACCCGACG
>Ga0209717_1000179_pt1 | contig 80769 bp, 73 predicted proteins | sample AD_UKC048_MetaG_FD_184418 | JGI IMG/M metagenome (GOLD analysis project Ga0209717, IMG submission 184418) | Active sludge microbial communities of municipal wastewater-treating anaerobic digesters from USA - AD_UKC048_MetaG (SPAdes) (version 2) | ecosystem: Engineered > Bioreactor > Anaerobic >...
CCGATGACCACGCAGTACTGGTCGGTCTGCTGCGGCAGATCGGCCAGGTTGGTGAATCCCAGCCCGGCGATGATGTCGGTCAGTTTCCCGCGCTCGATCCGGGCGACGGAGGGATTCGTGGATTTAAAATCGACCCTCTTGTCATCGAGGTCGGCGACATCTGCCGACAGTATCCTCCACGTGCCCTCTTTGACCCCGTACTGGTCGGTTTCCCGCTTCTCGTAGAGCGCCAGGGCCGCCACGCTCGGCGTCACGGTGCCGACGGTGCCGTCTTTGAAGTCGAGGCTGACCTCCTGCCCCGCGTTCGCGGCGTACGACCCGGCCAGCACGAACGCGATGTGGTCGGTGCCAAACGCCGTGGCGGTGACCGATTCCTTTTCTACAAGGTTCCCCGTCAGGGTGTCCTTGACGTTGACCCTGAGGGTCGCGGGTTTCTCGGCGCTGGCCACCATCGCCTGGAACGCGCCCCGCTCGTCGTTGATGCGGTACACGTCCACGCGATTGGTGCCCTCGGCGGTGGCCGTGAGGGCGATGCCGGTGGCAGGCAGCGGCACGAACCGGTCGCCGGCCCGCTCGAACCCGTACCACTGGCCGTTCGAGGAGTTGTAGACGACCCGGACTATGTTGGTGACGGCCATTGCCACCCTCGGCCCGCTGTCAATTTCCCCCCGGCTTATCCTTCCCGGCGATGTCCACGAGGATCTCGCCGTCCGATTCGGTTATGACGAATCCGGAGCCAAACTTGATCTTGGGACGCGCGATTATCGCGTCCCTGAGGGCGCGCAGAAACGGAAAGCTGAAAGCGATTTTCAGCCTCAATAGGGGGTCAGACATACAGGTCCTCCAGCGCGTCCTTCTGGCTGCCCCCGCCCGCCCCGCCGAAGTAGCACACGTACCACGGGTCCATCATCATGGCCCACCCCTCTTCCATCACCCAAAACCCACCCGACTCGACATTGCGAGCGCTCGTCATCGTCCACCGGAATCGCGGGTTGATGCTGCCCACGTTGAAGCCCCATCGCGCGAGACCCGCGCCATCGCGGCCGAGATCGACCTTGAGGATCTCGACCCCCCCGAGCCTCGGCGGCGCCCCGGCGCTGCGGGTCTCGCCCGCCGGGAGTCCAGAGTAATACCGGTACGTCCTGGTCGCGGCCCTGTAGTGGACCGTCGCGGAGATCTCGCCGACGGCGTTGACCATGCCAGACCTGGCCGCCGCGCGCATCAGCACCGGGAAAGAGTTGCTCTGGAGCGAGGTGCCGGTCTCCACGAGGCCTCGCGGGAAGCGCGAGTATCGGCCCTGCCGGTAGGTCCACTCGTCGTCGTATGCCATCGTGATGCGGGCCTTCCCGATCTTGCCCTCCTCGACCCGGTTCTCCGTCAGTCGGAGTTTGGGGAACCGGCGGTTGCGGGTGCCCTCGCGGTTCAGCAATCGGTAGGGGTTGATGTCGAAGGTCTCGTAGACCTCCTCGCGGTGGATCTTCCCGTTGGCCGACTCGACGTGGGAGGCATCGCCCGTGGCGATGAGCCCGCGGTGCTGCCCGTGGACGACGTAGCTCTCCCGCTCCTCGCTCACGATTCACCCGTCGCCCTGGCGATGTTGGACGCCATCGTCTCAAGCGACTTCTGGATCGCCCCGAGGATGGTCGTCTGGCCCTGGCCGCTGTCGGCCGCGGCATCGCCGCCCTTGAAGCGCTCCGCGCTGTCTCGGGCCGCCCGCGCGGCGCTGCCGCTCTCCCACGCCCCCGAATCGAAGGCCCGGGCCCCGGAGACATTTTTGTGGGAGTCCATGTAGTCGCGGGTGCCCTGATCCATGATGTCCGGCGCCCCCTCCGCCCCCCTGCGGTACGACCTGATCCTGGCCCCGGCCTTCCGGGCGTCCCGATCCTCCCCGCGGACCTTCTTCTTGGCCTCGCCCGCCGTCATGCCTTGGCCGATGTATTCCTCGATCCGCTCGCCCCTGGATTTGCCCGTGTCGCCGCCCACCGCCGCCGTGAGGTTGTTGCGCGCCTGCAGAAGCGCGACATAGGCCTCCGCCTCGCGCGTCGTGCCTTTTGCAAACCCGAGCTCTTTCTCCGCGGCCCGCACGCGGAGCCTCGCCTCCTCGACGGCGTGGTCCCTGCCGTCCTTCTTGAGTTCCGCGATGGCCGCCTCCAGCGCCAGCTCGCGCAGCTTCTGGGCGGCGTCGGCCTTCTCCTTGCGGAGCTTGTCCTCGGCCTCCTTGGCGTCTTTCTTCGCGCGCCCCTGCGCCTCGGCGATCTTCCGCTGCAGGTCCTCGATCGACTTGAGCAGCGCCTGCTCCTCGGTGCGGAGCTCGAGGCCCTCCTCCTGCGAGATATTGCCCCTCCTGATCCTGTTCTGGACCTCGGCCAGCTTGCCCAGCATCGCGGTCAGATTCTCCTCCTCGCTCCGGTTCGCCTCGTCCCTGGCCTCCTTGGCTTTCCAGTACGCCTCGATGAGCCTGTCGATCGCCCTCTTTTTCGCGGGCGCGTCGTCGCCGCCCTCGCCAACGACACCCTTGCCCTGGTCGACGGCGCCGGCCGGCCGATAGTTGGCGCCCTCGGTCATGAAGCCCGCGTCCTCGGCGTTGGACGCCATCCACTTGGCCATCTCCTCGCCGTGGATCTTCTTGTAGAGCGCCCTCTCCGCGGCCACGCGCCTGGCGCGGTCGGGGATCTCGCCCAGCACCGCGCCCTTCTCCGCGGCGAACCGCTTCCGGCTGGCCGCCCCCACCGTCTCGCTCGCCTCGAGGCTCGCCCTGAACTTCCGCCATCCCGCGTAGGTGCCCCACACCCAGTCCTGGAAGCGGGACTTCATGTTGCCGAGCATCAGGTTCCACTGGTCGGCGACGACCCCCATGCCCATCAGGGCCGCGTCCGAGGCGGGCTTGATGGACTCGAACAGCTCGCGCAGCTCCTCCGGGCCGCGCTGCAGGAGGTTGGCCAGCTCGGTGCCGCTTCGGGACAGCAGCGTCTGGAGCGCGAGGAACCCCCGGCCGCTCGCCTCGGCCCTCTGGTACCCCCCGGCCAGCGCGACGATCATGTCCGGCAGCCGCATCCGCGATAGCTCCGATGCCTTGAGGCCCATCGCCTCCAGCATCTCGGCCTGCTCTTTCCCGCCCTCGCCCGCCTTGGCCAGGTTCACCCGCAGTTTCACCGCGGCCTTGACCACCGCCTCCATGTCCGAGCCCATGAGCGACGCCGCGCCGCCCACCCGCACGAGGTCGGAGGGCATCTCCCGCAGCGTCTCGGCCAGGTCGCTCACCCTGTCGGCCTCGGAGAAGGCCCCGCGCACCGCGTTGCCGATCCCGTAGAGGGCGGCGGCGACCCCGCCCCCGACCGCCGCGCCGGAGAACACCTTGGAGAACTCCGAGCCGAGCTGGCGGTTGAAGTCCCGCGCCTCCTTGCGCATCCGGGCCAATCCCCGGTTGAAGTCGGAGTCGTCCAGCCGCGATCTTGTGACCAGGTCAGCCACGGCGCTTCCTCCTCACGACCTTCGCCCCCTCGGGCAGCGCCCCCCGTCTTGTCCCGGTGATCCCGCGGGCGGCGAGGGACGCGATCTCCTCCTCCTCGGCCTCCGTCACCCAGCGGCAGCCGTACTCGCCCTCGTTGAGCGCGGCGGCGTAGTGCAGCAGTTGCCCGTAGCGCAGGAACCACGCCCACTCCGGGTCCTTGCCGAAGGCCCGCGCCACGGCGGTGACCATCCCCAGGTGAAACGGCGTCGTGCACGGCTTGCCCTCTTTCGCCCGCTCCTTCAGCTCGGGCACGACGGCGCAATCCTCGCGGTAGTCCGCCCACGCCATCCGCGCGCGGTGGACGGCCCGCGGGGAAAGCGCCATGCGGCGGATCGCGGCGATGTCCCGCTTGTCGGGCCGCCGCCAGTCGATGGCCCACAGTTCCTCGAATGAGCCGCACGCGCAGACCTTGGCCGCGCCCACCAGCTCTGGGAGCGTCGCCGCCGAGGGCGCCCAGGGGAGCGGGCTGTCGATGGATCGCAGCGCGGCAGAGTGCGCCGCGCAGAAGGGCCTCAGCTCACGGCCGGATATGCGGTGCCCGTCGCACGGCACCAAGAACGCCGCCGCCAGCCTGCCTACCACCAGTGACGTGAGGGCCATGGTCCATCGGGCTCAGGTGATCTTCTTGAACGCGACCAGGGTGCAGGAGGCCTCCTCGAAATCGCGCACCTTGTCCCCGATCTTCTTGTTGGTGACGATGTACCTGATCCCCTCGACCGTCACCGTGCCCAGCGCGTCGAACTTCGCCTCATCGGTGAGCAGGCCCTGCACGTCGTAGTTGCGCTTCCACCGGTCGGGCTTCTGGATGCCCAGCGCCGCGATCTCCCCGTCGCGGTCGGTCGCCTCCGCCTGGGCCTCGGGCTCGCGCGCCCGGTCCACCGAATTGACCTCGATGCCGATGTCGTCGGACATCGCCTTGAGGGCCGCCTTCAGGCCCATCGTCACCGCGAGGGAACCGTGCTTGTCGAACGCGTCGGCCATGCACGCGCGCGGATGTCAACGCTTGCGCGACCCGCGCGGCGGGCGGTACCCGGCCAGCTCATTGCGCATGCCCCCGATGTGCGCGCGGGCCGCCCACTGGATCGCCCGGTTCAGCCGGGCGATCATCGCGGGTTCGTACTCCGCGCCGCTGCCGGTCCAGTCGAAGTATTTGAGCGCCTTGCGCACGTCCATGACGAACCGGCCGCGTCCCGTGTGCCTCCCGAAATACGCCGCCACCGGGATGCCGAGCTTTCGCAGCGCGGGGATGAGCCCGCCCTTGAGTTTGCCCACGTCGGCCTCGATCTCCTTCACGTGCGCGTCGACCGCAGCCGGGTTGAGGACCAGCCGCAAAGGCGGCGGCGGATGGCGGTTGCCCCAGCGGCCGCGTTTGTAGCCGCGCATGGCCCGGCCCATATCGAACGCGCCGATGGTCACCTTGGCCAGCGGTGAGCCGCCCTTCGCGAGGATCTCGCGCATGCCGCGCACGTCGCCCCGGAAGTACGCGTGCCAGAAGGCGGTGCTCAAAGGCCGCTTGAGTTGCCGCAGGAATCTGTTGAGCACCGCGCCGCGCGGATAGCCACGCGAATAATCGCGCCGGATCGCTCTCCGGCCAGCGCCCGCCGTGGGCGGCGGTATCACGTCGATCACGCGCCGAAATAGGCCGCGGGTGTATTTCTCGAATGTTCGCCCGCTGAAATCGTCGTGGTGCGCCTCGATATCCCTGACCGTCCGCTCCCAGTCGGTCAGATCGACCTCGAAAGAGACATCCGAGCCCACGTTAAGCGATCGCCACGCCTGCAGCGATGGGTTTCAAGACCATCTTGGTAGCGCTCTTGGCCACGCCCAGTATCGTCGGGTACCAGCCCGCGGCGAGATCGGTGCTGGGTGCGATGTCTCCCGGAGCGTCCGCGCCGACCACCAAGATGTCGCCGATGCTCATTGCGCATCCGGGCGTGAAATCGTCGTCCTCATAGACCAAGAAGCCAGGCTGACCGGCCGCGCCGTCGTTGAGCGCGATTCCCTCGGCGGCGTGCGTCGCCGCATCGTTGGCGTCGGCCTTGTAATAGCGGCCATCCGCCGCCTTCCGGTACAGCGGTTGACCCGCCGTCACCGCGTCCCCGAAGATGATGTCCTTCTTGCGCCCGTTTGCCCCCGCCAGGACGTTCGCCGCAGTGATCACTTTCGCCGCCATGATCGCGGCGCGATGTCAATCATCACGCGTCCAGCGCCGCCGCCCAGGCCTTGAACTTGAGCGTCCGCACCCACTCGTGCCGCGTCCTGCTCCGTGCGATGTCGAAATCCCGAACACCGAAGACCTTTGCCCTAGGTCCCGAAAGCATGTCGGGCAGGGCCACATCGCGCAGCCTGCGGAGAACTTTGCCCCAGGCCCCAGCCAATGCCTCTGGGCTGTTGCTTTGCTCGGCCTCCATGATGACGTCCACTCGGCAATCCAGGAGCCACCGCCCCGGCCGCTTGTCTTCCTCGGTCGCCCCGTCCACCATCGCCACGATCCGGGTGTCGGGCGCGTCCTCGTCGGAATCCACGTTGACGACCGGAAGTCCGGTAGCCGCCCCTTCGACCGCCGCCTTCAGCCTCTCCTCCACCGCATCGCAGGGGTCGGTCATGTGATCATCTCCGCGTGGATCGTGATGATCGGCCAATTCGAGTTGTCGGTCAGCCCCGTGACTTTGTAGGCCCGCCCGTCGGCCGTCAGCCGGTCCCCCCTCGACGGCAGCGGCGGCCCCACATCCGCCCGTAGCGCCCGCACCATGACTGTCGAGGACGGGTCAAAACCCCCGGCCACCAGCCCGTAATCGACCGAAGGGCTGCCGATCAGTGCCCGGAACGTCCGGCCCTTCCACTCGACCCCGACGCCGCGCTCGATGAGGAGTTCGGAGAGGTCGCCGCAAAGCGAATCAGGTAGGCTCACAAAGGAACTCGGCTGTCAAAGAATGAGCAATCCCAACAACCGATAACCGCAATATATTGTGGTTTTTCAGTTTGACTATGCAACCCAATGTGGTTAATTGCTCTACTGCTCGATTCCGAGCATTTTCGGGACTGGGCAAGAAAAAGGCTGGGACCGGGTGGTCCCAGCCGCAAGAACAACGGCAACCGACCGGGGAACGGTCCATTCCCGCTGTCTCGTCAAGTTAGACAGCTGTCGAGTAGCAGGAACACCGTCACTCGGTCAACTGGAGAATAGCGATGGACAAATACCATCTGACCAAGAAAGAAAATGAGTGGAAGCTCACAAGGGAGGGTGCCGATCGCGCCGCCTTGAAGGCCGACACGAAGGAAGAGGCTCTTCGACAGAGCGTAGAGTTCATGAATCAGCATGGAGGATCGATGAAGGTCCACACGGAGGATGGGCAGTTCCAAGAGGAACGGACCTATCCCGGAAGTGCAGATCCTTATCCGCCCAAAGGCTGATATCACGACGAACGCTTCTTTCGACGAGATGCTCGATCAGGGCCTCTTGCCATTGCGGCTTGAGGCCCTCTCTCCCTCTCTATTTCCACAATGCCTTCGGAAGCGATGAAGATCCCACCGCAGGACCGTCAGACGTACTCGCCCGACACCATCTCCACCTTGCACGCGGCGGTGCCGTCGATCTCGACCAGCGCGGGGCCATCGGCAGCGAACACCGTGGGCGAGTTGATCTCCTTCGTGGCCGCACCAACCGGCACCCGACCGGCCTCGGCCATCAGGAAGACCTTGTCCCCAGGCGCCAGAGCAAAAGGCAAGTTGGCGACCATGGTGATGGTGCCCGCCTCCGCGTCCACCGATGCGACCACCGCGCGGGCGGCCTGGTTGGTGGACAGCTTCCAGAGCATGACGACGCCATCCGCCGCGAAGCCCGCCGGGGGCGCAGTGACCACCTTCTGCCCCGCCGCGCTGGCTGCGCTCACGACCGCCTCGGCCGCATGGCGCAGGAACTTGAGGATCGAGCCCGCCTTGTCGGAGGTCGCGCTCACGAATTGGAGCCGGGTCATGGACCGGGGCCATGGCGGAACCGCCGCGTAAGACAGGGTCGTGCCGTCATCACCGATTGCAGAGAATGGTCTCATCACTATCTCCCTTGGATGTTCGTTGTTGAGTGTTGGCTATTGGATGTTGCGTCAGGGTTTCACCAGCCGCTTGAGCCCATCAGCCCGTCCCACCGTGAATCCGTACAGGCACTCGACGGTGACGTAGATCTTGTTGCTCTTGGTGTCGGAGAAGCGGAGATAGCCGAAGGTCAGCCCGGTGGCCGGGTCGGTCACCGCGCCCGCCTCGTCGTAGCGGGCCGCCGGCACGAGGTAGCGCACCGCCACCGCGATGGCGCTGGGGTGGACCGCGAAACCGACCAATTTCTCGGCGTGGCTCGGGGCGATCACGCCGGTCTCGTACAGCTCGAAGCCCGCCAGCCGCTTGATCCGGCTCTGTTCGACGGCAGGGCCGCTCAGCGAGATGTTGAACGCCTTGGCCACGACGTCGTCGGCCAAGAGGTTGGTGTAGTAGCCCGCGTCCAGGATGAGCGCCCGCCTATCAGAGGGCATCTTGGCCGCACCACAGGCCTCGCGCACCGAGAGCACGCGCTTGTAGTCGAACGCGGTCGGGCCGATGGCGGGCACCGCGGGCGCGCCGTAGTTGGCGGCGGTCACCACCGAGAACACGTCCAGCAGCACATCGAGGGCCAACTGCCGGGCCGCGGCTTCGGCCAGCGGCTCCAGCACGCCGAAGGCGGTCTCGGCCAGCTCGCGGGCGGTCACGTGGACCGTCTTGAAGAAGTGGCGGCTGAGGGTCACCGGCACAGAGGCGACCGCCGAATCGCTGTTGGCGGTGTAGTCGCCGGCGAACTCGCCAGACTTGGACGGCGCGCCCACCAGCGGCACGCGCACGGTGTCGCCCTTCTCCGCGGCATCGGGGGAGAAGTTGGTGCTGAAGGCCCCGAAGGGCAGCAGCTCGTCGGTGAATGCCGGCAGCGCGGTCTGCGCCACCCGGATGTCCTTGAGATTGGTCAGCGTGTTGGGCATGGGATCGGTTCCTTATCCGTTCGAGGTGGAGAGGGCCTTTTGGAGCGCGGCCTGCTGGCGCGCGGAGAGGCCCCGCCAGAAGATCGTCTGCTCGCGAGGGTCGGAGATCGCGCGGAATTTCTCGGCCAAACCCGCATCGGAATCGGCCTCGCCGGCGGCGCTCACCTTCGCGGGCGCGGAAGTCCCGGTCTCGGCGACAATGCGAGCCGCGCGGGCCGAGGCGCGTTTCTCGAGATCCTGCTCCTTGGCCTCCAGCTCGCGGTTGCGGGCGGTCAGGCCGGCAATCGAGCCACTCGCGGCCACCAGTTCGGCTCGGGACGCGTCACGCTCGGTGGTGAGGGCGGCGTTGGCCGCCTCCAGCTCCCCGACGCGTGCGTTGAGGGTTTCGGTGTTCCGCCCGGCCTCGGTCAGCAGTCCCTCGCGGGCCTGGGCGTCCGCCTCAAGTTTCGTGATGCACCCCCGCGCCTCGGCCAATTCGTCCTCGATGGTTCGGCTCATTGCCCGCGAGGGGGTGTCAACCGGCGCGGGTTTCACATGGAGCCGGCGCAGCCGCGCCATGGCCTCGTCACGGTTTCGCACCACTCCCGCCAAGTTCAGCCGCTGCGCCATGCGGGCAGAGAAGCTCTGCCCTTCGAGGGCCTCCTCCGGGATCTTCCTTCCCCGCGCCAGCACCGCCGCCCGGAAATCCCCCGCGATCTCCTCGACCTGCGCCTGGAGCCAATCGCGCTGATCTCCCGTGAGCGGCACGCCGGGCACTCCCGCCCCCTTGAATTTGCCCGCCGCGAACACCTCGACCTTCAGGCCCTCGGCCTTGAGGCGCTCCGAGGAGTCCACCAGGACCCGGACCACCCCGATGCTTCCCACCCGTGCGCTGGGCGTGGCATAGATCGCATCGGCCTGACTCGCGACCCAGTAGGCCGCGCTGCACATCTCGCCCGCCGTGAAGGCGTACACGTACTTGTCGCGAGAGACCTCTGCCACCGCCGCTGCCAATTCCGGCGTTCCGTTGACCGCGCCCCCCGGCGAGTCGATGTCGAGGAAAAGCGCCTGGACGTCCTCCCTCCGCCCGGCCTCCTCGACCGCCGCGATCAGATTCTCGGTGTCGGTCGCCCCAAACAGGATCGACTCGATGATCCCAGGCCGCCGCAGCATGGGACCGCGGATCGACACCACGCCGATGCCGTCATCCAATTCGAGAAGATTGCTTGCGGGTTTGTCCGGAAACTCAGCCTGCTGGTCAAACATCCCGGCTTTCGCCGCCAACGCCCGCAGCGCGTCGGGGCAGATCAGCCAGGGGTGGCGAGAAAGCATGGCGTCGGTCGCGGGCACGACCGGAATCCGCTGTCAAAGCACGATCCGGACGTGCGAGAATGGCCCACACGGTCAAGACATGACACTGCGTGACGAACTAATCCGCACCGCCCTCGAGTGGCAGCGCATCTACGGCAATGCCCCCTCGATCACGGGAGCATTAGGGGAGTACGACGCCGCAATGCTGGTGGGGTGTTCGGAGGAGGCGTACCGCAAGCAGATGGCGCTCCGCTCTGTTGTTGCACCGGGCCACGACTTCGAGCACGACGGCAAACGCTATCAGGTGAGGGCTAACCGGCCGAGTGGGCGACCCGGCTCCCCGGTCACGCTCGTTAACAAGCCCAAGAAACTCGATTGGGATTTCTTTGTCTGGGTCCACTACTACGAGGACTTCACCCTGCGCGAAGCGTGGCTTTGGCCGACGAGTGATTTCGTCGCGGCCTTTTCTCACAAAAACCGCCTATCTCCAGAAGACATGCGGCGTGGGAAGCGCCTTTTCGAAGCACCCGGTCCAACGAGTTCCTTCGTAAAGATCGCTGAGGAGCGCCCCGTTTTACGTCGTGTCCTGATGCCACTGCCGAAATTTCTTGGCCTCAAGCGTTATCCGGGTTTATGCACACACCCTGATGCAGTGGACCAGTACTGGGTTCACTCACGAGGCGGCAAACGCTTCATCACGAGCGGGCAGCCGCCGGATGGGTTTCGATGGTTCGGCTTATACCTCGGCGGCAACAACGAGTATATTTTTCTGATGTGGTCAGTGGGCGGTCGCCGTTTCTGGTTCTACTGCTGCTATGCCCAAGTCCTCTCGGAAGACGGAAATCTCTGGGGCCCCACCCTGGACACCCTCGACGAGGCGCTCCGGCGCTGGGATCGGGAAAATGGTGACGTCGTCTTCAGTAGTCCGTGGGGCTGGCTCGACACTCAGAGTCTGAAGTTCGATCAGGACGATCTTTTTCCAGGAACGGCCGAAGTCTGGGACAGCTGATCCGCATCTGGGACGACCGGTGCCGACTTTGCCGCACCACTTGCGGGTCGATACAGCATCTCCACCGGCACCTCCCATCGTTCCGCCGTTTCTAGGATCATCTTCGCATCGCGGGCACGGCGTTCTAACTCCTCGCCAAACTCCGCGCCGAGTTCCGCAAAGTGGTCCGATAGTGTTTTGAGCCCCATCTCCACGTCAGCTCGGTTCTGCTGCGCTTCACGCCCGGCATCCACCGAGACCCTTTTCGGACACGTACACGCGATTTTGTGCCAACCGGGAACATTCGGCAGCAATCCCCTCTCAATGGCATCCCCGATCACGTAGGCCCAGACGGGTGTGAGGAACCGCCCGATGAGGACCATCTGTCGGAACGAGAAACGCCGGTCTGCCTTGGCGACGACGAGCCGCACGCCGGCACCGCCAATGCGAGAGGAATCGGCAGCGAATTCAAACGGAAGCACGCCAAGGGCCGAGTCGCGGCGAAGATGTTCCAGAAAACCGGTAAAGGTTGGGCTGGGGCGTCCCGATTGGAAGCTGTCGAGTTCCTCTCCCGGCTTGAGCGCGACGAGCTTGCCGCCGACGATCTTTTGAAGGGATACAGGATCGCTTGAGCCGATTTCGGCGGCCCCGATCTGGAAATCCCCGGTGTCCTCGTCGGTCAGGTCCCTCGGGCTCTTGAGCACGCGGGCGATATCGCAGTTGTCCTTGACGGCGTGCTTTTCCAGGGCGAGCAGCTCCATCTCGTCCAAGACGTTGTTGATCGAATGCTGGATGACCGGGGCCGCCCGCACCGCGCTGGCGCTCTCGGGCTCGAAGACGTGCAGCACCGAGGCTGCCGGCACATCGATGCCCTCGCCGTCGTCCTCGAGGATGCGGTAGAATTGCGGTCTCCCCGCAGCGTCCAACCCGATCCCGTCCACGGTGCCCTCGCGGTCGCCCTCCCCGACCCGGTGGGCCTCGATCAACTGGATGACCGGTTCCCCGACCGCGTCGCGGGTCTTGAGGACGAAGTATTCGCCATCGATATCGACCCCTCGGCAGACGATGGACTGGCATTCCTCGAAGCTGAAGCGGCCCGTCACCTCGCATCGCGCCGACCACGACTTGAAATACGCCTCGGCCTGGCGGTTCCACTCGGGGTCCGGGGACTGGGCCTGCGGGCGGATGCCATCCCCCGTGGAATAGATGGCCATGTCCCCGACCAGCTCGCGCACGAAGCCGGAATTCTTGGAGAGGTATCGGGAGCGACGCACCAGCTCGGTGCGGACCGAAGGCGCGAGATCCCGCTTGGCGTCGCCAGGGGCCGCGCCGGGGACACGGCCACGCGCCTGGGATTGATTGGCGCCCTCGTATGGGGATCCGTAGCCGCCGAACGCCCACCTCAATGCGCCGGCCATGAAACGCGAGAACCGCCCGGTCTGCGGGTGGCCGTTCATTGCAGCAATGATCCGGTTGCGCCGAGTCATAGGGCGATCCGGCTGACGCTGGATTGCGCGGCCCTCCGGGTGCGGCCGTACACCTCGGGGGCCAGCTTCCGCAGGGCATCCTGGCAGGCGGCGATGACCGTGTGGATCTCGTCCAGCCGCCGTTTGACGACCGACGTGCCCCCGTCGCCCCACTGCACGAGCGTCTTCTTGAGCTCAGCCTTGTGGATGCCAAGGATCTCCTCGACCTCCGCACGCGTGAAACCGACCGAATAATCGGGGACCGCCATCGAGCCGCGAGGGGTGTCAATCGGGACGACGCCGTTTCTGCAACCATGTCTTGGTGGGCCCCGCGTCGTTTGCGGCTGCCACTTGGGTCTCCCGCGCGGCGGCCCGACGCAGCGGCTATCGGCGCCATGCCGAATCCCTTAACAAGTCCTTGTCCCCAGTCGCCGCCCTGCTATTGTACTTGTAGCGCCTGATCTTCGGACAGGAAGGAGTCCCCAATGCCCGACGAGCTTTCGAACCTCAAGTTGGAACGCCTCATCGTTCACGAAGCCTTTCTCAGTTCGGATCTCGAAGCCGGGCGAACCCCGCAGCAGAGCGACGCCTTCGTGACCCTCGATCCGAAGGGCGAGGCGCTTCTCGCCAAACGACTCGTCGATGCCCTGAGCTCCGATAGCCACAGCATAGAGATGCAGGTCGAAAACGACGCAGAAGATTCCACGTTTGCCGTCGCCACTCGCCTGTTAGACCTCCCCAATCCCGAATTCATCGCGAGCACGAAGGACATCGCCGGTCGGCTCATTCGGGCTCAAGCTGCCGGCACAATCAAACCTGGCATCTGCATTGTCCTCCAGGGCACAACCGGACCGAATTCCAGCCCCTCGCGGTTCTTGGCGATACTGAAAGCCGAAGCGGATGCTGGATTCATCAAGGAAGTCTCCGATCATGCGGTGACCCTCAAGTACATCAACGAAATGGTCCTCGGCGCCCAACAGCGCCTCTACAAGATCGGCTGCTTCATCGACGGGTCCCGACCATCAGCACCTGTCGCGGACGGAGCCGCGCGCGACCCCGACGATTTCACTGTCCTGATCTACGACCACCAGATGACGGCGACCGGCGACAATCCAGCGGCGCGCTATTTCTACTCCACATTCCTTGGCTGCAAGATCGCGGTAACATCCTCCAGGTTGACCAAGGGATTCTACGACGTGACCTCGGATTATATCGCGCGCGCGAATTTCTCCCCGCAACAACGCGTAGAAGTACAAAATCACCTGACCTCCTACCTGAAGTCCAACGAACCGCGGATCGAGCCGAGGGTTTTTGCCGACCGCTATCTCCCAAGTCCGATGCGGGCTGCCTACCTCGATGCGCTATGGAAGTCCGCCTTCCCGCGGCGGCCCGTCCAAAAGGACACGGCACTCATCAGTGGGCGCTTGCGCATCCGCCGCATGCAGTTTTCATCCAACGTGCGTATCGTCGCTCCTTCCGATAGTTTTGCGGCGACCGTCAAAGTCGCTGGAGCGCGCGACGGATGGACGGAAGTCAAGATCAAGGGTGACATCACGCAGCAGCAGTGAACGAGGAGGATCTCAGGGCAAAGTACGAGCAACAGCGCCCTTTCCTTCAGGCGTGGGGTGAAGCCGTTGCGCACGAGATCCTGTCCCGTCTGGTCAAGGAGATCGGACCGGACCGGTCCCTCGACGAGTTTCTCAAGATACCACCGAAACCTCGAATCAAGACGACGCGGTCCTTCCTCGCCAAGGCGGTCAGCGCGGGAAACCGATACGCCTGCCCGTTGGATGAAATCACCGACAAGGTAGGGGTGCGGTTTGTGGTTCTCCTGCGGACGGAAATTGGTATTGTCGCCCAGATCGTCGAGCGGTGCGAGCGTTGGCAAGCCGAGAAGAGCCGCGATTTTGACGCCGAGCGCTGCGAGCGCCCACATCATTTCGATTACCAATCAGTGCACTACATTGTCCGCAGCCTTAGGCCCGAAACGATGGACGGAGTTGAGATTCCGACGGGAACGCCCTGCGAAGTTCAAATACGGACGTTGCTCCAACACGCCTATGCCGAGCTTGCCCATGATACGACGTACAAGCCATCTCTCGCCGTGGATCACGTTGTCAGACGCGAGATCGCCAAGAGCGCAGCACTCGTTGAAGCTACCGACGATATTTTCGTCGGTGTGAAAGGACGGATCGAATCGGTTCATCAGGAATTGCGCCGCGTCCACTCCGCCCTGATGGAAGTGTACGAGGCCAGAGTTGGCCCAGTGACGGACAGATCCCCGAGGCTGACCTATTGCTTGCTTGATCCGTATCGCGATCATCTGGCCGAAATGACCCCGGCGACACTGGCTCAGTTCCTTGACCAGCACGATTTCGTTCCAGATCGTATCCGCCAACGTGCCTCGCTCTCCGTCCTCTACAGCGATCCTTGTGTTATTGCTCTGTACTTTTTTGTCCAGAACCACCCGGACTTGTTGCCTGAGCGTTGGCCCGTCGATCGCACGCACCTGGAGATGATTTACTGCGACCTCGGCATTTCGACTGAGGGTCGCCTGTAGGTTAGACGCGCCACCCCTCTGGTTCGCAGCGATTCACCCAATCTCGGCATTCCGTTTGCTGTCCTCTGTCCCAGGTGCCTCCGGGTCCGCCATCGCATCCCTCCCGACCAGCTTGAGCATCACCGCCGCAACGCACTGCATGGCCTCGGCGTCCCATAGGTGCTGATCGCGGTTGCCGATCTGCTCCCAGACCGGTTTGTTGTTCTTCTTCACCCGGCGCTCGCCATCCATCTGGCGCGCGTATTCCTCGCCCACGTCCTCGGGGACCTCCCACGTCAGTCCTTGCCCAGGGTCTTGATTCCTCCGCAGCCGCGCGAGGATATCTTTGCAGCTCAGGTTCGACCAGCGGTGGAGGAAGCATGATTGGCCCCGGCCCAGGACGATCTTCTGCCGCGGCGAGTAGAAACGATGCGCGGGCGCAGTCCCGCCGCGCCGGCGGTGGACGAATGTCGGGCGGCCGTCGCCGACCAGCGCGATCCAACCGCGCGCTGCGCACTGTCGGTAGACCTCGTAGCTGGCATAGCCGGCATCGACGAACACGAGGCCCCGGTGGACGCCGAAGCGTTCCTGCAACGTCTCGACATCCTCCCAGGAGGGCAGCCTTTCCCACCAGAGAAGCCGCGAGGAACCATTCGCGGCCCACGACCGCACGACCGCCCACATGTGATCCATCTGCACGTCCACGGTGAGGAAACGGAGCGGGATGGTGGCGACGCCCTCGGGGAAGGGCGGGCCGAGGATGCGGCCGTGCGCGTCGATGCCGCCCTCATCGGCCCATGGCTCGCCCATCCGATAGCCGCCCCTGCGGATCTCGACGCGGAAGTCCTCGCTATCCTCGCCCCAAGTCTGCGCGAGGCGCTTCATGCGGAATTCTTTCAATAGCGAGGCGTCGCCCCTGCGGTACGCGGCCACGGCCTTGTGCCATTCCTCGACCAGGTCGCGCCAGTCCATGTGGGCCATGGCGTTCCATCGAAAACCGACGCGGTCTTCGGGAGCATCGGGGTTACGCGGCGTGAATCGCCACTCCCGGAGTAGATCTTTTTGGAGTTCCTTCGAGTACGGCATCCGCTCGGCGCAGTGCGGGCACTCGTAGGCGACGGTCTTGCGCATATCGCGCCATTTCCAGGTGCCATCGCCATGGCGCGTGCGCTCGCTGTCCTCCCACACGATGCCACCGGGACGGTTGGGGTCCTTATCCCACTGGAGGGCGAACCAGCCCCGGCAGCACGGGCAGCGGACTTCGAGTTCCCGTTGGTCGCTGTCCTCCCAGGCCAAGTCGGCCTCGTCTCCGTCCTCGGCGCCGGTGGAGAGGTTCAGGATCACCCGCGAGGTGCGGAAGGAGGTGGTTCGCTTGCGGAGCTGCTCGAGGTGGCCCTGCGGGTAGAGCCAGACCTCGTCGTTGACCTGGATCGCGACCGAGAGGCTCTGGAGGTTGCTGGGCGTGGCCGCGCCCTGGACCACGAGAAACATGTGGTTGAAGAGGATCGTGGTCGTCCGCTTCTTGTGGCGATTGGCGGGGAAGTGGTAGCGCAGCGGCGCGCATCGCTCGAGCATCGGCATGAGCCGGAACTCGGCGAAGTCCTTGGCCTTGTCGTCGGTCTGGGCGTTCCACTGCGCGGGGCCGGGCCGATGCTTGATCGTCCATGCGAGGAACACCTGGGCGATGAGGCTTTTCACGCTCTGGACCGAAGCCTGGATCGTCACCTCGATCCCGGTGCGGTTGCGCAGCACATCGAGCGGCTCCTTTGCGTAGGGGTGCAGGTTGATGTCGAAGGGGCCGGGCTGGGACATCTCCTCGCCCACGGTGATGTGCTCCGCGGCCCACTCCCATATGGGCCGGTCGTCGACCACCGGGACGCAATCGAAGAACGCGTGAAGGAGCGGGTCGGGTCCGCGCCGTTTAGCGGTAGGCGATGGAGATGTCATGGAGTTCCCCGAACGCGAGCCGGAGCGCGAGTTCCGCCCGCGCCCGCTCCTCATCGCTCTTGGCGGCATCGACCAGGTGCGCCCGGAAGATCCGCGCCGCCTCGGTCCACGCGAAGGAGACCTTCTCGACCACCTCGGCGCGCGTGACGTATTCCCGCCGGCGGATGGCGAGCTCCAATTCCGCCCGCTCGTTGCCGATCTCGTAGCGGCGCACGATCTCCGCCTCCCGGCGCGGCAGCTGTTCCTTCGCGCCGTTGCTCTCGCCCAGGCCCTTCTCCTGGATGAAGCGGCGCCACGCGGCGGCGTCCTGCTGGTTGTCGGGCCGGGCCTTTGGCGCGCCGGGGAGCTTGGCCCAGGTCCGGAAGGATTCGCGCGAGTAGGGTAACACCTCGGCCAGACCCCGGAAACCCCTGACCCAGTGCGGGGCTTCGGCGATGCCGTCCCTGCGCCGCCGCTCGATGAGCGCCCGCTCGCGCGCGGTGAGGGTCTTGCCCGCCTGGAGCCGCCTTACGATGTTGGCCAGGTCGGCGGAGAGCAGGCTCTCGGCCTCCTCGGGCCCGAGGTCCTCGATCGTGCGGGGTTTCACTTCACCGCGATCCAGCCGGCGAAGTTGAGCAGCCTCCAGAAGCAGTCGACGGAGCGGAACCCGCAGCCCCGGAGCATGTCCTCGTTCCACGCGGCCGTCACCGGAACGAGCACGCCCTCCAGCGAGAAGCGCTTCCTGTCGATCTCTTCGCGCGAGTAGCCGTTGCGCTCCTTGAGCGCCAGGTACTCCTCGACGAAGAGGCGGTTGGTCCCGGGACCGGAGCCAAGGACCTTCTCGACCAGGATGAGGGCGCCGCCCGGCTCCAGCGCGTCGAAGGCGCGGCCCACGATGTCGAGGCGGTACTCGATCGGGGTGAATTGGAGGGTGAGGACCGACATCACCACCGACGCGCGGCATTCGGGGAAGGCGCCGCGCAGATCCAGTTCCACGATCTCCACGACCCCGAATCGGATGTGGTCGGCGAAGCGCCCGCGAGCGGCGGCGAGCATGGGCTCTGAAACTTCAACGCCGATGAAGCGGTTGCGGCCACCGAGCTTCTCAACCAACGGTGCCAGCGCCTCGCCGCGCGAGCAGCCCAGGTCCACGATCGCCGTGTCGGGCCGCGCGTGGCGCAGGGCCAGCGCCGCGACCGTCTCGCGCATGACGGCGTAGCCCGGGATGCTGCGGGCGAGCATGTCATCGAAACACGCGGTCACTTTCTCATCGAAGGCCCAGCGTCCGCCGGGCAGATGGCCTAGACTGGTAGCTTCTTCCATGGTCGTACTCCCACCGGCATCGCCCGGATGCCGTGGCGCGCGTACATCGCGCGCGTGTTCGGGTTGCTCTCGATGGCGAGCATCTCCTCGGGCCGGAAGCGCGGGAATAGATGCGCGCGCAGGACCAGTTCCTTCCACGGGGGCGGATTGAGGTTCCGGTCGTTGAAGTACGCCTCCTGCGGCTCCCAGCCGGTCAGGACCCGGATGCGCTCGATGGTGGCCTCTTGCCAGCGCGCGGGCCGGGCGGTCACCAGGACCACGTGATGCGGGCGCACGAGCCCCACCAGCCACAGCCGGTAGGTCTCCTCCCCGAGCCGGCGCGCCATCGGCGGCGGGCTGATTCCCCGCTGGGGAGAATTGGCCACCAGCGTGTAGTTCAGGTCCAGTAGGATGATCACAGCGTTACCCCCAATCGTTTTGAGAAGGCCTCCCGCGCCTCTGCCGCAAGCCCCATGCGGCTTCCATCGGGGTAGGGGAGGTCGAATTCGAAATCGATCGCCTCGCGGAGGCGGGCGAGGTCCACCGGCAGCGGCCCGGAGCAGATCGCGGTGACGTTGTTGCTCATCTCCGTGACCTTGACCGATCGGAAATGTGGCGAGAAGAGGTCAAAGAATTCGCGCTCGGTGTGGTACTTCTGGACCTTGGGCCTGTCCTGGAAGTCACCGATGCGGATGCCGGGCTCGTAATCCAGGCGGAAGCAGATGTTGCCGGCGTTGGACTCGTTCATGAACGCCTTGCCCCGGACCTGCCGCCAGCCGGTCTCGGTGACGCTCGATGCGCAGGCGTAGAGCCGGGTGAACGGACGGCACAGTGCGGCGCAGATCGCGACGATCTTCTGCCGGTCGGAGAGGAACGGCACCGAGTTGAGAACGCTGCTGATGAAGATCGACGTCCACTCGACGCCCGAGGCGACCGCCCCGAGGAACCCGCGGGCCATCTCGATGCTCTCGCGGGCGCTGATCTCGTTTCCCGCGAGACGGTACGGCTCAAACGGCGTGCACGCGATCCCCGCCTCGCGCAGGAGCAGCGTCTCGGTGAGATGGCCCGCCCCGAAATCCAGGACACAGCCGCCGTGCTCCTTGATCCACCGCGCCCTGTCGGCGGGCCGGAGGATGTCGAAGGTCCCGCAGGGCGCGGAACCGTGAACGGCGAAGGTGAAGCCGTTGCCCAGGCCCGCCCTCACGCGGCGGGCGCGCCGGAACGAGTTGAACCGGAGCAGGTCCGCGTAGCGGGTGTGGATGTCGAAATCCATCGAGAGCAGGTTCATCATCGCGCGGGCGAACTCGGCCTCATCGTCCGTCACGTAGACCACGGGCGCGGTCTCCTCGCCCCGCTCGGCGAGCATCTCCAGCCGCCCGATGCCGTTGACGACCGTGCCGTCGGCGCGGCAGACAACCGGCATCTCGATCCCATGGCGGTAAAGCGTCCGGGCGAGATTGCGCGCGTAGCGGATCCATTTCCCGCTGTTGATCCGGCAGAGGTCCTCGACCTTCACCCTGGCCGGCGCGAGGCAGCGGAGGAATTCCCCGGACGACGGGGACTTGTCGGGGATCGCCTCCGCCAATGCCTTGAGGTCGATCCCATCCAGTTCGCGGGTCGCGGCGCCGGGCGTCGAGTTGATGTCGAAATCGTTGGTCGCCCGGTTGAAGACGATGTTCAGCGCCTTGCGCCGTTCCAGGGGCATGGCACCAACCCGGAACACCGGCACGCGGGCCGCGCCCATGCGGCTCGCCACGAGGTGGCGCTGGTGGCCGGAGAGGATCTCCCCGTCGGCATCGGCGTAGATCGGGGCGAGGAAACCGAGCTTGCGCAACGAAAGCTCGATAAGATCCAGTCGCCTGGGATCGACATGACGGGGATTATAAGAACTCGCTGTAAGGGCGGTTATTGGCTCGGCGGTCACCTTCATAGCCCGAGCCTTCCGCGGATGGCGGTCAAGACCGCGTCCTTGTCGAAACCGGCCTCCTGGCGAATCAGGTCGCTCCATGTGCCAAACTCCGCCTGCGTGACCCGGAAGCGGTACATCCCGACCGCGATGGTGACATCGCCCTTCTCCAGTTCGCCCTCGCCGTCCCCCTCCTCGGGTTCCTCGATCTTCGGCTGGAGCAGCGCGTCGAGGTCCGCCGGATCGAAGCCGGCCAGGAGCGTGTCGAAATTCTCGTTGCGCCAGCCCGCCGCGATCCGCTCGAGCTCGTTGAGGTCGGTCGAGGCGAGTTCCGCCAGCCGGTTGTCGGCCACCAGGATCGCCAGCTCGTCGTCGTCACTGGCGATCTCCTGAAAATCCACCGGCACGATGCGCAGCCCGAGATGCGCGGCGGCCATGAGCCGGCCGTGGCCGGATACGATGAGCCCGCTGCGCGATGAGACGGTGATGGGGTGGCGCCAGCCGAAGTGCCGGATGTTCTTGGCGAGCAACTCGATCTGTCGGGCCGGGTGGGTGTTGGGGTTGCGCGGGTTGGGTTGGAGTTCCCCGACCGGCACGAGCTTGTCGAACGCGCACCAGACCTCCACCCCGTCGGCGAGGGCCTTGGCTTTTGGCGCGCGGGTCATGCGAACCGTGCCGCATTGTCAAAACCCCCGCAGGTCCACGGCGCTCTCCAGGTCGGCCAGCGCCGCCCGGACGCAGCCGCCACTGCCCACCGCGATCCGCGCCGCCGTGGCCGGATCGATGTCCCACCGTGAGGACAGAAGCCCGGCGATCTCTTCGGTGTCCGGGGGCAGGAGCTTGATCGCCTGGAATCGGGTCTGGAACCGCTCGGTGAGCAGATCGAGTTGCAGGTTGCTGGTCCCGATCATTGCGCGTCCGGGCGGGAGCCCGTCGAGGTAGGAGAGCAGCAGGTCCTGGGCGTCGCGGGTACAGCGGTCCAGTTCGTTGATGATCCGCACCGACCAGGGAGAGAACAGGTTCCCCAGTGCGAGCGATCCCATCCAGCCCTTGACCACCTCGATGGTGACGAGCTTGCCGTTGACCTCGTCCACCGCCAGCGGGCTCCCCCCCAGTTCGGCGGCCACCATGCCGGCCACCGTCGTCTTGCCCACGCCGGGCGGGCCGTAGAGCAGCACCTTCATCGTGCCCCGCTCCCCGGCCCGCAGACGTCGGGCCTTGGCGAGCAGCGCCTCCGCCGCCCGGTGGGCGGGGCCGATCAGATCATCGACCGACCCCGGCCGCCAGTTGAGCGGCGAGACTTCCCTAATCGCCGCTTCCGCCCTCACCATTCCTCCCTCCGGATGCGGGCCTTGATCGTGTTCACCGAAACGCAGAAGCGCTCCGCGGTCTTCTTCGGGCTGCGGCATTCCCTGTAGAAATTCCGGATCTCCGACCAGCGGGCCTCGCCATTGACGGGTACCTCGGGCTGTTCGAATGCGTCGAACCGCACGACCTTTTCCTCGGGCGACGGCTGGGGTGCCGGCGGCGCAGTTGCAGCCGGCGTTGCGGTCGCCTGTGCCGCCACCGGCTCGCCCCTCATGATCGCCTCCACGATCTCCCGGATGATCGGCACCGGGATCTCGGTGATCGTGAACACCACCCCCGTTAGGCTCTGCCGGCCGAGCCGCTCCTTGAGGAACTTCATCGCCGCACCCCTCGTGCGGCCCTGGAACTTGCCCTCGAAGAGCGTGGCGCCCTTCTCCTCGCAGACGATGTAGTAGAGCTTGTCCATGGCTACTTGGCCTCCGGGGAAATGGCCACGGTCATGGCCTCAGCGTCGCCGATGAACCACTTCTGGATGTAGATGGTGCCGATGACCGGCGGCTTGCCGGGTTCGGTCTCCTCCTCGAAGCGGACGGTGTTCTTGGTCTCCCTGAGCCTCTTGAAGCTCAGTGTTGTGGTGGTGTTCTCAGGCATGTGTTTCTCCGATTCTGGTGCTGGCGGATGATGATTGGACCGGCCCGGACGCCAGCGGTTCGGGCGGGGAAATTGTCTCTCGATGCGGCGACATGCGCGGCGCGCGGCGATCTCATCGGCGATGACCTCGTCGTACTCCGGACATTCGTGCGAGGCGCTCATCCGAGCCTCCGCTCGAAGTCGCGCATGCCCTTCCACGCGGCGTAGTCGGTCTGCAGGCTCACCAGCACGGCCTGGATGAGATTGCCGTGCTGCGAGTATCCGAAGTTCGCCACCTCGTCCCGGCCCCCGGTGATCGTGGCCATGCGGCGGGCGTAGCTTTCGCCCTGCATGTACTCGGCAGGCCCCGTGACCGCGCCGGTGGCAGGATCGTAACTGAACCGCCCGCAGGTCTGTGGCCCGGTGGCATGGATCGCGCTCTTCGCCCGCTCAGCCTCCTGCCGCCTGGCCTCCGCGATGATGGCCTCGGCTCCTATCTCGTATCCGATCGGTGCGTTGCTCATGGGTGAGTAGCAACAGGTTCCGTGCCAACGTGGGGCGTTGGGCGAAATAGATGGCAAGGCGTTGGACCGGAGGGCGGTGAGGCATGGAACGTATCGCTCCCGTTACGTTCCATGTGCCGCCAACGGCCCGTCTGTTCAGTCGAGCGACACCAGTTTCGGGCGCATCAGATGGCAAGGCGTTCGGTCGTAGGGCGGTGACGAAATCCGGCTGTTCAGCGGGGGGACAGGACTGTTCAGCGGAGGGACGGTTTACGCCCCGAGAAAGTCCCGTGCCACCTCGGGCGTCATTGCTCGCGCCATCAAGTCCCTCGCATCGAGGGCGGTGCCATCAATCGTCCGCGCACCCCCACCTTGGCATGGTACCTGTTGCTATTCCCCGCATGAAGCTCCACGAGATGCCCAACGAGCAACGGCCCCGCACCCGACTCTTCGAGCTGGGTCCCGGCGCCCTCCGCGATGCCGAACTGCTCGCCGTCCTCTTGCCCACCGGACCCAAGGGGGCCTGCGCCCTCCAGGTCGCCGAGGAACTCATGGCGCGGTTCCGCGATCTTCCCTCAATCGCACGCGCCCCGGTCGAGGAACTCGCGAAGGTCCCGGGGGTCGGCGATGTCAAGGCCGCGCAGATCCACGCCGCCATCGAGATCGGCATCCGCCTCGCCCGCCGCCGGGCCTCCGCGAACAAGTTCGACGACGCGTCCCGGATCGCGGAACTCGTCGGTCCCGAGATGCGGCTACTGCCAGCCGAAAGCGCCCGCGTGGTCCTGCTCAACGCCAAGCTCCACCTGATCGCCGTCGAGGAGGTATCACGTGGGCTCCTGGATCAGGCCCTCGTGGCGGCCCGTGAGGTGTTTTCCCCCGCGATCTCGAAACGCGCCTACGCCGTGGTCCTGACACATAATCACCCGAGCGGGGATTGCGCGCCGAGTGAGGCCGACATCCGCGTCACCCGGTCGCTCAAAGAGGCATCCAAGATCCTCGACATCCCCCTCCTGGACCACGTCATCATCGGCGCCCCATCCGCCGCCTACCCCGAGGGCTGGTTCAGCTTCAAGGCGGCGGGGTATCTTTAATAGTTCGATTAGTACGAATAAGATTGCCCGATTTAGCTCCTGCTGCTTAGCCTGTCCGTTGTGGACGGGATGGTTTTGGTGGGTATCCGCTCGATGCGCCCGACAAGACGCATAATTACGTTCGCCGGGTCCATTTTGCTTGCCATAACGACTTTTGCTCCCCCTTCATCGGGTTTGGATCTGAACAGCAACGGCGTCAGCGACGTCTGGGCCTGGCATTACGGCGTGACCAACATGGCGCCCTCCGATGATCTGGACTTCGACGAGCAAGACAATCTTTTGGAATCCATCGCGGGGACCGACCCATGGGATAGGTCCTCGCGCTTTGAAACGATCGCACAGGGTGGGCCACCGGATAGCGAGGGCAGCCAGACCAATGTGGTAGTGAGTTGGTGGGGAGTGATGGGGAAACGTTACGAGGTCTGGGCCTCGCACGATCTGCTCAATTGGGAATTTTTCGACGGACCATTCCTTGGCACGAACGCGGCGCTGTCGGTCTCGGACGCCATCCCTTACCCGCCCGAGGGCGAGGGCATGATGTCCCTGCAGGAGCCATCCGGGGACAAATCCATCATCTCCCTGGGCCCGCAGCCCTCGTGGTATCCGCACGGCGCCACGACCAACTCCACCGGCGATGCGGCGACCTATAACTTCCAGTTCGTCTGCGCGTCGGTCTTCGACAACGGGCTGTGCTCGATGACGCTGTTCGACGGGGACCGCCAGTACCGGATCCTGAGCAACCTGCCCATCGGGCGCATCCCCGGGACACAGCAGTGGCTGGACCGCAGGTCTGGCTGGGGCGCCTTCTTCCTCGAATATGGCGACTCCTGGGACAGCTACGTCCGCTACTACGAGATCGCCGACGCCGACAAGCTTGCGGCGGAACTGCTGGGATCCAAGACGGCGGCCTATGTTTCCGAACCCTTCGATCGCTGGCCGTATTACTCTGAGCCCAAGGGCTGGGTGCTGGAGTTCTTCGAGTGGATGCACAATTACTACGAGGCCAACCGGGATTATTTTGCGGCGGGTCAGGCCGCACTCGAAGGGGGCACCTACGATTTGTTCCTCATGCAGACCGCGCCCGCGCCCGACGCCGTCGAAGGCGGCGGGACGATGACGCTCAACGAGGGGGGTGGCACCAGCGATGAAAGCCGCCGTTTCTATCGTGTCCACACCATCGCCAGTTTGGATGAGGACGGCGATGGGTTGGACGCCTACGAGGAGCATCTTCTGGGAACGTCTGACTCGACAGCCGATGGGGATGGCGATGGGGTGCCTGACGGGGAGGAGTTCATTTACGGGCTCCATCCCACCAGTCCACAGGATCTCGACGGCGACTGGATGCCCGACGATTGGGAGATGTATCATTTCGGTACCCTGGAGCGCACCAATCCCCCGGCGGTGTTCTGGAACAGCCCGGCCGACGGCTCGACCATCGACCCAGGGGCCACGGTGTACCTTCAGGCTTCGGCGACGGAGAACGCATCGGTCACGCTGGTGAAGTTCTTCGCCGACGGGACCAACGTGGGCGAGGATGCCGCCTCGCCCTACATCGTCGCCTGGTCCAATTCGGTCGCGGGCGCCCACTCGCTCCAGGCGCAGGCGGTCTTCGGGCGCGGCGCCACGGTCACATCGACCCCGGTGACCGTGTCGGTCGCCCCGCCCGACGCGGACGGCGACGGCATGGCCGACGCATGGGAGATCGAATGGCTGGGCGGCACCAACGCCGCCCCAACGGCGGACGCCGACGGCGACGGGCTGAACAACCTCCAGGAGTACGGGGACGGCACGCTGCCAAACGATTTCTACAACGGGCAGCGGCCGCTGCTCTCCATCGTTTCCGGCGACCGGCAGGCGGCCAACACGAACACCTTCCTGCCGGAGCCACTGGTGGTGCGCGTGCGCGATCAGGTCGGCATAGGACTTTCCAATGCCCCCGTGACGTTCACGATCTGGCCGGCGGGCGGGCTCTTTTCCACCAGCACCAACGGGGCGCCGCTCTTGGCGACGAACGAGGTGCGCACGGCCCCGGACGGGCTGGCGCAGGTGTGGCTCAAGCTGCCTCCCGGCAGCGGCGGCCTCCAGTGGATCACCGCCTCGGCCTTCGACAGCAACGTTTTCTTGGAGGCTTTCGCCAAGTCTGTCACCAACAGACCCACCGTGACCGTCGAGGCCACCGACCCGGTGTCGGCCGAGCCGGGTTCCAACATCGGGGTTTTCACCATCAGCCACAACGGAAATACCTTCTCGCCCCTGTCGGTCGTCTTCGGCATGTCCGGCACCGCGACCAACGGCACCGACTACGCGACGATCGCCTCGCCCGCGGTGATCCCGGCCGGAACCAACTGGGTGCGCGTGGAGGTGCGTCCGACCGATGATTCCAGCGTCGAACCCACCGAGACGGCCATCCTGACGGTCAGCAACAGCGCGGCCTACGTCGTCGGTTCGCCCTCGGTGGCGACCAACTCGATCCTGGACAACGAGAAGGGCGGGACCACCGGCATTGATGGCGGCGAGAATTTCTCCGCCGTGCTGCTCTACGATGGCACCGTCTGGACCTTCGGGGCGGATGGATCGGGCCAACTCGGCAACGGGACGGGCGCGGGCTCGACCAACGTGCCGGCCCAGGTGCCCGGACTTTCGAACGTCGTCCAGATCGCCTGCGGCCAGTATCATTGCCTGGCCCTCCAGATCGGGGGCCGGATCAAGAGCTGGGGCGATGGCGGCTCTGGGCGGCTCGGCAATAACGGTGACGCTAGCCAGCAGAGTCCGGTCTTTGTCGTGGACACCCGGCTGACCAATGCGATCGCCGTATCCGCCGGGCAGGAACACAGCCTGGCGCTGGCCGCAAACGGAGCCGTCTGGGCATGGGGCAACAACGGGGAGGGGGAACTGGGGATCGGCCGCTTCTCGGGCTGGGAGGATACCCCGACCAATTCGAACAATGGCTTGTCCAGCACCCAGATCAGCGCCGGGCGCCGCAACAGCTATGCCCTCAAGACCTCGGCTCTCTATGGCTGCGGCAACAACGAGAAGGGGCAGTTGACGGAGGGCGATCCCCAGTCGTCCTTCGCATCCGTCGAGACCGGGATCGACGAGGCCGCCTCCGGCTACGAGTTCGTGGTCGCCCGCAAGGGCACAAACGTCTGGACCTGGGGCGAGAACCAGGACTATCAGCTTGGCACCAATGCCCCCTCCTACCGCGCCAGCCCCGCAAAGGTCGGAGGGGTATCGAACATCGTCGCGGTGGCCGCGGGCGAGAAGCATGCGCTGGCCCTTCGATCGGACGGCACGGTATGGGCGTGGGGCAGTGGCGCCAACGGTCGGCTCGGCAACGGTGCGACCAGTAACCGCAGCACCCCGGTCCAGGCGAGCGCAGCCGGTTTTAGCAACGCCATCGCCATTGCCGCGGGCTACGAGCACAGCATGGCCATAACAGCCGATGGTTCCGTGTGGACTTGGGGCAGGAACAACAACGGCCAACTCGGTCTTGGAACCAATGACCAGCAACGAACCGTTCCCACCCGCATCCCCGGCTTCAATGTGTTCGACCGGCTCCCAACCGTTTCGATCGCGTGGCCGACCAACGCGGTGGCCACCGACCAGGCCGGCGACCTCGTGATTCAGGCGAATGCCACCGACTCAGACGGCACTGTCACAAAGGTCGAGTTCTTCCGCGACGGCGAAAAGATCGGCGAATCGGTGGCGGCCCCCTTCAACTTCAACTGGACCAACGCCGTCCTCGGACCCTGCGCGCTGACGGCGGTGGCGACCGACGACAAGGGTCTCTCCGCCACCTCCGCCCCGGTCGCGGTCACTGTCTATTCCGGCGGCGATTCGGATGGCGACGGATTGAGCGACTACGAGGAGGTCGTGGTCCACGGGACCAACCCCCTCGTGAAGGATTCGAATGGCGACGGCCTGCTCGACGGGGCGGCGGTCCTCGCGGGTTTCGATCCGAAAAGCGACGATCCCGACGGCGATGGGGTGACCACGGCGGAGGAACTGGCCGCTGGAACCAACCCCTTCCGCGCCGACACCGACGGCGATGGTCATAACGACGGCGCCGACGCGTTCCCGCTGGACCCGAGCCGCAATGAAGCGCTCACCGACGATCCCGGTGACGACACGCCACCGACCATCATCCTCGAGCGGCCCGCCGACGCGGAGCCGGTGCCCTGATTTTCAGAAGATGGCCAAGCCAGCAACGAACTCCATGAATCGCGACTCCCAAACCCATCGGCCCTTCTCAGTTCATAGAAACCATTTGATACCGGTGGCCGCCGTCGCAGGCGTTCTAACCCAGGCGGCCTGGTTCTGGGACGCCCCCAAGAAAACCCCGCCGCCGGCCACGGACGCCGACATCGAACGGCTGGAGCGCTCCGATCCGCCGCACCTACGTGGGCAGCGCACCGCCCCCTACGGCGGAACCAACAGCCTCGTGAGCCTGCTCCCCCTGCGGCTCGACCGCGTGCCCACCGAGCGCGAACTGCGCATGGCCGGGCAACTCGGCGGCCCCCTGTGCCCGACCGGCCCCGCCGAGCCGCTGCTGATGCGCGACCCGTCCGCGCGCAGAAGGCAGGAGCAGGACAACCTCGGGTTCGGCAAGGCCATCAACCTCTGGAACGCGCACCGCTATAAAGAGGCGGTCGCCGCCTTCGGGGATCATCGCGCCAAATTCGCCGATGGCCCCTGGTCCGCAGAGAGCGACCTGCATTTGGGCTGCGAGGCCCAGTTCACCGGCCGCTGGAACGAGGCGGCGTCGCGTTTCGATTCGATCCTGGCGCGCACCAGACCGGGCGAGCCCATGTACCAGAAGGCGGGCCTGCGCAAGGCCACCCTGCTGGTGGAACGCGGCCGCATCCGCGATGCGCTGAAGCTGTTCTCGGACCTGCTTTCGACCGAGGATTCATGGCAGCGGCGGACGTATTTCCAGGGATGGATCCGCCGCCTCAACCACTATCAGGGATACCTGGCCGAACTCCACGACTGCGGTGCCGAGTGCGTGGCCTCGCTGCTGCGCGGCAGGGGCCGGTCCGACGAGGCGCGGGCCTTGAGGACCCGGCCCGGCGACACCGAGGAGGGCATGACCGTCGCCGCGCTCCAGGCGCTGTGCGCCCAGACCGGACTCGCGCCGCTGGCCGTCAATGTCATGGGTGTGCCCTTGGCCAGGATGCCCCGGCCCTTCATCGCGCACTACCGCGACGCGCACTTCGTCGTGGTGGGCGATGCGCTGCCCTCGGGCGAGTCGCGCGTGTTTGATCCGCGGCTCGGCCACGAGACGCTCTTGACCGAGGGAGAGATCCTCCGACAATTCAGCGGCATCGCGATCACCCTCGATGGCCGGTTTCCGCCGGGCGCCGCGCTGGCCAGCGCCGAGGAGACATCGATGCCGGGGGGCTGCTGCGGCCTGGCCAAGCCCGAGGACAAGCTCGGCCCAAGGTGTCCGCGCTCATGCCGCGGACTGCCCGGTTGGGAGGTCAATCCGGCCAACGTCAATCTGGTGGTCATGGACACCCCCCTCTGGCACGAGAGCGGGCTCGGCCCCGAGGTGGCGTTCGAGCTGACCTACAACAGCCTCGATAGCCACGACGCCGGCGGCGGCATCCAGCCGGTCGGCAACAAGTGGACCCTCAATTACACATCCTATGCCACGGAGAATCCCGGCGGGGACGTCATCATCGTCATGCCCGACGGCCGGCGCGACCAGTACCGCCCGAACGGCGTCGGCGGCTACCTTCCCGCCCTAGAGCTGGCCGGCATGGACCTGCGCAAGACGGCCGACTACACATTCGAGCTGACCCTGCCCGACGGTTCCGTTTACCTCTACGGCGTGCAGGTCGCCACAAACTCTCTCCTCCTCGAAATCCGCGACCCCCACGGCAACGCGGTGCGCGTCGACCATGACGCGAACGGCTCGATCACCAACGTGGCCGACGCGCTGGGGCGCAACTTCGCCGTCGCCTTCGCCGGTGGCCATGTCACCAACATCTCCGACCCCTTCGGCCGCAACGCCACGTTCGCTTATGACGCGTTGGGAAACCTCACCAACCAGACCGACATGGGCGGCCAGAGCTATGGCTACACGTACACGGGCGGGGGCTCTAACCTGTTCCTGGCGTCGATCCGCATCCCGACCGGAACCACATCCTTCTTCACCGAGCCCGCCGACGGCCTGCCCAATGGCTCCAACGCCTACCCTCCCATTGGCGGAAAGATGTGGCAGAACTCTCGGCTCACGGTCACCGACCCGATGGGCAATAAGGAGGAATACTATTACAACGGCTACAACCGCGCGAGCTGGCACCGCGACCGCCGCCAGATGGCCTCAACCCTGCCCGCCCTATCCGCGCCCAAGACCGAGTTCCGGTACGCGGTCCGAGAGGGCAGGGCCCTGCTCTCTGAGATCCGGTACGCGGATGGCACCAAAAAGAGCTTCGGGTCCTTCGACGCCGACGGAAACGCCACCTTCGCCACCGACGAGGCCAACCTCACTACGCAGTTCACCTATAATGACCTCGGCCGATTAACCTCGATGAGCGACCCGCGCGGCCTGCTGCGGGAGTGGCAGTACGCGCCCAATGGCATGGATGTGACCAACGTGATCGAGGACGGCGCCAGCGTGGCCCGGCTCCGCTATAACGACCGCCGGCAGATCGTCGAAACCCGCGACGCCCTCGACCACGCCACCGCCTACGCCTACGAGACGAACGGCGTCTTGCTGGCGATCACCAACGCCCTGAACGAAGTGACGGTGTTCGAACGCGACGCGCTCTTCCGCGTCACCAACGTGGTCCACGCCGGCCAGAGCATCGCCTCCTTTACCTACGATCTCAAAGACCGGGTGGAGAGGCGCACCGATGCCTCCGGCCGCGTCCGCATTTTCACACATGACGGCCTGGACCGGGTCACCCAGCAGATGTGGGGCGACGGCAGCTTCGAGGATTACATCTGGGACTGCTGCAGCATCGGCTCGGTCCGCGACCGGCTGGGCCGCTGGAGGTTCTTCCGCCACGACGCGAACAAGCGCCTCGTCGCGGTCGAGGAGCCCGACGCCAGCCTGGCCCAGATGGGCTATGACCCGGAGGGCAACCTCGAGTGGCTTCGCGACCCCAACGGCAAATTCACCCGTTGGGAGTACGATGCCAGAAACCGTCCACGCCGCCGCATCTTCGCCGACGATAGCACGATCGAGTACCTCTACGAGGCACGCGGGTTGCTCTCGGCGCAGATCAACGCCCGGGGGCAGACCAACGCCTTCGCCTATGACGGATCGGGCAACCTCACCAGCCAGACCGCCCCCGGCATCGCGCCCGTAACTTTCGCCTACGACCTGCGCGGCCGACGCACCAACATGGTGGATAGGATCGGCGCCACCGCCTACGCCCACGACGACGCGGGCCGGCTCCTGAGCGTCGATGGCCCGTGGGAAGACGACACCATCACGTATGCTTACGACGCATTGAACCGACTCACCAACCGCGAGATCAACGGCGCCGCCATGCGGTGGCAGTTCGACGGCCAGGGCCGCGTCGAGGCCGTGGATAATCCCCTCGGGCATTTCGATCACCAGTACGAAACTGCCGCCTCTCCGCTTCTCACCCGCGTCGCCGCCCCCTCCGGCCTTGAGATTCTCTACGGCTATGAGGATGTGCTCGGCGACCGCCGACTCTCGGCCATCACGAATTTGGTGAACAGCGCCGTGGTCTCCGCTTTCGGATACAAGTACGACCAGGCGGATCGGATCAAAGAATGGGCCGTCGCCCAGGCATCCGCGGCAACCACCATGATCGTCGGGCTGGACTCCCTCGATCGCCTCCGGTCGGTGGTCGCCCGCGATTCCGGCACCGGCACTCTCCTTCAAGACTACGCCTACACCTATGACCCGGCAGGGAACCGCCTGACCGAGAAGATCGGCTCGTCTCTATCGAAAGCGACGCACAACGACCTGAACCAGATCACGGGCATCAGCCGGGGTTCGACCGTCGAGTTCGGCGGCTCCGTGAATGAGCCCGCGAACGTCAAGGTTAATGACCAGCCCGCCTCGGCGTGGTCAAACAACCTCTTTTCCGCAGCCGTCACCAACCTCTCCCAGGGCAGCAACACCGTGACGATCACGGCCGCGGACGGCAGTGGAAACACGGCCACGAATTACTACAGGGTTGTCGTCGACCCCACCGCGTCCATCGCCCTGGGATATGATCCCGATGGGAACATGCTGACCAATGTCGTGGCGGGAACCACGCACATCTACTTTTGGGACTCGCGCAACCGACTTTCCCGAATCACACGCAACAGCGATGTGACCGAGTTCGCCTATGACGGCCTGGACCGCCGCGTTGAAATCACGGAACTCACCGGCACGACTACGAATGCCGTGAGACGATTCCTGTGGGCCGGATTCCAGATCGCTGAGGAGAGGGACTACGCCAACACCTCCCGCAAGCGATATTATCCCCAAGGCTTCCAAACAGAAAACGGACAAACGGAAACCTTCCTCCATACGAAGGATCATCTCGGCTCGATTCGCGAAGTGATCGACAGCGCTAGCACAATCCGTGCCACTTACGCCTATGACCCCTGGGGCCGAGTAACGAAGATCTCGGGGAACATCGATTCCGATTTCCTGTTCACGCAGCATTTGTACCACCCGCCCTCTGCGCTGTACCTCGCACCATACCGTGCTTATTCGACCTCACTCGGCCGATGGCTAAGCAGAGATCCAGTTCATGAACTGGGTGGTCTCAATCTCTACGCCTACGTGGCGAACAACCCACTGCTATGGTTTGACCCTCTCGGTCTTGACCGGTTTTTTGGTCGAACGCAATGTGGTAAGAGATTCGACTTTGAAGCTAACAGCCTTCGCGAACTTGAAACCGGCCTTCAGCAAAACATCGCGGGCGATCTTATAGCACAAGGCACATTACGTGCACATGGCAATTCAGTCGGATCTGATAACGTCAACGACACGCCCGATTTCCTTCCTAGGCTGGCGGATATTCTCGATCCCTATGTAGATGGCGAGTCCCACTTGACTTTGGATGGGTGCAAGACGGCGGGGGAACGCCCGGGAATGTTTGATCAGGATTATGGCATCGATCGTACCGAAGGCAGCATGGCCCGGGAACTGAGCAAGCTACTGCCAGACACAGACGTGACAGGCTATATGGGAGACAGGACAGGATTCCGCATAACAGGCGGCGTTAACGGCCCTCATTTTGGATCTGCTGGATCGGCGACTTTCGTAAACGGCGCCCGAGTTCCATGAAGGCAAAAGCTATTCTCATCAGTCTTATCGGGGCGATATTCGCTCTCGCGGCGATTGCATGGGTTCTCGCTCGTCCAACGTTCGTTAGCGCGACGGACATGAACACCATAAGGGAAGCAATCCTGCCCACAACAGATGCATACGCTATGACGTTGACATCACCAGCGCGGCGTCCGGAAGGCCTCCGCGCAACTCTTGGGCCGAGTGATCTGTCGCGGCTCAAGGAGGTGTTTCATCGACGATTCATACTAACAGAATGGTTGAGTCTTCAAAACCTCTCTGAGGAAGCATCTCATCTAATCGTTTTGAAGCCGCGGGGAGGTGAACCTGTAAGTATTTGGGTTGACGTGAAGTCCGGCAAGATGGCGATTGATGACGGACCGTTTCGGGAAATGTCCTCATCACTCGCTCGCGATATTAGAGAGTTCTTACTCGATCTTGGATTGCCCATGAATCTTCGGGTTTTCGATGCTCTTAACTTGAAGCAATAAATACACGCCCATCCAAAGCAGCGAACCGCTCAACCAATGACCCAACCGAGAATGTGCGAAAGATCCTGACACTACCAGGTTTCGGGGCCGCCCCGCTTCGCAGCCGGTCCTCACGCCGAGGGCCGGTGCGCCTTGGTGCGCCGAGGCTCTTGGGGCGGAATCCCGACTCTGTCTCCATCGATCGCGCATTCACTCCGACACGGCCCCATATCGAATCGCGAGGTCAAAGACGCATGCCAAGGCGCCGAGACACATGGCGATCTCCTGCTCCGATGCCGGTGGACCCACTCGATTCTCTGGCCGGTTGAACTTGCCACTTCACATCGGGTTTTTCAGGTGGGCTGCCACTGATTTTCCTGTTTTCCGGCAAGTTGGGCCCGTTTCCAGGATTTTCTCAACAGCGCACTCAATGCACAAGCCTATTGGGCTTCAGATGGTTCCGTCGGTTCTGGGTCATCCGACACGTTGAATTTTCTGGCAAGTTGAACTTGCCACCTCACATGGGTTTTCAGGGGGGTGGTCGGCGCCCCCGACCTTTGTCGAGGGCGCTAGAAGACTCCCTAGCAGCGTCTACGGCCTGCCACCTATCACTCGAAAGAACTGCGGGTTCGATCCATCCGGTGTGATACCGATGTCGATTATCCCGTTCGGTTCATCATAGGTGGGCGAGAAACCGCTCAACGGCGCCCAGGTCTTTAGATCAGATGACCTATCTACACCTATGATCAAATGAAATTGACCGGTGGCACCGTCTCTCTCGAGCAGCGGGGCCCCAAGTGCTAAAGTCTGCATATCGCTCGCTCGATAGAGATCCAGCGCTATAGAATTATCACGCGCCACGGTGCGCAGCGCGGTCGAGTCGACCAAAGGATCAAACCCAAGGGACTTGAGCGCAATTTCCGCCTCATTGTTTATGCCATCACCGTCATCATCCGCGTTGGGGGCAAGACCCCGTCCGGTAAGATTGATATCAAAAGGATTCTCATCACTGTCATTGCTCGCAATGTGCATTGAAGCGGCCTTCGATCCTCCAGTCATCGGCGCGAACCGCACGGCAAATGTAGTGATTCCCGTTGGCCCGGTCACGGGTGCAGTCGGGTTCTCAAAGACTGAGAAATCCCCTGCGTTGGAGCCATCGATTGTGACGCCCAGCCCTGTGAGATTCCCGCCACGCGCGTTTCTTATGGCAAAAGTCCGGTCTGACGTTGCAGTGGTCAATGTTGGCCCGAAATCAACGCTCGCTGCACCGTCCAGCAAATCCCTCCCTGCTGGTTGTTCAACCGCGATCTCCACATCCCCTCCCCAATAGCGCACGAGTGCGAGGTGACTGTTTGCGCTGCCGGCCACCACGATATTCCCGTCACCTTGAACCACTACACTGGCGCCCCAGTCATCGTAGCTGCTGATGTGGGTCGTCACCTTGCCCGAACCGTTAAAGCTGGGGTCCAGGCTGCCATTTTGATTGTAGCGAGCTACCGCAAAGTACTCATAGTAGCCATTTGAGGCGTAACCGGCGACCAGAATCTTCCCATCACTCTGAAGCGCCAGACTTTGGCCACGGTCATCATAACCATTAAAAATCGTCGTCACCTTGCCGTTGCCATTGAAGTTGGTGTCCAAGGTGCCGTTCACATTGTAGCGAGCCAACGCAAACCGGTTACAAGAACCGTCCCAGGCATAACCGGCAACTAGAATCTTTTCGTCGCCTTGAATCGCCACCGCCTGACCGAAATCATCGTAGCTGCTCATGGGGGTCGTCACTTTGCCCGTGCCGTTAAAGCTGGTGTCGAGGCTCCCGTTCGTCTCGTAGCGGACCAATGCGAAATCGTACTGAGTTCCAATCATGGCATAACCCGCAACCAAGATTTTTCCGTCGCCCTGAATCGCCACGGCCTGGCCGCAATCATCATAGCTGCCCACGGGAGTCGTCACCTTGCCCGAACCGTTAAAGGTGGTGTCCAGCGTTCCGTTTGTCTTATAGCGGACCAACGCGAAGTCGTCATTAGTTCCGATCCTGGTATAACCGGCCACCAGAATCTTCCCATCGGTCTGCAAGGCCACGCTCTGGCCGTAATCGTTGTCAGTGGCCACCGGGGTGATTACCCTCCCAGTGCCATTGAAGGTCATATCCAGATTCCCGTTCGTTTCATACCGAGCCAGCGCAAAATCTACGGAGGCGAAATACCCGGCATAACCGGCCACTAGAATCTTCCCGTCGGCCTGAATGGCAACGGCCTGACCGTAATCGTCATAGCTGCTCATCGGGGTAGTGACCTTGCCTGTGCCGTTGAAGTTTGTGTCCAAACTTCCGTTGGCGTTGTAGCGGAGCAGCGTGAAGTCGCGATACGTGGGGATCGTGGCACTACCAGCGAGCAAAATTTTCCCGTCGCCCTGGACTGCCACGCCCCGACCGTAATCCGGGCCCAAACCCATCAAGGTAGTAACCATGCCGCTTCCATTGAAGGTCGTGTCCAGATCTCCTGGCGCCGCCAGAGAAGGACCTGATGTGAAAAAAAGAAACGACCCGGCCATGAGGCAGGCACATTGTTGGAGAGCCGGTTTGAGAGCAAACCGCAGACCTTGCCGTTGAATTCCAGAGGCGATAACGGTTGATTTGGCAGCGAGCGCAGAATATCCCATAAGGCGTCCTCTCACTCTTCGTCGCAGTCTACCATTGGAGATGAACTTCCAAAAGGGGGAAAGACCGCGTCTCACAGCCTCCCATACAGCTCCACCAGCGGCTGCAGGGTCTCCTTGAGCCCACAGCGACACAGGGGGAATCTGCAGGCTTGTCCGATCACAGTCAGCTGTGGCAACGTCATTCCAGCGCTTGGGGAACATCTGATCCCAAAACCACCCAGGCGTCAGGGTCGCGCGGGCTTCGTTCTTTCCCCCCTATCCCAAGCACGCTCGCGCGACCCGCTTTTTCTTCTTCTCACAGCCGCCCTTTCTTCTGCTGCTCGGCCGCCTGCCGGATCTGCCCGAGGATGGTCTCGACCGGCGCGAAGTCGCGGAGCATGGCCTCGAGCTGGTCGAGCGTTCGGCGCTGCAGCCAGTCGGTGGCGGTGATCTGCCCCCACCAGGCCGAGAGGCGGTTGATGGCGGGGATGTGGTTGGGGATGCCGGGATCTGCAGGTGCGCCGAGTTCCTCGATTTCGACGACGCGACCTGCGGAGATCGAGGCGCGCAGCCGGCGGGAGGTGAGTTCTGCCTTTTCGGCCTGTTCGAGCCATCGGCCTTGTTCGGGCTCCTCGAGTTTGGCCACGGCGCGGTGGTGCTCCCATGAGAGCGATTCCCGGCGCATGGAGCGCGGGACGTTTCGGGCGACGTAGGCGTAGTTGGCGAGGACCGCCTCGTCGATGCCGGTGGCTGCGTGGGCGGCATCGTACTGCTCGCGGGAGACGGTGCGGCTGGGTCCAGGATCGATGCCGGGGAGCAGGGGCTGGTCGCCGAAGCGCTCCTCTCCGTAGACCAGCCAGTCGCCCACGACGAACGCGCAGGAGCGCAGTGCCTGGCCGATCTTAGGGGCGAGGCGCTTCCATTCGGCGAAGCTGAGTTCCCCGCGGATCTGCAGCCCCAGCGGGCTGGCGCTGACCTTTCCCTCAACGTCCTGGATTGCGACGACGGTTTCCATGTGGTTTCTCCTTTGCTCTGGGTTGTTCCTTGCGGTTGCGGATGGACAGCTGGGTCTGGCGGTACGATTGGCGGGCGGCGAGGCTGCGCATGGCCCGCGATGGCGGCAGCCCGAGCTTGTCTGTCAACTCCACGCAGCGCTTGCTCACGGCCGCGCGGGTGACGCCGTGGCGGTGGGCGACGTCGACCATCGAGTCCCCGAGGTAGGAGAGGCCGCTGGTCATCGCCATGCACTCGACCGCGAGGCTGCGGTTGGGCTGGGAGAGCAGTTCCCCGAGGATCCGGCGCACAGCGTCCCAGACGGCCTCCTGGCGGACAAGGCCATCGGGCCCCTTCCCGAATGATACGCACGTATCAGAGGCCGAATAGACCCCATTACCAAGGCCGTCCCCATCGTCCTCACCAAACCCTTTCGGCCACGCGGCGGCTAGGGGCGTGTCGGCGATGTCCTTGGAACCGAAGCCTCCGCCCGCGTCCTCGACCACGGGTTTGGCCAGCCCCAGGGATTCGGCGCGCTTGCGCTCCTCCGGGGTCATGGCCGCCAGCCACGCGTTGTACTCGCGCCGGTACTGCGCGTCGGCGTCGCCCTGGCGGGCGGTGTAGTGTTCATCGCTCATGGGTTCGCCTTTCTCTTTTTCGCCGATCGCGGGGCGGGTTTGCGGCGCAGGTACTCCTCGAGGAGGAGGCATGCCTCGTGGGCATCGAGGATGTCGTCGAAGCTGAACCGGTGGACGGGCAGCGGGATGCCGGGGATCCCGTAGCGCGGGCCCGCGGGCAGATCGCCGAGGATGGGGTGATGGGCCCAGATCTGGTGGACGGTCCTGACGAAGAGGCGCGGGCCGCCGCCGTCGGCCGCACCGGGCTTTGTGATCGGCTCACTCATGGCCCGATGTCCTGACATCCGGATGGCTGAGGTTGGGGATCCATCGGCCGGTCGTCGCGTCGAAGACGATCAGGCCCATGCCCCTGAGTCGGCTGACGAGGTAGTTGTGAATGGCATGCTGTTGCAACAGCCACCGGAGCAAGGGGGACTTTTCGTGGTCGAACGGCTCGTCCGGCTGGCTCCTGTGTTCCAGGGCGAGGCCGTCTTCCGGCATGGAGGCGATCATCCTCCCCAGGCCCGCACATCGGTATTTCGCGGGTCTGGCCCTGGCGTTTCGGTGGGTGGGATTTTGAGACAGTCGCAGATCAGGCAGACCCGCTGCTGTCTCAGTCTCAAACCAGATAGATATCTGGTTTTGAGACTTTTGAGACAGCTGTGTCTCTGAGACTGGGAAATAATTTTGAGATTTTGAGACTGATGCGCTCATTCTATAACTCCTTTATTGTTTTGTTCTGACGTAGAGACCGCCCTCCGACTTGCTGACCTGGTTGGTGGCGGTGAGTTTTTCGAGGATCCGATAGAAGGAGGCGCGGCTCAGCTCGTGGACCTCCTGGACCGCGGCGAGCCATGCCTTCGGCGTCATGCCGTCGGGGCTGAGGCGTTCGAGCACCTCGGTTGCGGGCACGGCCTCGGGCCTGCCGGCCCTCTTGAGCTTGCCGGCGTCCAGAGAGACCGGCTGGAAGAGCGGGAAGTGCCAGCGCAGCACGAAGGGCTCCAGGTGCGGGAAGTTGCGCAGGGTGGCCTCGACCGTGTAGCAGAAGGGTTCCTCGTGCGGGGTGAGGGTGAGGATCGAATCCGGATCGCGGGCGAAGACGCCGGAGCCACCGATCCTGTCCATGGCTTGTTTGCCCGACTGGTTGCCCTTGGAGAAGTGGGCGCCGAAGACGACGGCGGCGCCGGTCTGGGTCGCGAGCCTCTCGACCTCGTTGAGCAGCTCGGCGACATCCCCGGCCCGGTTCTCGTCGCGCCCGCCGAGGCCCTTGTAGATCGGGTCGATGATGATGAGCCCGTAGCCGGCGTGCCGCACCCGCGCGATGATCTCCGGCATCAGCGAATCCAGCGATGCGGCGTGGCCGCGGAGGTTCCAGACGTCGAGCGTTCCGGGGATGACCGGGCAGATCTTGGCGGTGACGACGTCGCCCAGGCGCCGGGCGTAGAAGAAGGGCTGGATCTCGAAGTTGATGTAGAGCACGCGGGCCTGGGTCGTCTCCAGGCCCCACCATGGCGAACCCGAGGCCACCGAGGCTGCGAGGTCGGTGAGCGCCCAGGTCTTGTAGCTCTTGGATCCGCCGCCGATCACCATCTTGGATCCCTGGTGGAGCACGCCGGCCACCAGCACGGGCGGCTCTGGCTCATCGGCGTGATGGGCCAGCAGTTCGCTGGCGTCGACTATCCTCGGCAGCCGGGAATTGGCCTCCGCCTCCCACTCAGACCATGATCTGGCCCCGATGTTCGTTGCCAGCAGGCGCTGCTGTGCCGCACCACGAGCGACGCCCGCGAGCCGGCTGAAACGCGAGGGATTCTTGTTCTTGGCGCAGGGCGCGCAATCGGCGAAGAACTCGTGCAGGGCCGCGACACGCTCGCGGTACTCTTCCGCGCCCTTCGCGTCCACGCGCACCCATGCGTGGAGCGAGCGGCCACCGGAGTTGATCACCGCCGTGCACGGAATCCTCGAGTGGCGGATGATGGGCCACTGCCTCTCGATGGGCAGGTCGTCCCACTCGAGGAGCGCGTGGCGGAAGGCGGCCACGTCCGAATCGGTCTTGCCGCCGGCGAGCATCGGGTTGATCCGCACGAATACGCCCGCGCCCGGTTCCCTGGGCCATGGGTCTATGCCGGATGCCAGCAGCGCCAGCCATTCATCGCGCGTGCGCGTCTGGCCCGCACCGGCGGGATGATCCCGGCCGTCCTCGCCCATTGAACCAACGCAGACAGCGACCTGCTCCTCGGGCCCGTATGCCGTTTCAAAATGCAGGTAGGTGGCCATGAGGCCCTCTCTTGCCTCCGGCAGAGCCGCGGCAGCGGCCGGTTCGGAGAAACGCCTTGCGATGGCCTTCGCTGGCCGGGGATGGCCATCGCCGTTTCGTTGGGGGATCGCTGGCGCGGTCACTTGCCCGCCGCGATCCATGAAACGGTGGCGGATGGGCTCGCGGCGGCTGCCCTTGAACGCGGAACGGATCGCCTTGCGGGCCTCGGCCTCGGAGAGCCCGTCTCGCATCGCGCACGGGACCAGCGCGCGCTCCGTGTCGCCGAGCGTGGCGATCGCGTCGCGAAACTGGCAGGCGGCGGCAAAGAGCGCCGCGTTGCGCTCGCCCTCGGGCGTCCGTTCGGCGAGGTACCGCTGGGTGGATGCCGGCAGCTCAGCCATGCGCCTCCTCGGGCCACTGGTCCTGCCGCGCGCGATCGGCCAGGCGGGCGGCCACGGTGCGGTACTCCTCGATGAGCCGCCCGGCCTCTTCGGTGCGCTCGATTTGCGCCAGCGTGTCGCCGTCGTCATCGTCCGGGCGACGCGTGCGCACCATGAGCAACCACTGCGCCCGCGTCATGCCGCCACCCCCGAGGTCGCGGGACGAGCGCCCCAGCGGGAGTTCAGAAATTCGTTCGCCTCTTGAAAGGTGGCGGTCTCCGGACTGGGGTGGCCGAGCTGGCGGAGGTACCGCAGCTGCCTGGGCGTGGCCAGCCCGAGCCGCCGCCGGGTCATGAGGACATCGATGATCGCCGAGGCGTGGCCCCGGTCTCGGATCGAGCCCGCGTCGAAGCCAGCCTTGTCCAGCATCCTCGCCTGTCCCTCGGAGACCGGCTTCCCGTGCCAGCCCATCGTGGGCGCGTACTCGGCCAGGGGGATGTCGTGCAGCGAGAGGCAGAACTCGACCGCGTCGATCGTGCGGCCCTTCCGCCTAGAGTTGGCGGCCAGCTCGGCGCGGAGCCTCTCCTCGCGCTGCGCGCAGACCTCCAGGCTCAGGTCCTCGAGGTCGCGCTCTGCGGCCCCGCCGGCCTCGAGCGCCCCGATCATCTCTTCGGCGATCTCTTCGGTCGACGCGACCAGGTGCGCGGGCCGGATGAGGCTGTGCTTCTCGTGCAGCCACAGGAAATCGAGCAAGAGCAGGTTGGTCTTTCCCGGCGCGATCCGGGTCCCGCGGCCCACCATCTGCGAGAACAGGGGCCGGGATTGCGTCGGTCGAAGGACCACCACGCAATCGATTGCCGGATCGTCGTAGCCCTCGGTCAGAAGCATCGCGTTGCAGAGGACGTCAAATTCGCGATCCGCGAAGCGCCGCAGCACCTCGCGGCGTCCGGACATCTGGCCGTCCACGTGCTCGGCGGATAGCCCCTCGGCGCGGCAGATCTCGCGGAACATCACGCTCGTGCGGATGAGCGGCAGGAAAACCAGCGTCTTGCGCGCGGCGGCGTGCTCTCGGATGGCGCGGGCGATCTGGCGGAGGTAGGGCTCGACCGCGTCGCCCAGGTCGGCCTCGGAATAGTCCCCGGCCACCTTGCGCACCGCGGACAGATCGATCTGCACCGGGATCGCCTTGCACGCGATGGGCGAGAGATATCCCTGGCGGATCAGTTCGAAGAGCGAGACCTCGAAGGCGATGTTCTCGAAGAAGGCACCGAGGTTCCGCGCGTCTGTGCGATCAGGCGAAGCGGTAATTCCCAGAACCTTCGCGTGCCCCTCGAAGCGGGAGAGCACCTTCCGGTAGGTGTTCGCCAGGACGTGGTGGGCCTCATCGACGATGACCAGATCGAAATGGTCCCGCGGCCAATCGTCTTTGCGGGCCACCATGGTCTGGATCGAGGCCACCACGATCGGGGCCTGCCGCGACGCGCGGAATTGCGCCTTCTCAAGATCGGGCTCGATGCCGATCGCGGTTCGGAACTTGTCGATGGCCTGGGTGAGGAGTTCCTCGCGGTGCGCGAGGAACAGAACGCGCCCGCCCGCTTCGACGACATCCATCGAGACCTTCGCCGCGATGATCGTCTTGCCCGAACCGGTCGGAAGGACGGCCAATTGTTTGGCGAACTCCTTCCAGCCGGCGCCGATCGCCTCGCAGCTTTCGATCTGGTAGGGACGCAGCTCCATGTCAGGACATCCCCCTGGCCGGCTTGAAGCAGCGGCGGATGTGCTCCCGGAGTTCGGACTCCGGGATGAAGATGCGGCTGCGCGGCCCGCCGGGGCGGACATGTCCGATCTCCCGGCGGGCGCACATCGCGTAGAGCTTGCTCTGGCTCAGGCCGAGCCTCTTGGCGGCCTCCTGCAAGCGCAGCAGGGGATTGTCCATGGCTGCCTCCCTCAGAAGGGGATGTCGTCCCGGGCCTTGTCGGCGATCGCGATGGACTCCTTGTCGCAGAGCCAGGCATCGACGCAGTTGTAGACCTTGGACGGATCCTTGAGCCCCGGCTTCGTGCCAATGCGCACGCGCCCCACGGCGTTGAGGCACTTGTCGGCGGTGAGTTCGACGAACTCCCCCTTGGCCGGAGCCAGGCCGCAGGCCTTGAGAAACGTGTCGATCTTCCAGCCCGCGTTCTCTGTGAACACGAGTTGGTCGAAGACGATCACTTCGTTGATGTTCAGCTTTAAATCGATCTTCGGGTTGCCGGCGTTGCTCGTGCCCTCGCGGGCTTCCGCGACGATGGCGATGTAGTTGCCGGGCTCGAGCAGCTGGAAGCCGCCCCGGTCCTGGAATTGCACTCTCATTTTGATGTCTCCTCTGTTGTTGGTGGTTGGGTTCAGGCGGCGGACTGCTGCACCGCACGCAGGAATGCCGCCGGCCGTTTGAGCGCCTTGCGGATGTGTGTGACGTCCATCGCGGAGATGTCCGCGCCGGGCGCGAGCCATCCCTCTTTCGTCATCCAGGCGAGCGCCTGCTCGCGGACCGGCGCCACGAGATCCTCGAACTTCTTGCGGTCGGGGGATTCATCACCCTCAGGATTCCCCGCCTCTGGGACTGCCGGCGCATGGGATTCCCCGATCCTGGAATTCCCAGCCTCGGGCGTTCCCAGCTTCGTTGGCTTGACCGCTTCCGGCGCAGCCGTTGTCGCGCCCTCGAGCCACGCGCCGACCTGGCGGCCGATGTCCTCGGTCACCTGGAAGATCCGGTCGGTGAATATCCCGGTGCGGTCTTTGCTTACCTGCGCGGTGTGGTCGTGGGCGATGTCGAAGACGATCGTGAACTCGTACTCGCCCTCGTCCCGGAACACGGGCGCGAGCCCCACCTTGCGCGGCACCTGCTTGCCTTTCATGTCCTGTTCCAGGACGTACTCGAACTTGGACCGGAGGCAGGCGACCAGGTGGATGTCGCTCTGCAGGATCGAGCCCAGGCCGGCGTCGTACTTCTTGCCCGCCTGGTTCCAGTTGGTGAAGGAGTTGCCGCCCCGCGAATCGAGCGAGCCCTTGAATTCGAGCACGCCCTTCCAGAAGTGGGACGCGCTATCGATGATGAGGCACCCGTAGCCGGCCGCGACCGCCGCATTGATGGCTTCGACGAACTTTTCGGCCTCGAATGGCGGCTCGATGTCCAGCACGTCGAACCGGTAGCGGTCCGAGTAGAGCGATGCGGACCGGTTCTCGGTGTCGATCACCGCGATCCTGCCCTTTGGGCCCACCAGCCCGGCGGCCAGCCGCAGGGCCGACATCGTTTTCCCGGAGCCGGGAGGGCCGGTCACGGCGAGCTTGAGTTTGGCGCGGCGCCGCTGCGCCTGTTGGAATTGCATCATGGGGTTCTCCCTTGGGGCGTGGTTCTCCTGCGCCTCGCGCGCCCGCCCCTGCGCGCGAAACTGAAATTGATCCCCCTTGCCTCCCTGATCGCCGAGAGCATCTCCCCGAGGTACTCGATGGTCACCATCTCCCCCGTGAGCCGGAACACGCGCCAGCCAAGCGTCCCGGCCGCATTGTACTTCACGCAGTCATCGCGGAATCCGGTCCCCCGCGTGTGCCTGCCGCCCGTCCACGTTCCGCCCTCCAGCTCGAATGCTGCTTTCGCATCGACCCAGGCCCGGTCGATCCGCCACCGTCGCCCGATCGCCGCCGCGAACCGGTGCTCGCGCTCCAGCCGCGGTCCTCCGATGGCCCGCCAGACCAGGTCGAACCGGCGCTCGAGGGCGGATCCCATCAGTCGGTTTTCCCCATCGGCAGCTGGCGCCGGCCGGAAGCTGGCCCCGATGACCGGCGCCCTCATTTTGGGCCGCCTCCCGGGTGCCGGGAAAACCTGTGCGCGATCCCGATCTTTCGGTGGAGGTCCCCGTTGAGGACCCGCTCGATGTATTCGGAGAGGGACCAGCCGCTCTCTTTCGCCCGCCGGATCGCCCCCCCGATGATCGCGCCCGACATGTAGAGGCTCACCGCCCTGCCTTTTCGCCCGCTCTTCGGCCGTCCCATGATGTCGGATAGTTATCCGATAATTATCCGCCCGTCAACCGCCGTTTGACATGGTCGGATTTTTATCGTATAAAAAACCTATGGGCGCACCCCGAAAAAAACCCTGGGCCAGGAAGAAGAAGGTCGGCGTGACGATCCGCGCCGACATCCTCGACGCCGCTCAGGCGAACGCGGACACCGACGGCATCAGCCTCTCCCAGTACATCGAGGACCAGCTCGTCAGGGTCGCCGCCCCGAAGAAGGGCAGGATCAGGGATTGACCGGCCTATGCCGCCCCTCCGGCGGCGCGATTGACGACGCCCTCCACACGGTCTCCTCGCCGCGATCGATCTGCCGGCAGACGCGGCAGAAAAATCCGCTCCAGCCGATCACCAGGTGCTCGTGGAGGCAGATCCCGAGCGACCGGCACGCCCGGCGCATCCGGCGCGTGAATTCGATGTCCTGGGGGCTGGGCCGGGGATCGCCGTGCGGATGATTGTGGATCAGGATGATGCCGCGCGAATTCGTCAGGAACGCCGGCCGCAATACCTCCGCCGGGCTCACCGAGATCCCGGCGCTGCCGCCGGTCGCCACCTGGGCGAAGTGCCGGATCCGGTTGGCGACATCCAGGCTGACCGTGAAGAGCGCCTCGTGCGGGAAATTCGCCATCCAATCGAACATCCCCGCGACGGCGGGGAATGACGTCGCCTCCGCCCCGACGATCCGCCCCTGGATCGCCGATCTCCTCAGCGTCACCTCGACCCTCGGTACCTGCGCCCCGATCTCCGAAAGCATCGCATCTGTCTGTGTCATGTGACTCTCCTTTGTGTTGTGCTTGACCCAAGATGCTTGCAGAGCGAGACTGATACAACCGTATTGTTGCAATACATTGTGTTGCACCGAAGCCGTTGTAGAGTAGACACTTGCAGACGACAGATTTTAGAAGAAAGGGATTATTCACAATGCCAAAAACGAGTGCGAAATCGAAGAAAACGCCACAGAAGAAGATCGGCGCCCTGAACCTGCGCTGTTCCGAGACTTTGCGGGGAGCCGTCCAGCGCGCCGCCGATGCCGAGCGGACATCGCTCGTGGATTGGGTCACCCGCGCCCTGGCCCATGCCCTCGCCGAACGCGGCATCTCCCTGCCACCCGACTGTCCGGAATATCAGCCCGAGGAGGCACCGGCAGCGACATTGAACGAGGCCCTCGAGCGAGAGGCGACCGCCCTTCTGCCCGAGGCGCGGGCCAAGACGCGCCCTTGGGCCGATGCCATCGCCCGAGAGGAGTGGGCGATAATCGGCAAGGCCTTACAGGAGATCGACGACCCGGCGCTATGGAACGATTTCCTTCAGTCGTGGTCGATTCCCGGACGCACCGCGCGACAGAAGCTCCACGCGCTCAAATTCCGGTTGCAGGCCTATCGCGAGCGGCTCCCGCGGCAGGGGAGCGACTATTAAACCGAGGAGCGCGACGGGCGGACTATCGGGCCCTCGATAGCGGCACCACGTTGGAGGCCGCGCCCTCCGGCCTGATCGAGAACCACGCCTTTCCTTCCTCTGGTGTGCGGAGTTCGAGATAGGAATGCCGGATGATCCGCTCGGAGTTGCCCGCCTCCAGCGCCACCTGCGAGAGATTCTGTGTCACGGCGGTGCGGTAGCTGATGAATGAATCCCGCAGCACGTCGTGGGGCCATTCCAGCCCGATGGCCTTGGCCAGGGCGGTGACGCAGCGCCAGGTGCGCGTGGTGCAGATGTGGCCGCGCCCGGCCCGGAAGGGGGCGAGCCATTCGGCCAGGTTGGGCTGGATCGGGATCAGGCGCCGCGAGGCGGTCTTGGCCTTGTGCTTGGCCACCTCGATCACCCCGCGCTTCCACTGGATGTCGGACCACTCGAGACGGCCGATCTCCATCGGGCGAACGCCGGCAAAACCCCCGATCGCGATGAAGGGCACGAGATCGGGCCGTGGCGCGATCGCGGGCCTGCCGCGCCTGGCGGCAACGCCGTGGGCCGCCGCATTCAATAGCCGCGACATCTCAGCGGGGGAGAAAACCCGGATGCGCTTGCCAGGGTCTTTCACCCGTTTGACGAGGGCCGCCTCGACCTCCCGGTCCCGCGGCAGATGGCCCCGCATCCGCGCGTAATGGAACAGGGTCAGGATATCGGTCCGGTAATTGTTCCATGTCTTGGGCTTGAGTTTCTTGATCCGCCCGAGCGCCTCCTCGATCATGTGCGCGGTGATGCCCTGGATCGGCGCCGGGAATCGCCCGGCGAACCACCGGAGCTTGTAGCCCAGCGAACGCAGATAGACGTCGGCGAGCCCGGCCTCCGCCCGGTCGCGCAAAATCTCCTCGACGAGTTCGGGCACCGGCTTGGACGGAAGCTCCTGGGCGTGCTTCTCCTTCCACCACCTCGCAACCTGGATCAGCGACGCGGGCTGAACCAGTTTCCATGCCTCCGCGTATTCCTGGGAAGCGACCTCCAGCGGGATGCCGGTCGGCCGCACCGCCTCCACCGAAAGCGAGTAGCGCTCCCGGTCCGCCCCCCGGAAATCCGCCAGGCCGGCCTTCCCCGCAGAGATCTCGCGGGCGCGCTGCTTGGCGGCATCCGTGGCCTCCTCGAGCGTCGCGCGCACCAGCCGCTTTCGCTGGCCCGCCTGGCGCCACGCCGCAGTGAAATGGCGTTCGCCGGTGCGATAGATCAGCACGCGGACCGAATCGACCTTCACCTCGACCGGCCACTTGGTTCGCTTCTTCCGGGAGTTCTCGGTCTCCGGGACTTCCATGTCCAGACTGTCACATAAGTGTCACAAAAAGTCCATGACTTTATGTAAGTAATTGTAGGTCAGCGTACATGCTAAGGGCTTGCGCCCTTCGGCGTGGGCCATGGGCAAGATGCCCATGCCACGGTCCTGTGGCACGGGCGTCCCGCCCGTTGCGGCCGAGCGATCTCCGAAGCCAGAAAGTTGGTAATATCGCCTCTGGCGATCGGCTTCGCCACGATTTTCTGCCCCGGTGGTCCCGGAATGCCCGACGACGCGGGCATGATCCCCGACCGCAGATTTTTCATGGTGTTTTGCAGTAAACCGTGATGCGCCCACCGCCGTGATGGCTAGCATGGGTTTCATGTTGGCCGAACGATTGACTGTTGCGGTGTTCCTGCTGGCGGCGTTGAACGCACCGGCACAAGGCCCTCTCAAAGCCACCCCTTCACCCACGGTCACCGTTCAGGCCTACCGCTTCGTTGGCGGGAGCGAGCGCGAGGACAGCATGTGGAGCGCGCTCTATGGCGCCAAGAGCGGCAAACTCTACATCGGGCTGTCCACCCACGCCGAGGCGGCACACTTTTTCGAGTTCGACCCCGGGGCGGAGGCAATGCACCACGTCGCCGACCTGACGGCGTTCAAAGGAGAACGCGGCGAGGGTGTCCGCACGAGCGGCAAGATCCACGTTCGCATGGGTGAGGACGAAGAGGGGCGCATCCACTTTGGCGATTTCTGCGAGGACACCGGCCCGGAATGCGTGGACCCCGCCAGCTATCGCGGCCCGCATTGGTTCCGGTATGATCCCGGCCAGCGGAAACTCGAGATCCTCGGCCAGATCAATCGCCAATGGGGCCTGCTCGGCTTCGTGCTGGAGCCGAGATATCGCCGCCTCTATGGGCTGGCCGAAGATGGGCACCTGTATGCTTTCGACCTCCGCAGGAAAGACACCACGGATCTCGGCCGCGTGGACGACTGGGATATCTGCCGGACGATCTTCGCGGACGACGAGGGCAACGTCTACGGCTCGTTCCCCATAGGCCGCATCTGGAAATACGATCCGAAACAGGATCGCATCTTCGACCTGCGCTCCACGCGCCTTCCGATCGACCCGCGCACGACGCCGCGCACGATGTCAAACCCGCTCATCGACCGCAAAGTCTATTGGCGCGTCATCCAATGGGACCCGCTGGATCGCGTGGCATACGGCATCATCGTCGGCGATTCCATGCTTTTCAAATTCGACCCGCACGACGGCCCCGAGGGTTCCGTGACGCCGATCATGCGCCTTTGCGCGGAACGCTATCTCAAGGCCGACCCCAGCCTCATACCCGTCTCGACGCTCGCGCTGACGATATCGCGCGAGCACCGGATCTATTATGCGCCGGTGGTCTCGGTCGCGTTTGATTATGCGGGCACCTCGTGGGACGTGGCCGACGAGCGCAGCTTCACCGCCAAGATCACCGGCGAAACCGTGCCGCCCGAAACGGCGCTGGTGGCCTATGACATCGCCACAAAACAGCGGCGAGAGATCGGCATCATGCGCACCCAGGACGGGCGGCGCGTGTTCGGTCTCGGCGGCGCCTGCACCGGCCAGAAGGACGGCAAGATCTACTTCGTCGGCGCCGTCGAGGAACGCGATCCGGCACGGGTCGCCAACAAGATCGACGGGCGCTGGCCCTTCAGCATGGCCCTGATCTGCTACACGCCGACCAAGGGCGAAATGGAAGGAGGCGCGCGATGAACCGCACCCAGATGACCACCTTGATCCTGTGGCTCGTCGCCATCGACATGGCCCCGGCCCAGAAGTGGATCAACCCGTCGTTCGACGCCCACCGCCTTGACTACCGAACCCTCGGCTACCCGGACGTGACCGAGATCGAAGCCGACAACAGCCCGATCACGGCCCTGCTAACCGCCACCAACGGTCGCGTGTATGGCGCCACCAGCGGCAAGACCGCCTCCTTCCTGTTCCTCTACGACCGGGGCATCAACAAGGTGCGCCCCCTCGGTCGCATAGCCGACGCGCGCGGCGTATACCACGCCCTGGCCCAAGACAGCGATGGCACGCTGCTCATCGGTGGCGGCCTGAACATGCTGGCGCCGGTGCCCCTGACGCGGGAATTCCCCGGCGGATTCCGCGCCATCGAGAAACAGCTCTGGATCGACGTCGCCGCCACCCACACGAACTATCCCGGCGGCCACCTCTACCGCTACGATCCGGCCAAAGGTGACGCCGGCACGCGCATGCCCGGCGAACCGTGCCCCCTCGAAGACCTCGGCATCCCCGTGGGCGGCGATTCGATCTACGCCATCGCCATGGATGCCAACTCCCGCCACCTCTACGGCATCAGCTACCCGAATGCCCTGTTCTTTGCCTGGGACATCACGAAAAACAAATGCGACATCATCGGCCCCGTGGTGGAACGCCGCATCTATTCTGGGCCAGAGCGCGCGTGGCGCAGCGTCCCCCGCGCACTCCACGTCGCGCCAGACGGGCGGGTCTACACATCCGGCGATGATGGCCGCATCGTTTTCTTCGACATCGCCTCCAAGAAACTGGTCCGGACGGCGATGCAGATCCCCGGCGAGTATTACGAGGCGTGGAACTACAACGGCTATCCCGTGCTGGAGCAGTGGGCGACCGATGCGAAAGGCAATCTCTTCGGCACGACCAGCGATGGCTACCTCTTCCAGATCGACGTCGGACAAGGGCGCATCGCCAATCTCGGCAAGCCGCGCCTCTCGCGCCGGGTGCGCGCCATGGCGCTCGGCCAAGACGAGCGCCTCTATATGATCTGCGGCGAGCTTCAGGAAATGTGCAAACTCATCAGTTATGACCCGGCCGGGCAGGAGGGCTTTCGTGACTGGGGCGTCTTGGCGGTGGACCGCAGCCCCTACTACGCCAGGCGCGCCTATCAGTTTGACGCGATGACTGCCGGCATCGATGGGACGATGTTCATAGGCGAGAGCGATCGCCGCGCCTGCCTCTTCCTGTTCCTTCCCGGCGGCAAAGGCTTCGATGGCGGGTTCAACCCGGCCAACCCAAGATGAGGATGCCCCAACGGGAATATCTCCTATGAGCTCATCGATGCATCGGCGCCAGTTCGTCAAGAGATTCAGCGGCATGTCGCTCTTTGGCGCGGCGGTTTCCTCCGGCGCCGCGCGCGCCGCGGCCACCACGCAGGACGGCAAGGGCGGCCAGAGCGCACGCCCCACGACAACCACGCCCTGCTACTGGGCCTGGTGGGGCTGGGAGCCGATCGATCATAATCGCAGGGTGGGCGGCACGGCCGGTGCCGTGGATGCGAGCGCATGGTGGCTCACGTCGTGGTATGACCGTCTCCACAGCGAGGATTTGGTCAAACTGATGGCGGACGTCGGCATAAATCTGGCCGTCACCCATTTCTTCAAGGGCTTCGGCCTGAAACACGAGCACGCCCAGCAACAGCGCACGGCCGAACTGGTCCGATATGCCCACCGGCACGGGATCCGTGTCCTCGGCTATTGCCAGTCCAACTCGCTGTATTACGAGACATTCCTTGCGGAAGAACCCGGTGCCGCCGACTGGGTCCAGCGCGACCCGGACGGCAAGCCGGGCATTTGGGGCGCAAAGTACTATCGCTGGACGCCGTGCATCCACAGTCCAGAATTCCGCGCGTACCTGAAGAAAGCCATCCGCCTGGGACTTGAGGAGGTCGGCCTCGATGGCCTGAACTTTGACAACAGCTACAGTGGGCCGTGCTACTGCGACCGGTGCGAGGGCCGCTTCCGCCGGTGGCTCGCCGAAAGGTATCCGCAACCCATCGAAGTCTTTGGTATCGCGTCATTCGACCACGTGCGCCAGCCACCCATGCCAACCTCCACTGGCCGGATCGAGGACCCGCTGGTCCGGGCGTGGGTCCGGTGGCGATGCGAGAGCCTCGGCGAATATCTGGGCGATATTACGGGCTACGCGCGCAGCCTGCGCCCAGACACGATATTGCTGGCGAACCCTTCCCACCCCGTCTCGGCCGGCGGGCCATTGCGCAGGAGCGTCTGGCCCACCCTGGTGGGGCGACACCTCGATCTGATGATCGCAGAGAACTCCGCTTCACCCGATATCGTCGATGGCGCGCTCATATCCCAGATTCGCGCCTACAAACAGGGCAATGCGGTGGGTTATCGTGCCGTCTCGACAACCTGGGCCGGCAGTTTGGGACGTGAGGCCTCTGATGACGCCTCGTCCGCACTTCCCCAAACACCGACGACTGTGCGCCTGCAGGTCGCCGAGGCCGCCGCCAACGGGGGCGTGCCGGGCGCAAACTGGGCCGTGCGCCCGCTCGGCGACGGCAATCGCATGCGGATTGACCGCGATGATCTGCGCGATGCCCTGCGCCAATATCTGGACTTCGTGCGCAAGGAGGAGAGCATCATCCTCGGCGCTCGGCCCGTTCGCGACGTGGCGGTGCTCCACACGTTCGCGTCTTTCGCCTTCGATGCCCAACTGGCATGGGACCGTGTCGCGGCCGCGGAGGAGATGCTGATCCGTGGCGGCTTCTCCTGGGAGGTGGCATTTGATGACAACCTGCGACTCGATGGGTTTTCCGTCCTGATTTTGGCAGGGCAATCGCATCTCAGCGATGAGACGTGCGGCGCCCTGCGTGCCTTTGCGAAACAGGGTGGCGCCATCGTGATGCTGGGCGAAAACGGCCGCCGCGACGACGACGGACGCACGCCAGCCACTGACCGCCTCGGGGACATCCCGGCCTCAAACTTGATCCGCCTCGATGTCGGCCCCGCCCGTGGCTCCGCCGAGAAACGGCACGCCGTGTGCGTCCGATTGCCGGATAACTGGAAACAGATCGTCCAGGCGATCAAAGGGGCGGCCAAGGGGCGATTGTCGGTACATTTGCGCGACGCGAGCGAGGTGGCCATGAACACTCGCGAAACCAACGACGGTCGCCTGATCGTGCATCTGGTGAATTATGCCGCGCCGCAGCCAACGCGCCCCCTGCAAGTGCAACTCGGCACCGCGTGGGGCAAAGCGGATTCCGTCCGGCTGCGGACGCCGGGATCTCCCGAGCGAACGCTGGCGCTCCGGCGCGAGGGCGCCCAGGTAGTCATCGACGTGCCGCCACTCGATGTCTACGGCATCCTGATCGTCGCCTGACAAGTGGCGCGGTTTTCCCAAACCTGATCGAAAACGCGCCGCATCATTCATGTGGAAACTTCTGAGGGCGGGGCCGTTTTTGGACTGCGGTGGCAGAGTCCGGCAACCGCCGGACGGCGACACCGCTTTTGCCTCCGGCGGAGCCGAAAACGATGGTCCCGGCTCGCGCTTCGCGCGCTTCCAAAGCGGTGGCGCCGCCCCGATCCGGAGCTCTGCCACCGCAGTCCAAAACCCTCCCGGCCCGGATCCTGGGTCGGGGCACGAGCCGCGCCCGCGAACAGTGGCCTAAAGTTTCAGGTCAGAAACCGATCGCTTCGATCAGAACCTGGCTTGCCTCTCCGGCGCGCCTTCGCGCATCGCGCAGCATCCGCCGCCAGCCCGGCACGAGAAACCGCGGGTGCTTCAACATGTCGAGCGCGTATCGGCCCGTGGCCTGTGACAGATCCACCGTGGCGACCACCACGGCCTCCCCGCGATTCCCCGCCCACGCAAGCGTGCTCATGTCGGGCGCGACGATCTTGGAATCCCCTGCAGACCAGCGCCCGCCGCCCTGCGGCCCGACGGTGTTCGCAAATACGTAGTAGATGGCATTCTCGAACGCGCGCGACACGACCCCGTCGCGCCCCCCGCGCTTCGAACGACTCACCGCGAGCGCATCCAAACCCGCGTTCGGATGGAATAGCACCCTGGCGCCCATCATGACCGGCAGGCGCACCAGCTCCGGGTAGCGTCGCTCATGGCAAATGATCGACGTCGAGGGCACGCCGTCGATTTCGAACAGGGAAACGGCGTCGCCGGGCGAGAAGCTCTCCCGGTCCCCCGCCGTCAGCTGGCACTTCGCGTACGCATGCGTCGGCCGACCGCCGCGATCAAAAACGACCATCCCATTGAACCGCTTGCGCCCAAGAATGATCGGCGCACCCAACAGCACGTGGATCCCGTGTGCTTTCGCGATCGCGCCCGCGTCGCGCAGCCCCGCACGCACGTCTCCGGGTCGCACCCCGCGCCAATCGATCGCGTAGCCCGTCAGCGCGCATTCGGGGAACAGGATCGCGTCCGCACGATTCCGCCTCGCGCGGGCAACCGCCGCCTCGATCTTTGCCAGATTGCGGGTGATCGAGCCCGCGTGATTCAATTGCGCCGAAGCGATTCGCAGCTTCTTTCCCGCCATCATCTTCCAATTGCTCCTAGCGCCAACACCCGGTCCGGTTCCGCGCCAAAACCGTCTTCGATGATCCGGTCGGAAAACACCGCAAAGAGCGCGAAATCCGGGACGGCCCTCGACTCGACGAGGCCCTTGAGCGTCACGTGATGAATCCCAGCGCGCTCAAAATAGCCACCCGCATGGTCGTGCCCGGCGATCCATGCCGCGACGCACCCCGCCCCTTCGAGCACCGGCAGCACCGAATCCCCATTCTTCAACCGATGGTTTCGAGCCGCCTCTTTCAGCAAGGCATAATGGCAGAACACGATTACCCGCTCTCCCGCTTTCGCCGCCTCGGCCAGCCTCTCCCCCAACCACGCGATCTGCTCCGGCGACATGATCTCATACCCGGCGTCGTTGCCATCCAGCACCAGAAACCGCCACCCCTTCGCGGCGGCGGAAGTGAACTCGTAATAGAAACATTCTCGCCCCAGCTCCCGCGTCACGAATTCCTTTCCCGCGCGCAGGCAGTGATTGCCCAGGACGTGGTACAGCGGCGCGCCGATACCACGCAGCACGAGCAGCACCCTCGACGCCTCGACCCGCGTCTTCTCTCGGTCCACGTCCTCGCCATTCTCCTTCTCGTAACCGTCGTACAGGTCGCCGCATTGCACAACGAACGCCGGCCGCTCCGCGTTGAACTTCTCCACGCACCGCGGCAGTAGCTCCAGCGCCTGCCTGTACTGCCGCTTGCCCTTCGTTTCCTTGTCCCCGTATTGGATGTCGCTCACCGCCCCAAAGGTGAACAGCGGTTCTCCGCCCGACGCCAGAGCCGCGGCGCACAACAGCCACACCAGGCACAAAGGGCGCACGAGGAACCAGTCCATGTGCGCATGCTCCCGCGCCACGGCGGCCCAAGTCAATTCGATACGATGGCGCATCGGTCATGGGCTGTGTCTTCATCTGCATGCCCAGGGCCGTGAGGCCGACGATTATGTCCGCCAGTCCACGACGCGGTCACGCCCTGTGACCACCAGCTCGAAAATGGGAAGTCCTGCAGGCCGAGCGGCAAGGCCCACGCTAGAAATTCCACGTTGTCCACCGCGGGCCGCCGCGCCAAACTGCCGCAATGACGCGCACGATTCTCTGCCTGATGGGACTAGTGGGTTTGCCTTCCATTTCCATGGCCGCCGAGAAGCCCAATATCCTCTGGATCACCTGCGAGGACATCTGCCCCATGCTGGGCTGCTATGGTGACGCGTACGCGAGGACCCCCAATCTCGATGCGCTGGCGGCGCGAGGCTCCCGCTACACGCGGGCGTGCTCAACTGCCCCGGTGTGCGCCCCGGCGCGCACCGCGCTGATCACGGGCATGTATCCGCCATCGCTCGGCGCGCAACACATGCGCAGCATGGTGCCCCTGCCACCGGGCATGAAGCTCTATCCGGGGCACCTCCGCGAGGCGGGCTACTACTGCACCAACAACAGCAAGGAAGATTACAATGTCGCGAAACCCGAAGGCACATGGGACGAGAGTTCCAAGAAAGCCCATTGGCGCAACAGGCCCGAGGGGAAACCTTTCTTCGCCGTGTTCAATCTGGAGATCACGCACGAGAGCCAGCTCCGCAACGCGATCGATCCAAAGGACAAGATCCACGATCCGGCCAAGGCACGCGTGCCCGCGTATCACCCGGACACCCCCGAGGTGCGCGCGAACTGGGCGCAGCACTACGACCGTATCACGATGATGGACGCCCAGGCGGGAAAACTGATCAAGGAGATCGAGGACGCCGGCCTTGCGAAGGACACGATCATTTTCTTCTACGGCGATAACGGGTGCGGGATGCCCCGCGGCAAGCGCTGGCTGTACGAGCTGGGCCTCCGGGTCCCCCTGATCATCCACGTGCCGGAGAAATTTGCGACGCTGGCACCCGAGGGCTACCGCCCCGGCGGCACGTGCGATCGCCTGGTCGGCTTCGTGGATTTCGCCCCCACGGTCATCAGCCTCGCGGGCCAGAAACCACCCCAAAATATGCAGGGCCGAGCCTTCATGGGACCCCATGCGGCGCAGGCACGCAGCTTCAACTTCGGGTTCCGCAACCGCATGGATGAGCGCTTCGATTTCTCGCGGTCCGCGGAGGATGGTCGCTGGCTCTACATCCGCAACTTCATGCCCCAGGTACCCCAGGGACAGTATCTCGCCTACATGTTCCAGACCCAGACCACCCAGGTCTGGAAACGGCTCTTCGACGAGGGGAAACTAACGCCCGCGCAATCGTCGTTCTGGTTGCCCAAGCCGGTGGAAGAACTCTACGACCTCGCGGCCGACCGCGACCAGATCAACAACCTCGCGTCTTCGGATTCGGCAGACGCCAGGGCCGCGCTGGGGCGCATGCGCCAAGCGCTCGACGCACAACTCCGCGATACCCGCGATCTGGGTTTCGTGCCAGAGGCCGAAATGCACCGGCGCGCCGCAGCGTTCGGCAACCCCTTTGCCCTGGGCCATGACCCGAAGGGCCTCGCCTTCGACCGGATCGTGGACGCCGCCTACAGGGCCAGCGACACCTCCCAGGCAAGCGCCTCGGACATGGTCGCCCTGCTCGGCGATGCGGAACCCGTCGTCCGATACTGGGGCGTCCTCGGCCTGATCATCCGCGGCGGCGATGCCGCAAAAGCCGCAGGCCCGCAACTTCGGCCGCTGCTCAAGGACGAATCCCCCAGCGTGCAGATCCTGGCCGCGGAAGCCCTCGGCCGCTTTGGCGGTACGTCGGACCTCGCCCCCGCGATGGAGACACTAATGACCCATGCGGACATGACATCATCCTCGGACCCCTATCGCTCCAATGAGGCGCTCAACGCCATCGATCACCTGGGCGACAAGGCCAAGCCCCTCGCCGCGCGGATCAAGGCGCTGCCGCGAAAACCACCGGGGGCCGACGGCAAAGGCCGCGCCGCAGCTTACCCCGCCCGCATGTTGGATTATTTGATCCCGCGGCTCGGCGAATGAGTTCACCACTTGCCAGAAACTTCAGGCGGCGTTCGCGGGTGCCGGGCGGGCACCCGCGTCCGCAAGCCCAGCCTGCAGCAACAGCCGGTGTCAGCGGGCAAGCATCGCTGGACGGCGAGCGGATCACGCCCTGACCCAAGATCCAGGCCGGGAAGATTTCGGACTGCGGTGGCAGAGTCCGGCAACCGCCGGACGGCGCTACCGCTTTGGCAGCGCGCGAAGCGTGAGCCTGGCCATCGGCCTCGGCCTCGGCCGAGGCTAACCCGGACATTTCACAGCCTGCCGGCTGTGAAGTTCCGGGCTCTGGGAAAACCGCGCCATGAAAGCCATTTATTGGGAAAGGTCAGGCAAAGACTGGGTTTTTTCGCGGTTGCAGAGTGTGTATCGCGGATCGATGGCCCCAGACCCTCCAAAATCGCGTTTTTCGGAGCGCGGTTTTCCTCTGAGCCTGCATATTTTACGCGGAAGCGTGAAATATGCAGGCTAAAGCGGTGGCGTCGCTTCGCTTTGCCCCCGCAGTCCAAAACGGCCCCGTCCTGGAAAGTTTCACCCTGAATGATCCGGCGCGTCCGCGCGCCGACGGCGGCGCTGATTCGAAAATTCAGATGCCGGGCAGTAGGATCCTGCTTGCAGGCGATCCGGATCGCGCGCAAGCGCGCTCCTACGTCTCACTTTCAGCCCCGGTGGCGCCCCTGTCCGCGGCACGGATGCGGCGCACGATCGGGCCAAACGGCAGGCGATAGCGCGCGAGCTTGTCGACGAGGACGCGCGGCCAATCGTCGGCGAACTGCCTCGGCCTGCCTTCCTCGCGGCAGATTCGATCCACCAGATCGAACAGGTTCGCACGATGTTCGCGGAGTCGCCCCAGGGTGCGCGAGCGAATCTCCTCCGGCGGCACCGGGCAGGCGGCCATCCGACGGACACCCTCGGCCACGGCGGCGGAAACGGGCTCCACGATCGCGGTGTAGTCTGGATCGTAGAACTGGTCTCGCCCACCGGCGCTCGGCGTGGATACGACTGGCAGTCCCGCCAACAGGTATTGCATGCTGGCATACATGCCGCCCTCGATCGCAGAAAGGCATAGGCCAACCCGCGCCTCATTCAAATGACGATTGACCTCCTCGGGCTCCAACGACCTGTAGCGGGCCTCAAATGGAGAATTGCACCAGTGCGCGTGGGCCAGGCGACGACGGATTTCCTCGGCATAGGGCGCATCGCCCGAATCCGAAACAGGTCCGGTGAGGAGGGCGAGTTTCCCCACCTTTTCGGCCAATTGGTGGCGCTTGAATGGCGACAGCCGGGCGTCGTAGATGGCGTCGTGCCGCTTCACGACACCGGGGATCGGGTGATACAGCGCCTCATCGACCAGTGCTGTATTGCTACAAAGAACAGCGGAGATGCCACGCTCGATCAGTTGCTCGCGCTGCCGGGGCGTGCACGCGAGGTAATGGATCCGGTGGCGCTCGAATCGTTTTCGTCTCCGGGAATAGACGCGCTCAACTGCGTCGATCGCCTTGGGGGGATCCATGTCCCACGAGAAGGAGCAGATGATATGAAGAGGATGGTCGCGCAGCACCTCCTGCATCGGACTGATAAACGCCAGCGGGTCTTTCCGGTTGGTCCAATACAGGACGTGCAAGATGGGAGGATCATCCACCAGCAAATGCATCGCGCCGTCGGCGCGGCGCCAACGGATCGCAAAATCCCTCCATCGGGGCAGGACGTATCGGGCAACGAGCTGGCGCGGAGAGGGCATGGATCTAAACCTCGGCCGACCTTCCCCGCCGACGGTCGAGGACACCCTTGAGCAGGCGCGCGTACTCGGCGAACTCGGCCCGGCGTTCGCGGACCATGTTGCCCGAATGCACCCGCCGCCACAGCACCAGATCCGGCAAGATCCGATGCCTCAGCCCCGCATCGCGCGCCCGCGCAAACCAGTCGACGAATTCCCCTAGGCGCCGACCTGAATCGAATGGCCCGACTCGGACCAGCGAAGATCGGCGGCACAGCATGGCGGAGCATAGCACCGCCGGCCGCAGCTGGCCCAGGCGTGTCACCTCGGGCGGGTCCTCGGTGAAGCAATCGAATTGGCCAAGGGCCAAGTCAAGCGCGGGTTCTGAGGCGAGTGCCGCGGCGCGGCGCTCGAGGCTGTCCCCCGGCCAAAGATCGTCGCTGTCGAGAAAAGCGATCCACTCGCCCGTGGCGGCGGCGACGCCCGCGTTGCGGGCCAAACTCAGCCCACCATTGCGTTGCACAATGACTCGGACCGGCGGCCCGAACGAGCGCGCCACATCCCCGGAACCGTCCGTCGAACCGTCGTCCACGACGACCACTTCCGATGGAACGAGGGATTGGGCGAGGGCGCTGGCGATCGCCTTGCGGAGGAGTCCGGCCCGATTGAACACGGGGACTACCACGCTGATCCGTGGCCCGTCGCTCATCGGCGTTCCTCCCGAGATGACCCGGGTGGCAGATCCAGCTTCTGGAGGCGATCCACGTTCCCGCCGGTGGCCGCCCTGCGGCGGGCCAGCGAGCGGTGCACCGCCTCGATGAACCCCTTGCGGGCGTGGTCCTGCCGCCGCGTCATGTTGCCCTCGTGCCGCCGATACAGGACCGCGACGCTGTCCAGCACGCGTATCGGCACGCCACATTCGCGAATGCGGTTGAACCAATCGACGTCCTCCGCGAACCGCATGTCCTCGCGCAGCGCGCCAACCCGATCGAAAACCGACCGCCGGTACAGGCCGCAGCCAAATACAAAGAGAAAGAAGGGTTCGACGATCTCCCTGCCGCCCGGGGCATCGGCCCTATCCCGAAAATATTGGAGGAGGCCAAGGACAACGTCCACCCCGCTGCCCGGTGCCATGTGCGGCCACTGGGCCGCGAGCCGATCCGGCGTCCACAGGTCATCGGCATCGATGAACGAGAGCACTTCGCCGCGGGCAAGCTCAAGGCCGCGATTGCGCGCGGCCGCGGGTCCCGCGTTCGGCTGGCGCACGCATCGGAGATCCGGCCCGGCGAGGGATTCCAGCACCTCTGGCGTGCGGTCGGTCGAACCATCGTCCACCACGATGATCTCCATCGAAGGATGACCCTGCGCGCGGACGCTACCGATGGCCTCGGCAATATGCCGCTCCCCATTAAAGATGGGGACAATCACGCTGAGTTGGGGGGCCGGGCTCACTCCGTTGCGCCGTTTCCGATGTCTTGCCTCCGCCGACCCTGGGCGGTCACTGCCTCTCGCGCCTCAAGAATCCGAGGATCGCGGGCGGAATATCCTCCATTCGGGTCCCGAGGGCAAGCACCCGCGCGGGCACGCGCGCGGCCAGGGAGGCGAGTCTGCGGAAGGCCGCGGCATCGGCGCCGGGTTGTTGGGCAAGGGTGTTGGGCGCGAGGCGCCGAAGGGCCTCGGCACGCGAACAGGGCCGGACCTCCGTGTGGGGCGCCCCGGTTATCTCGGGGACAAAGATCGCGCGGATGGGACATTCGAACAGGATGCTATCCGGCGCAACCTCCCCCACGAAAATCGTGGGCTTCTCACGATCAAGGCTATGGGGGTTTGCGACCCATTCCCGGACATGGGGCAATCGATCCAATCCTTCCGGCCGCAGTTTTGCGGTCGAATAGAGCGCCATGACGTGCGGCTCGGGCCCGCCAGAGACGACACAGTAATCATCGGCCAGGAAACCCAGCGGCCCACCGATGCATGCCGCGGCCGTGGTGGATTTTCCAGAACCGCCCGCACCCACGACGAGAATGCCGCCGGAGGGAAGGCCGAGCGCCGCCGCATGGACGATCTGAAATCCCCGTGAGGCAAGCCACGGCCCGAGGGAGGCCCGGAGCGGGGCCGCCGTCTCGTAATAGGGAATCTCTTCGGCGTCCAGCGCGTAAACGATCGCCTCACCATTCGGGATATCCAAGAGGCTGAGCAGGCCCCCGTCCGCCTGAAATAGCGCCGAGCATCGTCCGCCATGATAGCCCTGGATGGCCCCGTGCCGCAGGTAGGCCTCCCGCCGCCACTCGGGCGGGGGTAAAGGACGGCCGGTGGATCGCCCGTCCCAAAGCCGCACCGTCAAATCCGGCGGGGAATGTTCGGCAGTTGTCTCGAGATGCGCCAATGCCCTTGCCAGCCGGGGCACGAGCGCCCCGTTGGCAAACCGGAGAAGGATGTTCCCTCCAGCCAACCGCAATCGTCGCTCGACCGGATCCTCCGACTTGCGCGCGACACAATCGAAGATCTCCCGCGCCAGCTGAAAATACTCGAGCACCGCCGCGGGTGCCGGCTCGCGGCCCGAAGTCATGGGATCAGGCGACCGGATCCGGCCTGCGGCTCGGCCAGCCGAACTCATCGACGTCGTGCAAGGGATCCGCCATCAATAGCTCCTGCATGTCTGAAAACTTCTGCATGACAGGCGTGCCAAAATCCGCCGCCTCCGGCGCCTCGGCCTCGTCACCGCCCCTGACGTCCTCCTCCGTCGCTACGATCAGGCCCGCGGCAGCAAGTTCCCCGATGAAATCGGCGGCGCGCTGTCGGGCCCCGGAATCCCGGAGTCCCAGACGCGCCCAGACTTGGGCCACCGAGGCCCCCTTGGCCACCGCGGCCCAGATGAGTGCCGCGGGCCCCACCATGCTGTAGTAGTCGCCCGTGTCAAAATCGACGACCACCACCTCCCCATCGATGGTCTCGTGGCACACCGCCGGCTCGTTCACTCGCAAAAGACAGTCCGTTCTCATTCCGACCGATTGATTTTAGCCCACCTTTGGGATGCAGCCACTGCTTTCCCCAATTTTTCGCTATTGCCTGAGACGTCCCAGCCTCGGCCATTGCCTGGCGCCAGGGCATGGGGCTGCCGGCCTTTTCAAAGTCCGGGGCGATGCTAGAAGGCTTCACCCCATGGATTCCGCGCCAAAGCATCCCACGTTCCTGCCGGATGCGTCCCAGAAGCTGTTGCTCGAGGCCGCACTGTGGGACGGGGAGGCCGGGCTTGAGGCATGGAGGCACTGGCGCGGGAACAACCGGATCGAGACATGCGACCAAGGCTCCCAGAGGCTGGCGCCCTTGCTGTATCACAACCTTCGGCGCAACGGGTGGAACGGCCCAGAAATGGCCGTGTTGAAAGGAACTTTTCGCAAGACGTGGGTGCACAACGAGCGCCTCGCCCAGATGGTGGCGCCGCTGTTCTGGGCATGGCATGACCTCGGCACCAGCGTGGCCCTCCTCAAAGGCGCCGCCCTCGCGCTGAAGTACTATCCCCATAAGGGGGCACGGCCGATGGATGATCTGGATGTCTTGGTGCCCATCGGCCACATCAACGCTGCCATGGCGGCATTCCATCAGGGCAAGTGGACCAGCGCGAAGGGCCACCCAGTGCCAAAGGCCTTCGACACGGGCCACCTGCAACGAAAACGCACGCAGCGCCTCGCCAACCAGAATGGGCTGGAACTGGAATTGCACTGGTACCTGCTGGAACAGGGGCGCTGGGCCGGTGCCGACGAAGCCGTATGGCGCCACGCGCAGCCTATCCTGATCCGCGATGCGCCAGCCCTCGTGCCCGGCCCGGAACATCTCCTGACCCACGTCCTTGTCCATGGCGCCGAGTGGAACGCCGTGCCCCCGATCCGCTGGGTCGCCGATGCCCTGATGATCCTTCGCTCGGCCGGTGGGTCGTTCGATTGGGGCCTGCTTTTGGAGGAAATGCGCGCCCGGCGCATCGCGCTGCCGATCCGCGCCTGCCTGAGTTTTCTTCACGGGGCCATGGGCGCCGATATCCCGGGACCGGTGATCGAGGCGCTGGAGGCCGAAAAGCCCTCGCCGGCCGAGCGGCTGGAATTCCGCATGATGGATTTGCCCAAGGCAGAGCGCTCCCCCTGGCGCATGCTGTGGCTGCGCCACCTGCGGTTGAAGGGCCTGACGGCATCCCGCTCGTGGATCGCGCGCCTCGCGACGCTCCCGGATTCGCTGCGGCTCTTCTGGCGCCTGGATAGCCACTGGAAGGTGCCCCTCGCGGCGGCGGCATTCCTGTTCGGGCCCTCGGCCGGGGCACATTTCCTGTTGATCCTGCGCCGCAAGAAACAGCGCAAAGACCGCCCTGCCCCTTGACACCGCAGCGCGTCGGCGATTACCTGTCATCGCACACAGGAGGCCCCATGCAACATGAGAAACTCGAGCCCGGCCAACTGATCTTCCGAGAAGGACAAGAGGGGCACCACGCCTACCGAATCCTGTCCGGGCGCGTGCTCATATTCTTGGAAAAGGAAGGCGGCGAGCTTCCTCTCGCCGAGCTATCGCCCGGGGAAATCTTCGGCGAGATGGCCATCATGCAAGATCGACCGCGCTCGGCCAGCGCCCGCGCCCTCGAGACCACCGAGGTCGAGGTGCTCACCGACTACGCCTTCAACCATCTGATCCTCACCGAGCCCAAGAAACTGTTGCCCTACCTCGCGTCCTTCTTCGAGCGGCTCCGGCACGCCAACGAGCAACTCGCCCGTCTCGCCCGGCTCAGCCCCGCCGCCGCCCCCATCCGCCCCGCGGCCCCGGCGGGCCAAACCCCGCGCGCGCGGATCCAGACCGCCGCGGAACGAACCGCCGGTGAACCTGGCACCCTCGTCCCCAAATTCCCCTTCCGCATCGGCCGCGCCAGTCAGGGCGGCTATTTCAACGTCCTGTTCCCAAACGACTACACGATCCAAGACAGCGAGCCCTACCAGGTCTCGCCGCACCAGTGCTCGATCGAAAGCCATGGCGGGGTCGTCGTGCTGCGCGACCGCGGCAGCCGGCACGGGACCATCGTCAACGGCAAGGCCATCGGCTCCGAGTTCGATCACTCCGACACGGACCTCCACATCGGCGACAACGAGATCATCCTCGGCAAGAAAGATAGCCCACATCGGCTCTGGGTTTCCGTCTGGCAGGAATGACGGGCCTCCGGTTCCGCCCCCAATTGGGCCAGGAGCCTGACGGAGTTCGTTTCTCGCCCCCACCCGGCGGGGACGTCAGCGCGCGGCCCCCGCCTGGGGGACGGCGTCGAAAATCACGATCTGGAATGGCGCGAGCGCGCAGGAGAGCGGCCGTCCGGCCTCGGCGGTGAGCGCCGGATCGCGTGCGTCCTCGGCCCAGGGGCTCCTGAGCGAGTATTTCGTCGGCGCCCCAGTGGGCAACTCGAAGGCCGCCCCGACATCCAGCGGGAAATCATGGGGCCGATCATCCGGGTTGCGCAGCATGACGGCGCCCTTCCTTCGCGACCACGAGGCATAGCCGTACGGCTCGAGCTTTGACGGATCGCCACCGATCCAGTGCGTGTCCACCAGAACGTCGGCGTTGGCGCGCGACCATTTCGCGGCCTCCGCAAGCACGGCCCAATCCCCCGGCGCCAGCTTGCCCGGTTGAATGTAGAGTTCCTGCAATCCGGTGCCGCTCCCAAAAAATGCGCGCACGTCGTCCTTGAAACCGGCCGAATCGAACGTCGGATCGCCCGCCATGCCGCTCCTCGAATAGGCCACGCCCTGCGTCATGAGCGAATTGAGCGGGAAGAGCGGGCCCTTGCCGACGATGTTGCGGTATGTCTCTTGATCGCGATACGTCAACCACTGCTGCTGTTTGGGACCTTTGCCGGCGAGGCCCATGTCGTGGCCCTGTCGCCAGATCGAATCCGCGTAGCGCAGCCAGAACGGCGATGGCCACGAGCCCGTGGTCAGGTTGATGTAGAGATTCGGGTCCTCCCGGCGAAGCTCAAGCATCAGCCGCCGCATCGCCTCGGTGTCCAGGACGTAGTCGGCCCCGCCGTTGGCCTGCGTCCCGGCGGCGATCCCATCGAACTTAAAATGGTTGACGCCGTACTCGCGGATCATTCGGACGCAGGCCCCCTTGAATGCGGCATAGTATTTCGGCCCGGCCAGCGAAAACCCCGTCGGGTTGATCTCATACCCCTGCTCGCGACCGTACTGGAGCCGCTGCTTTTTCAGTTCCCCGTAGCCGCCAAACGGCGACAGCCACACGCCCAGCCGCGTGCCGTATTGTTTGCACGGCGCCATCAGGGGCGCAAAGCCCCTGGGAAATCCGCCGTTGAACTGCCACAGCGTCTTCGGGTCATCCCAACCATCGTCGAACACCATCGCGTCCATCACGACACCGTGCGCCCTGATGAATCGCTCGCCGAAGAGCCCGATCGCCTCCAGGGATGTCGCCTCGTTGAAAAGGGACCCGCGCCACGAGATGTCGTACCACGAGTTATAATGAAGGAATGGGCGGTACGGGTGCGCGCGCTCGCGCTCGAGATAGTGTAGGAATCCGCGACGCATCTGGCCCCGGGGCAAGACGCCGACGGCAAAGCTCTGCGTCAACGTCTCCCCCTCGAGCAGCGGCGCGTCGCGACGGAGCCGGAATGAGGCCCGCCCATCCGCGGCCAGAGCATGGGGATCCTCGCAGCCGAAGAAGAACGTTCCGGCAATGATCGGGGAGCCATCCACCCGGCCCATGACCCGCGCCCCGGGGATCTCCTCGTCCATCCAGACGATCTCCCTGACGACGCGGTCCCCGCCAACCGGCGTCACGTCTACCTCTTGTCGGACATAGTTTCCACCGTCGTGGAGCAGGGCCCGCCAAACGAGGCGCAGTCTTCCATCAGCGGAGCGCAGCCTCATCTCCGCCTGCTGGCCGGCGATCCGCGCGGCGAGGCGCGCCGCCCCCGTTTCTGGCGCGATCTCTCTCACGCGCGGCTCCCCTTCCATCGCGAGCCCGGAGGCCGCATAGCGTTGGCCATCGGCCAGGACAACCTGGAAAACCTCGCCACCCAAGGCGATATTCTGCCCCGCCTGCTCATCGCGGAGGCTTGCGGGCCGAATGCCCCCATTCGCCCAGGTCCACGATATCGAGATCACCGCATTGCTGATGTCGATGCGTCCGGCCCGGCAATCGATCTTCGCGGTGCCGGGCGACGCCCCCGGGTATTCCAAGTCCCCAGCGGCATGCGCCACGCACGCCGCCAGCAGGCTCGCGCCGACAAGAAGGGCCCGGCCCCTCGCTGTGCTGACCCTCTCCCTGATCATATACAGCCCCTATTTCAAAACGACCTCTGCCACCGCGTAAATGCGCAAGCGGGAGATGTTAATTCTGGCGATGCCGCCCGCCTCCGTCACCTTCGCCTCGACGGGCGAAGGCTGGTCGGGGCTAAGCACGCGAAACCCGGCCACGCGGCGCCCCGGCGGCAGGGGCAGATCCGCCGTCAGATCGCGCACCTCTTCAACCGGCGGAGCCTCGACCCCCAATGGCACCAGGTAGTTGACCAGATGGACGACGAGCCGCTGCTGCTCGGGCGAACGGTAGGCCGCCAGACGCACTCCTCCAGTAGACTTGCCGTCGCCGCGGCTCAGCTTGATCCCCGCCTGCCCGAGGAATGCCGCAAAATCCTCTTCGCGCTCGGCGCGCGCCAATCGGCCTTTCCCGGCGGCGACGGCCTGGCCATCGGCGAGTCCGGCCAAGGCGCCGAGAGGACCGAGCCAAGCGGTGCGGGGCCGCAAAAACTCATCTTTTTCGCCCAGCGATCCCGACACGAGGAGCGTGCCACCCCCGGAGACAAACTTGGCCAAGCCCTTCAGGTGCCGGTCCGCCAAGATTGAAACCCCGGGCGCGGCGACGACTTGGGCGTCGGCCCACGGATCGGCATCCAATCGGCTCTCGGATGCAAACTCGAAACGGACGTGTGCTTCGGCGAGCGCCGGGGTCAGGCGCTGCACCGCGGCGAGATGGGCGCGATTGCCCAGCCATCCCTGTTCGGGCAGGGCCAAGACGACGGTGTCGCTCCACGGCAACAGGTCGGCGTAGAGATCGGGATGCGATTCAATGAACTCGCGGTAATCATTCAGGGCATCGTGGTACACATCGAACCGCGGCGGCACCAGGAAGCCGCCGCCACCGCTGAAGGCGGCGCACTCGGCCATCCCCAGGCGGGCTGCCTCGGCGTTCAGCACCAGGTGCGGGATGGTGCCCGGATAGCCCGCCCGGCTCAGGATGATCGGCCGGACTCGCGCCCGCAACGAACGGACAAACAGATGCTCGAAGAGGTTGTCGTTGATGGCGCGCAGGGTCACGCCCTCGAGCACCGGATGCAGCACGAGTCCGGGATGAGTGCCGTAGGTCCCGATGGATTTCTCAAACATCACGAAATCGGTGTCCCGCAGACCCTCCTGCAATTCCGCCGGGTGACCGCCGTTCGGAAAAACGACAAACTCGCGACCGAGGATGCGCGAGCCGGCCTCCTTGATGGCGGCCATCTGCTCGCGCGTCGTGGCACACCAGAATCGGCGCAGCTCACAGGACGCGAGGCCGGTCTCCCGATCACTGGGAAACACCGCCGCATCAAGGTCGCCCATGCCGAGCAGTTCCTTGGCCTGATCCGCGCTGTAGCGCGCCTTGAGGTGCGACCGGAATGCCTCGAGGGCCGCAGGGGACAAAGACTTCTGGCTGCAGCCGTTGTCCACGAACACCCCGTCGCACCCGGTGCGGGCCACAAAACGGACCACCTCCAGCAACCATGTGCGCCAGCCCTCCGTCCGCCAGCACGCGGCAAACCGGTGATTGGTCTTGAAGGCGGGGTAGAATCCGGACGCCTGATCGTACGTATAGTACAATCGCGGTTTGCCCTCCGCCGTGGTCTGCAGCCACTCCAGGGGATCGCGCGCCGGTTTTGGCGCGAGACCCAGACCGCGATACTCATCCCAGTGATCGTAGAATTCCCAAAACCCGCTGCGCTTCTCGGGATCACCATCCAGGGTCATGGCGCAGATGTAGGGTGTGATGCGGCGGACACCCGCCGCGTGCAGCCCATCCACCATCTGTCGTAGCGCATTGATGCGGGAGGCCACCTCGTCGGGGCCAAGTCTCGCGATCGCATCGCCAAAACCATGGGCCTGATTCTCGCCGCCGAAGGAGCGGACCGGACCCCAGCCATGGTTGAAAGGGACATCCTTGCCGAGATGGAGCAACGTCGGCGGTGCCGCGGCCACGGAGGGCACATAGCCCGCGTTGCCGACGTGCGCATCCCCGTAATCCAGAACATAAGTGATCGGCAAGGAGGTGCGCCACTCTTCGCCACCTCTCCGCTCGAACGCCGACGCCAAAACGTCGCTCGCCCGCGGCCGATACGCCGGACGCGTCGCCGGACGCGGCGCCAATTTCACGCTGGGGGCTCGGGCACCAGCAGTGCGATGCCAACCCTGCCCAAACCGCGCGGCCCAGTCCGGCCGTGGGCTCAGCAGCCCTGGAACTTGCCCGCCCAGCTCCAACGTCACGTCATCGGTGTTCCAGCCGCGGCGCGCGCACCGGATCAATGACACCGACCACGGTTTGCCCGCCTGCCCCGCGAGCACAGGCAAATCGATTCTCGTGCGCTCATCGAAATCCTCCTCCCGATCCAACGCCACGGCGCCGCCTGGGCCTCGCACCACCAGATGCGCGGCCTCTCTGGTCACGTCGGCCTGGATACAGATTGTCACTTTCGCCGTCCCATCGGGGACGAAAAAGAAAAGGGGCTCCCATTCCCCGACTGTCCTGAGGGGCTGATCCGCGCGCGCGGCAAGCGCCCACGGCAACTCGTCGGACAGATCCGCCGCGGCCGCATTCCATCCGCTGTTCACTTCGAGCGCCATGCGGCCCATTCCAACGGGCACGGCCAATCTGAGCGTCTGCCCCGGGGCCGCGCGCTCAGTGACCGCCACGGCACCATCCGCGCCAATCAGGCGGCAGCGCAGGACATCCTGGTATTGAGCACCGCGCGACCGGCACTCCACGCGCACGTTCGCGCCAGCATTTTCGGGCGGTTCCAGGGCAAGGTAATTCACTTGGCGCAATGTCGGGGTCTTGGCCGCGGCGCCCGTGACCAAAAACATGAGGGCTACGCCGGCGCGTTGAACGCGATCGCTCAGCATCCGTGCTCCCCCTTGAGCCCAAAGCCGATCCCCGCCAGCTTGGCCCGCAGGCCGGAGCTTCCGCCGTTGAGCTCAATGGTCGAATTCTGGAATTCGCGGCGCTGCGGGTATTCCTTCCGCAGCCGATCAAAACCCGCGCCACGTTCTGCGGCAGGGAGCCCCGCCATCATCCGCAACCCGCGATCATCGGCCTCGATATCGTAAACTTTCAGCACCGCTTCCCGCAGCACATCTTCGTCATCCCTTCCAGAGGCATCGATGGTCAGCCGCGCGTGGGGCGATCTCGGTACGAGCGCCGACGGATCCCAGTCGGCTTTCACGCCAACCGCCGCGCAGGCCGCCCGATAGACCATCGAGGTGCCGACGACCTTCCCATCGTAGGAGTAACCGGCGATATGCGGCGTGCCCAGGGCCACCCGGTCCAACAGAGCGACATCGATGTTCGGCTCACCCTCCCAAACATCCAGGACGAACGAATGGCGCTCATCTGGCGCCCCGTTGTCCAAGACCGCCCCCCGGCAGGTGTTCAGCAGGACCGAGCCGGGTCTCATGCGATCGAGGAAAGTCGCGTCGGCCATGTGCCAGGTCCTGTCGGGCCCCTCCTTCGTGAGGGGCACGTGGAGCGTGATGACATCGGCGCCCATCAATGCATCGAGCGGCAGGAATCGGCGCCCGTCCGGCGAGGACCGCGCCAGCGGGGGGTCGTTCTGCAGGACGCGCATGCCGAGGGCCCGACATTTCGCGACGACCTTGCGCCCGACGTTGCCGACGCCCACGACCCCGATCGTCTTCCCCTCGAGGCGGTGGCCACCGCGCCGCGCCAGCACCAGCAGCGCGGCGACAACATATTCCGCCACCGAGTTCGCGTTACACCCCGGTGCGCTCGCGAACGCGATGCCCCGCTCGCGCAACCACCCCTCGTCCACATGATCGGTCCCGATCGTGCACGTCCCGACAAATCGCACGCGGCTGCCATCCAGCAGATCGCGGTTGACGCGGGTGATCGAGCGCACGATCAGCAGATCGGCGTCGCGCACGGCCCGCGCATCAATCTTGCGGCCATGCAGCGCCACCACATCTCCCAGCTGGCCGAACGCCTCGCGGCCAAATGGGATGTTCTCGTCGACGATGATCTTCAGATGCCGTTTTCTTTCCGCCAATCGAGGATCCTGCGCGCCACCTTTGCCACCGGCACCGTCCAGATCCGGCTGTGGTTTGCGTGCAGATAGTTGACCAGCTCGCGAAAGTCGCTCTCGGCGACGCTCAGGCCGCCCTCGCTGATGCCGTGGAACGTCAGGACGCCCCAACCCCGGTTTGCGACGGTCGACTCCACCAGCCCGACCATCTGCGACCCCGGCATCCGCTCCGCCGGCCACGACCACGCGTAGTGAAGATCCACCGTCGATGGATGATTCCCGAACGGAAACTCTCCCTTGCCGCGACCGGCGATGTGATGGCGCGCCACCACGGGCACATAGCTCTGCCTCGTCGGCCCATAGCCCACGTGCTCCATGTAGCACGGATAACAGAACGACATCTCCGGCTGGTCCGGCGCGAGCTGCTGGAGACGGCGCTTGGCCTCGACGATGTCCTTCTCGATGTCGGCCAAGGTCATGTCCTCTAAGCCCGGCGCCTTCGGGTTGGGGCGAAACGCTCGAGCGCAGATGTGGGCGATGGTGTGGTTGCCGATCTCATGGCCGGCCTTCGCGACATCCTTCCAGGGCGCGAGCTTCTCCAGAAAATCATCCCCCCGGGGGTTGAGGTAAAAGGTGGCCTGCAGATCCGCGTCGTTCAGCATCGGGACGGCGCGCTTGAGCTGCGACGGGGGGCCATCATCAAACGTCAGGGAAACAGCCGCGCAGCAATCGCCCGGCCAGCATGGGGTCCATTGTTCAGGCATGGCTGCCCTCCTCTACCACCCGGTCCGCGCGATTGCCAGCGATTCTTCCGATATCAGGTCGCTCACGGGCGGGCTCTTGCTTTCCGCTTGGACGGTGTGGCGCGTCTTTCAGGCAAGAACACGGCCCCACCCATTGGCCCGTGAGACGACGAGGCCGATTCCGGGCCCATCTGCCCCTATGGCCGAGGGCGCTGGAAGAACCGCCTGAATACCTCGCGCGTTGCCGCATCCTTGAGAACGTCGTTGAGCGAGCACACCTGCACGCGATCGCCCCCGCCCTGGAGGATCGCATCGAGTTCCTGCGTGAGCCGATCGGGGCCTTTCACGGGATAGAGTTCCGGGCGGTTGTACACGCCGACGAGCGCGACCCCCTCCGCTCGCGAGAAATGCTTCTTCTCTTGGCCGAAGATCACGCGGGAATAGTCGCGGATCTTCTCGGGGCCCCAGAAGGGTTCGAAGTACCACGCCGCGGTCTGGCCGCAGTAGTCGACATCGAGCCGGTTGCCGTAGAGTGGATCGGGCAGGAACACCGGATAGACGTGGCACTGGACCTTGGCGTCGGACCGGACGGATCGCGCGTGGCGGGCGAGCGCATTCGTGAACTCAACGAGCGTTTCCAGCGAGAAGCGCTCCAGGGCTTTTTCGGGCGGCTGCGGTGGCTGCCGCCGCAGCCACGCCTCGAACGCGGCCACGGAGCGCGCGCACCTGCAGCACCGGTAGTTGCGGTAGCCGAAGAAATCGAAGGCGACGCCCCGCACGCCGGGCACCGCGAGGATGTCGCAAATCTGCCCCTCGAAGAATTCCCGCACCCCCGTCGAGTGCGGGCAGAGCAGCGGGGTCGTCAGGACCTCGATCGGCTGGAACGGCTCGCCTCCATATTGGTAGCGCGACTTGCCTTTGCTCGAATCTCCCGCGATGCGTTCGAGCGCGGCATCTTCCTCCGCGTTCATCGCCTGCAGCGGCGGTTCGATGCCAGGCCTTCGTTTTCGCCATCCGCTCATGTCGCTTAGAGAAAGGGAGGCATAGATGGCGATTCCGTGCCTGTGGCCGACCCCGACGAGTCGTCTCAGATAATCCCCGTCGCTATTCCAAACGATTATCTCGTTGAAACCCACCTCGGCGGCTTGTGGGACGATCACCTCCGGTTCGCCGCCGCCCCATCCCGTCAATTGGACAAACCCGCCCTCCGCCGGAACGGTCGGCGGGGCCAGCATCGTCCAGCCGAGGAAAAGCCATCGCCACAGATCGGATCCCGCGCTCCAAAAGCGGCGCGCCGACGGGGGCGGAATGCGTGGCCGATCACCCGTGGCGACTGGAGGCCAAACACTCGAGCGTCCGACCGCGGCAGTTTTCGGGCCGAGGAACGGCAGGCCCCTCCTGCCGCGGGCACGGGGCCCCGGCCCTATCGCCAGGGGAGCCCGCCGGACCGGGTCCGACGGGCCCCTTGAACAATCCAGATCAGACAATCGGTTCGACTACGCCTTCGCGAGTTCGGCGCTGTGCGCCTGGATCTTGCGGATGGCCGCCAGGATGTGATCCATGCAACTGCGATCGGCCAACAGGATATTCTGGCTGATCGCGACGGTCGTCTCGCAGACCTGCTTGTTGCCCTTCAGTTCCTTGAAGCTCTCGCGGTAGGCCTTGAGGCGCTCGTCGCTCCAGAGGCGCTTGTAGCCGCGCGAGGCGATGGTCTCATCAAACATGCCATCGTTATACTGCTCGCTGTAGCCGCCGCTGCAGGGGATCCCCTCGGCGCTGAGCGCCGCCATGAACTTGCCGCGCGGCAGGCCGTTGAATTGCGCCGCGTCATATCGCATGGGGTAGAGATGCCACACGGCCCGGCTATTCTCCGGCAGGCGCACCGGCGTGATCCCCGCGATCTCCTTGAGATTGGCGCCGAGGTAGTCGGCGTTGGCGCGCCGCACCTCGGTCTCCTTCACCAGCTTGTCGAATTGCGACATCAGGATGGAGGCCTGGAAGTGCTGCATGCGGAAGTTGCCCCCGCGGGTGAAGCAACCGGTGCCCTTGAAGGTGGGGGTGGAGCGGCCGCAATTGTGGAAGGAATAGCAGCGATCCACAAGCTCGTCGCTCATGCCGGTGACGGCGCCGCCCTCGCCGGCGGGAATGTGCTTGGAATTCTGGAAGCTGAAGCAGCCCAGGTCGCCGAGCACGCCGCACTTGCGCCCCTTGTATTCGCCCAGCCACGCCTGGCACGCGTCCTCGATGACTGCCAGGTTACGTTTTTTCGCGATGGCGTTGATCGCGTCCATGTCGCAGGGCATGCCATAGATGTGCACCGGCAGGATGGCGCGCGTGCGCTCGGTGATGCGGCTTTCGATGGAGGCCGGGTCCATGGTGAGCGTGGCCGGGTCGGTGTCGGCGAACACCGGGAGGGCCTTGTGGGTCAAGATCGCATTGTAGGTCGCGCTGAATGTGTAGGGCGAGGTGATCACCTCATCGCCGGCGTCCACGCCCATGACGTACAAGCTGGTGATCAGCGCGGTGGTGCCGCTGGCCGTGGCGAGGCAGCGCTTGGCGCCCAGCAGCTGCGCCCAGCCCTTCTCGAAATTCGGCACCTCTTCGCCGGCCCCGGCCCGACACCATTTCCCGCTGCGCAGCACCTTGAGGACGCCACTCTCCCATGCCTCGCGCCACTCGGGCCACGTCGGCCAACCGCCCGAGTGCGCCGGCTTGCCGCCGAGCAGGGCGGGTTTGTCTGCGTCGGCCGCAAACGCCGAGCGGCGCGCGCCCAGCCAAGACAATGCGGCCGATGCCGCGGTGGCGGCACGGATGAATCCACGTCGTGATAGTTGATTTTTCATGGCTTTGGGTCCTCTGGTCCGGTTGGGGCCTTGGTGGACTGCGGCTCAGGGTGCGTTCCCTTCGCGCGGGCAGGCCCGTTACGATGCGTGTCGCGTTTCACGTGATTGCCACCGTCATGGTGTCGTCTGCGACTCCGGGCGAATTATAGGCCTTTCGGGTTGGCGACAAAACAATAAAGTCACAGAATTTCGAGCGGGTAGTTTCCCGAGGCCCACACGGCCTCGGCGCACTTCACGCCACAGGCGAGGCCACGATATCGGGCCAGAGTTTCTTTCGCTGCCTGCGCGCCATCGGGTGAATTCGGGTCGTAGGGCCGATTTCGCACGAACGCCATCAGGCGGCCCAGCCACTCCATCGACTCCGGAAACTCGGCGGTCACATCCACAAACGCATTTGGCTCAAACCCGATCGTGTGACCGGGGCCATTGTCATAGGCATAGATGCGGCCGACTCCCTTCGCGCCCTCGCGGCCGAGGATCGCGCCCGGTTGGCGCAGCGCCTTCCAGCTCAGCGCCGCCGCGGCCTCGTGATCGGGATGTCGGTCGCGATGCCAAAGCATGAACGCCACATCCGGTTTCACATCGGCGACCACCTCGGCCACCGCGCGGGCGGCCTCGGGGTCCGCGCCGAACTGCATCGACGCGTATCCGAGGAACCGCATCTCGATGCCGCGCTCGCGCGCCAGGCGGACGCTGATCTCCAGCAGTTCCTGCGCCCGACCCGTCACCGGCGCCCAGCACGTGTAATCGCCGATGATGTTGAGGATAACAACGCGATAATGCCTGCGCAGGGCCTGGAGCAGGATGCCGGGAATCCCGAACGGGCAGTCGTCGTAGTGGGCGCCGATGGCCAGCACCGTCCTGTTGGCGGTGGTCATCGATGGCGCCGGAGAAATCGGACGGATTTGATTGGGATCGTTTGGCATGGCGTCGGTCCTCCAGTCGCACCATCAGGTGATGGGATGCCAACCCCCTAGCAGGCCGTCGGATTTTGGAAAGCGCGCCACGAGGAGCGCCAGACCACCATCGCGCAATGGCGCAACCGGCGTGTCTCGCCCGCGCTTTCCGCCAGCCTGCATATCGCGCGCGAACGCGTGAGACATGCGGGCTGGCCCAGCCGCCGGCGCCGGAGGGCGCGGCCGTTTTGGACTGCGGTGGCAGAGCGAAGCGGCGACACCGCTTTTGCCTCCGGCGGAGCCGAGGCCGATTGCTCCGGCCCGCGCGTCGCGCGCAGCTAAAGCGGTGGCGCCGTCCGGCGGTCGCCGGACTCTGCCACCGCGGTCCAAAACCCTCCCGGCCCGGCTCCTGGGTCGCGGCACGATCCGCGCCCGCGAACAACGCCTGAAGTTCCTGGCTGGAAAATGGGCCGTGGGAGCGCGCTTGCGCGCGATTCGAATCGCCTGCAAGCAGGCTCCTACTGCCCGGCATCTGAATTTTCGCGCGAGATCCCGTGCCCCGGCCGATCGCCTGGCGGCGGTCATCCGGGGCACCACCGGGGAAGAAAATGCCTGGTCCTCTTGCGGTGCAAAGCGGTGCGAGGACGCACCGCACTCCACGGCGCTGCGCGCGAAACGGGGCATTGTCATGGGGTGCCGACATCGTCCCAAGATGTCGCTGGATTTCACCCGCAGGTCTTTGGAGTGCGGACCGTCCACGGGCCGCTTTTTGCGAGCAAACGGAATTTTCGAGCTAGCGCGCGCCGGGGATAGCCGTGCTGCGCCTCGATGCTCGAATTTCCCGGTAGGCCTGGGTCATCCGCGCCACGCGCTCCGCCTGCGCCGCCTCCCCGATCAGGTTTGTCTGCTCGGCGAGGTCGGCCTTCAGGTCGTAGAGGGCGGCGGGCTGGTCCTGGATATTGAACACCAGCTTGAATTCGTCCTCGTAGAGCGCGTGGGCGATGCCGTTGCTTGGCAGCGCGGCGAGCTGCGCGGGGTTCTGGCGCCGGGCCGCCTTGCCCTTCGCCTTGCCTTTGGCCTTGGCCGCCGCCTTCCCCTCGGCATTCGCCTTTGCCGCGGCCGTGCGCGCACCCTCCATATCCATGACGACGCTGCCATTGGTGAATCCGCCATCATGCATCGCGTCGCGCCCCGGCGACGAGTCCACCAGCAGGTGGAGCCGCACCGGGCGGCTGTCGTCGCATTGTCCCAACAGCACCGGCGCGAGGCTGACGGCGTCGAGGCACTGGTCCTCCGGTATCCTCACGCCCGCGAGTTCCAGCGCGGTGGCCACGATGTCATGCGTGCCCACGAATTGTTCCCGCACCGCGCCAGCCGGAACCTTGCCCGGCCAGCGGATCAGGAATGCGACGCGGTGCCCGCCCTCGAAGATGAAGGCCTTCTTGCCGCGCAGGCCCCCGACGGCGTCGTGCCCAAAACTGCGCTCGTAGGGCAGACCGCCGTTGTCGCTGGTGAAGCAGATGAGGGTGTCCGCCAGCAATCCGCGTTTTTCCAGCATGGCCATCAGCGCGCCGAGCAGGATGTCGGTCTCCATCACCATGTCGGTGTGGTCGGTCATCTTGGTCTGCCCTTTCAGCGCCCGGTCCGCGAGCGTCTCCGGCGGCACGTAGGGCGCATGGGCCCCGTCAGTGCAGAAGTGCATGAAGAACGGCGCTCCCGCGCCCGACGCCTTGTTTTCCGACAGGTGCCATTCCAGGAACTTCTCCGCATGCCCGAGGAGCCTGCGGCCAACGGCGCTGTGGTCCCAGTCCGGCTCGGAGTAATCCACGCGGACACCGCGCTGCACCGTCTCGCCCTGGACGAGCTTATCGGCCCCGACCTCCGGCAATTCGTTCACCAGGAACATCAACGGCTGCGCCTGATGCCCGCGCGGGATGATGGCGGAGTAGTCGAAGCCCCAGGCCTTCGGCCCTTCGAGCATCGGCTTGGTGAAGTCGGGATTCCCATCGGCCAGCTTGGCGTGCTCGCCGCCGAAACCCTGCTTGCCGAACATCGCGGTGTGATACCCCGCCCCCTTGAGCAGGTTCGCCACCGTCTTCTGCCCCGGCAGGATCTGCGATGGGACATGGAATCCCCACGTGCCGCCGGGCGCGCGGCCCCGCCACGGGTAATTGCCCGTGACCATCGAGTAGCGCGTCGGCGAGCACAGCGCCGCGGGCGTGTGGGCGTTCGTGAAGCGCATCCCCTCCCGCGCCAGTCGGTCCACGTTCGGCGTGGCGAGCTTGCTATTCGGGTTGTAGCAGCTGAAGTCGCCCCAGCCGATGTCATCGGTGAGGACGATCAGGACATTCGGCCTGGGCGCCTTCGCGGAATCGGCGGCGCGCAGGCCGACGATCGGAATCAGCAGCAGGCTGGCGAGGACTGAAGGGACGAGTGATTTCATGGGGCCTTTCATTTGTTGAAATCCAATGTGAGTTTCTGTGCGCCCTTCTGAATGGTGACGACGGCGCTTCCGAAGTCGGATCGGATGAAGGGGCTATCGAAGACCCGTCTCGGCGCGTAGTCCAACGGTTGTCCGTCCAGCAGCGGCGGGCGCGAATAGTCGGCGAATACAGTGAGGGTCGTTTTGTTCCATCGGCTGGTGTAATCGAGCCGACCCTTCTCCCAGCGCAGCGGGTTCGCCAAGGTCGCGCGCTGGAACTCGCCGAAGCCCGGAAAGTCGGATTTGCGCGCGACCTCGATAATGACCGGCGAGAACTCGTCCGAGCACTTGAGCCACAGGCCGGCACCCGGCGGACCTTTATTCTCGTGGTGCTGCTCGGCGGCATCGGCCTCCCATGCCGTGGGACCGCCGACGGCATGGACGGCGGCGAAGGCCTGTGGTGCCTCGGCGAAAACCCATCCATCGCGCTCGGCGCGGCGCAGCGAACCGTCAAACCAGATGCGCTGGCCCCTCGCGTTGCTGGTCTTGAGCCGCTGGACGATCAGGGCGCCGCGCTTCTGCACGGACCAGTTGGCGTTGTAGACACTGCCGCGCGCCGGCTTCAGGGGCTGGGCGAAGATCCGGGCGGTCGGATGGCCTGCGAAGATCACGCCCTCCCAACGGTTCTGGCTGCTGATGGCGGCCCAATCTTCCTTCGGTCGCGCCTCCACCATGCTCGTCCCCATCACGAAGTCCGGTGTGCCGTAGGTGTACCGGAGCAGGCCGCCGCCTTCCGGTCGCAGTTGATAGACGCCCCGCGGCTCGTGGAACGGATGCCTGGGATCGCTCGCGTAGTTGGGCGGCGGCCCGCCCGCCTTTGGCGGCTGCGCGAGACCCGGTCGGCGCGACCACGACTCGTAGGCCCCGCGGCCCGCCACGTCCATCGCGAGATCCACGACGACGGGCGACGGCCGCCAGAACGTCGTGGCGGCGCACATGTGGCTCGGATGCTGGCTGTTCTCCCTCCCGAGGCCAAAGTGAAACCACGCCAGCCCGTCCATGCTCGAGCCGGCGGTCGAATCGGTTCCCGGGTAGCAGCGGTGCCGGCTGCCGCCTCGGACGCCGTTGATCTGCTCGCTGGCCCAGTCCGCCCAGAACAAGTCGAGCAGCATCGCCATGCGCTGCCGCAGCCCGGCGTCTTCGCTGAAGTCGGCCATGTTATACCAGCCGCCGAGCGTGTACTTGTTGTAGCCAGAGTTGCACTCGACAAGAAGCCCCTTCGCCGCGCGCTCGCGGGCGAACCGCTTGAAATAATCGTTGAATGCCGCGGCCATCTCCGCCGGTGTCGTGCCGTCGGCGTATCGGCGACCCTTGTAGTCCGCGTGGCGGGAAAAGATCTGCGCGGCGCCCCAGAAACTCGCCCACGCCTGCGCGTGGTGATTCTCGCTGCCCCACGTCCACCAGTCGCGCTCCGGGAAGGTCATCTCCAGCCGGCAGCGCGGCCCCGCCCACTGCCAGAGCATGTCCAGCAGCGAGGCCTCCGCCTCCTCGCTCATGCGCCCGGGGAAACGTTTGCTGGAGCGGCCGAAGAGGAAATAGATGCGCTCGAGGAGATATGCGTGCCAGTGGAAGGAACCGTCTTTGAGCGACGCGGGAAACTCTTCCTCGAGCTCGGTGAGGATTGCCTTGTCTGCTTCGGCCGCGCGCTGGTTGAGCCAGTAGGCCGCCAGCGCGAAGTCCTCATGGCGCCAGCAACCGTCCGGCGGATACGGCTTGGCCAATTGCGCCCGCATCACGGCCTCGCACCGCGCGCCCTGCACATCGCCCGCCGGCTTGCCGGGAGCGATACGGGCATCGCCCCCCCCTCCTGCGGCCAGCGGGACCCACAGCAGCGTTGCGGCGACAAGGACTGCTGGGCGTTTCATGATCGCGCGAAAGACTATCTCACCTTCGGGCCCTGCCCTTTGGGCGACGCGGCCGGCGCGCCGGGCCCCGATCCGGCCATGAGAAAAATGGAGAGGACCGCGACGATGCCCTTCATACGATCAGAATAACAGGGGCCGACAGGATTAGGACAGTGAAGTTTGATCTGCAAATCCGCCAGTAATCCGCCAGTATCTGGCCATGCTTCATAGGGAGGCCCGCACTCGCGTGGCCAGCGCGGAGAACGATGGGTCCATGGTCGCTCGCGACCGCGCGCTCCCCGCACGTCCGGCCCCCAAGAAAACCCCAGCGGGCAACACCTCCGACAGAAACGCTGCCCGCGCCACCGGGGGAAACCGGTGAGGATACGGACACAGTTCACCGCTTCCGTGATCATCTTCGCGGCGCTGCTGTGCGTGATTTCGGTGCTGGCGTTTGTAGCGCATCGCGAAGTCAAGCGCCTCCGGCAACAGCGGGAGTGCGCCGTGAATCTGGAGCGCAGCGCGAGTCTGCTGTGGTACGCGTCGAACGAGTACCTCCTCTATCAGGAGGATCACCTGCTGCGCGCCTGGGAATCGGCCTTCGCCGCCTTTTCCGACGATCTGTCGGGCCTGCGCGTGAACAAGCCCGAGCAGCGGGTGCTTGTCGAGCGCATCCAGGCCAACCGACAGCGGTTGCAGGAGGTTTTCGGCGATGCCGTCTCGGGCGTCACGCGATCGGCGGGGGCCAAGGCCGATCTGGGATCCATCCAGTTGGCCTGGACCCGGATCGCGGAACAGAATCAGGAGATCGCGGCGGACGCCCTGCGCCTTTCGCAGTTCTTGGCGGCCGAGGCCGGCCAGGTGAGCGAAACGCGGACCCTGCTCACATTCTCCCTCATCGGCGCCTTCAGCCTGTACATCCTGACCAATCTCATCCTGCTCAATCGGCGGACCCTCGCCTCGCTGGCGAGCCTCCGGGCGGGCACCGAAATCATCGGCGCCGGCAACCTCGATTTTTCGATCACCGGGATGCGCGACGACGAGCTGGGGGAGCTGTCTCGCGCATTCAACCGGATGACGGCCAACCTGAAGAGCGTGACCGCCTCAAAGACGTCGCTGGAACACGAGATCGCGGAACGCAGATTGGCTGAGGAGAAGGTGCTCCGGTTGAACGCCGAACTCGAGCAGCGCGTGGCCGCCAGGACCGCGGAACTGCGGCGGCTCGCCTCCCGCGTGGCCGCGATCCAGGACGAGGAGCAACGGCGCATCGCCGAGGGGTTGCACGACGGCGTCGCCCAGCTACTGGTGGCCTGCACACTCAAGCTCGCCGACCTGCCCGCCGCGACCTCTCGGCGAAAAACAAAGATCACCTGCAACAAGATCGAGGGCCTGCTGATCGAGGCGCAGGAGGCCATCCGAGACCTCACCTTCGAGCTGACACCCGCGACACTGGGCCGCGTGGGCCTCGGCGAGGCGATCAAGGAGCTGTGTGAGAACATGACCGACCGCCACGGCGTGCTCTTCGGATTTAAGGGCCGCACCCGAACGCCCCCCCTGCCGGCCGCCACCAAAACCGTGCTCTTCAAGGCGACCCGAGAACTCATGTTCAACGTCGTGAAACACGCCGACGTCAAGGAGGCAACCGCTCAAATCAGCGAGGACGATGTCGGCCTGCGAATCACCGTCGAGGACCATGGCAAAGGTTTCCGTCAACCCTCGGAAACCGGCGGGCGTTGGCCCGCCAGCGGCCTCGGCCTGCTGAGCGTCGCCGAACGCATGACCAGCATCGGCGGGGCCCTGGAGATCCAGTCCACGCCAAACGACATCACCCGGGCCTCGCTCGTCCTCCCAACCCAACCCAGGGCCACCCGACTCTCGCGAGGACCATGAGATGTCGCCGATCCCACCCCGACAGCGGCGTTGTGCAACCGCCGCGAATCGCCCAACTTATAGCAGAGTGATTTGAGCGTCGGAAAACCATGGCCACCAAACCCAAGCGACCCATCCGCTGCCTGCTGGCCGAAGACCACGCGATAGTCCGGGAGGGGCTGCAGGGGTTGCTCTCCAAGGAGCGCGACATCAGTGTCGTGGGGGATGTTGGGGACGGGCGCTCCGCCATCGACTTCGCTCGCAAAGTGGCCACCGACGTCGTGATCATGGACGTCTCCATGCCCGATATCAACGGGATCGAAGCCACCCGAGAGATCTGCTCCCTTCCCGGGGCCCCCAGGGTGCTATGCCTTTCGGTCCATTCGGAACGGGGCGTCGTCGCGGCCATGCTCGAGGCCGGCGCCAGCGGCTACATCCTGAAAACCGGTGCCGCGCGCGAGTTGATCGAAGCCGTCCGCGTGGTCGCGGCTGGCGGCACCTACCTGAGCCCGCCAATCGTCAAGGCGGTTGTGGTCGGCCAATACGCGAATGAGGCCGGCCCGCACCTCACTTCTCGAGAACGCCAGGTCCTCGGGCTCATCGCCGAGGGCCTGCACACCAAGGAAATCGCACACCGGCTCCACATCAGCATCAAGACCGTGTTCACCCACCGCGAAAAGGTCATGCGAAAGCTCGACCTGCGCTCAAACGTCGCCCTCGCAAAATTCGCGCTCCGCCAGGGAATTTCCCAGCTCTAGCAGCCTGTCGGACTTCAGAAAGTCCGCCAGGCTGCTAGAAAGCAAAACCGCCTAGACCTCAGATGGTTAAAGAATTGAGGTGAACGGCTGGTTTCTCAACGACCGGGTTCGTCGGCATCGTCG